>Ga0210410_10001687_pt1 | contig 20485 bp, 17 predicted proteins | sample IncBWC4MmetaG_FD_161058 | JGI IMG/M metagenome (GOLD analysis project Ga0210410, IMG submission 161058) | Forest soil microbial communities from Barre Woods Harvard Forest LTER site, Petersham, Massachusetts, United States - Inc-BW-C-4-M | ecosystem: Environmental > Terrestrial > Soil >... | reverse complement strand
GAGGACCTGCATCTACTTCATCATCGTATCACGGGAGCCGCGGACGGCCTCCTGCGTGACAGGTTGAAACACGGAATGGTCTGCTACATTTCCGGTTATCACCCTCTTTTTGTTGTTGCTAGTTGCTTGTATCGGATTCCTCAGAAGCCCTACGTCGTTGGTGCGGCCGCAACTATGTATGGATTTCTAAAGGCTCATTTTATCCAACCCGCCCGCTTGGACGATCGCTCCTATCTCGCCTATATTCGCCGTCAACAACTGAGGCGCCTCCTTGGGATGCAGACCATCTGGAGGTAAACTCCGGTTGGAAAGTGTCAACCTTACATCATGTGCGGAATCTGCGGAAAATTGATGCTTGATGCGGAGGCGGCGGTGTCTCCCGCGCTCGTGAAGGCCATGGCCGACACGATTGCGCACCGCGGGCCAGACGATGAGGGATACTACGTTTCGGGACCGGTTGGCCTGGGCTTCCGCCGGCTTTCTATCATCGACCTCCAGACTGGCCACCAACCCATTTCGAACGAGGACGACACCGTCTGGATTGTTTTCAACGGGGAAATTTACAACTACCAGGAATTGCGAGATCTACTCCTGAGCAAGGGGCATGTCTTCAAGACGCGGACAGACACGGAAGTGATTGTTCATCTTTACGAGGAATTTGGCCCGAAATGTTTGGAGAAACTCCAAGGGATGTATGGTTTAGCCATCTGGGATACCAAGGCCAGGAGCCTCTTCCTTGCGAGAGACCGCGTCGGAATCAAACCGCTCTACTACTGCCTGACCGGCAAATCTTTGGTTTTCGGTTCCGAGATTAAGGCAATCCTTGCAGACCCGTCCGTAAAACGTGAGATCGCTCCCGAACTGATCGACAGGTTTTTGACTTTCCTGTACATGCCTGGCGAAGAAACTTTGCTGGCAGGAATCAAAAAACTCGCTCCGGGACACTATCTTCTCATCAAGGATGGAAAGGCCGAAGTGCGGCAGTACTGGGATCTGGATCTCGCGGAACCCGCCAGGAAGATCAGCCTCGCGGATGCAGAGGCTGAACTGCAGAGCCTGCTGGCCAAAACGGTTGAGCTGCACATGATCGCGGATGTTCCCGTCGGTGTCCTTCTCAGTGGGGGAGTGGATTCTACTGCCGTCCTCAGCCTCGCCGTAAACGGGACAGATAAGAAGATCAGCACTTTCACCGTAGGCTTCTCCGGCGGCGAAGTTGCCGACGAGCGACCCTACGCAAAATTGGCAGCCGAGAGGTACGGCACCCAGCACTACGACATGACCATCACGGCGAAGGATTTCGCGGCGTTCATCCCCCAATACGTATGGCACATGGAAGAGCCCGTCTGTGAGCCGCCCGCGATTGCCATGTACTACGTTTCGAAACTAGCGAGAAACCATGTCAAGGTGCTTCTCTCGGGAGAGGGTGGCGACGAAGCATTTGCAGGTTACAGCAATTATCGCAACTTGGTTTGGCTGGAACGCCTGAAGCGGGGGATTCCTTCACTTAACCGAACCTTTGGGCGTGGACTTTCTTTTGCGAACTCGCTGATGCACTCCGCTCGCGTCGCAAAATATGCGCCTTTGCTGAATGATCGGTTCCCCGACTACTACTACAGTCGCACCTCGAATCCTCACCACTTCACCGGAAATCGACTGGGTGAGACGTACTCCACCGGTTTTGCATCTGGGATCGATCGGGAGCACTCGCTTGAGCCCGTGCGCCAGTTGCAAGCCAAAGTTCACGGTCGCAACATGCTGGACGCAATGCTCTATATCGACACGAAGACCTGGTTGCCCGACGAGTTGTTGATCAAGGCGGACAAAATGACCATGGCAAATTCTGTCGAACTGCGCGTACCGCTCCTGGACCACAAAGTTCTGGAATTTGCCACGTCATTGCCATCCAATTACAAGCTGAACGGATTCAAGACGAAATACATTCTTAAGAAGGCAATGGCCCAGAAAATCCCGGTCGAGATTCGAGACCGCAAGAAGACAGGGTTCCCGGTGCCTTATGAGTCGTGGCTTCGAAACGACCTCAAGGATGTCGTCTGGGGCGTTTTGACGGACCGCAAGACAATCGATCGCGGTTACTTCAGCAAGTTCGCGATCGAAGGATTGCTCCGAGCCAACTCGAACGGCGCCAACTATTCCAAGGAGATATTTTCGCTCCTCAACCTGGAGCTTTGGCAGCGAACTTTTCTCGAGAGCGAACTCGTTGTTTTACAATAAATTCAAGCGGGCGACGCTTAACCTGGCTGCGGGAACTCTTTGGCGGATGCCGGGGTGTTTCAGAATAGCCCGCATGCTGGGTCCCTCGTACTTATTGCGCTGCGTGGTCTTTCACCATATTTCGGCCGTGGAGTCTCCATTTATTACGGGGATGAATGTGAGCACCACACCTGATGAATTTGAAGGTGCTTTGAGATTTCTTACCGCGCATTACAAGCCAGTACGGCTCGAGGACGTGTTGGGGGCCTCGGCAGGCGGCAGCCTGCCACCTCGCGCAGTGCTCGTGACCTTTGATGACGCCTATGCATCAGTTGTGGAAGTGGCCGCGCCGTTGTGCCGGAAATATGGCGTACCGGCAGTCTTTTTCGTGAATGCCGCGTTTCTCAATAATCGGCGCCTGGCGCCAGATAATCTCGTCTGCTACGTGGCGAATGTACGGGGAATGCAAGCAATAAATGGCGCTGTACGCACCGTGCACGGCTACGAAACGGCCCAATTGCAATCCGTAAGCGAAGTATTCTCGAGTTTCTTTCCGTCCATTACTCTGACGGAGAGGGAGACATTTCTCGAAGCTCTGCGCAACTTGGCAGGCATCAACGAATGTCGCCTTGCGGAAGATACAGGGCTTTACTTGAGATCCAAGCAGCTTTCTTCCCTAGCGTCGTTTGATTTCGAGATTGGAAACCATACCTACAGCCACGTGCACTGCCGCCGTCTATCGAATGCAGATTTCGGCCAGGAGATAGACAAAAATAAGGCTGAGTTGGAAGCGTTTTCGGGCACAAAGGTACGGTCTTTCAGCCAACCCTACGGTTCCTCCAAAGATTTCACTCCCGAGTTGGCGCACCACCTCAGGGGGTCTGGCCACGAAGCCGTTTTTTTGAGCGAAAGCGTCGCCAATCTGCGAGGCGCGGACCCTTTCCACCTTGACAGGGTCAATCCTCGTGTTCAAGGCGATAAAACTTTTTTCTTGGAGCTCGAGATCCTGCCCCGTCTGCGCGCGATAAGAAACCGGTTCCTCCACGGCTCCGGAATGGTTCAGGCTGGCCGAATCTCCAAGTTCCGTGTTAATTAAGAACTGCGGAGTCCAACTGGTGCTTCGCTCGAGTGAATTGAAAACAACTATGAATCTAAGGATGGGAGACCGATGACCCGCGAGGAATTTCTTTTGCAAATAGATGAGATTCTTGACTTGAGCCCTGGAACACTCAAAGGGCATGAAAAACTGGAAGACTTGAAGAACTGGGATTCCACCGCTCTCATTAGCTTGATTGCGCTTGCGGACGTTAATAACGGTGTGCCTATCGCTCCTGACCAGGTTGTAGCGTGTACCACGGTTGCAGACCTCTTGCGTCTGGCTCACGTGGGTAATTAGTGCTCTTGACGAGACCGCGGAAGCATTCGAAAAATCTGCACGACTACCATGGACCTGCCTGTAGCTCCTTGAAGGGCTCGTAACCACAACAACATCACACGTTTCAGATCAAAGGTAGCGAGGAAGAACAAGGGTCGATGCTGAATCTTGGTTGGCAAGTCGAAGTGGATCGCGTAACGCACGCTGAATGGGCACAGATGCTCGAACTATTCAGCGATGCGAACTTCTATCAAACCTGGTCCTACGGTCGAGTTCGTTGGGGTGCAGAAAATCTCAGTCACTTGGTGTTGAAGCGGGACGGTGAAGTTCTGGGAATGGCGCAGCTCCGGCTCGTTCGGCCGACTAGGTTAAAATTCGGCATGGCGTATTTACGGTGGGGTCCTTTGTTCGAACGGCGCGGAAGACCTTTAGATCCTGAAGTGGCCCGCAGCATGGCTCAAGCTCTGAAAGAGGAATACGTCGCCAAGAGAAGACTTTTCCTGCGCGTTCTCCCGAACGCGTTTGTCGGATCGGCACGCGCCGAGGCCATACAATCTGGATTTTCCAGTTTCAGGGGTGAGCCCTCCACTGCCGACAACACCTACAGAACGTTTGTTTTGGATTTGGGTCCTTCACTGGAAGAATTGAGGAAGAACCTCGATCCAAAGTGGCGGAATAAACTCTCAGGGGCCGAAAAAAACAATCTCAGGGTCATGGCCGGAAACGGGATCGAGGAATACAAAATTTTCTGTCAGCTCTTCTACGAGATGTGGAGACGGAAGAGGTTCGAAACAACTGTTGACGTTGAGGAGTTCCGGCGGATGCAAGAACTCCTGGCGGAGCCTCATCGCATGCAGGTCTTAATTTGTCAGAATGGGGAAATCCCGGTAGCGGGGCTTGTCGCTTCGGCCATAGGTGATTCCGCGATCTATCTGCTTGGAGCAACAAGCGACGAGGGGCTGAACACAAAGGGCGCGTATCTCCTGCAGTGGACCTTGATTAAATGGCTCAAGGAAAAGGGCATCCGTTGGTACGACCTGGGAGGCATCGATCCCAAGAGTAACCCAGGGGTATATTCCTTTAAAAAAGGATTTTCTGGCGCAGATGTTTGTCAGTTGAATCCCTTGGTCGCGTGCGAAAGTGCTCTCTCCTCGGGAATTGTCAAGGCGGGCCTAGCCATGCAGCGTGCGCTTCACAGTTCTATGAGCCCGTTAAATCTTGGCCGCGCCTTCAGGCAGTTTGCAACAAGGAATTAAGTCCAGACCATGTCTTCCAATTCTGACTCGATCGAGATCTCGGTTGTCGTCGTTGGCTGGAACGCCAGCCATTATCTGGAGCTTTGCCTAGATAGTCTGGCCAAGGCTCCGCCACGACGCAGCATGGAAGTGCTTGTCGTGGACAACGCTTCGAGTGACGGCTCTGTAGAAATGGTAGAAACCAAGTTCCCTTGGGTGAAACTGATCAAGAGCCAGGAAAATTTGGGCTTTTCCAAAGGCAACAACGTCGCTATCCGCCAAGCCCGAGGGCGGTACATCGCGCTGGTAAACCCGGACGTGATTGTATTCCCTGGCTGTCTGGACGCACTCGCCGATTTCCTGGACCAGAACCCCAAGGTCGGAAACGTTGGACCACGCGTGTTCAACCCGGACATGTCCATGCAGAGCACATGCCGGCGATTTCCCACACTGTGGAACAACTTTTGTTCGTCCAGTGGTCTCTCCTCCAAGTTCAAAAACTCGCGCTTCTTCGCGGGCGAGCACATGTTTTATTTCCCGCATGACCGGACGCTCGCCGTAGATGTAATCGTCGGATGTTTCTCTTTTATCCGTCGCGAAGCCTTCGATCAAGTTGGCCTGCTCGATGAAGACCTGTTCATGTACGGCGATGACCTGGATTGGTGCCGGCGTGCGCGGAATGCCGGATGGCAGGTAGTATTTTATCCGGGCGGGCAGGCTATTCACGATCGGGGCAAAATCACGGCCCCCTATCCAGTTCGCTTTGCAGTCGCCCAACAGCGCTCGGTTTTGTACTACTGGAAAAAGCATCACAGCATTTTTGGCGTGTTGGGAATCCGGAGCATCATGTTTTTTCACCACGTGCTGCGCTACGCGTTCGCTGCCGTGTTGGGCCTGGCGCATTCTAAGGAAAACACGCAAAACGATGTGCGGAAACAAGTGAGCGCCGCTTGCCTCCGTCAGTTGCTCACCGGTAGCGTTCTGAACCAGGCGTGAAGGTCCGCTGCAGCGGAAAATTGGGAAGGTCAACACCGTGGAAATATTGAACTCATTCAGTCGTGCCAGGGAATATCTCAAACGGCACGGACTCGCGGAGACTCTACAGCGTGCAGGGGTGGCGGTGCGGAGGGAGTTATTCGCGAACCGTATGGTTGTGTATTATTGCGACCTGGCGAAGTTATCCGCGAAACCGGTAGTCGTTCCAGAGTCGGTAAGAATCGAGCGAGTACGGACCGAGGGCGCACTTGGCGCGGAGGACCGGGAGGCCATCACCAGCTTCTGGAATCCGGAATTGGCGCAGCAAAACATCCGCGAGAGATTTGAGAAGGGCGCGACCCTGTGGCTGGTCCGGTCCGGGGACAAACTGGCTGGCTATGGATGGACCATTCAGGACCGGCCAATCTCGCCGTACTACTTTCCCATCACGCCCGGCGATGTGCAGTTCTTCGATTTCCTGGTGTTCCCCAAATTTCGCGGCCGGGCCATCCAGTGGCTCTTGACGACTTACATCCTGAAGTTGTTGAAAGAGGAGGGTGCGTCGCGCGCGTTTGCCGACACGCACGAGTGGAACGAGGCGCAGTTGGCGTCATTCAAGATGACGGCGTTCCGCCTGCTTGGTATGGTCCGGACGGTGACGCTGTTCGGGCACGCTTTTTCGGGGTGGTCAGAGATGAAAAGTACGATGCCGAAAAAAATCAACGCCGAACGCGGCTCGGCGGCCGCCGTTGCGAGGCCCCATGAGCGCTGAATCCCGGGAGAACTTGCGTCCAGCCGAAGACTTGAAGATGCACCACGTGGGATTCGTGGTTAAGTCCATCCAGGATTGTGGCCAGGCGTTCGCGGTTGCAGTGGGAGCGACATGGGACGGAAATATCGTGTTCGATCCAATACAAAACGTGAAGGTGACCTTTTTTGAGGGACGCAGTCAGACCGATCCATTGATCGAGTTGGTCGAGCCGGGAGGCGAAGGCTCACCTGTGACGCGATTTCTAGAACGCGGGGGAGGACTGCATCACCTCTGTTATGAAGTGAACGACATGGAAGGGCATCTGGAGTTTTGCAGAGCTGTGGGTAATACCATCATCAGGCCTCCAGTGCCAGCCGTTGCATTTGGCGGAAGGCGGATTGCCTGGGCTGTCACACGGAAGAAGTTGCTCATGGAATTTTTGGAGCGGTAAGGTTGTGGCTAGAGCACAGCCGGCACAAAAAGGAAGCTCGCACAAAGAGCAGCGATTTATCATTCAATTCAAAGATCATCAAACGATTGGACAGGAGCCCAGGACACAGCAACCAATGACACGCACCGAATTCTTGCTGGAGATGGAAGAGATTCTGGGGTTGAACCCCGGAACGCTCAAAGGTCAGGAGAAGCTTGAGGATCTCGAAAATTGGGATTCGACGGCATTGGTGAGCCTGATCGCGATGGCCGAGAGCCGCAGCAATACGGAGATAACTCTGGACCAGGTGGTCAGCTGTTCGACGGTGGCGGATTTGCTACGACTGGTACCGCTGGAAGGCCAGCCGAATTGAAGGCCGGCGAATCGCCGGAAATTCCTCTCTCGAATTGGAATCCAAGATTATGAAATGGGAACTCCCGAAGGAACTGAAACATCCGATTGACGTTGCTACGGTGCTGCGCAAACGCCGGAGTTTGAAGCGCGAACTGCTGGAGCAACCGAGCCTCGTGGCGACGCGGATTGCGATCCTGGGCGGATCGACAACCGCGGAGGTGAAGAGCATGCTGGAGATATTCCTGCTTGCACACGGAATCCAGCCCACTTTCTACGAATCGGAGTACAACCGTTACAGCGAAGACGTGATCTTTGAGAATCCGGAGTTGTGGGAGTTCAAGCCGGAAATCGTGTATCTGCACACAACGTGGCACAATGTGTCGCAGTTTCCGGAACTGTTGGAGGGCGACGCGGAGGTTGAGCAACGATTGCGGGAGGAAGTCGGCCGGTTTGAGGCCATCTGGGAGAAAATCCAGTCGAAATTGGGAGCCTTAGTCATTCAGAATAATTTCGATCTTCCTTCGCTGCGGCCATTGGGGAACCTGGAAGGCTCTGCGGTATATGGCCGGATACATTTTCTGATGCGGCTGAACGCAGAGTTTGCCAACTTCGCGCGCACGCATTCACGGTTCCTGATCCACGACATCCAGTATCTTTCCGCACAGGTCGGGCTAAATGCCTGGTTTGAACCCATGTACTGGTACAGTTTTCACACGGCTTTGAGCCCAACCGCGACAGTGGCGCTCGCGCAGAGTTTGGCTGCAATGGTGAAGTCGGTTTACGGGAAATCGAAGAAATGCCTCGTGCTGGATCTAGACAACACGTTGTGGGGTGGAGTGATCGGTGATGACGGTGTGCAAGGCCTGGTGCTGGGACGGGACAACCCAATGGGCGAGGCGTTCCAGAGCTTTCAGCGATACGCGAAACAGCTGCAGAGGCGAGGAGTGCTGCTAGCAGTGTGCTCGAAAAACGAACCGGAAACGGCTCCGCTGGGATTTACACACCCGGACAGTATCCTGAAGCTGGAAGACTTCAGCGCGTTCAAGGCCAATTGGAATCCCAAGCCAGACAATATTCGCGAGATTGCTTTTGAACTAAACATCGGCCTGGACAGCTTCGTGTTTGTGGACGACAACCCGGCGGAACGCGCTCTGGTGGCGGCGCAGTTGCCTGAGGTGGCGGTGCCAGAAGTCGGTTCGGACGTTACCCGATATGCCGACGTGCTGGAGCAGGAGCGGTACTTCGAAGTAGACAAGATAGTGCGGGAAGATCTAAGCCGCGGCTCCTATTACAGTGCAAACGTACAGCGCAATGTAAACCAGGGCAAATTCAAGGATTACGGAGAGTTCCTGACTTCTCTCGAAATGACCGCAGAGATCGCTCCGTTCTCTCCTGTGTATCTCGAGCGGATCGCCCAGTTGATTAACAAGACCAATCAATTCAATCTGACGACGCGCCGATATACTGGTGCGGAAGTCGAAGCCATGGCGAAGGACCCGCAATGTCTGACGCTCTACGGGCGGTTGACCGACAAGTTCGGAGACAACGGGCTGGTGTCGGTGCTAATCGGACGCGTGGCGCGCGAAACTCTGGAGATCGACGTTTGGCTGATGAGTTGCCGCGTCCTGAAACGCGAGATGGAACTTGCAATGTTCGACACGCTGATCGAGCAGTGCCGGGCGCGCGGCGTCCGCAAAATTATCGGTGTGTACATTCCCACCAAGAAGAACGGGATGGTGTCCGGACTTTACGGCGAACTTGGTTTCATGACCATGGATGAATCCACAGCCGGGCAGCAGATGTGGCAGTATGAAGTGCCACAGGATTACCAGGCGAAATCGAGCCACATTCACAGGACTTCGTCAGCGGAGTCTGTGGCGTCGGGCCGAACCTGACGGCAGCCGCATGGAATTCCTTTAGCGCACCCATTCAGAAGAAATGACTTCACAAATTCACTCAAGACAGCAAGGGTGGCTGATTTCTAATATGAGCCGCCAGGGGGCTTTGTGGGAGGGTTTTGTAAGCTCATCGGAATCGTATGGCAGCCGCCCCGCCCTTTGCGTTGAAGGAAAGACCCTCAGCTACCACCAATTGAGAGAGCTGGCCACCCGGATCGCTGCCACCCTGCAAGCCCATCCGGGATTTTGCAAAACCCCGTTAACGGGAGTGTTTGCCTACCGGAGTTCAACTGCGTTCGCCGGAGTTCTTGGTTCTTTACTTGCCGGGCATGGTTACGTGCCATTGAATCGTACGTTTCCCCCGGAAAGAACCAAAATAATGTTTGAAAGGTCCGGTTGCCAGTCGATTATCGTCGATAGTAAGTCGATGCCCCAGTTAGGTAGCTTGCTGGAAGGAGCCCCGCAGTCGGTTCTCGTGATGCTACCCGAAACGGCTGAAGTGAACGAATACCGGAAACGTTGGCCAAATCATACTTTCCTGGGCTTTCCGGACTTGGCAGAGGGTAGCTCCTGGCGCATGCCTCTCATTGATCCGGATGCGATTGCCTACCTGCTGTTTACATCGGGGAGCACAGGCATTCCAAAGGGTGTCATGGTGGCCCATCGGAATGTCACTGCTTACGTGGCATACATTGCGGACCGTTATCGGATTACGGAACAAGATCGCTTTTCCCAGATGTTCGATATGACCTTCGACCTGTCGGCTGCAGATATGTTTGTGGCATGGGAACGCGGAGCATGCATTTGCTGCCCTCCCCAAAAAGCGTTGATCAATCCTGGCTTTTTCATCAAGGAAAAAGAACTTACTGTTTGGTTTTCCGTCCCGTCGACGATTGCCTTCATGAAGCAACTGGGAGCGCTTAAGCCAAGACAGTATCCGTCCCTTCGCGTCAGCATGTTCTGTGGTGAGCCATTGCCAGTGTCATCAGCGAGTGCATGGCTGGACGCAGCACCTAACAGCATTGTGGAAAACCTATACGGTCCAACCGAGTTGACCATTGCGTGTGCTCTCTACAAGTGGGACCCAGCGTGTTCTCCCAGCGAATCCGAGTTAGGAATTGTCCCTATCGGCTATCCTTTTCCCGGAATGGATGTTCTTGTAGCTGATTCCAATATGACTGAAGTTAAGCCCGGAGAGGAAGGCGAGTTACTCATGAACGGTCCGCAGATGTCTATGGGTTATTGGAAAGATGCGGAGAAAACGGCAGCCGCCTTCGTCACCCCTTCGGGTAAAACAGATGTTTATTACAGAACGGGTGATCGTGTACGCAGACCGATTGGCAACGGCCCGCTAACTCACCTTGGCCGCGTCGATTTTCAGATTAAAGTGCTCGGTCACCGCGTCGAACTCGGCGAAATCGAATCCGTGGTACGAAGAATCTCTGGGTTGGAAGGAGTGGTTGCCGTAGGATGGCCCCTTACCTCTAGCGGGTGCGGGGGAATTGAAGTTTTCATCGAGGGGGAGAGCAAGGATTTGGACGTGCTCCGCAACGGCGCTGCGGCTGCTTTGCCGGACTACATGGTTCCTCGGAGATTTCACTTTATGAATATGCTGCCCCGTAATGCGAACGGGAAGTATGACCGAAAAGCCCTGCTCCATTTACTGGAAGGAGATCTATGAAGTCGGTGACACCGGAGGATATCCGAATATTTCTGGAACAGCATTTAAGTGGCAAGCTGGGAACAAATGGACGGGGCACGTCCAAGGTTCTATCCGAAGATTGCGACCTCTTGCTTGGCGGCATAATCGACTCAATCGGACTCTTAGAACTGATCGGGGCAATTCAGGAGTTCATTGGCCAGGAAATCGATTTCGATGCTTTGGACCCGGAGCAGATGACGATTGTAGGCCCTCTTTGCAAATTCGTTGCCGAACAGACCACTAAGAGTCGCTAAGTATGCCGATTAATTCCATATCCCCCGCACTTACTTCTTTCCGCGGCGACTTTGGTGACCTTGCAGCCATGATGCAGGAATCCTGGGCGGCCAATCCCAACCATCCCCTGCTTTACAGCGAGATTTTCCTCCGTTCTGCGTTCGATTATCCCGGGAGTAGCTTCGATCTCGCCCCAGCGCTTTACGGAGATGCGGGGCTTCTCGGATTCGTGGCGGGCTTTCCGCGTTCCGTCATGTGGGATGCTCGCCCAGTGCAACTCATTCTGAATAGCTTTCTGACTGCCTCCACCGCCGTAAAAGGGGCGGGGTTCAGCCTTAAACTGTGGGCCGACCTCATCGAACGCTGCCGCAACAAAGGTTACGACGGAACCATCAATTTTTGTGTCGAAGGCGACGAAATGAATCGCATAATGCCTGGCCTTTCGCGTCTTCTTAAACTCAATACCCAACGTATCTTTTCGGTTGAATTCCTCGTACGATTATTGAAACCTGCCCCGCCTGAGCCTCTACCTCAAATCTCCGAGGCAGAGATAGACCTCTTTATGGAACTTGCTTCGGCCTTGCCGTACAATTTGCCGCTCATGCGGGTGTGGACACGAGCGGAAGCGGAATGGCAGTGCCGAAGTCGAGCAGGCGCACTAACTGTCAGCTCGCATATTGGGGCCCGACGAGGCATTCTAACGGGTTATCTCACCCGGGTCGCTTCTACGCCGCCTATCATCGTTATATTGCTAGAAGACTTATTGTGGGGCGATCTGGAACCCATTGAGCGCGCCGAACTCCTCGAAAGGTTTTTGCGCGCTGCAGCGAGTCAAGGAGCCCGAACTGCCTCGTGTCCCATGCTTGGCTACTCGTCGGTCGACACTCTTTTAGGTGCCAGATTCCGGCGCTCCAATAGAATTCTCCATACGTATCTTACGTTTTGGAATGGCTTCCAGCCGCGGCCCGTGGACTCGCTCTACATCGACGTCTTCTAGTAGATATTTCGGCCGTTCCGTTAACTGTCGGTTTGGCTTGACCATCCTTGTCCGAGTAATCAAACAGGGACGGGGAGAAAGGCAGTAATACACGAGTGCCAGAGAACGCGCTGCGGGGGATAGTAAATCGCATCATGCAACACTTGGCTAGATTTATGCCAGGAGCGCAGTCATTTCGTATTGTACTCCATCGCGCGCGTGGCGTGGAGATTGGAGAGGGTGTCTGGATCGGTTACGACGTTGTCATAGAAACGTCGCGTCCTGAATTGATTAAGATTGAGGACCGGGTTTCGCTGGGCATGCGGGTCACCATCATCGGCCATTTTCGTGAATCCCACGGTGTCAGAATCGAACAAGACGCCTTTATTGGCCCTGGAGTTATTGTACTGCCTGACGTCGTCATTGGCAGGGGAGCGGTGGTCACCGCTGGCAGCGTAGTGACGCGATCCGTGCCGCCGATGACTGTAGTTCAGGGTAACCCGGCGGTGCCGGTGGCCGAATGTGGAGTTCCTCTGGGAACCGGCATCTCTTTGAAGGATTTTTCCCGGCGCCTCAAGCCATTGGGTTCGCAAGGTCAAAACCGCAAACCCTCGCCTGATTTCAGCGTCAAGAAGTAGCGAAAGTTCGGTGGAAGCACTTGAAATTAATGATCCCATACCTGAGTCAAGTGGACGCGGCGGATTCGCGCCTAAGAGAACTGGCGGAGTTCCTCGGAATCCAATGCGAATTGGTTTCGCTCGATCCGCATGCCCGGCACTTTGCAGAGTTCCTCGAAAGTGCGGTGTTGGGTCAGCGCTTTTGCTTTGTTGTAAACCCGCGGGTCCTGCAGCAATTGGTCGGCGGCGACGATCTTCCTGACGAACTGATTAAGTACTTTGTTTCTCGGTTTCCTCATCTATTGGTTCATGGGCTACGACTCCACGCCTTCGATAGTGGTTTGATCTCGGCTTTGTCCCAGGGACAACTACCCGCTGTGCAGGCACTTGATGGAGCGGGCTTGAACTACGAAATCCAGGGTGAGACCAAAGATATTTGTGGGGCATTCTCTGGCCTCCGGTTCGGGCCTGCGAATCCACGCAACGATCGTGTTTTTGGCGTCATCGCGGGCAAATCCAGTTTGCGGACTCTGATTTCGATTGCAGGCCGCCCTTTTCTGGCTAGTCTGAAAAGAGACGCTACAGAGATTCTTTTTCTGGCCAGTGAAGACGTAATGGATTTGGGCGTCCCCGTAGTCGATTCGCTGCCTGCGGACGGTTTTTCCCGGCTTGTGCCCCAGGCGATGGCTCTGCGACATATCTTTGGCGCGGAGTGTTGGCAACCAAATGCAAGCCACGCCTGCGTAATCATCGATGATCCACTCTTGCGAAAGAACTATGGTTTTCTCAATTTTGAGAGCCTCGTTCGCCTCGTTGAGGGACACAATTTCCACACATGTATTGCGTTCATTCCTTACAACTATCGTCGAAACTCACTACAGGTCATCGATCTCTTCAAGAACAATAGCAAAAGACTTTCTATCTGTTATCACGGGAGTGACCACACGGATGCGGAGCTTGCCTCCGTCGAGCCCGCGCGATTGAATACCATACTTCGCATAGCAGAGATGCGCATGGGCCGTCTTGAGGCGCAAACGGGCCTCGTTTGCGATAAAGTCATGGTTTTTCCGCAGGGCGCTTTTTCCCTGGAAGCCATGAAGGCTCTTAAGACCCGGAATTTTTTCGCTGCAGTGAACACGGGTCCCCACCCGCCAGGCGAATCTTCCCCGCTTACTATCCGTGAGTTCATTCAACCGGCATTGCTCCGGTATGCAGGATTTCCCTTGTTTCTTAGACGTTACGTCAAGGAGATACAGCCGCAAGACATTGCTCTCAATCTCTTTTTCGGAAAGCCCGTTTTGATCGTCGAACATCACGAAATCTTCGAGCACCCCGAATTGCTGGTGGATGTGGTCCACAAGGTCAATTCCATGGAGCCCGGAATTCGGTGGTCTGGGCTTCAGGATGCTGTTGCCGGATCGTTTCTAAAGAGGAGAGAGCCGGACGCTATCCAGAAAGTGCGAGCTTATTCGAGCCAAGTGCAAATCTCCAACAGCTCAAGCCATGCTGAGCGTTTCGTGATTGAATGGGACGGGCCCGGTGTGCCCAGCGGTGTTGAAGCGGTTCTCAGCAGCGGAAAATCGTGCCTCGGTCTAGAATTTCATAACCGCGGAATCCGTATACCGGTGGAGTTGCCGCCTCATACTTCCCAATCTTTTTCTTTGACCCACTGTCATTTGGACTCGACCGTGAATAGCCTGGGTCTGCGGTGGAATGTCAAGGCGTTTGCCCGGAGAAGACTGTCGGAACTGAGGGATAATCACCTGAGTCGCAATCCACGATTGCTCAGGGTCGCTCGATCTTTGCAGGAGCGCTATCTCAGTTAATCTGAGTTTGCCGCTCGGTTGCTACCGCGCCTGAACTGGTTCTAGCCCCAATGGCCGGTCCTGGACATTAGGTTACCTATAGCTTTAAGGGGGTTTAGACTTGTACCAAATCTGTCCTAGAGGCCAGTGGAAACGGGAGCAGCCCTCGGGGACACTGTTGGGGTGGGGAGAATAGCTGAGGGATGATAATGGCAAGACTGCTCCGTTTCACCATCTTATTGATCTTAATTCTGAGTGCGAAGAGTGTATTCGCCGCCGGTGGGGCGTGTCCCAGCGGAGCAAATTACACCAATCCAGCGAACCCGACTGGCCCCTCAGCCACTCTCGCAACTCTGGGCATTACAAATTGCTTCTATGTTGCAGCAAACGGCGCAGACGCAAACTCGGGAGCAGATGAGGCGCATCCCTGGCAACACGCTCCGCAGATGCCGAATTGCTCAGGCAACTGTGCGACCGTGCAAAACGGGACCATTCCAGCCGGAACTGGATTCATCTTTCGTGGTGGGGACAGTTGGCACTTCGGACAAAACACGGGGGCATACACAGGCGGCACTTGGAACTTCAACACGGGTCACACACCCAATGGGACTGCTGCTAATCCCATCTATCTCGGTGTTGACCAAACGTGGTTCTCGGGGGGTGCATGGTCGCGCCCGATACTGACCGGCGACAATCCTATCTGCAACGCGAACACGTTGAGCGGAACTTGCCTAACTGATATTCTTACTGGGCCTGCTGGCATCAGGGAATACTATGTTACCAGTTGCGCCTTTCAGACTGCCGGTGGGTCGAATATCATCGTTGAATTTGACGCCAGACAATATTTTCTGTTAGACAATTTTGAGATTACCGGCGTATGCAACTCGACGCCCGGACAAGTCAGCAATGACAGCAACTACATCAGTTACAACAGTGCGAATGGTCCGTTAACGTTCGAGAATAACTACCTACACGGTTGGACTCATGTTCGGTTTGGAGGGCAAAACGGGAATAGTGCTTGGTGTACGCCGAGTACAGTTTGTCTTAGTCAGCTAATGAGAGGCAGCGTTGCGGCTGCACCTGCGAGTCCTGGCGAAAACATTCTTTTCAACGTCATAGATGGCGAGGACTCTGATCCAGTAGGGAACGAAGTTGGATTTGCTGGCGCATATAATGTGGCCTATAACATCATTCGCTATCAGTCGGGTTGGGGTGCGCGTACCTTGCACTCATATCACGATAACCTCTACGAGTTCTTCTTCGAGAGTGGTCACTCGAACGTCCTAGAGAGCGGGAACGCTAGTGACGGGGGGCCAGTCAGCGTTATCTATAACAATGTGTTTCGTCACATAGACTCGAGTGGCGCAATTGGAAGTGTGCTGCTCTGGCCTGGCCCAGCAATCGGCGGCACAGACTATATCTTCAACAACCTGATTTACGACGTGGCAAGCGTGCAGTACAATAACATCGGGACTTTGGGCCACGCTTTTGGTAGCTACGTCTATTTCAACAACACGTTTCAGTCGAACGTATCGCAGGCTATCTTTAGCTGCATCAACCTCACGGGCGGGACGATGACGGATGTGAATAATCATCTAATCACCGATGCGTCCGCATACTATGGCTCCGGCCCAACATGCAACGGGGTAACTCCGACCATTGTCGCCCCCTTGTTCACAAACAACGCGAAAGCGAAGGCGAACGGCTACACGTCCTCGCAGACGGTTGCATACTCGCCCACGGCGGCGAACTCTCCTACCGTCCGGACGGGAACGAATGCGACAAGCACTTTTTGCGCCGCTATGCTGGGGTCGAACGACCCGCTGATCCAGGCAGCTGGAACAGCTTGCCAATCGGATACCTCATATTCGTGCACGTATGACTCGCAGAACCACATGGTAATCTGCCCGGCTAGAAATAATGTCGCACGGCCGGCAGGCGCCTGGGACATCGGCGCATATCAATTTGCTTCAGCGCAGGCAGGAGGTCCCAACCCTCCCACAGGCCTCAGGGTCTCGGTTCAATAAACGAGGATGTCGTATGGCGCACTTCCCGGTGCGCCGCGAGGGCTCGCAACCAAAACGCCGCCAATGATAAATGGCGGCGCAGCGAGTCGGAATGATTCCGACAAACTTGATGAGGCCGCCTCTGAACTTCAATTTAAGATCGCGACTGAACCACACTAAACTTCGGTAAACTGGTTAACGCTCCTAAACCTAAAAAGTATCTCGCATCGCTGGAGAACGCCTGACCGGCAACGCGGGCCGGATTGCATCAACGCGTAGGTAAAATTTCTTATCACGTAAGAACGTTCTCCCTGGATGACACTTGCAACCTCGATGAGCGACAACCTAAGTGTGAAAGTCTTAAGAAGTGTTGCCGACCTCGAGGCCATTCGCCAGGTGTGGGAATCCTGGCCGCCAAAACGTACCCTCACGTCGCATCTGATCTGAGGCGGTGCCGCGGGCTGGTGTCTTACTGGCAGCATTCGCAGTCTTGACACAAGCTTCGATCGTATTCATCCTCAGTGGGGAAGACCTCCGATCTCGGTTTCAATTGAAATTACTGACGGTGTAACTTGGACGCCAAATTGTTGCTCGGAAAAATCGCTCAAACACTGCGCCGGGAAGGTCTGTCTGCCACACTACGCAAGGTGAGCAGGCATCTCACACGCTCCCATCTCGCAGATGATTTCGACGTGAGGCACGGTACTGATACAGGCGGCATCGAGCCGCTATGGAGGTTCGCAATACAGTCAGGGAATGCTCGCTTCGGCGTGCGCTACCAGCCCACCAGCGAGCAAGAACTGTCCGAGGCTGTAAACTTCCTGCACGAGGACCTGCGAGCCCTCACCTTCATTGACCTCGGTTGCGGTAAGGGCAGGACTGTTCTAGTAGCCTCTGAATTAGGTTTCAAAAACGTCATCGGCGTGGAGTTTGCCAGCGAACTCGCGCAAATTGCCAGGGCGAATCTGGCGAAAATGCGAATCGCTAACGCCGTTGTGATCCATGCAGACGCAGCCGACTTTCGCTTTCCCAGCAGCGACTTCGTTCTCTATCTTTACAATCCGTTCTCACGTGAGGTCATGCACAAAGTTGTTGCAAACCTCCGAGAATCACCCGCAAGAAGGATATATGTCATTTATTCGGATCCTAAGTGTGCCGAACTCTTGGATTCGAGCGGTTTCCTGAGTCTCTTCGGGTACACGCCCGGACGAAACATCCCAATCTGGACGACGGCCAAGTAAGCCATCCCAGTCTTCCGACCGCGCCAGGCTCGCCAATCATCAGAGACGAAGCTGAGATGGAATACCGTACTCATTCAATGATTATGACAATAATCTTCTCATTAGCCTAGGCGCGGCTAACCAATTGTGGCTTATCCTATTATGCGCTGGACAATTCAGGCTTTGAGAACTGCCTTTTCGTGAGAGCTATGGACGCTACCATACGAACGCTGAGAAGCATTGCTGAGCTCGAACAGCTGCGCCAATCTTGGAGCTTCTGGCCGGGAAACCGCGATTCCGAGATGGATTCTTACCTGGAGTTCATCGAATCCAACCCGGCAACGGTTCGGCCCCATGTGGTGGTCGTTGAGCGGGAAGGACATCCCGAGGCGATTTTCGTCGGACGAATTGATCAGAGCCACATCCGCAGCCGTGTTGGCTATTTCGGTCTGAAACTGCCGGCTCGAATCATTTATTTTGTATACGGAGCCCTGCGGGGGACGGCCTCGGCTGAGAATTGCGAGCTTCTGGTGAGAAGCGTCATGCAATCGCTCTCGGCCAAGGAAGCGGATGTGGCCTATATGAATTTTCTGCGGGAAGATTCTGACCTCTTCCGGCTGTCAATCGAAACGCCGGGCACGATGTGCCGCGACTACCTTCGCGTAAGACAGCCCCACTTCACCATCCTGCTTCCAAATTCAGCGGACGATTTCTACAAGGGCCTATCGTCCAACGCCAGATGGCAGGCGAAGAGCAAGCAGAAAAAGCTGCACAAGGAATTCGCGGGCGACGTCAAAGTGCGTTGCTTCCGGGAGCTCGCGGACCTGGACGGCCTGATTCAGGACGTGGAACAGATAGCCAAGGTATCCTACCAAAGAGGCCTCGGAGTTGGCTTCATTGATAGCCCCGAGATGCGCGAGGGGTTGCGCTTGAAGGCGGAACGGGGCTGGCTGCGAGGATACGTCCTCTATGTTGCCGGGAAACCGCGCGCTTTCTGGGTTGGGGACATGAATGCCGGGGTCTTCGGTAGTGACTATCTAGCCTACGACGGGGAACTCGGCAAATATTCTCCAGGGATGTGCCTCATCCTGAAGGTGATCGAAGGATTCTACGAGGCGGATGGCGAAAAAGTGACAGGAATAGACTTTGGCACGGGCCACGCACAGTACAAGGAAGTCCTTTCGAACCAGAACTATACCGAAGTCTCTGTCCGCATTTTTGCTCCTTCTGCGAAGGGAATCGGCCTGAACGCCTTCTGTTCCGTGGTCGGGGGAACGGATAAGGCCATCAAGAAAGTGCTCGCGAGCACAAACTTATTACCCAGGATCAAGAAAGCCTGGCGGGAACGCGCAAAGCCCAAAGAGGCCTTGCCAGCCGGTACCTAGACATCATGGAACCTGAAAATCTACGATTCGGCGGCGGCTCAGCAGAAACGATGTTACATCCACTGGTGGCCGTGTGGATGCTGGTGGCTATCGCCCTGATTTTGGTCCTTCCCCGGAACAAAGTCATCGTTCCTCTGCTATTCACCTTCTTTTCGGTGCCCATCGCGCAGGTGGTAGTTCTGGGGGGCCTGCACTTTACTGTGCTGCGCATCCTGATTATTGCCGGATTGATTCGCAGGGCCCTCCCCAGCGCATCCGGTGGGGAAGACAAATATCCGGGCGGGTTTAACCCGATCGACAAGGTTGTGGTGCTCTGGTCCATTTCGGCCCTGATCGTTATTTGTCTCCAATGGATGAATGCGCAAGCGCTGATCAAGAACCTTGGAGATTTTCTGGACGGCCTGGGCGGCTATTTGGTGGTGAGATTCTTTATTCCTGACCTGGAAACGGTTCGGCGCGCGGTCAAAGTGTTGGCCGCGATCTGCGTAGTCCAGGCCGCGTTCATGCTCACTGAGCAGATCGTGCACCAGAATCTGTTCGGCTATCTCGGCGGATGGTCGGTACAAGTGACGGTGCGCGATGGGCACATCCGCTCGCAGGGCGTGCTTGGCAATATTAACGAGGGTGTTTTCGGCGGCGTGTTGATCCCACTATTTCTCTGGCTTGGGACTGAAGGAAAATCGCGTGGCATGGCGTTGCTGGGGATTGTTGGGGCGACGACCATGGTGCTCACCTGTGACGCAAGCACCGCGATTCTGGCGTTTGGCGGAAGTACGCTGGGGTTGGGCTTTTGGTTTTTGCGCAAACGCATGCGCATTGTTCGCTGGGCGCTGGCGCTGGGGCTTACTGCGCTGCACCTTGTGATGAAAGCCCCCGTCTGGGCGCTGATCGCCCGGATAGACCTCACTGGATCTTCTTCAGGGCAACACAGATCCTATTTGATAGACAACTGTGTCCGGCACTTCAGTGACTGGTGGTTGTTGGGAAGCAGGTATTACGACACGTGGGGCTATTTCATGTTTGATCTTTGCAACCAGTTTGTCGCCGTCGCCGTAACCGGAGGGTTGTCCACGCTGGTGTTCTTTATCATGATGTACAGCCGGAGCTTTGGCGCAATCGGAACGGCTCGGAAGCTGGTGGATGGAGACAAGAAGAAGGAATGGCTAATCTGGTGTGTTGGTTGCTCGCTGTTTGCCCACGTGGTGGCGTCGTTCGGCATCAATTACATGGCCTTGCTCCAGATGGCGTTGTTCCCGATCCTGGTCTTTGCCTCGGTGGTTGCCTTGGACGCGCAAAGGGCGACAGTTCCGG
>Ga0210410_10001686_pt1 | contig 20491 bp, 19 predicted proteins | sample IncBWC4MmetaG_FD_161058 | JGI IMG/M metagenome (GOLD analysis project Ga0210410, IMG submission 161058) | Forest soil microbial communities from Barre Woods Harvard Forest LTER site, Petersham, Massachusetts, United States - Inc-BW-C-4-M | ecosystem: Environmental > Terrestrial > Soil >... | reverse complement strand
CTTGTGGCGCTTTGGATTGCTTCGTCGCTTCGCTCCTCGCAATGACGACGGTCAAGTCACGCAAACGCGGTCGCGAGGAACGCGGCGAGGATGCCGCCGATGACGAGATACTTCACCGCGTAATAGACGCGCTTGTTCCACGCCTTCATGCGCTTGCCGGCCAGCCGCACATGATAGACGTAACCGAAGACGCGGTTGAGCCAGCCGACCCGTTCGCCCTCTTCGTTCTGCGTCGCGCTCTCGTTGATGATGTTGCGCGAGACCCAGCGGTTCATCGCTGTCATTGCCTTCGAAGTCAGCGGCCGCTCGACGTCGCAGAACAGGATGATGCGCTCGTCGCCGGTGGTGTTCTCGGCGTAGTGCAGATAGGTCTCGTCGAACAGCAAATCCTCGCCGTCGCGCCAGGAATACGGCTGGCCGTCGATGAAGATGCGGCACTCGCCCGCCGACTTCGGCACCACGAGGCCGAGATGATAGCGCAGCGACCCGGCATAGGGGTCGCGGTGCTGCACCAGCTTGCCGCCCGGCGGCAGGTTGGCGAACATCGCGCCCTTCACGGTCGGGATCGAGTTCACCAGCGCCACGGTCTTCGGGCAGTTGGCCACCGCCGACGGCAGCGCCTCCTCGTACCATTTCAGGTAAAAGCGCTTCCATCCGGTGCGGAAGAAGGAGTTGAAACCCCAGTCGTTGTATTTGTCGGCGGCCTTGATCTGGCCCTGCGCGAACAGATGCTCCGCCTCCTCGCGGATCGTCTCCCAATTGTCGCGCAGCAAATTGAGCTCGGGCACCATGCCGACCTCGAGGATCGGCCGGTTCGGCACGCCGGAGAAGATGTACATCAGCACGTTGTAGGGAGCCATGATGGTGGAATGGTCGGAGAACTGGCGCCAGAATCCGAGCCGAACCTTGCCGCGGAAATGCACGGCCACGGCCGAGCCGATGAAGGCCCAGAGCAGGAGGAACTGCGGCGAGAAAAATCGCATCACCATGGCAAAGACCTGCAAAAAGCGCCGATAATGCCCTCCCTTTAGCAGGTTTGCGCCGCCACACTCAAGGCGGGAAAAAGGCCGGAACCGCTACAGCCCGTGGATCATGCCGGCATCGATCAACAGGCGGTTGAGGCGGCGGGCCTCCGCGCCGTCCTTGCAGGCATAGAAAATACCCTTGCAGCGCAACATGATCGCCTTCTGCTCGGCAAAGGACGGATCGAGCGGAATGCCGGCGGCCTCCTGGATCACCAGCGGCAGATAGGCCGCGTCGATCGTATCCATCACGGCCGGGCTCTTCGCCGGCTCGAAATTGACGGCGTCGATGGCGTAGTAGGTCGCGTAGTAGCGCGGGTCATAGGCATCGAGCTTCTTGCCGACGCCGGCCTCGTCGAGAGCGGGGTCGAGCAGGTGCGGCGAGAACTCCGGCTGGTGATCGCCGTAGCGCACGATCAAAAACGGCTCGCCGGCAAAGCGTTTCTTCAGGCCGGCGATGAAAGCGCCGTAGTCGTTCACGCTCATCGCCTGCCGCCGCAGATATTCGTCGACCACGGGCTCGTTGCCGGGCGCGCGCCAGCCGGCCATCAGGTCGGGGCGGAATTTGGTCTCCCAGGGGAAGTGATTGGCGCCAAGATAGACGAACATGAAGAACGGCTTTCGCGACGGCCGCTGCGACATCAGCTTCAGCGCTGAATCGTAGAAGAAGCTGTCGGGCTCGACGTCCTTTGCGCCGAGATCCTTCGCGTCGTAGAAATGCTCGATGCCGGTCGTGATCTGGAAGCTGCGCGCGCTCATGAAGGCGCCGAAGGCGGGATAGAGCGACAGCGTCTCGTAGCCGCAGCGGCGCAGCGACAACGGCAGTCCGCGCTCGACGCGGCCGGCCGCGATGCGGGTGATGAAGTAGGCGAAGCGGCCGAACGAGCGCGAGGACAATCCCGCCAGCACGTTGTACTCGGTGTACCAGCTCGGGCCGCCATTGCTCTCGGCGAGGAATTTGCGCTCCTTGCCGTCGAAGGATTTGAAATGGCCGCCGTAGCCCGCAGGCACCTTGACGTTGCCGGCGTCGCGGATGTCGAAGCTCGATTCATCATGGATCATGATGATGTTGGGCCGCCGCCCGGCGGGATGGCAGGAATCGAGCAAGGGGATTTTGAGCCGCTCTTTCGCCACCGCATCCTTCTCCATGAAGCCGTAATTCATGAAATCGGACACGGCGGTGACGCCGGAGCGGGAGAATTTCGAGAGATAGCCGTCGTCGTAATAGCCGCGCCAGGATTCATCCGGATAGGCCAGCGAGTAGCCGGTCAGCGCGGCCAGGCAAGCGAGCGCGCCGGCCAGCGCCGGCAGACGGCGGAGGCGGAAGGGGTCGAGCCACCACAGCGCATACATCAGGGGGATCGTGACAAGGCCGGCTGAGATCACCGACCAGCGCAGGTTCGGGAAGATCGTGAACAGGAACGCGGTGGTGTCGCGGTCGATCAGCATCAGATCGACGAAATTCACGGTCATCTGCACCACGTCGTGCTTGAGCCGCGACAGCAGCACCAGCACCACGACCATGGTCAGCGACAGCGCGCCCGACAGCGCGGGCCGGCGCAGCAGCGCGATCCAGACCAGGTTGAGGATGCCCCAACTCAGGATGAAGCAGAGCTTTGATCCGAAATCGGTCTCGGTCTGCAGCATCAGGATCAGCGCGGCGAGCTGGGGTGCAGCGACCGCGAACAGCCGGACAATGCCGAACGAGCCAAGGCCGGTTGTTGCAACCGCGGTGGAAGGACCTGGGTTCGGCGCCGGCGCCATTGACGGAACGCTTACTCACCCGGCACTGAAAAACCTTTGGCTGGCGGGGGACCAGGGGGCGGACGCCGCAGCCGGAGCGCGGCATGTCATAAAACTGTAATGGAACCCTCATGAACGGGCAATGGATGGGGCGTTCAGACCTTCGCTTAATGTTACCGGTGGGCACTGCGTAATATTTGGGCTCGTCATGCCCGACCTTGTGCCCGCCTTCGCTAAAGCTACGGCGGACTGGCACCGAATCCGCCGAAGCCTCTGGCGTAGGCGGATGCCGGCATCCACGTCTTTGTCTCCCGGAAAAGGAAGACGTGGATGGCCGGGCATAGGCGGAAGCGACGCCGTCCTTCGGACGGCTATGCCCGGCCATGACGAGTATCTAGCGCTTCGCAATCCCCTCGACGAACAGGTCGAGGATCGCCTCCCCCATGCGGTCTATCTGGCGGTCGGCCAACCCCCAGCGCGTCCCCCATTTGCCGAACCCGATCCCCTCCCGCACAATGCCCATTCCCATGCGACGGTCGATCGCTAGTGTGTCCCGATTCCGAAGTTCGCATCATTTCGCGGCGGCTTCGTTTGCGAACTTCGGAATCGAAGGACACTAGCAACTTATGATCTAGTGTGGCTTTGGTTCAGAAGTCCGCAAGACGATGTTGCGGCAAAAATGATTCTGAACCGCCACACTGGCACTGGGAGTTCTTTGATGGCGGGCATCCTTGAGGGCAAAGTTGCATTGGTGACCGGCGGCGGCTCCGGCATCGGGCGGGCGACCGCCGTGGCGATGGCGCGCGAAGGCGCGCGCGTCGCGGTGTCCGACATGTCCGAGGACGGCATCGCGGCGACCGTCGCCTTGATCAACGCCGGCGGCGGCCAGGGAATCGCGATCGCCGGTGACGTCACCGAAGAGACCGACGTGGCGAACATGGTCGCACGTGCGGTGTCGGCCTGGGGCCGCCTCGACTGCGCATTCAACAATGCCGGCATTTCCAGCCGCACCGTCAGTCCGCCCGGCCAGCGTCTCCATGAGCTGGCTAAGTCAGCCGTTGACAAAATGCTCTCGGTCAACCTGACGGGTGTGTTCCTGCGCCTGAAGCACGAGATCGTGCAAATGCTGAAGCAAGGCGGCGGCGGCGCGATCGTCAACACCGCCTCGATCGCCGGCCTGATCGGCCTGCCCACCTCGGGTCATTATGTCGCCGCCAAGCACGGCGTCGTCGGCCTCACCAAGACGGCGGCGATGGAATATGCCGCAGACGGCATCCGGGTGAACTGCATCAATCCCGGTTACATCAAGACACCGATGACCGACGAGATCATGAAGACCCGCTTTGACGAGATCATGGCCAAGGTCCCGATGCGGCGGATGGGCAGCGCGGAGGAAATCGCGGAAGCGGTGGTCTGGATGTGCTCCGAAAGGGCCTCCTTCATGACCGGCGCCTCACATCTGGTCGACGGCGGATACTGCGCCGCCTAGCCGTCCACCAGATGAAACTTGCGGCCCAACTGGTGATGCACGGTGATGACGGCGCGGTCGACGTCGCTGATCAGGCTGTCGCCGAGCACGACATTGGGAATTTCCCAGTTGCGCCCGCTGCGCGCGTGCGGCAGCGGTGCGAGCGTAACAATGCGCGCAGTCTCGCAACCGGGCTGGATGCGCAACGCCTCGTTCGCGATCGCAATCAATTCCGACTGGCTCTTGGGCGTTGTCGACATCAGGCTGCACTGACGGGCGAATGTGGCGCCGACGTGATCACGCCTTGATCAAGGCCTTGGGCCGGAGACCGAGCCGCTTGGCGATGATCTTGTCGACCAGGCGCTTGGGCAGCCATTGCGCCATCAGATGCCGCATCGGATCCGGCGCGATCTGGTAGCGTACCTTGGGTTTTGGCAAGGTCAGCGCATCATGGACGACTTCGGCGATCTTCTCCGGTGGCAAGCCGATCGAATCCAGGTGCTGCATGTAGGCCGCGACCTTCTGCAGCGCCGGCAGGTAGGGCGAGTTCGAATAAGTCGAAAGATCGAACTGCTCCTGGCCCTTGCTCCAGATCGGCGTCTTCACCGGACCAGGCGCGACGATGATGACGTCGATCCCGAACAGCATCAGCTCGCGGCGGAGGCTCTCGGAGAGCCCTTCGATCGCGTGCTTGGAGGTGGAATAGGCCGGCGTCAGCGGATTGGCGTTCTTGCCGGTGACCGAGGACATCATCACGATCCGGCCCTTCGGCCCGTTCAGTGTTTGATCCGCGCCGAGCAGCGGCCCGAAGGCTTGCGTTGCGATGATCGGGCCGATCACATTGACATCCATCTGGCGGCGGAATTGATCGGCCGACAGGCCGAGCACGGGCCCGGTCACGGCGATGCCGGCATTGTTGACAAGGCCAAACAGCGTCTCGCCATTGAGCGCGGCGCGGACGTCGCGGGCGGCCGCAAGGACCGCGGCCTCGTCGGTGACGTCGAACAGCAGCGGCGTGAAATTGGCGCCGAATTCGCTTTTGAGCCGGTCGGCGTCGGCCTGCTTGCGGACGCTGCCGAACACGCGATAGCCCTTGTCCAGCAGCAGCTTGGCGCAGGCATGCCCGATGCCGGTGGAAGCGCCCGTAACGACGACAGACTGCATGTGTGATCCCCTCGTGAAGCTTTTGTTCATTTAAGCCAAAGGGCGGGAAGCGCAATGCCGGCCGGGCCGGCGCCCCTCCGACCCGAACCCGTTCGCCGCCGGACGCGCCACCACCGATCGACCCTAAAGGTCAGCGACGACGCCATGGGTGGACTTTTGTCCGAGGACACGGATAAGCTGTGCGCTATCGTCATAGCTACCCAAGGGGAACCATGCTCCCGTTCGACGAGGAACAACAGTCGTTCAATAAGAGCCCGCTCGATGAGGAAACCCTCCTGAGCGGACATTTCTGGGCCGAGCTTCGCGTCTTCCTGGCCGTGGCCAAGACAAAGTCGTTCAACCGCGCCGCGGAGATGACCAACACGAGCCAACCGACGGTGAGCCGGCAAGTTAAGCGTCTCCAGGATGCGGTGGGGTCGCAGCTTTTCATCTCAACCCCACGCGGCGTCAAACTCACGCAGAAGGGCGAAGCGCTCGCGCGCGCCTTGTCGCGGCTCGACCATACGCTGTTTTCCATCACTAGCGATCTGAAGGCGGAGAGCCGCGAAGCAGCAGGGACCGTACGCGTCAGCATCACAGACGGATTGAACGCCTTGTTTGCCGCGCCGGCACTCGTGCAGTTCTCGGCGCAATATCCGAAAATCCAATTACATTTGAAGGCCCCGCTCAACCACATCGACTTACGGGAAAACCAGACGGACATGATGATCGGATTTGTTCCGAGCGTTTCGTCCAACATTCAATTCAGAAAACTCGGCCAGCTTCATTTCATTCCGGTCGTCTCAAAAGACTATATCCGAGAGCACGGCTTGCCGACGGCTTCCAACCTGGACCAACATCTTTTCATCCAGTCCCAGTATTATCTCGGGAGAACTGGTCTCTGGGATAGTTGGCAGCAAACGGCGTCGCAGGGGCGCATCGCCCACTACTGCGACAACTCATTTGCATATGGCATGCTGGTGAAGGCGGGCCACGGAATTGGGCTGCTTGGCAGCTATACGCTCGTAGAACCTTGTTTTGTGCCCCTGGAAATCGGCTTGAGGATCTCGGTTCCTCTTTTTTTGCTTGCGCTCACTGAGCGTCTTCAGGCCCGGCCTGTCCGTCTCGTCTTCGATTGGCTCGCCGGCATCTTCGGTACCAACAATCCGTGGTTCAGCGACGAATTCAAACTGAACAATTCACCGAGCGAATACGACGCCGGGTTTCGGAAGATGTTCAATCTTGAACAGGCTGGCGGGAATGACAATGGTCGCTGATGCGTTCGGCAATCTTTAGATAGGTCTTTCCAGCGTCCTCAAATAATTCAGCGAGCTCCGGCCCCACATCCGAATCCTCCTCGAACAGAAGCTTTTCGAACATGACGCGGTGGATGCTAACCACCTGTTTCAAATGAGATCGAAAAAAGTCCACGAGAATACTCGCTTCGCATGTCTGATCGGATGATGCCGTCGAAACCTGCTGCGATCATGCCGCGGCGGTCTCGTAATCGGACGGCGCGTCCCAGTATCCTTCGGTCCGGAATAGGACGGTTGCGTCCGTGTGCTCCGAAATCGCGTTGGGCGGAGGAGTTAACTCCTTGACGAGTTCGATGTACGGCTCCTCATGGCCCTCGAAATAGACCGGTTTTTTGCCCTCCACGTTCTTGAACCCGAGGCTCATCCTCCACAGCCGCGCATACTTCGGCTGCGCGTGGGTGATGACTTTGTCGTAACCCTTGCGCGCAGCGTGATCGAACACGAAAAACGCAAAGGCCTTGAGGACGTGGGGATTACGATAGTCCTTGCGGAAGGCAGTGCGCTCGAGCTTGGCGAAATCCTTGAACCAACGGATGCGCAAGGTGCCGACCGGTTCATCGGCGGCATATACGATCATGTGGGTGGCCTGGTAGTCGTTACCATCGAAGGTCTGGCGCGCTTTGACGCCGTGCTCCTCCATGAAGCAGATGCCTCGAATGGCGTAGGCGTGCAGCATCTGCTCGTACGTGGTCACGACCTCGCAACGGATCTGATTGTGGTCCGACGTGATGGCCCTCATCTTATGTTCCACAACTTGCCTCCTCGCTACGTCAGGTAGTAACGAGTAGAGCGGGCTGGCCCGGCATGCGGAAGGTAGTAAAATGTGCTACTGTTCAACGCCAGCGTTGAACTGACCGTGCGTATTTTTCTCAGAGAGAACCCGGCAGAGGCAAGCGCCGGTACAGTTGTGCCGAAAAAGCGCCGCCAACCGCGACGAGTACCCGGGAAAGGCCCGCCGCGATGTCTACAAAAGAGCAGAACGGCTGGGCGCCAAATATATCTAAGATTGCACGATTCCAACAAACACTTGCAGAGGTCGTGTATTCTCTCCGATGAAAAAACAGACAGACTTTTCCCAGGACCGCCGGTTCAACAAGTTCCAAAGCTCAACGATGAAGAAAAGGAGCCCAACCGCGGCGGACGGCCAGGTTGGCGAATCCATTCGCGCCCACCGGCTGATCGCAGGCATGTCCCAGACCGATCTTGCGCAAAAACTCGGCGTCTCGTTTCAGCAGGTGCAGAAATATGAAAAGGGCACGAACCGGGTCGGCGCCGGGCGGCTTCCTCTGATTGCCGAGATATTCAACATCCCGATCAGCGCTCTCTTCAAGGACCATGCGCAGACGTCACCCGGCAAGGGGAAGGCAAGCACGGCTCCGGTCAAGCTCATCACAGACCCGAACGTGCTGAAATTGTTGGCCGCCTACGCGGACATCACGGACCGGACGATGCGCCGCTGCCTCGCCGAGCTGGTCGAACGGATAGCCAAGGCCACGAAGAAAAAATCCCGCAGGTAGGGGCGAGCGCCCTACTCCGCGTGACCGTCGATGATCGGGCCGAACAGCTCCCACTTCGCGCCCGTGAAGCGCATCATCTGCACCTGCTCGATCGGATAGAAATCGGTCGGCGTGGTCTTGATGCGGATGCCCGGAATGTAGGTGTCGATCTCGAAGTCCATGTTGGCGACGATCTTCATCACGTTCTCCCGCGTGAGATTGTCGCCGCAGCGCTTGAGCACCTCGACCAGCGCGGTCGAAGTGTTCCATGCGTTCAGGGGTCCGCTCTCCGACTTGTCGGCCTCCGGATAATACTTATCCATGAAGGCGCGGAAGCGCTTCATGCCGGGAGTGCTGTCCCACTGCGGATCGGTGACGTCCATCTGGTAACCCGCGCTCAGGATGCCCTTGGAGTTCTCGAGGCCGGCGGGTTTGAGCACCGCGCCGACCGAGGCCGAGACGTTGGTCATGATGTGAACCGGGTGCCAGCCGAGCTCGGCGACCTTCTTGATCGCCTGCGCCGCGAACTTCGGCGTCGCGACATTGATGAAGATGTCGGGATTGGCCGTCTTGATGGCCACGACCAGCGAATCCACGGTCGGCATCGCGATCTCGTAGGAAATCTCGCTCACGACCATCTTGTCGTATTTGTCGCGCAGCACGTCCTTGAGACCCAAGACATAGTCCTTGCCGAAATCGTCGTTCTGGTAGAGCACGCCGATTTTGGCGTTGGGATAATGCTGCAGGATGTAGGTGGCGTAGACCCGCGCCTCGGCGCGATAGTTCGGCTGCCAGCCGATGGTCCAGGGGAAATGCTCGGGATCGCCCCAGCGCGAGGCGCCGGTGGCGACGAACAGTTGCGGCACCTTCATGTTGTTCATGTATTTCTGGATCGCCGCATTCGGCGCGGTGCCGAGCGAGGCGAAGATCAGGAACACCTCGTCGCTCTCGACCAGCTTGCGCGCCTGCTCCACCGTCTTGGGCGGCGAGTAGGCGTCGTCATAGCTGATGAAGTTGATCTTGCGGCCGTTGACCCCGCCATTGTCGTTGATCATGCGGAAATAGGCGCTCATCGTCTTGCCGATGATGCCGTAGGCCGACGCCGGCCCCGAATAGGGCATGATGTTGCCGATCTTGATCTCGGTGTCGGTGACGCCGGTGTCGTATTTCTTCTGCGCCAGCGCGGGCGCGGCCGAAAGCGCCAGCAGGGTTGCCGAAAGCGCAAGCTTTCCAGCGAGATGGGTGAAACTTGTGCGGATGAAAGGCTCGGCACGGCGCTGCATGGGCTCCCCCTCGGGCAAGGCGTGATTTCAGACCGGCGGTTTCCTCAAGGCTTTTTCTTTGTGAGCGCGAATGATAGCAGCCGCGCGCCATCGCCGAAAGCAATGAGATACGGGATGCGCAGGCGATTTGTCGCGTACAGGCTGGCGGGCTTTCCGCGCTGCGGATATTGCAATGACCGGGAGGAACCATGCGGCGACATCTGAAGCCAACAATCGTGCTGGCTGCGCTGGGCCTCGTGCTCGGCGGGCTCTACCGCTATCTGTTCGATCGCCCGGACGAAGCTGATCTCGCCAACTACCTGCGCAGCAGTCTGCACGGCATGGGAATCATGCTCGCTGGCTGGGCGGTCCAGCTTTATTTCACCTCCCGCAGCAGCGCCTGGGTGAGACGATGGCCGCTGGTCGTCGAACTGATCATCCGCTCGGTGGTGATGGCGCTCTCGGTTGCCACGGTCACGGTCGCGCTCGAACCTATCCTTTACACCCACGGCGTCGAGGGCCACTGGCTGGTCAGCGAGCTTCCCTTCATCGTCGGCATCTCCTTCGGGATTTCGATACTGATCGGCGCGATCTACGAGCTGATCCGGCTGGTCGGCGGCCGCGTCCTCATCAATGTCATTCTCGGGCGCTACCGCAGGCCGACCCGCGAGGAGCGCGTGCTGCTGTTCCTCGATGTCGTCGGTTCAACCACGCTCGCCGAGCAAATGGGGGAGTTGCGGGTGCAAGATCTCCTCACCCGGTTCTTCTACGACATCGACGAGGCCATCGTCAGCCATGGCGGCGAAGTCCACGCCTATGTCGGCGATGAGGTGATCGTGACGTGGCCGCTCAGTGCCAAGCCCCGGCAGGCCTATGTCGACTGCGTTTTTGCGATCGAGGACCGGATATCGGGTTTGGCCGACCGCTACACAAAGGAGTTCGGCTTGGTGCCCAAGTTTCGCGCCGGCATCCATGCCGGACCTGTCGTGATCAGCGAATGCGGGGATTCGCGCCGGCAGGTCGCCTATTTCGGCGACACGGTGAACGTGGCGGCGCGATTGCAGGCCCATTGCAAGGAGGCAGGCCGGCCCCTCCTCGCCTCGGGCGAGCTTGTCCGCCTGTTGCCGGCCGGAGCCGATCTTGTTGTCGAGCCGCTGGGACCGACCGAGCTGCGCGGTCGCGCCGCGCCGGTCGAGGTGTTCAGCATCGCGCGCGCAAGCGGATAGGACACAAAGGGAATGGTCCGCTACACTCCGCATCGGGAATGCGCTTCCTCAGCTCACAAGGAGCGGACCATGATCACCCGGCGGACTCTGACGCTCGCGCTGACGGCGCTGCCCTTGCTGGCGGCGAAATCCGGTTTCGCTCAATCCCAATCCTATCCGACAAGGCCGATCCGGGTGGTCGTGCCGTTTCCGGCCGGTGGCTCCACGGACGTGGCGGCGCGCCTTGTCGCCGAACACCTGTCGCGCGCGTTCGGCCAGCAGGTCTATGTCGAGAACAAATCCGGCGCCAATGGCACCGTCGGCATCGAGGACGCCGCCAGGAGCAGGCCGGACGGTTATACGATCCTCGTCGGCACCGACGCGGTGGCGAGCAATCCGCACGTGTATCACCGCAGTATCGATCCCTTGAAGGATCTGTTGCCGATCATCCAGATTTCACGCCAGCCGATCGTGCTGGCAGTCCATCCTTCGCTCGGGGTTACCTCGCTCGCAGAATTGATTGCGCTCGCGAAGAAACAGCCGGGCCTGCCCTACGCGACCGGCAGCGGGCTGGGATCGGCGCAGCACATCGCCGTGCAATGGTTCGCGCAGATTGCCGATATCAGGCTCGAGCAGGTGCCCTATCGTGGCGGCGGGCCGGCGATCAATGACCTGATCGGCGGTCATGTGAAGATCGGCTCGCTGGGATCGACGCCGCTGATGCCGCATTACAAGGCCGGCACCTTGCGTCTGCTGGCACAAACGACGAAAGCGCGTGCGCCAAGCCTTCCCGAGGTGCCGACCTATGAGGAGGCCGGGATCAAGGGGCTCGTGCTCGATCAATGGCTCGGGGTGTTTGCGCCGGCCGGAACGCCGGCGGCCATCATCGCGCGTCTCAACAGCGAGATCGGCAAGGCGCTTGCCGATGCGGAGGTGCGCAAGAGTTTCCAGGACTCAGCGCAGGAACCGATCGGCGGAACAACCGAGCAGTTCGCACAGCTCGTCCGCGACGACTACGCCAAGCTTGGACGGCTGGTGAAGGATCTGAATATCAAGGCAGAGTAGCAGGGACATGCCCTTTTCAACCTATCTTCCCGAACGGATGGGAACGATCGCGCTCGCTCCCGCGGGCCCGTTCGTCGCAGGCGCCCATGCCGAGCTTGTCCTGGTCTACACGGCGGGGACCTTCGGCATCGACGACACCGGCATGTTGAAGATCTCGTGGCGGACCACCTCCGACATGAGCAAGCCGCAGTTCGACAGACCGCAGGCGGCGAACTTCACCACGGTCGAAGCCAGCAACGGCGCCAAGCTCGAGGTGTGGTTCGACCGGCTCAACGTGCGCCCCTATGCCAACACCCTGCTGATCCGGGTCGGCCGCGGCTATTTGCGCGCCGGCGATACGCTGACGATACGCCTGGGCGACCGCAGGCAGGGTTCGCCGGGTTTCCGCCTGCAGACCAACGTCGAAGCCAATGTGGAGCTGAAAACCTCCGTCGACGCGTTTGCGACTTATGAGTTCTGCGAGCTGCCGGTGCAGCCCGCCTTCGATCTGGTGCCGGGGCCGGCTGCGAGCTGGAAGGCGATCCTGCCGTCGCTGGCGATCGCAGGCGAACCGGTTCGCCTCGCAATCGTCGCCGAAGACAGATGGGGAAATCCGACCGCCGACGCCAGCGAGACGTTCGAGCTCGTGACGTCGCGTCCCCTGCGCGCCCTGCCGGCGCGGATCGAGATCAAGAGCGGCGACGGTCCGCGCGTCATCGAGAATCTGATCGCCGATGCCGAAGGCGACATCGAGCTGCGCCTGATGGCGGATGGCAAGGAATGGGCGCGCGCCAATCCGCTGCGGGTGGTGAAGCAGGCAACGCTGCGACGCTATTGGGGCGATCTGCACGGACAGAGCGGCGAGACCATCGGCATGGGAACGGCTGAGGCCTATTTCCGCTACGCGCGCGACGCCGCCTTCATCGACATGGTCGGTCACCAGGGCAACGACTTCCAGATCACCGACGCGTTCTGGACCGAGCTCAACCGGCTGACGGCCGCCTTCGACGCACCCGGCCGGTTCGTTTGTCTTCCCGGCTACGAATGGTCGGGCAATACCGGCATGGGCGGCGACCGCAACGTGTTCTACCGCAGGGAAGGACGCCCGATCCGGCGTTCCTCGCACATCCTGGTGCAGGGGCAGACCTCGACCGAGGCCATCTACACCGCCGACGAATTGTTCCGGGCGCTGCAAGGCGAGGACGCCATCGTCATCGCCCATGTCGGCGGGCGCTACGCCGATCTGAAATACGCCCATGACGGACGGCTGGAGCGCGCGGTCGAGGTCCACTCGACCTGGGGCACCTTCGAATGGCTGTTGCACGATGCTTTCGAGAAGGGGTTTCGCGTCGGCGTGGTCTGCCACAGCGATGACCACAAGGGGCGCCCCGGCGCCACCCGGCCGGGCGCGTCGAGCTTCGGCGCGATCGGCGGCCTCACCTGCTATTTCATGGCGGAACTGACGCGCGACGCCTTGTTCGAGGCCTTGCGGCAGCGCCGGCATTACGGAACGACGGGAGTGAGGATCTTTGTGGACCTGCAGGCTCAGTTTGGCCAACCGGTCACCGGATTCTCCAACGATCCCTTGCTTGGACCGGCCAGCGAATTCGCGGTACGGCAGGCGGCGATGGGCGACATCATCCGCCCGGGCCGCGTCCCGATGCGCTTGACCGCGCAAGTGATCGGAACCGCGCCGGTCGAGCGGGTCGATGTGATGCACGGGACCTCGATTGCCGAGACGGTCCGTCCCTATCGCGATTCCGACCTCGGACGGCGCGTGCGCGTCATGTGGCAGGGCGCCGAGTACCGCGGCCGCGGTCGGGAGACGCTGTGGCAGGGCAAACTGACGCTCACGGGAAATCGGATTCTCCGGTTTGCGCCGGTCAATTTTCTCAATCCGGAGCGGATCGCACAGGAGATCGTGCCGGGGACAGCACTGGCCTGGAGTTCGGTCACCACGGGCAATCTGGCCGGCATCGATCTCTGGCTTGAGCGGGCCGATCAGGGCGCGCTCGACATCGAGACCAATGTGGTGTCGGGCAAGGTCGATCTTGCCGCGCTCTCGGGCGACACCCGCACCTTCGACGGCGGCGGCCTTGGCCGACAGCTGAGCGTTTACCGGCTCCCCGAAGCGGACTGGAGCCGCCAGGTGAGCCTCGATCACACCGTGAGCTTTGCCGGGGCTGTGGATTTGCCGGTCTATCTTCGCGTCACCCAGGCCGATGGCCATCAGGCCTGGTCGAGTCCGATCTACCTCATCGCCTGACGACGGATCGGCGCCGGCGCCAATCGAGACGACGAGAGTTTGCCGAGATGAGAGTGCGGATGAGCGCTGGAGTCTTCCACCTTGAAATGATTTGGCTTTCGGCGCGCGAGATTCCGCGCGAAGCGCTTCAGATCAAGAATGTGGTTTAAGTGTCATTTCTTCGCCAGTCGCGCGGAGCGAAGAATTTGAATGAAGACGCAATGCTTCGAGAGACAAAAGGCGAGACCGCGTTTCACGATCTCGCCTCGGGTTATAGCGATCAGGCTTTAATTTTCGGTGTCGCGACGACTGCCTATCCCTCATCCTGAGGAGCCGAGCAGAGCGAGGCGTCTCGAAGGATGAGGCCAAGTTCCGGGCCTCATGGTTCGGGACGCGCGCGAAGTGCGCGCTCCTCACCATGAGGATAAAGCCCTAGTTCTTCGTCTTGTCGACGAGCGCACCCTTCTTGATCCACGGCATCATGTCGCGGAGCTTCTCGCCGACCTGCTCGATCGGATGGGTGGCGAGCTTGGCGCGGGTCGCCTTGAACGAGGTCTGGTTGACCTTGTTCTCCAGCATCCAGTCGCGGGCGAACTTGCCGGACTGGATGTCGGCCAGCACCCGCCGCATCTCCTTCTTGGTCTCCTCGGTGACGATGCGCGGGCCGGAGACGTATTCGCCGTATTCGGCGGTGTTGGAGATCGAGTAATTCATATTGGCGATGCCGCCTTCATAGATTAGGTCAACGATCAGCTTCACCTCGTGCAGGCACTCGAAATAAGCCATCTCCGGCGCGTAGCCGGCCTCGACCAGGGTCTCGTAGCCGCCCTTGATCAGCTCGACCAGGCCGCCGCAAAGCACCACCTGCTCGCCGAACAGGTCGGTCTCGCACTCTTCCTTGAAGGAGGTCTCGATGATGCCGGCACGGCCGCCGCCGATCGCCGAGGCGTAGCTGAGACCGAGATCATGAGCGTTGCCGGAAATATCCTTGGCAATCGCGATCAGGCAGGGCACGCCGCCGCCGCGCTGATATTCCGAGCGGACGGTGTGACCGGGGCCCTTGGGCGCGATCATCAGCACGTCGAGGTCGGGACGCGGGTCAAGCAAATTGAAATGGACGTTGAGGCCGTGGGCGAACACCAGCGCCGCGCCCTTCTTCATGTTGTCGTGGAGTTGTTCGCGATAGATGTCGCCCTGCAGCTCGTCCGGGGTGAGCATCATCACGAGGTCGGCCCATTTGGCGGCATCCGCCACCTCGAGCACCTTGAAGCCGGCGGCCTCCGCCTTCTTGGCCGAGGCCGAACCCTTGCGCAGCGCAATGGAGACGTCCTTGACGCCGGAATCCTTCAGGTTCAGCGCATGGGCATGGCCCTGGCTGCCATAGCCGACGATGGCGACCTTCTTGCCCTTGATCAGGTTCAGGTCGGCGTCGCGATCGTAATAAACACGCATGGTCGTTTCCTCATCGTGGGCCAAATCGGCCGGTTGGTCAGGCTGTTAGGTCGATTGGACCGCCGGTCGCCCGTGAAAATTTCCGGCGTTGTCTAGAGCATTTTTCCTCTCGGGGGAAACCCCTTCTCGCATGGTTTGGGCTGGCATCATGCGTCCTTGAAGACCGGATAGAGCGAGGCGAGCAGCAGGATCGCCATCTCCAGGTTGAAGATCCGTACCGCGGTGGGCGAGATCAGGACGGGCCGCAATGCGCTGCCGAACAATGTCCAGAGCGAGGTCGCGACCACGCCCATGAGCAGGCTGATTGTGGTCTGGATCGCGATATTCCAGGGAAAGCTCGCAATCGCCGCATAGGCGGTGATGGTGCCGATCACCATGACCCAGCCTTTGACATTGATCCACTGAAACAGCACCGCGCCCCAGAAGGTCATCGGTCCCCTGGCCGCCTCTCCAGGCTTGGGCGGCCCCGACATCGCGATGGCGGCGGCGAGATAGACCAGGTAGGCGGCGCCGGCATATTTCAGGATGGTCTGCAGGATCGGAAAGGCGATGAAGACGGTGCCGAGGCCCAAGCCTACCGCGCCGACCATGAAAGCAACACCGAAGGTGATGCCGGCGATCAGCGGCAAGGTGCGGCGGAAGCCGTGGGTGAGGCCCGACGACAGTACGATGATGTTGTTCGGCCCGGGCGTGAAGAACATCACGGCGGCGAACACGACAAAGGCGAACAGGAGCTGGTGCGACATGGTCAGGCTCCCGCGGCTTCCGGCAGCACCCGCGCGCGCCTGGCCAGCAGCATGATGGCGATGCCGCCGATCACGGTGATCATGCCGGCGAGCCGAAGCGGCCCGAATTTTTCGCCGAACACAACGCTGGATGCAGCCGAACCGACGAACGGCACCAGCAGCGCGAACGGCACCACCTGCGCCGCCGGATAATCGCGCAACAGCCGGCCCCACAGCCAGTAGGCGATGCTGGTGGAGATGCCGCCGAGCGCGAGCATGCAGACGATGCCGGTCGGCGACGCCCGGGTGAGTTCTTGCCAGGTCGGCGCCGGTCCGTTGCTGATCAGCGTCAGCACGGCGAGCGGCAGCGCCGCGGTGAGGCAGAGCCAGGCGAACAGGTCGAACATCGGCGCGCCATGCGCCCGCCGCAGCAGGAGATTGCCGATCGCAAAGCTGATCGGGCAGATCATGATGACCGCGAAGGCGCCGACGCTGAAATCATAGCCGACGGTGCCGCAGATCATCAGCAGGCCGACCGTGGCGATCGCAATCCCGATGGCCTGCACCGGCGTCGGCAGCTCGCGGAAGATCAGCGCGGCAAAACCGATGGTGAACAAGGCCTGGCTCTGCACGATCACGCTGGACAGCCCCACCGGCACACCGTGCGCAATGGCAAAGGCCTGCGCCAGGAATTGACCCAGGAACAGCGTGAAGCTGATCGCGATCAGAAGCGGCCAAGAGACGTCGGGCTTGCGCACGAACAGACACGGCACGGCGGCGATGGAAAAGCGCAGCGTCGTCATCAGTTCCGGCGAGAATTCGTCGAGCGCGCGCCGGCTCGCGACAAAGGCAAGCCCCCAGATGACCGCAACCAGGACGGCGATGCAGACGTCGGCAGGTTTCATTGTTTTATTCGCTAGCCTTGCCCGCCGGGCTTCGGTTTCTGCAGCAGAAAAGTGCCATGCATCGGCGCGTGATAGTCGACCGAGACAAGCGTGAAACCGACCTCGGTCAGCATCCGCTCCATCACCCAGCCGAAGGTGGAATATTCGTCGCGCATATGGGTGACGACGCTGTCGCGCTCGAAATCGTGGTTCTTGATGTGGAAGTCGGCCCATTGCTCGACGTCGCGCTCGGAGCCGTCGGGCATGCTGACGAATACGATGTCGCGCAGATAGAAATTGGCGCCGGGCTTGAGCGCGCCGAAGATGCGCGACATCGCCACCGCCTTCCAGAAGTCCGGCAGATGGTGCAGCGTGAATTCGCTGACGATCAGGTCATACGAGTTGGGCTGGTAGGCGAAGCTGAGCAAACCCGCCGGCTGGGTGCGGATCCGCGCCTTGCGGTCGCTGGCATAGACCTTGGCCAGCGCCAGCATCGCGGGGGAAATATCGACCGCGTCGACCTCGGCGCCCATCAGCGCCGCCTCGGTCGCGAGCACGCCATTGCCGCAGCCGATGTCGGCGATGCGCCAGCCCTTCTGCACGCCGAGCATTTTCAGCGCCGCGCGCGCGCGGATGTCGCTATCGTCGTGCCGGTCGTAGATCGAGGCGACCGCGGTATCGAGCCCGAGCCGTCCCCGTTCGTTGTAATACCAGTCGCGCGACAGCATGGTTCACATCCCCTCGGGCCCGCGCCCGATCGCGGCGACGCCGGTGCGGGAGACCTCGACCAGGCCGAGCGGGCGCATCAGGTCGATAAACTGGTTGATCTTGGCGGTATTGCCTGTGATCTCGAACACAAAGCTTTCCGTCGTCGCGTCGATCACCCGCGCGCGAAACGCTTCGGCGAGCCGCAGCGATTCGACGCGGTGATCGCCGGTGCCGCGCACCTTCACCATCGCAAGCTCGCGTTCGATCGAGCGGCCGGAGATGGTCATGTCGACCACGCGATAGACCGGCACCATGCGGTCGAGCTGGTGCTTGATCTGCTCGATCACCATCGGCGTGCCCGTGGTGACGATGGTGATGCGCGAGAGATGCTTCTGGCTCTCGGTCTCGGAGACGGTGAGGCTTTCGATGTTGTAGCCGCGGCCGGAAAACAGTCCGATCACGCGCGCCAGCACGCCCGGCTCGTTCTGCACGAGCACCGACAACGTGTGCGCCTCGGTCGGATCATGGCGATCCTCGAGGAAATAGGCCGATGCGGGCTGGTTCATTGTCGTCCCCTGCAATTCCTGGTCATGCTACGGCCCTCGCCGCAGCGGTCGGCGCTTCCGTCCCGACCCACTTGCGGAACAGATCGAAATCGATGTTGCCACCGGTCAGGATCAGGCCGACGCGTTTGCCTGCGAGCTTTGTCTTGTCGGCCAGCGCGGCCGCCAGCGGTGCTGCGCCCGCGCCCTCGGCGAGGTTATGCGTGTCGGTCCAATAGGCGCGGATCGCCGCGCCGACCTCGTCGTCCGTGACCTGCACAATGCGTGAGGCACCCTTGCGGATGATTTCAAACGCGTCGGCGTCGGGAATCCGCGTCGCCATGCCGTCGGCGCGCGTATTGCTGGTCTCGGTCGTCACGATCTTGCCGGCGGCAAAGGACAGCGCATAGGATGGCGCTTCGGTCGACTGCACGCCGACGATCTCGGTCTTCAGGCCCAGCAAATCGCGGGCAAGGATGCAGCCGCAGATGCCGGAGCCCTGCCCGATCGGCACATAGAGGACGTCGAGATCGGGCGCGCTCCTGAACAATTCCAGCGCGTAGGTCGCAACGCCAAGGACGAGGTCCGGATGGAACGACGGCACCATGTGGAGCCCGGCGAATTGCGCGCGGCGCTCCGCCTCTTCGCGTGCGGCCTGGAAATCCTCGCCATGCTCGACCAGCTCGGCACCGAAGGCGCGCATGGCGCGGTTCTTCTCGATCGAATTGCCGCGCGGCACATAGATCACCGCCGGCACGCCCTGGCGGCTCGCCGCAAAGGCAAGGCTCTGGCCGTGATTGCCACGGGTGGCAGAGATAATGCCGGGCACGTTCGGCCGCTCGCGCTTCAGCCGGTCGAGATAGACCAGGCCGCCGCGCACCTTGAAGGCGCCGATCGGCGTGTGGTTTTCATGCTTGACCACAACGCGCGTGCCGAGCCGCTCGGCCAGCAGCGGCCAGGCATGCGCCGGCGTTGGCGGCACCGCATGGCCTACGATCTCGTGCGCGCGTTCGAGCTCCCTGAGGTCAAACATCCGCTTGCCTTCCAAATGAACGCCACGCCATCCGCGCATGCGGTGAGCCCCCTCTCCCCGCTTGCGGGGAGAGGGTTGGGGTGAGGGGGTACAGGTGAGCGCGTTGAAACTCCCCCTCACCCGGATTGCGCTCACGCGCAATCCGACCTCTCCCCGCACACGGGGAGAGGTGAAGAGGAACCATCGGCGCCAATGGCGACATCGTCACACCAGCGCCTTGCCGCCGGCAAATGCCGAAGCGGTCGCTTCATCGGTAGCCTGCTCCGGCAACAGCATCTCGTTATGCGCCTTGCCGGAAGGGATCATCGGGAAGCAGTTTTCCAGCGCCGCGACCCGGCAATCGAACAGCACCGGCCGCTTGACCTGGATCATCTCCTTGATCGCGCCATCCAGATCGGCCGGCTTGATCGCCTGGATGCCGACGCAGCCATAGGCATCCGCGAGCTTGACGAAATCCGGCAGCGCCTCGGAGTAGGAATGCGACAGGCGGTTGCCATGCAGGAGCTGCTGCCACTGCCGCACCATGCCCATGTACTGATTATTCAGGATGAAGATCTTGATCGGCAGCTCGTGCTGCACCGCCGTCGACATCTCCTGGATCGTCATCTGCACCGAGGCGTCGCCGGCAATGTCGATGACGAGGCTGTCGGGATGGGCGACCTGCACGCCCATCGCCGCCGGCAGGCCATAGCCCATGGTGCCGAGTCCGCCCGAGGTCATCCAGCGATGCGGTTCCTCGAAGCCGAAGAACTGCGCCGCCCACATCTGGTGCTGGCCGACTTCGGTCGTGATGTAGGTGTCGCGCCCGCGCGTCGCCTCGAACAGCTTCTGGATCGCGTATTGCGGCAGGATGATATCGTTGTTCTTCCTGTAATACAGCGAGTTGCGCGCGCGCCATTTCGCGACCTCGGCCCACCAGGCCTTGATGTCGGGCTTCTTCGCTTCCGCCTTGAACACCGTCAGAAGGTCGCCGAGCACGTTGCCGCAGTCGCCGATGATCGGCACGTCGACGCGGATGTTCTTGTTGATCGAGGACGGATCGATATCGATGTGGATCTTCTTCGAGCCCGGCGAGAACGCGTCGGTGCGGCCGGTGATGCGGTCGTCGAAGCGCGCGCCGACGCACAGCATGACGTCGCAATCATGCATCGCCATGTTGGCCTCGTAGGTGCCGTGCATGCCCAGCATGCCGAGCCAGCTCTT
>Ga0210410_10001685_pt1 | contig 20492 bp, 24 predicted proteins | sample IncBWC4MmetaG_FD_161058 | JGI IMG/M metagenome (GOLD analysis project Ga0210410, IMG submission 161058) | Forest soil microbial communities from Barre Woods Harvard Forest LTER site, Petersham, Massachusetts, United States - Inc-BW-C-4-M | ecosystem: Environmental > Terrestrial > Soil >... | reverse complement strand
GCCTCGTTTCGTCTTCAGCTCCGCCAGCAACTGCTCGATACGGTCTTCTTTCTCGAGCGCGGCCAGGCGGTCGTCGATGTTGTCGGCGGCGATTTCTGACTTTGCTTCGCTTACGGCTTCGGAGTGCGCGACTTTGCGCTGCATGCGATCGAAGGTAGCGGCCTTGGAATTGTCGCCGATGGCGATGCGGGCGTCGCTGGCTTTGCTTACCGCGCGGGCGCGGCGCTGCTGCGCGATCAGCACATCGGCGCGGGCTTCGGCTTCGGTGAGTTTTTGTTCGAGCTTGCGCAGCGCAGATTTCAAATTCTCAACTTGCGCCTTCTGGTCGCTCACCTGCTGCGCGAAGTTCTCGCTCAGCTCTCGATAGCTTTCCACGCGTTGCAAGGACGCGCGCGCCAGGTCGTCTTCTTTTTTGTCGACGGCGAGTTCGGCCTTGCGCATCCATTCGGCGACTTTATCGGCGTTTTCTTTCTGCTTTTTTTCCAGCAAGTGCTGATCGGCAATCGCAATCGCCACCTGCGTCTTGACCTGCAAAAGCTGGTTCTGCATGTCGAGGATGACTTGCTTGATCATCTTTTCCGGCTCTTCAGCCTTGTCGATCAGATCGTTAAGGTTGGCCCGGACTAACGTCGAAACGCGCTCTAGTAATGCCATGATGGACTCCTTTTGTGCCAGCTTTTGGCTGTTAGCCTTTAGCTCTTAGCTTGTTGCCTTAAATTCTTCACTTCGTGCGCCCGGTGAATTTCTATGCACTCCGGGCACAGTGTTTCTTTGCGCCGGATGGTTGCGCCGAGCACCATGCCGATGGCGATTCCAATTCCCAGCCAGATTGCGACGTGTCCCGCCCAAACGCCGGCGGCTGCGCCCAGCACTGCGCCCAACGCGATGCCGATTCCGGTACGATTCGATTTGCTTTGCATAACCTGCTCCAAATTTGTTCAGCGGCAGGGACGGGCGAGTCGCCCGTCCCCACACACTCGTTTCCACACAAGCACAACTTACTTTCCGTTCGTGGGCGGCACTACGATGGTCTTGTCGCCGATCTGCCGCACCTTGCCCAGCAACTCGGAGAGCGGCATGCCCGAGAGCGTCTCGAATAGCGCCGGAATTTGCGCCGCCATCTTCGTAATGTCGCCTGTGATCTTGTTCATCCCCGAGGCATCGCCGTTTCCGGTGGAGACAATCGTGATCTTGTCGACATTGGCCAGCGGGGCAGCCAAAGCCTTCACCACTTCCGGCATGCTGGCGAACAGTCTGTCGAGCACTGCGGCCTGGTTGTATTCCTGGAAAGCTGCGGCCTTCACGTTCATCGCTTTCGCTTCGGCCTCGCCTTTCTTGAAGATGATCTCGGCTTCGGCCTCGCCTTGCGCGCGAATCGACGACGCCTGGCCTTCCGCTTCTGCGATCAGACGCTGTTTTTCGGCAGCGGCGAGTGTCTCGATGCGCTGACGCTCGATCTCCGCCCCTTTCAGCACAGTTGCGATCAGTTCTTTTTCGCGGCGATTGATTTCGGCTTCCTGCACTTTGACCTGTTGCTCTTTCTCGATCTGTTGCACCTTCACCTGCTCGGCGATCACCTGCTGCTGCATGATGTTGGTCTGAATGTCATAGGCCTTATCGGCTTGCGCCTGCTGGCGCTTGGTGACTTCCAGGTATTGGGCCTTCTTCACTTCCAGATCGCGCTGCGACTCGGCCTGCTTGGCCAGCGATAGTGTTTCCGCGAGCACACGCTCCTGATCAGCTTGAGCCTTGGCCACAGCCGATTCCCGCTGCGCCAGAGCGCGTTTGATGGCGGTATCGCGGTCCGCTTCGGCGGCGGCGACGTCGGCGTCACGCTTAATGCGCGCCACATCCGGCCGTCCCATGTTGGTGATGTATTCGTTCTTGTCGCGCACTTCTTTGATGGTGAACGAGATGACTTCCAGCCCCATCTTGTTCATGTCGTCGGCGCAAGTGCCGCGCATACGGTCAGAAACCATCTCCGGCTGCTTGACGATTTCTTCCACCGTGAGCTGGCCGATGATGCCGCGCAGATGGCCTTCCATCACCAGGCGAATCAAGCCTTCCCGCAGGTCTGGCGACTTCGTCAGAAATTGTTCCGCCGCGGTAAGGATCGACTCGACATCCGACTTGACTTTGATTTGCGCCACCGCCTCCACGGTGACGGCGACGCCTTGTTTCGTGTAGAGGTCCTGCTGCGGCGCCACGTCAAACGACATGAGTTCGAGTGAAAGATCGCGGCAAACCTGGACCATCGGCAACACCAGCGTGCCGTGGCCCTTCACCACGCGGGTTCCACCCAATCCGTACACGATGAGTGCCTCGTGCGGACCAGCCTTGCGATAGAGCCTGGCCATTCCGTTCATCAGGAACAGGACAACCATCACTCCCAGCCCAACAAAAATCCAGATCGTAACTATCGACGACAATCCCAATCCCATAACGCCTCCTGTTTCAGTTCCTGCTTCTCAGTTTTGCGGTTTCGATTCTTGCGTCGCGCACCCTTGATCGGAATCATCGCCCGACATTTCGTCCCACCGACGCACGTAAGCAATTCCCTTCTCGTAGCGCGTCACCACAACTTCTTGTCCCTTCGCCACTGCGCTACCATCTTCACTGCGAACGCCGCAAACGCGCCGCGTTCCGGCCTGCGAATAAACGAGTTCTCCCGTTCCACCCTCGCGAATTGGACTGACAATGCGTCCGAGCACGCCGACCATTTCGTAGTCCGCCGGATCCATGGTTTCTTCCCGCGAGATCAAGACTCGGCTGAGGAACAGGAAGATGATTCCGCCGCCGACCAAGCCACTGACGATTGAGAGCAGCAGACCCAGACCGACCCACACCGTCGAGAAGCGGGTCAGCAGATATCCCGTGCCGCCAAACCACGCTAGAAAGGCCGTCGAGGTGACGAAGTTGAACGGCGAAACGCTGATGCCTGGCAAATTCGGGTCGCTGCTATCCGCCGCCGATCCATGGGTCGCGGGGGACGCGTGATGCACGCCCGATGGCGGATGCGCGGCTGGAGTGTGCACCACGGGGCCATGCGCCGTCGGCATATGCGCCGCGCCGTGCGCATGAAAATGGGGGAGGTGCAAGCGCCCAAAGCGGGCGCCGCCCAGCACAAACGAAAAGAAACTGAAGCAGAAGCCGATCGCAAAACAGATCAGGTAAAAGTCCGACCAGGTCATCACCGTCGAAGTCATAACTTTCTCCTCCCCTCGGCGGCAGCGCGCCCATCATGATTGCCCGCTGCCGCCAACTCGGGACGGAGCGCGTCAAGCAGGCGGTCCGCCAGCCCCGGCGTGTCCAGAATTGCTCCCAGCAGCAAGAAGCAGCGACGCGTATCCTTTTCGCGGGCCGCCTTGATCAGAACCTTGCTGACCTCGGAATCGTTGGCAAAATGCTCCGAGCCCTGCAACAGCCAAACATCCAGCTGACCTTCGGTGGTACGCAGGTCAGAAGTCAACTCGGCGTGGTAGCCGTCGGGATCGTCCACCAGAAATCCGGGATGGACTTTGAAAAACTTCGCCAGCAGGGCGCGGGACGACTGCGTCATGTGAGGGCGAGACCCGTTCTCGATTTGTGACAGATAAGACTGGCTGATGGTCGTTGCCTTCTGGCCTGACTTGCCGCGTTTTTTCCCCAGTTCCTCCTGGATGGCGCGAACCACTTCCAACTGGGTCATAGGGCGGCCCAGGCCTCGCAGCGATCCTTCGACTTCTCGCAGATAGCGGATTTTCTCGCCCAGCTTCATTAGCGGCCACGAATTCATATTACAGATCGACATATTTATATTTCAATTTGCAATCAATGTCAAGAACACGATGTGCCTTCCTATCAGCCGGTTACAAGCTCTGCGGTAAATGGTTGCCTTCGGGCGCGGATTTCACCGGGCGGCGATCACTTATATGACGGCCACTGACCTGTCGGTAAATTGACGATTCCTACCGCTCCCCGTAGCCTGTAGAGTGCCTTCCATGAGTTCAGAAGTTTCCCGCCTACGCGTTGCCGACGACATTACTCAGCTCGTCGGAGAAACTCCCATGTTGCAGATGAAACGTCTGGTTCCGGCGGGCTCGGCGAACGTTTTCGCCAAGCTAGAGTACTTAAATCCGGGCGGGAGTGTGAAAGATCGCGCCGCGATCGGAATCATCCGGCAGGCCGAGCGGGACGGAAAACTGCTTCCCGGCAGCACCATCGTCGAGGCGACCGCGGGCAACACCGGCATCGGCCTCGCGCTGATCGGCGTGAATCGCGGATACAAGGTCAAACTGTTTGTCCCTGAGCGTTTTTCCGAAGAGAAGGTTATGATCATGCGCGCGCTGGGTGCGGAAGTGAAGCGCACGCCCGACTCTGAGGGCATGCTGGGCGCGATTCGGCAAGCGAAGGAACTCGTCGCCTCCGATCCCAAGGCATTTATGGCGGGCCAGTTCGAAAATCAGGCCAACCCCGATTATCACTACGAAACTACAGCCCGCGAGATTTTCGACCAGATGGATGGCAATATCGACGCTGTAGTGCTTGGCTGCGGCACTTCGGGAACCTTCACCGGTGTGGCGCGTTTCATGAAAAAGAAACTGCCGGCCTCACTTGCCTTCGCCGTAGAAACCCAAGGCTCGATCCTGGGAGGCGGAAAGCCGGGGCCGCACAAGGTAGAAGGCATCGGCGCCAGCTTTATTCCTGCGACCTTTGATCGATCCGTTTGCGATGAAGTGCTCATGGTCAGCGACCAGGACGCTTTCGGTACGGTAAAAGAACTGGCCGCGCAGGAAGGGGTGCTGGCCGGCTCCAGCGGCGGCGCGGCAGTATTCGCTTCCCTTCAGATCGCAAAGCGTCTCGGTCCGGGGAAGCGTGTCGTAACCATTATTCCGGATTCGGCTGAGAGATATTTATCCAAAAAGATTTTCGAAGGCGGCATCTAGCGCCGCTGATTCTGCAGATTGAACCCATGAAAACTCAAAAGCAAACTGGCTTCGCCACGCGTGCTATCCATTCCGGACAGGAACCCGACCCTCTTACCGGAGCCGTTTCGGTTCCTATTTACCCCACGTCCACTTACGTGCAGCAGGGGATCGGCGAACACAAGGGCTATGAATATTCTCGCGTATCGAACCCGACGCGCACACGGCTTGAGCAGAATCTCGCGGCGCTCGAAGGCGGAGTGGCGGCGCGCGTGTTCGCGAGTGGCATGGCAGCGATCCATGCGCTGGTCACGATGCTGAAATCCGGCGATCACGTGGTCTGCGGCAACGATCTTTACGGAGGCACTCCACGGCTCTTCAACCAGGTCATGACCGGATTCGGCCTGGAATTTACTTACGTCGACACCTCCGACGCCAGCAACGTGGATCGTGCGATTCGCAAGAATACGCGCATGGTCTACGTGGAAACGCCGACGAATCCGCTGATGCGGCTGAGCGACCTAGCCGCAATCAGCCAGATAACCCGACGCAAGAAGATCGACCTGGTCGTCGACAACACGTTCATGTCTCCGTACTTTCAGCAGCCGCTCGCGTTGGGCGCGGACATGGTAGTACATTCGACGACGAAGTTCTTGAATGGCCACAGCGACGGCCTGGGCGGGGTTGTGGTCTGCGCCAAACAAGAACATGCGGAGAAGCTGGCTTTTCTACAGAAGGCCTCGGGCGCGATTCTTTCTCCGTTTGAATGTTGGCTGGTGCTGCGCGGAGTGAAGACTCTGGCGGCCCGCATGGAAATTCACGACCGCAGTGGGCGCATTGTGGCAGATTTTCTGGCTGCACATAAGAAAGTCAAGGCAGTCTTCTATCCGGGGCTTGCCCATCATCCGCAGCACGCGCTGGCCAAACGCCAGATGAGCGGGTTCGGATCGATGATTACATTCGAGACCGGATCGCAGAAGAATGCCAACAAGCTGCTGAAAAAAGTTCGCCTGTGCTCGCTGGCGGAATCCCTGGGGGGAGTTGAGACTCTCATCTCGCATCCCGCGACTATGACACACGCCGCACTGGGCGAGAAGGGGCGCAAGGCAATCGGCCTCACCGACGGCTTGGTGCGAATTTCGGTGGGCATCGAGGACATCGACGACATTCTTGACGATCTCGATGCAGGGCTGAGTGCGATCTAGACAAGCCACTGCCCGCCGATTTCGCCGAGGCGCGAAAAGCTATCTCGCTGCCCGCTTTTGTTTGCATCGGACTCCTGACGTGAAATGACTCCCTGATATCCCTAATACGAATTCCGTAGGCGCCAATACACTCTCTTTGCTGCGGTCCTAAGGTATGTTTCAGGCGACTATCTCTGCCGGCAGGGTTTGTATTCGATAAGAGCGTAACCCGCCACTTCGTCGACTCAAACTACTTTTCAGGAGGTAGATTATGCAACGAACTATTTTCGGACGAACTGTCTTGGGTGCAATGCTCCTGGCTGTTTCGATGGGCGCTTATGGTCAATCTCCGAACCCCGCTCCGAACCCAGGCGATACGCACCAGGATCGGACCGAAGCGAGGCAGGACAGGCGCGAGGCCCGGCAAGACCGGCACGAGGCCCGGCAAGATAAACGCGAGGCGCGACAGGACCGACGCCAGGACCGACATGCCGACCGCCACGATCGCAGAACGGATCGCCCGGCAGCCACGCCCCGACACCGGTAGATGTTGTAGCTGAGAGTCGATTCGGCCACGACGAACGAATGAAGCCGCATTCGGGCAGCGAGAATCCTCCCTCGCCGCCTTTTTTTGTTGCCTGGTAAGTTGGCACTGGCGGTCGATTTCGCTGGGTTATGCGGACAGCACGAAAAGGTGGGAAGCTCGCGGATTAATCATTATTCATTGCCCACTTGTTCCGCCAGCCACTTCAGGTACGCTACGCTTCCCTCTTCAATCTTGACTGCAATACATTCGGGCAAATCATAAGTCTGCAACTCTGCGATCGCATCTCGCACTGCGGGAAACTTTTGTGCCGTCGTCTTGATCAGCAACAACCATTCCTCCGCCGACTCCACCTTGCCTTGCCATCGATAAATTGATTCGGCTTGTGGAACAACGTTTACGCAGGCCGCCAGACGACGTTCGACTAACGCCCGGGCGATCTTGCCGGCTTGCTCTTGCGATCCTGCTGTCGAGAGGACGAGTCGTGCATCAGTCATATAGAATCAGCCGTCGGCTAGGGTGCAAGCGTATCATTTGATCGCATTTTTTTGACCTTGTGTTCGATGGCCGCCGAAATCCTAAGTGCGCATGGCATCACGCCCAAATCCATGGGCGACATTTTGAGGGCGATCAGTAACCAGGTTGGTTCCTTTTATCCGCAGCGCGAGAACTTCCACTTGACCCACGAGGTGAAAGCGAAGTCCACTGAGAAGTTGAAGTTCGCGGCGAAGCACTGGATTTTTCGAGTAAGCGGTGCGAGAAAGCGATCGTGAAGCGACTGCTACAAATCGGAAGGAGCATCAAGGCAGAAGACCGCCTGCGTGCAGTCGTCGAGCGCGCCCCGCAGGCGGAAGCGTTCGCCGCATCGTGGATCGAGCGGCTGCGCCCCGCTGGCGTTCGTGTTTATGCGCTGCGACGCCGTATTGCCACGGTCGCAGTCGCGGCTCTCGCCTGTTCGCTGTTTGTGCATGTCATGTTTGGCGCGAATGGAATGGTCATCTACAAACAGAAGCGCGCCGACCTGGAAGTATTGAAGAAGCAGATTGCATTGGAGCAACAGGAGAATGACCGCTACACGCAGCAAATCCAGAGCCTGAAAAGCGACGAAAAGGCGATTGAGAAAGAAGCGCGCGAGCAGCTAGGCTATGCCAAGCCCGGGGAATATGTCTATGTGGCGCCGGCTCCAGCTCCGGCCAGGCCCGCCCCCGCTACTCACTCGGCCAAGCGATAAACGGTGGTTCCGGTATCGGATCCCACCAGCGAATTTTTAGTTCCCTCCGCTGACAAACGCGACTTTTCTATGTGGTATATTTCCGATGCCCCACTCACCAAGGAGAAAATCTATGCGAAAAGTTCTAGTGCTGTGTCTTCTGCTGTGCTTCGTTTTCGCTCTGACCGCAGTCGCGTTCGACGACATGGGCAAGAGCATGACTGTCAACGGATGGGTCTCGGACGACAAGTGCGGCGCCAAGGGCGCCAATGACAAGGCCGAAGCCTGCACCAAGAAGTGCCTGGCCGCGGGCGCGAAGATGGTCATCGTGACCGACAAGGACCAAAAGGTTCTTGCCGTCGATAATCCGGACGCCTTGAAGGGACACGAAGGACATCACATCACCGTGACCGGCGAGATGAAAGGCGACTCCATCCACGTGATGAGCGCGAAAATGATGATGTAGTCGATCGGTCTCAGGACCGATGAAGTTTAGGGCGGCTAATCAAGCCGCCCTTTATTTGTTTTTGGTATTTTGCGTGAAAGTTCTGATCGTGTGGCACTGAGTCGATTTACCTGGTCAGGCCAAACGCAGATCGGCTACCTTACAACACCTTCTAGCGGTGAGCTGGCAGTTGCATATAATTTCCTCGCCATCCGTCCCGAAAGGTAAGCCTTGCGCCCTGCAATTACTCCATGATGCATGGCCTCCGCCATCATCACAGGGTCTTGCGCCGCCGCGATGCCGGTATTCATTAACACCGCATCCGCCCCCAGTTCCATCGCCAACGCCGCGTCCGACGCAGTTCCCACACCGGCATCGACGATTAACGGCACGCTGGTGATCATCTCGCGCAGAATGCGGATGTGCGCTTGATTCTGAATTCCCATGCCGCTGCCAATCGGCGCACCCAGGGGCATAATCGTCGCCGCACCGGCATCGATCAGCCGCTTAGCGAAGACAATATCGTCAGAAGTGTAAGGCAGAACCGTAAAGCCATCTTTCACCAGGATGCGCGTCGCTTCCAGCGTGGCCTGCACATCCGGATAAAGCGTCGCCTGGTCACCGATCACTTCCAGCTTCACCCAATCCGATAAGCCGACCTCGCGTCCAAGGCGCGCCGCACGAACGGCTTCGTCGGCGGTGTAGCAGCCGGCTGTATTTGGCAGCAGAAAATATTTCTTGGCGTCAATGTAGTCGAGCAGCGATTCCTTGCTGCGATCAAGATTCACCCGCCTTACCGCAACGGTAACCATCTCCGCGCCGCTGGCCTCCAGCGCCCGCGCCGTCTCCTGAAACGATTTATATTTTCCCGTGCCCACGATGAGGCGCGAGCGGAAGGATCGTCCTGCAATGATAAGGGAGTCGGACATGCAATGATTGTAATGAAAGAACGAAACGCAGCGCGAGGGGTTCTCGAGGCTCAAGAAATGCATCCTGATCTTGATGGTTAGAACTATCAGGCGGCATCAAGATTCTTGCCGAGTTATCCGGGTCATGCGCGAAATCCGTGGCGAGTTTTTCCTTCAGCGCGTGCGGCCGTGCGAAGGGTCGGGACTCGTCGCAGAATTCACATCGACATGGAGCCGCTGTGCGGGTGAAATTCCCGGCGGATAGCATTCGCCGTCAGGATTGTAGTTGGTGCAGTGGGCGGCTACGTCTTTGCGCCGGGGCGATTGCGCAAACTGCCAGACTTCGGCGAAGCCAACGCCACTCTGCGCTGGCAGCGGCGGATGCACGAGAAAACTGCATCCGGGCGCGGGCGGGCACGCATCGTTAATCGCCCAGTAAACAATCTGTCGTCCGCCAGCGTTCTGGCGAATATCTTCCGCAGTCGTCACGTTGCCGTCATCTTTGTTTGCAATGCCAGAGCAGTAAATGCCGGCGCGGAATCCAGCGGCGATCACGGCATCAACCCACGCGTAGATGTACGCTTTCTGCTCGGGCAGCATGCGTCCGCCTTGCTCTTGATCGAGGAAGATGACTGTCCGCGCGGGAAAGCCTTCGCGGTGCGCCGAGGCAGCGGCGGCCTGCGCGTCAGACTGGCCAAGTCGCGTGGCATTGGTAACGGTCTTCAATTCAGCGTAGAGGCGTCCGTTGAACAGCACAAGAAATCCGAAGCCCGCGGATTCGACGGCGGCGCGGTGGCCGGCCCATGAGTTGGCATTCTCGCCCGGAGGGTTGTTGAGCCAGTATCCGGTGTAAGAAAAAGTTTGGTGCAGGGCTTTGAGGTTGGCGTCGCCGGGGTAGGTGTTGCGGTCGAAGCCGAGGTAGGCAGAAGGATTGGCAGCTCTCGATTGCGAAGTACTCCCCACCAGAGATGACAAGGCGAGGATCGATAAGATCCAAGAGTTACTAGCTGAGCCCATCAACATATGCTAACGAGTTCACGCGATCACAACAAATTCGGCAAGTCCCTCTTTACACGCTGATGTGTTGCGGTATGATCGGTTCATTGTGTTAGAGATCCTCGCCAAATGCGCCGACCGCACCGTCGTTTATGCATCAGATGCGAGCTGGATCGAATGGGACGTGCTGGCCGGACTTCAAGAGCACAGATGGCAAATAAAGAGCGATTTCGCGGCACTTACGGAGCATGTAAACGAGCTTTGGCAGGCTACTGCCGAGGGAACACTGTTCGAATACATTTCAGACGATCCCTATGAGCCGCCTCCGTCGTGCAGTTTCTGGCCACTTTTCAACGAGGACGAAATCGCGGCCTGTGCCAGTTCGATGGGTCTGGCGACGTCCCACTACTCCGCGTATAGTACCGCTCCCGCTGCGATTGTATGGGCCGGCTCGGGTATGGCCTTCCGCTGCCAACCTTCCATCCCCAGCGGACAATGTCGGCAGTGCCGAGGTTACGGCTGCCTCGTAGAGCAAAATACCCTACGCCGAGAGATGATCTTCTCTTCCTCCTACTGCCTGTTCTGCGGCTGGAGATCTGGTTCGCAGGCGGACCATCTATTTTCTGCTTACACTGCGCCACTCATTCTTATTACGCAAGTACTCGAGGCTCTCTCCCGCTGCGCTAATCTCCTCCGAATCGTAATAGCCGCAATTGCAGTACTACTGTCCAGACTGAAACGGTTCTTGTTTCAGTGCGCAATTGCAATTGCCCAAAGGGATTTCTTCACCCATCACGGTGCACATCCTCCACGTCTTCAGCCCCTTTGCATATCGGGGCTCCTTCGAGGAAGGGTGTTCGAGTTCCGATTCGCCGTCTAAACATTCAGAACACCTTTCCAGAAATGAGGAAAGGTATGAACTCAGATCACATTTATCTAGTGTCACGCAACCTGCCGCTGCGTGTTAATAACGTCGCACGTCGACTCGGCAAGCCGGAACGGACTATTCGTTATTTAGCCTCAGTCAGCAAGATTCGCGCATTTAAGATCGACAAAAAGAGTTGGGGCTTTTGGCCCGACGATGTCGAGATTTATCGGCAGCTAATGGAGGCGAACGATGCCGAACGATGCTAGACATCAAACACCCGTAGCTCCGATCCTCCAGATCAGATGGTGCACGGAGACAAAAGATCGAAAGAGAACTGCCGTAATCACTTTGGGCATCGCAGCATTGCTCGCCGGATCGCATTTCAGTTTTGCGCAACGGGTAGCCAGATCAGTATGGACGGTGCTCAGCGCCGGTCGCTGAGCACTATCCCCCGATATGCACCATGGTCCTTGACGCGGGCACGAAATCGGGCTCGCCGATGTGGTGGCGCTCTTCTTTTTTCTGGATCACGCCGCGGATAAATTCTTCCAGTTCTTCGTCGCTGGCACCGGGTTGCATTTGCGCGTGCAGGTCGTGGTCCCAGACAGAAAACAGGCAGGTGCGAATTTTGCCGTCGCTGGTAATGCGGATGCGGCTGCAATGTCCGCAGAAGGGATGCGACACCGGCGCGATGATGCCGATTTCTCCCACGCCGTCGTCGAAGCGATAACGCCGCGCGGTTTCAGAACGCGCATGCGGAATTTCCACCAGCGGGCGGTACTCGGCCATGCGCGCCAGAATTTCGTCGAGCGTAACCACCGTCGCAGGCGACCAGGTGCGATCTTCTTCCAGCGGCATGAACTCGATGAAGCGCACGGTGACCCCCTCTTCGCGCGCAAACATGCCGAAGGGAATAATCTGATCTTCGTTGAAGCCGCGCATCAGCACGCAGTTCACTTTCAGCGGCCACAACCCGGCGCGGCGGGAAGCACGAATACCGGCAAGAACGCGATCGTATCCGCCGGGCACGCGCGTGATGCGGGTAAAGCGGTCGGGATCGACGGCGTCCATGGAAACGGTGACGCGTGTGAGGCCGGCATCTTTCAACGGCTGCGCGAGATCGGCCAGCAGATGTCCGTTGGTAGTGAGCGCTATGTCGAGCGGATCTTCGTTTTCGAAACTCGATCTGTCGTTGCCGGAGCTTAAACTGCGGCTGTCCGCGCTGTGGAAGGGCACTGCTTCAGCCGTGCCGTTAGGCTTCTCAAAAGATGAGGGCTTTAGCCCCTGAGGTCTCAACTTCGCCAACTCCCGCACAAACTCAACCACGCCCTTGCGCAACAACGGCTCGCCGCCGGTCAAACGAATCTTCGTGACGCCCATCCCGACCAGCACCCGCGCCATCCGCAGATAATCCTCAAACGGCAGATCACCATAGAGCGCGCCTTCGTTGCCGGTGCGGCAGTAGACACACTTGTAGTTGCAGCGGTCGGTGATGGAGATCCGCAGGTCGGTGATGGCGCGTCCGAATTTGTCGGTGAGGAGCACGGGAAACCAGGTCTTGACGCCCTCCGATTCTGATCGCAACGCGTTAGGGCCTCGCTCGAATTTAGACGGCCGAGACACTCCTGCCGTCATTATATGGCTAGTTCGGCAAGTACAGATTCAGCCGATCTTGATGAGCCTTTGATTCAGGAATGCCTTCAGCTGATCCAATTTCTCTGGAGGAACTGACCGTTTGGGAATGGTATAGAGGAATCGCGGCGGTGCTAGAAGCACAACAACCCTGTCGGTCTCCGCAAACTTGCTGAACCGGCTCCAGAGCATGGTCCCGGATCCGTGGGATGTTGTCGCGACGATGCCGGCTTGATCCAGTTGCAGCGTTCGAGTGCTGTCATGATCGGGATACTGGTCGAACTCCCTGCGCATCTTCCGCGGCCAGAGCACGAGTCTTTGTGCGACGAAATACGCGCCGAGCGCAAGAACCGAAACGCCAAGAACATTGCTAGATCCCCAAGATAAGACGATGATCGCCTCAATGATCAGAAGCACGCCGATTGGGATCATTCCTTTGTAATTGAAACGGACCCATCTCGAGCCCAACAAGGAGCAAAATGTTCGCTGCCCTTCCATGAATTCCTCGGTGGACAAAACGTATTCGAGACGAATAGCACCAGCTTGTTCTTGAGAATCTGACTGTGTCATTTGCCTCCCAGCGCCTTCTGGATAGCAGCCTCGGCCATCGGCGCCATGATCTTGTACCCCGCCGCGTTGGGATGCAGGCCATCGTCGGCGAGATCTTTCTTCAGCAGGCCCTTGTCGTCGACTACGGCGCTGAAGTAGTCGAGATAAACGCAGCCGTTTGCTGCCGTTGGTGCGCAGTAATTTTGCAGCCACTTGTTCAGTTCGAGAATTTTTTGCGGCGAGCGTTGCGCGAAGAAATCCTTTGACCGATCCGTGTAGTTGTGCACCGGCAGGATGGAGCAGTAGATCACTTTGATGTCGTGCGCGCGTGCAAGTTCGGCGAGCGAAGCGAAGTCGGCTTCAATATCTTCAAGCCGCATAGACCCGGTGTTGCCGGCAATGTCGTTGGTGCCCGCCAGAATCACAACGACCTTGGGATGCAGATCGATGACATCCTGGCGAAAACGCACCAGCATCTGCGGCGTAGTCTGGCCTCCGATGCCACGGTTGACGTAAGCCTTGCCGGGAAAATATTCATCGAGATGCCAGATGTCGGTAATCGAGTCGCCGAAAAACACAACACGATTCTCGCCCGCCGCCGGAGGCTTAAGCGCGGCATCCGCGTCGCGGTAGCGCGCCAGCTGCCCGTAGTCATCGGTGAAGACGGCAATGCGTCTGGCCCGGTAGTCGTCGAGCCCGGCGAAGCCGGTGGTGGGAATGGCTGGCGGGGCGGGAGAGGCGGGCTGCTGCGCGGGCGCAAAGAACGACCCAAAAATAAAAAAGAACGTCAGCACATGATTAAGACGGATTCTCGACACAATCACCCCTCGCTCCTGGAGGAATCAGGGTACCTTAAACGGCGATTGCAGGGAGAAAAAAGCTTGGAGTTGGGCGTCATCCGCCGTGCTTTTTGTAAGAGGGCCGGATTGGGCGGTGCTATGCTTACGTTGAGAATCTCTATGAGCACGGCCAAACAAGACGTCGAATCGCTGCTACACAAGCTGCCGGAGAATTGCTCTGTCGAGGACATCCAATACCACCTCTACGTGCTCGACAAAGTGCGCCGTGGGCTCGAAGACGCCCGCGTTAGCGGCACACTCTCGCAGGAAGAAGTGGAAGCCCGCCTCATTCACGTTCTACGGTAAATGCAAAAAGCAGAATTCCTCCGCCTCCGCTCCGCGTCAGGATGACGATTTGACCTTGGAAATCTGTGTGAATCCGTTAAAAGGATGTTCCTTTCGCGGGCGAGGCCGGCCGCGCCACACGCAGATCCTTCGCTCCGCTCAGGATGACCGCAGCGGGCTCCCGCTTCGCTCACGCCCGCTAAGCGCGATCACATGCCGTCGTAGTTCGGTCCGCCGCCGCCTTCAGGAGGAACCCACGTAATAATTTGATAGGGGTCGGCGATGTCGCAGGTTTTGCAGTGCACGCAGTTCGACGGATTCATGCTGATGCGCTTGCCGTTGGGCTGGCTCGCGTCGTCGAGCATTTCGTACACGTTTGCGGGACAGAAATTCTGGCAGGGGCTGCCGAATTCTTTCACGCAGCGCGTATTGCAAATATTCGTGTCGTGGATGACCAGATGCGCGGGCTGATCTTCTTCGTGCTTGGTGCCGGAGTGGTAGAGATCGGTAAGTTTGTCGAACGTGAGTTTGCCGTCGCCCTTGGCAGGGCCGATCAGATTGGCTTCCGCGCCTCCATCAGCGGGCAACTCGCTCAGTTTGCGCATGTGCTCGTGGCCTGCGGTTCCGGGATAGCGGTTGCGCACGCCGCGCCCGCCGGTAAACATTTGCAGGCCGGTGTGGAACATGCCGGCGTAGAACCCGCCTTCGAATCCCTGATGCATGTTGCGGACTTTCCAGAGTTCGTCTTTGATCCAGCTGGATTCGACTTTTTTCTGGTAGCCGCTGAGCATCGCAGCTGAGGCGTCGTCTTTCTTCAAAGCTTCGAAAGCGGTCTCGGCGGCGAGCATGCCACTCTTGATCGCGAGATGAATTCCCTTCAGCCGCGCGGAGTTCACGAATCCGGCGGAGTCGCCGAGGATCATCCATCCATTGCCCGCGACCTGCGGAACTGCCCACCAGCCGCCGTAAGGCATCGACTTCGCGCCGTACCGAATCATCTTGCCGCCTTCGAGCAGCTTCGTGACAAACGGATGCCGCTTGAACTCTTGCAACACGCGCTGCGGATCGAGACGCGGGTCGGGATAGTCGAGTCCGGTGACGAAGCCGAGCGACACGACATTGTCTTTGGCCGTAAATCCACGCGCCTCCGTATTCTTTCGTCGTGAGCGGCCAGCCCATGGTGTACATGACCTCGCCAGGTGCAATGCGGCGGGAGGGAACTTCCCACAGTTCTTTCACACCCACGCCGTAAGTCTGTGGGTTGGCGGTTTTGGCGAGATCGAATTTGTTGATGAGCTGTTTTGTTAAAGACCCGCGCGGGCCTTCGGCGAGAATGACGATCTTCGCGTTCAGGTCGTAGCCGGGTTCGAAATTAGATTTCTGATGGCCTTCCTTGTCCACGCCCTTATCGTCGGTGCGGACTCCGGTGACTCGGGCTTCTTTCGAATCATCGCTGAGGATTAATTCCGACCCAGCAAATCCAGTGAAGATGGTGATCCCGGTCTCTTCGACTTTGCCGCCTAGCCACTTCACAAATCGGTTCAGCGAGATGACGTAGTTGCCGTGATCGCGCAGCGGCGGTGGCGTGATGGGAAATTTGAACTTACTTTTCTCAGTGAGAAAGTAGACGGCCTCTTTTACAACCTCGGCGTCGAGAGGCGCTTCGTCTTCGAATCCGGGAAGCAGTTCGCGCATGGAGCGGGGATCAAGCAGCGCTCCGGAAAGGCAATGCTGGCCAATTTCGCGCGCTTTTTCGAGCACATAGATATTTTCTTTGCTGAGCTGCGAATCAGGGTTCGCGGCATTGTGTGCGTCGATGAGTTGCGATAGGCGCAACGCACAGGCCATCCCCGCTGGGCCGCCGCCGACGATAACAACATCGGCCGGCATCTGCGGGCGTTCGATACCTTCGATCGGTTTGCGGAAGATCAGCATTTAGCAAGCGACTGAATATGATAAACGTTCTGCACGATTTCAGCGAAGAGGGTCGGGGACGCCAAGCTGTTTGCAGATGCGAATCGCCGTGGGATTCTTGACCTCGCGATGTCTGGGAACCGTACTCGTGCGCTGAGCCGCAGGATTGAAGTAGACACCGTGGCTGCCGCCTTCGCGTACGAATACACAGCCGTTTTGTTCTAGGTGCCGAATTAGGTCCGTTCGCTTCAATAAGACGACCATGCCATAAGGCCGGTTGTGGATGCGAGAGACGGCCTGTGGAAAACTGATACATAAGTCGAATAAACTGCTGAGAATCTTGGGGATGCGATAATTTTTGTTTTGCAACCGTTTCTGTGCAGAAACGGCTGAGGAGGTGGGGAGCGTGTGTGGCCAGACAGAAACCTACAACCGCCCGAGCGACACCGCTATCGTCTCACGCGTAACTTTCTTACCGAGTTTCGAACTAGCAGTTATCTGGCGGTTCGCTTCCAGTAGTTGCTCGATGGCGTCGCGCAGGTTTTGCCGCGCTTCTTCCAGAGTATCGCCTTCCGAAATAGCGCCGGGAAGTTCCTCCGTATACGCGACGTAGCCGCCACCCTCAGATTCTGGGACTTCTTCGTAGATAGCTGTGAGGACCATGTCCATGGAAGAGATTGTAAACCTCGTGTAGCCAAAACGCCCGCGAGTCAATCGCGATAAGCATCCATCTTTTTCAACACGGGTGAAACGATATCACCGACAATCTCAGCCGTTCCGACCATGTCGCCCAGCACGAATTTCAGCCTTGGACGACGACTCGATGGAACTACCATCGCGACAGGAACTCCGCGGCCCGTGATACGCAACGGTCGCCGCGTCCTGTAGACTTGGTTGACAAGTCTGGAGCCGTTTGCCTCGAATTCAGAAATCGAAATGTCACGCATAGTCTGTCTAGTTGACTTGATATTCAATCGACAAAATCAGCGTTTTCCTTCAGCTTCCCGCCTTCGCCTTCTTCACTTCTTCAATCAACGGCGGGACGATGTCGAACAGATTTCCTACGATTGCATAGTCGGCGATCTCGAAAATCGGTGCCTCGGAATCTTTGTTGACCGCGATGATGGCGCGCGACCCTTTCATGCCCACGATGTGCTGAATGGCGCCGCTGATGCCGAGCGCAAGATACAGCTTAGGCGCGACTGTTTGGCCGGACGATCCGATCTGGCGGTCCATGGGGAGCCAGCCGTTGTCGCAAATGGGGCGGGAGGCGGCGAGATCGGCGCCGAGGGCATCGGCGAGTTGTTGCGCGAGCACAATATTCTTCTGCTCTTTGATGCCGCGGCCCACAGCGACAATCACTTCGGCTTGCGTCAGGTCAACCGCCTGCTTCGCTTCTTTGAAAACTTCCTGCGGGTTGTTGCGAATTACGCCGTCGGCAATTTCGACGCTTACGGTTTCGACGGGAGCAGCGCTGGCTCCGGCTTCGGCCTTATCTCCGCGGAATGCTCCGTTCTGAAAAGTGACGAACCAGGGAGCATCGCTGCTGAAGCTGACATCGGCCGCGAGTTTGCCCTGAAACATCTGGCGCGTGAAGACAAGTTTTCCGCCTTCGTGCTTGAAACCGATGCAATCGCTGATCACGGTGCGTCCCATCGCGGTCGCGAGTTTTGGGACAAAGTCGCGCACTTGATAAGTGTGCGGCATCAGCACCAGCTTCGGCTGATTGGTCGTCAGAAACTGTTTCAGCGCGACGGCGAAGGCGTCGGGTGTGTAAGGCTCGAGTTTCGCCGACTCGATGGCGTAGACCTTCGTGACCTTCTTTGCCGCGACTTCCGCGGTGATAGACGCTGCACTGGCGCCGACTACGGCGGCTTCAAGAGTCCATCCGGTGGCGGCGGCGATGGCCTGGCCCGCAGTGATAGTTTCCCAGGAGACGCGGTTCAGTTTGGACTCGCGTTGTTCGACGACTACGAGGATTGAATCGGACATTTGACTCCTCAAGAAAATTTGTATTCTCACGTGGTGCGTTGCCCGGGGCTCGACGAAATCTCAACGCTACGAAATCCCAACACACCTCAGGTTTTGACGGCCGCGAAACGAAGGCGCATATAATCCGCGGTCCAGCGCCCTTGTGAATCGCACAGAACAGGTTTAAGCATAGCCGTAACCTCATCGAGAAAACCGCCCCGCTCAGTCTGTGGCAGCGCAGCGCAGAACGGATTAGCAAATGTCTCCAACCACCCGCGCATTCCGGTGGGCAGCGGCGTGGGGCGCGGGATCAATTGCACACTTTGAGGCACGAACCCGGCCCGTCGCAGACGGATTTCATATTCGTCGACCGTCGGAAAATACCACGGAATCGACGAGGCGGCATTTTCGATACCCCGGCGCTCAAGTGCAGCCACTAGCGCGACAGTTATCGCACTGACGCAGCCATGGCCGCCCAACTCACCCACGAATCGTCCTCCGGCAACTAAGGCGCGGAATGCACCCGCGAGCGGCGCGTCAGGATCGTCTTTGATCCAGTGCAGCGCGGCGTTGGAAAAGACTGCGTCGAATTCATTCTCGAAGGTTAACGACCTGGCGTCCATCATTCTCGCATCAAGCCCGCGCTGGCGCGCAGCTGCGATCATGTCCGGCGAATTGTCGATACCCACCACGCGCACTCGCAGCGCGGCCAGTTTTTCTGTGAGCACTCCGTCTCCGCAACCCAGATCGAGGATTCGCTCACCGGACTGCGGCTGGAGCAAATCCAGCACTGGTTGCCCAAGTGCAGGCACGAAGTGAGCGTTGGCTGCATAGCCAGCCGCGTTCCAATTCTGTGACGACGGTATTTGGGAGGAAAGATTCACGCCATTGGACTCTCGGTTAACGATGGTTTAATCTCCGCCTTTTACAGACTATCGGAGCTTCGCCCGGCACGGCCGGTCTAAAGAGTCAGACACACGAGCATTTACAACACGCGCAATTCATTTCGCAGCTTGTCTACCAGCTTCTTCGCAATCTCGCTCGGCGAACCCTCGATGTGTTCCGTCTTCTTGGTTTTCTGCGGAATATATAGCCGTTCGATTTTTTGTAAATTGTCCCCGATAGCCGACTGCACTTCCGCCAGCGCCACTTTTCGCAGCGGTTTGTTCTTCGCGTTCTTGATGCCGATTAGCGTCGCGTAGCGCAGCTTATTGATTCCGGACTGGATGGTGAGCACCGCCGGCAGCGGCATATCGACAAACTGAAAGTATCCAGCTTCGAGCTCGCGCTTCACGCGAATGCCAGAATCATTCTTCTCGATCTGCATAATTATGGTGGCGTGCGGCCATCCCAATAACTCCGCGAGGATGACGCCAGTTTGCGCGTAGCCATAGTCGTCCGACTGCAGGCCGGTGAAGATCAGATCGAACTTTTCGTCTTTGATCGCGGCGGCAAAGGCCTTCGCGGTATTGAACGCATCGAAGCCGACGAAAGCATTGTCTTCCAGATGAATCGCCCGATCAGCGCCCTTGGCCAGCGCCTCACGCAGCACCTGCTGCGCGCGAACGGGGCCGCTGGTGATGACCACTACTTCTCCGGTGTGCTTCTCTTTCTGACGCAGCGCCTCTTCCAGAGCGAAGGCGTCCGGTTCGTTCACTTCATACGAGACGTCCTCGCGAATCCACGCGCCGGTTTCGTTCAGCTTGAGCGGCGCGTCTTTCTGCGGCACCTGCTTCATGCAGACAAGAATCTTCAAGAGATGACTCCTTACCCGCGGCTTTTGGCTAGCCGGGGAAACTTGTCAGTATAAATGAGGCTGCACTGCGGGAGGAAATCAGGATGAATTGTTGCCAGTGCAGAATCGGACTCGAATCAGTCTATCCCGCGAGCCGTTCCATCTTTCCGCTCGAAATCTGCTCATCAATCGCCTCTGACATCTCTGCAAACTCCGGCGCATTCTCATACCGCTTATTGTTGATGAAGAAAGTCGGTGTGCCATTCACGCCGCTGCGGACGCCTCCCATGAAGTCGGCTTTGATGCGATCGAGATATTCATGGCTTTCGAGCGCCTCGTCCAGTTTCCCGGAGGCGAGCCCGATCTTCGTCGCCAGTTCTTTCAGGAAAGGCACGCCCAAGCGGTTCTGATTCTCAAAGATTCCGTCGTGCATCTCCCAAAAATGCCCCGCCGCGCCCGCGAACTCAGCCGCCTCCGCCGCGACTTCCGCATACTCATGAATTTGTGT
>Ga0210410_10001684_pt1 | contig 20493 bp, 21 predicted proteins | sample IncBWC4MmetaG_FD_161058 | JGI IMG/M metagenome (GOLD analysis project Ga0210410, IMG submission 161058) | Forest soil microbial communities from Barre Woods Harvard Forest LTER site, Petersham, Massachusetts, United States - Inc-BW-C-4-M | ecosystem: Environmental > Terrestrial > Soil >... | reverse complement strand
GAATTCGAGCAAGCCGGCCCGAAGAAATAGGCTGAGTTCAGAATCTATCCGGTGAGCAAAGGTCGATCTGGGCTGCCGACCTCGAGAGGCCAGCAGAAGTGGGCTTCAGTACCATACTCCTGCCGCCGCAGATGCTCCCTTCAGCTCGGAAGAGTGAAGTGGACTTCACCCCGGCGCTTCACCCATCGCTTTGATTCGCTTCACCTTGGCGGTGACACGAACTTGTAAGAAGCAGCAGAGATACCCCTTGAAAAGAAAGCCATGAAGGACGCGGCCAAATTTCGAATGAGGCGGGAGGCGACCCCACCCTTTGACGCACCGTGCGTCACGGCTTCTGTGGGGTCCTCCCGCCTCAGTCACGCGCAGCGCGTGACCCATTTATCCGCGTCCCAGAGCCGGAGTTTCGGAGTTGTAAGACAAGGTTCATTGCACCCCGTAAGTGATCCCAGATCTGCCCACCGCGCTGTGGCGTACTCAGAAACCGTCGTGGGCCGGCGGACTCTGCCGTCGGGATAGCCACGCGCTCGCGTAATCGGTTGATTAAGATCATGAATGCTTTTTGTTTGATAGAGGACCATTCGACTCAAAAGACCGCATTCCGCAAAGTCTGGCAGTGGACTTCTGAAGGTAAAGCATCATCGTTATTGGCTCGCGCTATGAAGATGCTGCGGCGCCCAGCGCTCAAGGCGAGCATAGAGACTAAGCGTCGGGTCGCGCGACCTGAGGAGCGCCTGAGTTACTTCCGTCAACGCTTCATCGCTGGCCGTCGCCGCCATCGAGAAGAGCCCCTCAACATGGAGAAACCACTCAATTCGACTTTCCGTTTGAAAAGTGTTCAGCTCCAGGAATCGCACGACGCTGCTGATAATCTTTACCCGCTGGGACTTTTCGGGCACGAGTTCCACGAGACCATCGTAGAGAACACACTTTTGATGAAAGAAATCAGCCGGAGAATCCTCATCTTCTGCGCTCCAAGATTCGAGCTGCTTAAGGTAATCAGTCAGTTGGAAGTCCCAGGCAAGGCTCTTCCTTTCATCAAGAGACAATCGTGTAGTTCCATCCCTGCCTCCCCAACGCAAGCCCTTGATTCCAGTGAGCAGCGACTTTGCGGCTGGGCTTTGCCAATACTGGTGATACTTGGGCCGGGGCATGATCTGAGCGCCCTTCAAATCATCAGTATCGATCGGAGCAATCTCTTGGCTATGGCCACTCCTCGCTAGCCACTCGTTGAAATACTGGACGGGTTCGGGAAGGGACTTTGGATCTTGGCCGCCGAAAAACATGTCGGCGCACCGCTCACACTGACTGTTTGCAACCAGATATGCCCGTACCGCCACTACCAATGCAGGGCTGAAGTTTTCGGTTGCTTCCAACTTGGTCATTAGGTCGGTGACAGAAGAAAGTAAATCGAATTTGTATATTGTGAGGACTGCTGTGAAAGATCTTGCGTCCCCTCGAACCCTCCCGAGTGCTCCGGCAAAGAGATCTGCCATTTCGCGGCGCTGCCGCGCTCGCACGTTCACATCGTCAAGTAGTTTTGCAAACGGACCGGCCTGAGCATGAAACAGAATGCTTTGCGCATAGGGCCCGAGTAACGCCAGGTCGACACCTTCCGCCTTCTCCTTTGAAGTGAAGCCGCTGTTCATCAAATTTGTAAGCGTCTGATAGAAAGAGGTTAAATCGTAGACCAGGGCATCGTCGCAGCTTAAAAGTCTCAGGTCCGGAAGTCGTATTTTGGAGAACAATTTTCGCGCATTCTGTGGATCAAGTGCCACCATGGCGCCCACGGCCCGTGACTGAAGCGACTGCGTGTCCAGGGCAAGGTCAAACGCCTTGCCAAGGTATCCAGACCTCGTGTCAACCATGGTGCCCGCAAGCGCTGCTAGTCTGACGGGCTGTTGAGCTGATTCCGCGAGATAAAACGCCCTGGTCAATAGTTCGATCTTCAAGGAGCGTTGCGTGATTTTGTTTGATTGTGCGAGCCGGATCAACACGTCGGCGCCGAACTCGGCGGGCACTCCGGCGGCCATACCGACAATACTCTCCAATTCGCCGTCTGGCTTCGGCTCCTTCACCTGATTTGTGCGCTGCTCAGCAGGTTGCTCGCTTCTTAGTTGTGAACGCGCTGGTCCTGACGTCCCTCCCTGGACCAAGGTCGGAATCAGCGAGACTGATGGGAGCAGCACAAACGATAAGAGCAGCCGCTTCATCGAATTGCTAAATCCCTATCCTTCCAGAGAGCAACGCACGGATCTTTCTTGAAGTCCGATTGCTCTCAAATGTGCCCAACACGCCCACTCGTCCAGAATAGTCTAGTGCGAGCTGAGACACTTTGAAATATCAAACAGTAAGGATATCCGACGCCCAGGCGCCGCGGTGAAGAGAGGCGGACAAAAACAGCTCCGCCATTCAGACCCGAGAGGGACATTGGACATCTATGCTCATCTCGTCGAGGGAACGCACCGCGAAGCAATTGAAGAGTTGGCCTCTTTTTTGGTCCCAAGCGGTCCCCATGAAGAGGAACTCCCGTTGAGAATTCAGTAGGTTAGCGGCGAAGGACGTTCGGTTCTATTCCCATCGCCCCTACCATCTATCTTCCTGATCTGCGACCGGCAGCAAAGAAAGCGGGAGTGCATATCGAGGACCGGCAAAGGTTCCGACTTCACAACCTGCGTCACAGCTTAAGCAACTGGCTGGTGAACAAGGCGAAAGTCGAGCCCAAGACCGTGTAGGGAATCTTGCGTCATGCGAAGATTCAAACCACGCACGATCTATACACGTTGAAAAATCTTCCACTATGCGGATGTAACTGCGTATGGTATTTTGTGCGTAATTACGTCGCTGGAGTTCTTCCAGCATCATTTTTCGTAGATGGGTCATAGGGGTTCCTCCTTATGACCCAAACTTATCCTAAACTGAGAGGCAACCAGCGCTCCGAGCGCCTCACGCGTAGCGTCCGCCGCGCGGGCGGCTTCGTGCAAACGCGCTAGCCATGACCGATAATCGCTGGCGACAAGCCGACTTCGCAGGACTAATCCCAAAGGGGCCTCCGCGCTCTCGCGAGTTGACGAGCGCGAGTTGTGCTGCGAAGAGGGTGAATCTGTTGTCAGAAACCTCCAGATACGCGCCATCAGCAGAGCGCCTGCTTTTACTACAAACGCGACACATGAGCCATCAGCGACGAATGGCTCAGTTCAGAACATTCCATTTGGATTGGCGCGAGGGATATTCGGGGCGATCAGGGGGGCCGAGTCTTTTGGGTTACCGACCAGTTGGAGGGCGTCCCAATGCTCTACAGCCTTTCCGTCGGCGTCCATTTTGTAGATATCGACACCGGCGATTCCCGTATCCTGCGGGTCATCGTTGAACAAATTCAGGAAATTCACGTGTGCCCACACGTAATCGCCGACTGCGATGATGCGGTGGACGACGACGCGGGCGCGTTCGCGTTCGCGCGTGACCTTACCAAAAAACTGCCCCAACGCTACAGTACCGTCTGGAATGAGCGGGTTGTGCTGGATGTACGCCGGACTAACGAATTTGGCCGTTCCCTCCTCCGACTTTTTCTGGTTGATCATCAGGTCGTAGAGGGCAAGAACATTGTCCTTATTGCGAACGGCGCGGCTATCATTGGGGTCTACGAGTACAATCATGAACTTTTTCCTCTCTAGAGTCTTGATTACGAAGCCAGCGTTGAGGCCGGCGCGTTACTACTCCAAGCCGACCATCTGAAGGCGCATCGCATCCAGTTCAGCATCGGACTTCTCACGGACGAGCCGAAGGATCTCTTCGGCGTCGGCGCCCACTGCTCCCCGGCTCGGCGCGGGCACTTGCTCAGAAAGCTCGATAACCCGATTGGCCGCCGAGACTGAATCAAGGCCGCTGCCCTGCATGTTATTGAGGGTCGTCGCAAAGGTATTGAAGGCCTTCCCGTACAACTCGCGCTGCTCGGATGTCATCTGTTCGGCGACTCGCTTGAGGGCGGCGGCCGTCTTGGCTGGCCCGCCAGTTCTCATGTTGCCGGCAACAGCCAGAACGACATCTATGCCAAAAGGCTTCAGCTCCGCACGGTAGACGGCGGCAAGGGCGTCGAAAGCGGTCTTCGATGCGCCTGATGGGCCGTTGAAGGGAAACGGCAAAGTGGCCGTCATCGTACTGACTTGGACAATTCGCCCTCGCGCCTTTCGCAGTGCAGGGAGAAAGGAATTCACAACGGCGAGAGCGCCGAAGACATTGACTTCGAATTCGTGCCGGATGGCGTTAAGCGGCAGAACCTCCAGGGGGCCGGGCGTCAGGATTCCAGCGTTGCTTATGAGAAGATCGATGCGGCCTTCATTCTGGATTGTGACTTCGCCCGCCCAAACTTTGACGGCGGCTTCGTTAGTAATGTCGCATTGGCCCAGATTGACCGCCCCACCAGACGCCTTTTTGAGGTCCGCGATCTCGTCTAACGACATTGCCGTCCCGAACACGCGGTAGCCCTTCGCCGCGAGTCCAAGTGCAATGTCCCGGCCAAGGCCGCTGCCCGCGCCGGTGATTACGGCGGAACGCTTTCTTTGTCCGTCATGTGTGGAAGTCATAATTTCACCTATTCCGTTCCGTACCGTTTCTAGCGTTGTTCATGTCGCTTCTGCATAATTTATGTATTTCCTCTAATCGCTTGGAGCCTTGTCGAGAAAGGCATACAGGGAGCAAATGCGCCCTTGCTTGAAGACCGCGACATCCATCCCTGTGACACCGGGAGCGGCTCCATTCGGTCCGAAGTGCCACCGTAAGCGGCCGTGATCGTGATTCACCTCCGCCTGTCCTGCCAAACGAAACACGAATCCTGGAGCTTCCTCCAGAATGTGCCCCACCTTTGCATTGAGGGCGTCGCGACCGATGATTTGATCGTCGGCTTCAAAGAAGGTGCAGTCTTCCGTATAGAGTTCGTCGATCACCGACTTGCGGCGCCCGGAATCCCGCTCCCCGAAAACCTCCAAGGCGTTCCTCTCCATAAGCTGGCCTAGTGTAGTGTTCACAAGATTCTCCTCTGCATAGCGCCAAACAACTACGCGCCCGGTTTTTGTGAGTTAACCCCCAAGAGCTGAAACTCCCAGGCGAGACTGGTGCCTATGCTGCCGCCGTGCTTCGACATGATTTCGCCAATTCCCGCTATCGTCTTCTCCCGCGCCCAGTCGCGCTGCAGCTCGCTTGCGAATCCGATCCATGTGAGCGGGGCTGCACCGGCCTGTACCATCCGCTGCACGGCCCTTTCGTGCGCCTCCACGCTGACACCGCCTGAGGCATCTGTGACAATGAACACCTCATAGCCTTCTCCGAGAGCGCTCAGCACGGGATACGCCAGACAAATCTCAGTCCAAAGCGCCGCGATAACGAGCTTTTTGCGCCCAATCTTCTTGACGGCATCGACCACGCGCTCATCTTCCCAGGTGTTAAGAGTGGTTCGATTAATTGGTTTCTGGTCCGGGAAGACATCCTGAACATCTTTGAGAAGATATCCGCCGCGCTCTTCCAATACTGTCGTCAAGATCGTCGGTACGCCAAAGACCTTGGCTGTTTTGGCCAAGCCAACTACGTTGTTGACCAGCAAAGTCCCGTCGATGTTCTGAACACCGGCGAATTGAAGGGGCTGGTGGTCGATGAGTATCAGTGTGCAGTTCTCCGGGGTGAGAAGGTTGTTTACTCCTGTGTAGCAGATTGACATTGCTATTTCTCCTTTTCTGATTTAGGTCGGCCCGTGTTTCGCTCGGTGTCAGACCTCAACCTCTTTTCCCGAAGGATCGCTGTGGAACCGTGAGCGGAGAATGAGCTGGGCGGCACGGCCCCCAATCATGTGCGCGGACGCGTTTGTCCCCGGCCCCGTAATGATCCGCGGCATCACGGAGGCGTCGGCCACGCGTAAACCCAGAATGCCGTGCACGCGAAGCTCTGGGTCGACAACCGCGAGCTTGTCCACACCCATTTTGCAAGTACCAACTGCGTGTCCAAAACTCGCCGAGGCGAGTCTGGCAAGTTCTCGGATCTCTTCAGCACTCGCCTTGCGCCCGGGAATGAGTTCACTTTCGCGCAAACCCTCAAAGGCATTCTGGTTCCCGAGTTCACGTGCGGCTTCGATCGCGCGCAGGATGGCCGCAAAATCACGATCCGTGCCGAGGTAGTTGCCATCGATCAACGCTGCATCCTGAAAGTTATTGCTGGCCAAACGGACTGAGCCTTTGCTCGTCGGCTGCACAAGAGCTGGAGCGATTGTGAACGCGTCCGGGGGAGGAGTTCCAAACCGCGAGGCTACTTCGGGCGTAACCAGTGGTAGTTGATGAGGCACAAGACTAATGTCTGTGTCACCCGAAGGACTGCTCGACAAGTAAGCCTCTGCTTCGACTGTGTTGCTGTCGGCCGGCCGATCCGGCATTTTGCCTTTGTACTTGCATACGACTCCGGACAGGAGCACATGGTCCTGCAGGTTTTGGCCAACCCCGGGCAGGTTCTCGACGAGGTCAATTCCAAGGCTGCGAAGCGCCTTCGCTTCCCCGACGCCTGAGAGCATCAGAAGCTTCGGACTATGGATGGTGCCCGCTGCCAGGATCACTTCCTTGTCGGCTGCGATATCCTTGCCCTCGCCGCCTGTCATTATCTTGACGCCCACGCAACGAGTACCTTGGAAGTTCAGTTTCACCACGTTGGTGTTCAGCAGCAGAGTGAGGTTCGGCCTCGACAACGACGGTCGCAGGAAAGCGCAAGCGGCGCTCACGCGAGTCCCATCTGCGGCGATGTTCATGTTGATGTAGCCGGCGCCGGGACGCATGGGTCCGTTGAGGTCATCCAGGATGGGCATGCCCATCTCTCGCGCGGCTTCAATGAAGGCTGGCGCTATTGGGTGAGGATCTCTGGGGCGGCGGATATGTATTGGGCCACCGGAACCTCGCCATTCATTCGCACCGCCTTCCCAGTCCTCCTGTTTTTTGAAGACCGGAAGCACGTCGGCGAAGGCCCATCCTTGGGCTCCGTTCTTAGCCCACCCGTCGAAGTCACGTTGCATGCCCCGCGTCCACACCATGGCATTGATGCTGCTGCCACCGCCAAGTACATGACCAAGGGCCATGTTGAATTTACGCTTGTTCAATTGAGGCAACGGGGTGATGGGCAGGTGGTAATCAAGGGGACCGCCAACGTTGTAAAACCAGATGCTCGGGTTCGCGATGGTCGGCGCGTCATCGGGTCCTCCCGACTCGACCACGAGGACTTGCGCGCCCGAGGTGGACAATTCCGCGGCAAGCACTGAACCGGCCGCGCCCGCTCCCACCACGATGTAGTCATATCGCTCATCTTCATTCGACACTTTGACCATTTTTGAACTCCCCGTCGAAATGTGATTTCCTTGAGCGTTAAACCTCAACTTCCTTCCCCGAGGGATCGCTGTGGAACCGTGTGGCGCCGCCTGTCTTGAACGAGCCGGCAGTGCCGTAGCTGTCCTCGAGAAACTGGACGTAAGCAACCTTATCTCCTTCGAAGCGCGCCAAGAGACCAAATGGAGATGTGATTTTCTTCCCGGTCACGTTCGATTTGTAGGTAAAAGAGCCGAAGAGAGCGACGCGGCTACCCTGCTCAATGGTGTCGGTGACCTTGAAATCGAGTGTCTTCCAAAAGCGCTGGATAGCCGCAAAGACATCGAACAGCGCCTTCGGCCCCTTGTGCGTGCCGGTCCAGGGCTCAACTTTTTTCAGTTCGGGGTTGTCGAAGTTCAACGAAATGTAGGTGGCGTCCGGCGTCATGAGCTGCTGGAGCACCTTGAGGTTCGATGTGTTCTGCAAAACCTCTTGAAGCACAGCGGTCAAATTGGCTGACATTGGATAGTTCTCCCTCTTCTTTGTTATTCGGCTCGTGGTGCTTGGAATTACTGCAAAAGATTTCATTCTTTTCAAAATCGATACGTAAGGCCAGCATTGAAAAACACAATCTCTTTGGACGGGGGAGACTGCTGCAAGAACGACCCCGTGATGAAGCCGGCGACATTCAATGCTGCCAGGAAATGCTCGCTGATAGCCCAACGAATCTCCAGATTGGGTTGACTCCCGACATACCGTGCGTTGCTAAGATTCGCCGGCCGCAATGGCACGTTCCCAAAAGTGTAAAGCGCATCTTTCGTGCTCTCGCGCCAGAACCAGATCCACTCGAAAGTTCCCGTTACGTTCTGAAAGGGATGGAAGATAAACTGAGGCTGGAGATCCAATAAGTTTGCCGGCCCGATGAGTGCAAACTTTGACCCAAAATACGCTCCTCGCGGAAACATTGCGTTGAGTGTTCCCAGTCTCCTCGATTGGCCATCGTCTCCGCTAAGGGCATCCGCTTCGAAGCCGAAACGCACCCGCCACACCGGACTGGGTAGCGTCCACCCAATGTTCGCTCCAGCGCCCCAGGCGCGGATCGAGCGATTCCCGAATGAGCCCCACTGGAACCCAGTCTCAACGTTATAGTCAAAACCTGCCGTGGGTGGTTCGTTGGGCGCACGATTGAAATACCGCGCTCCAATCGTGCGCCGTTGCTCTCGTGCAGACTGGTTTTGGTATGTCGCCGACGCTGCGTCGTAATCTAGAAAGTAGACATCCGACATGAACTGCGAATTCCAGCGCACATTCGAGGCGTACAAGCCCCACAGAGTGATCGCAGGGTTGGGTATGTCGTCCCACACGCCGGGGTTGGTCTCCACCGGTTTGACGGCGATCAAATCGATACGCCCCTTCGGTTTGTCATACCCTAGGCGGATGCCATCGAAGGCGCTTCTTACGTTCACGCCCTCGTTGTTATCGAGAAGGCGCCCTGCTCCGAGTGGGACCTCCTGACGTCCGATGATGACATCCCAGCCGGGGTGTCGATCGTGAAGATTACCGCCGAACTCGACGAAACCTTCATGTCCATCGGCAACATCTTTGTCGATTACTGGCCGAGGGCCAGCTTTCTTGCCCCCGACGTCGTCATACGCCAGCGTCACAAAAATGCGAGCGTGATCTCCTAGGCGTAGGTCAGCGCTGGGCATCAATCGTTGGAAAACGTAACCTGTCAGATCTTGCCGTCCTGCGCCCCAAGCGTTGTTATCGAGATACTGAAATTCCGTCCGACTCTCAACGCTGAGCGTTAGGTAGTTTGTGCCGGATTCGTTCAGTGGAATGAACTTCAACCTATCATAAGGATCGATCCGTTGGGATCGGTCGCGCAAAAAGCTCCAGTCTTCAAATCTCGGGAAAGGGCCAAGCGCGGGCCGTATTCCCGGTTGTGGAGCATCTATCGGTGACGGATCGGGTGTCTGTGCGTTCACCACACCCGAGACAAACAGGCATAGCCCAACAATAAGCAGGCAGCGCGCACCTCTCACCACCCAAATCAAATCCCTTTGCGTCTCGTGGGACTCCCCCGGCGGATTCTGATTCAACCCCGTTCTGATTGAAGAGCTCATGACGTTTGTGTGCGGGGATGATCTACCGGCATGTGCGCTACGACACGGATTTGCGTTTTCACCTCTTGGAACTCTTCCATGGCGCGAGCACCCCGCGCACGTCCGATGCCGCTGTACTTGAAGCCACCCTCTTCGAAAGCGTCGTTTAGAATTCCCCAAGCGTTGGTCCACACCGTGCCGGCCTTGATGGCGCGGGCGACTGTTTGTGCACGATCGAGGTCTTTGGTGAAAATCGCCGCAGCCAAGCCGAAGATGGTGGCATTCGCGCGGGCGATCGCCTCATCCTCGTTCACGAAAGTCTCGAAACTTAGCACTGGACCGAATATCTCCTCTTGGACCAACGGCGCGTCCAACGCCTCCGTCTCCAGCATGGAGGGGCGATAAAACGCTCCGGACGCCAACGGGCCATCCACGATCGGGGCGCCACGAACGATGATCCGAGCATACCGAGATGCATCTTTGACTATGCGATCGATGCGCTCGACATTGGCTTTATCGATTACGGGACCCATCTGACTATTCGGGTCATCAACTCGCCCGACCACGACCTTCTCCAAAAGGGACGCGATTCGTTCCCGCCACGCGTCGGCTACACTTCGCTGCACGAGGACTCGCGAGCCCGTCATGCAGAATTCGCCATTGAACTGTGTGAGCGCTGTCACGACGAGCGGTGCGACGGTCTCAATGTCGGCGTCTTCAAAAACAACCAGCGGAGTCTTACCGCCCAATTCCAGGCAAATCCTCTTGAGCGTCTGTGCGCCTTCTTCGGCGACCTGCCGACCTACCTTGGTGCTGCCGGTATAGTTGATAACATCGACGTCAGCGGATTCGACCAGCAACGGCGCACCCTCGTTTCCAGCCTCCGTGAAGATGTTCACCACTCCCTTCGGCAAACTCCCGGTCGCCGCGACCGCTTCCGCGATGAGAGAGTTGACCAACGCTGTCTGGCCGGGGAGCTTGATGGCCGTCGTGCAGCCGGCTGCCAAGGCCGGACCCAACGCGCGGACCAGCAGCGCGAGAGGGGAATTCCAAGGGACGATGATTCCCGCGACGCCAATCGGCTCGCGCATGGCGGTCGCGAATATGCCCGGCGCGATCTGGGATGACGTGCCTGTCTGAGACAGCGCGGTGCCTGCATTGTAACGAAGCGTCAACGGGCTCAGGGTGGCTTCCCACGTCGCATGCCGCAACGTCTTGCCCATCTCGCGGCTAAGCGTCAGCGCAATCGCTTCGGCTCGCTCATTGAGTCGGTCGGCGAGTTCAAGAAGCGCCAGCGAACGGAGTTGCAGGTCATACGCCCAGGTCCCGTTGTCAAAGGCTTTTCGCGCGGCGGCGATTGCTGCCGCCGCTTCGGTTCGCCCACCCGCCGAGTACGGCCCGAGCACTTCCCCGGTGGAAGGGTTTATGGATTTTGCTACTGTGGAGGAGCCCACCCATTCGCCATCGATCCAATGACGGGCCGGCTCGATCTCCGAGGCGGTTTTATTTCTATCCATATCAACTCGTCTCCGCCCCCTTCCTGCTCGTGGTACGCTCGACGGCACTTTGACTCTTTTTCCGTTCGGAGGTAAATACACTTAGATACTATTTTGCTACTATTTTTCGTTACCTGTTTGAAGATGAATGAGTTAGACGTGATCACACGATGGAGCTTGGCCGCAACGCCATGAATAAACCGACCAATCGCGGCGAGCGAGTCCGATTTGGAACATTCGAGCTCAACGTCCGAACCGGTGAACTCGTCTCTATCGGAACCGTACCTGCGGAAGCTGGGGCCGCAAAGGCCTTGCTCCGCGAGCAGCCCTTCCAGATTCTGCGAATCCTGGTGGAGCGGCAAGGCAACATTGTTACCCGCCAGGAAATACGGCAGATCCTTTGGCCGGACGATACCGTCGTGGAATTCGATAGAAGCATTAACGCTGCAATGGTGATTCTCCGCAAGGCGCTCGCGGACGGTGCCGACCATCCCAAGTACATTGAAACCCTGGCGCGGCGCGGATACCGACTGATCGCACCAGTCGAATGGCAACAGCCCGCTCAGGACCCACTCGAACTGCGAGCCGATACGTTGCCTAGGATCGAAGGCCAAATAAGTGAGCGGGAACCAAAAGCACCGAAACATTGGCGCAAAGCCGCCGTCCTGGGTTCGTCTGTGATCATTTTGATCGTCGTCGGTTACCTGTCTTGGCGACACTTTCGTGCTATCACTCCGCCAAAAACAGAAAGGATCACGTTTGCCGTGCTGCCGTTTGAGAACCTCACCGGCGATCCCAATAAGGAATATCTTGCGGACGGTCTGACCGAGGAGACGATTTCGCAGCTAGGCCAGCTTGACCCCGATCAGTTAGGCGTGATCGCTCGAACCTCCGTCATGGGGTACAAACACGGTAAGGAGCGTCTGGAACAGATTGGACGTGACCTTTCTGTCCAATATGTTCTGGAAAACAGCCTGCGGCAGAGTGGCGATCACATCCGCGTTACGGTCCAGCTAATTAAAGTGAAGGACCAGAGTCACCTCTGGTCTCACGATTACGATTATCGCCCGCAAGACATTCTTGCTTTGCAAGACCAGGTCGCCAAAGCAGTCGTCGGGGAAATCCAGCTACGCTTGAATCCGCAACAACGAGCAGACTTGGCGCGGTCTCAATCGGTCAATCCTGAAGCCTTCGATGCCTATCTGCATGGCTACTACTTCTTTCAGCGGAACACTGACGAAGATACCAACATGGCGGCAAGGTATTTCGAACGGGCAACGCAGATTGATCCCTCCTACTCGTTGGCCTGGTTGGGTTTGTCTCGGGTACTCAAGTCGCAAGCCCTCACACGTGTCATACCCAAGGAGAAGGGAAACCGGCTTGCGCGTGAAGCAGTTGAGCGGGCTTTAGCGTTGAGCCCAAACCTGGCAGTGGCGCATACCCAAATGGGACGGATTAAGCAACAGATCGACTTCGATTGGTCTGGGGCGGATGCTTCCTACCAGCGGGCCGTCCAACTCGAGCCCGGAAATCCCGAGGTTGTGAGGTCGGCGGCTTTCTCGGGAGCCATGCTCGGCCGCTTTGACGAAGCTCTTCAATTGGCCCGCCGAGCCGTTGACTTGGATCCGCTCAATGCAGACAGTTGGGAGGAACTTGGAGAGATCGAGTTTTTGGCGGGGCAGCTAGACGAAGCCACAGCGAAGAGCAAGAAAGCGCTGGAACTGAAGCCCGATGTCTGGCCAGGCCTGATCCAGTTAAGCCAAATCTATGTGCTGCAGGGGCGGCCTAAGGATGCATTGCCTGAAATCGAGCGAGTACGCTATGAGCCCTCGCGTGCGTTTCTGTATGCGATTGCGTACCACGCGCTTGGTCGAGAAAAAGAGTCGGAGGCCGCATTAAGGGAGTTAATTGAGAAATACCATACAAGCATGGCGTGCCAGATCGCCCAGGTTTACGCTTTCCGTAACCAGTCCGAGGAAGCGTTCGGGTGGCTAGACCGAGCTTATGCCCAACGTGACGGCGGTCTGATCGGAACGAAAGTCGACCCCCTACTGAAGAGCTTGCACAACGACCCGCGATTCGCCGCGTTCTTGAAGAAACTCAATCTGTGGAATTGACAACTCTTGTTTCAAAGAGAAATCCGGATACCCCCGCGACTCCAGCCTAGCGTGTACCGTTATTTGACCAATATTTCTTTGATCATCCTCGACCAAGATGCCAAGTTCGGCCTAGCGATGCAACTCTTATACTGAGAATCTGCTCCGACTTCCATTTGAAGTGCCTCTTCCCGTAGAGGCCATCGATTCCGTCAAGCCGCCGCTTTGTTACTGAATGCCAGGACCTGGGCTGCCTTCTGGATTACCACTTCTTATATGTCTGGCTTGAATATCACGTCCATCATTTCGATTTGTCTCCGACACTGATGGCGTCCTTTGTGTCCCTGAAAAATCTGCGCGCGCTCCCCCCATAAACATCCTCCGGTGTTGCGCGATCCATACGAGCGCGGGAGCGGTAACGGGAATCGACACGCGCAGCATTTCTTCGGGCAGTTCCGGCGACATTTTTGCGGCCAGTTATTTCGTCGGTTCTGTTCACTCATCGATTACTCCAAACCCTCGAAGTAAAGTGAAGTCGACGCAGAAGTGTCCCTGGCGAATTGCTTTGAAGCTTCGCGGCTATTTCATCATCCCAACCACCAACAGCGAGGAATGCTCGGCGGAGTGGTACACGCGTTCGGTTGCCGGCTTGAAGCCGCTGAGTTTCACCTTGGGAATGTCAGTGAAAGTTTGCGGATTCAAATCAACCAGGGGAAACCACGAGCTTTGGATCTGCACCATGATCCGATGTCCGCGACGAAAGGTGTGGTTGATGTCCGGCATCTCGTAGTTTACCGCCGTGACTTCGTTTGCAGTCAGAGGTTGCGGATTGTCCCAGCCGTTGCGGAATTTCGCACGCACAGGCTCACCGCGCAACAGCATCTGGTATCCGCCCATTTTTTCCTGAGGCACCTCAACATCAGTGGGGCGCGGGGTCTCCTGCGGAGGGGGCTCGTCGAAGTCTGCCGGATACTCGTCAATCAGCTTCACGACAAAATCGGAATCCGTGCCGCTGGAAGAGACCTGCAGGTGCGGAAGCACAGGACCAGCGAACGTAACGTCGTCCTGCAGTGGATCACTCTCGTAGACCAGCACGTCAGGACGTTTGGACGCGAAGCGTTGATCGCCGACCATGTACTCTTTTGGGACTCCGATCGCCGCGTATCCTAAGAATGGAACCGGGTGGCGCGGATCGCTCACGTACTCATCGAAGGCCGGTTCGCCCGAAGCTGGCGGATCAAATGAGAGCTTTCCGTTCGCATGCAGGTAAAGGGACCTGCTCTGCGCCTCCTTTGGAGGCCACGCGGAGTACTGCCGCCAGACATTGCTGCCGGTCTCGAACATTGTGGCCTCCGGCAGATGAGCGTCGCCGTTGCCCTTCAGATACTGTTCAAAGAACGGCAGGATGACGTGGTCGCGGTAATAATCGGCCGTGTTCGAACGGAAGAGCACGCGGCCCATGCGCTGACCCTGGAGGGTCGCCCAGCCGCCGTGCGTCCATGGTCCGATTGCAATGCCGTTGAAAATTCCCGGATTGTTCTTCTCAATCGCATGGTAGGTCTTGAACGGACCTTCTAGATCCTGCTCATCGAACCACCCGCCCACGGTCAGCACTGCGCACTTCACGCCTTTCATGTGCTGCGAGAGGTCCCGCGGCTTCCAGAAATCGTTGTATACGGCATTGTTTGCCTGATCGTCGAAAAGCGGACTTTTGATCAGCGTCTCTAGATTCGAGATCGGATAGTGGCGCAGAAAATACTCATAGCCGTCGGTGGTGCCGTATTCGTAAGCCGAAAACGGCTGGGCCGGAGGCAGCTCCAACTCACTGCTGCGCGGCTTGAAGCGGGCATAAAAGCCGAAGTTCGCGGCCAGCATGAAGGCTCCGCCGTGGTAGCCGTCATCTCCGTCAAAAAGGTTCGTCATCGGGGCTTGCGGCGAAGCGGCCTTAATCGCCGGATGCGAATTGATGATGCTTGCCGAAGTGAAAAATCCCGGATAGGAGATTCCGTAGATGCCAACCTTCCCATTATTGTTCGGCACGTTCTTCAACAGCCATTCGATGGTGTCGTAGGTATCTGTGCTCTCATCAACGTCTTTAGGCGAACTGGCACGATCGAATTGCGGGGGCATATCGACAAACCGGCCCTCCGACTGATACCGACCGCGAACGTCCTGAAATACAAAGATGTAACCAGCTCGCTCGAAAGCCTCCGACTGCCCCAGCCTGGTTCGGTAATGATCCTCGCCATAAGGAGCGACACTGTAAGGTGTGCGCGTCATCAGGAACGGATACGGATGCGACGTATCCTTGGGAACATATACGGAGGTAAAGAGATCAACGCCGTCGCGCATCGGTATCCTGTACTCGTACTTGGTGTAGTGCGCTTTCAAATCCAAAGGCTCCGGCTTCCGTTCCTGAGCAACAACGACGACCACCGGCAGCGCAACAAGTAATATGACGGCAGACTTCATCAGTTCTCCGATTAGCGGTTGAGAGAGCTCGAGACGAAATAAACAGGATCAAGTTACGCGTTTGAGGAGAGAACGTCAATCGACGGAAAAAACTAGAGCAGCTCGAGCGCCGATTGGTCATCGTTCCCCCAGCGATTCATCACGTTGAACCTGAACGAGGATACGGCCCTGGGAGGGTTGACTTGGAGCTTACGAGCTGTGCAGTCGTGGTTAGGAGTTGATGCGGTGAGCAATTCTGTAGCACGCCTGGTCAGCGTTCTCGGCCTGTTTGGCGCCTTGAGCGATGATGCGCGACAGCGGCGCCGCGAGTTATCAAGAGCTGCTGTTGCTTCGGGCGCCATTGCCTGCCGATGGCCGAGGTGTGGGCAGAGATGCACACGCAGGTAGAAGAGACGAGCCGAAGACTGCTGCCGCTGGAAAGCAGTAACCATGGAAGCCTCGGGCAAGACAAGCATCGTCCAAACTATACTTACGCCGGGACTTACACAATTACCGCCCGGCTTACAGAATGCGCATGCCGATACAAAACAGGAGCAACATGCAGAACGGAAGCCTGATAAAAGCCAACCGCCGGAATGGACAGGAAGTGTGGGAATTCCGGTGGCGCGATCGAACCAGTGGGAAGGCGGTCTACCGCAGGATCGCGTTGGGCAGTGCACAGCAATTCCCGACCGAGATCGAAGCGCGCGCGGCGGCCGCGGGCATTGTTCTTGAGATCAACGTCAACGATCCTCGAGTGCAGACGCACGCGCTTACGATGTCCCAACTGGCGGAGCATTACCGGCACAGAGAGCTATCTCCCGACAACACCTGGAAGTCTTACTCGACCAAAAGAGGCTACGAGAACTATCCTGAAACGGTGGATCGTTCCCAAATGGGGGGAGTGCGCACTTTGTAAGATCAAGCCGATTGAGGTGGAGTTGTGGCTACGCCAGCTTCCCCTGGCGCGCTCGTCTTGCGCGAGGATCAAGAACATCATGAGCGTGCTGTTTAATCATGCTCGCAGATACCAACTGTTTGATGATAATCCCATCCATCTCGTTCGGCAGAGCGCCAAGCGCCGCAGGATACCGCTGATCTTGCTTGTCGATGAAAATCCGGCAGCTTCTGATCGCTGTGGGTCCATTGCCCCGCATCTTGATCTTTATGCACGCGACGACCGGCCTTCGGCAGAGCGAGCTGTTTGGGCTCCGATGGAGGGATCTGGACTTCGGCGGTGGGCAGATGAACGTGGTGCGATCGGTGGTCCAGGGAGTCATCAGCAATTGTAAAACGGAAACCTCCATGAAACCCATCCCGATGGGCCCGTACATGGCGGAGATGCTCAAGAAATGGAAGGACGGGGCTGTTTACGTCAGCCCCGACGATTGGGTGTTTGCCAGCGTGCGCACTCAGGGGAAGCGGCCTGTGTGGGGACAGAGCCTAATGCGAAAGAAGATTCATCCGGTAGCCAAGAAATTGGGGATCAATAAGCGAATCGGCTGGCACACATTTCGATACTCGTATTCAAGTATCCTTCGGTCTCTCAGAACCGATATAAAGGTTCAGCAGGATCTGCTTAGGCATTCCTCGGCGGCTGACGCTGGACACGTACACGCAATCGGTCACAACGGCCAAGCGCGAGGCCAAGACGCTGTCATTCGGCTTCTGGTAACGGATGATCAAAGCACCCTTGGATAGGCAAAAGTGAGGAGCTAGAAGGGAAGAGATGCACCTTTTTGCACCTATGGGGAAAACGCCACCGATTCTTAACTTCTTTGGAATGATGGCGGGGACGACGAGACTCGAACTCGCGACCTCTGCCGTGACAAAATGATTTTACAACTTACAAGCACGCGGGGACTGCAAAATGCAGCGCAAGTCACACAAGCCTACACGAATTGCGAGTTGGGTTGTGGGTTGAAAATGACCAGCCCTTGAATCATCGTCCTGTTTTCGTCGAATCCGCTAGGGCGCAGAGCAGACCAAGACGCTTGACGACGCATGGCAGTCAGACTTTTGGATGTCGACCGCATAGGGCCATTTGGGGTATATCTACGACACAATGTCAGTAGAATCCGTGCCAAGCGCAAAGACCCACGCCAATAGCGAATACGCCCAAAGAATTAATCGGGTCATCGACTATCTTCGCGGGAATCTGGATCGCCGGGTGAAACTAAAGGAGCTGGCTAGAGTCGCCTGCTTGTCGGAATTTCACTTCCATCGGATCTTTGGTGCGGTTTCGGGCGAAACCCTAAACAATTTTACGAACCGGCTTCGTCTTGAAAAGGCCGCTCGTCTTCTTCGTTATTCCGACCAAAGTGTGACCGATATAGCCTTAGATTGCGGTTTTTCGTCATCGGCCACGTTTTCGCGCGCCTTCCGATCCGGTTACGACACTTCGCCCAGTCAGTTTCGAAAAAGCGGCGAGATCAAAAAGAGCAAGATTTGCAAAGAACTCTTCCCGGAAGACGAATATGGTCTCCCCATGAGCGCGGAAGAAAAGAGAGCCGCGTTTCCAGTGAGATTGATCGACATTCCCGAAAGGCAAGTCGCCTATATTCGGGTTACGAATGCCTTTGAGCTGGACAGAGTACTTGCCGCTGTGAAGACAATGACCGAATGGGCCAAATCCCAGGATATTTTTTCGCAAGGAATTCTTTTCGGAATGACGGTAGACGATCCACATGTGACCCCAAAGCATCTTTATCGATATGAGGTCTGTCTTGCGTCGTTTTTTCCCTTCAAGTGCAGGGAAGGAATGTCGAAATTGAAAATGCCAGCCATGCGATACGCCGTCATAAAGGTTTCCGGCGACATCCATAAGGTAGCTACGGCTTGGGACTACCTCTACCGAGATTGGCTTATCAACAGTGCCTACGAGCCCGAGCATGCACCCGCACTTGAGGTTTTCCTGGACAAAGAAAGCGCGACGGATTGGTCGCATTTTGAATTGGAACTATGCCTGCCGGTTCGTAAAACCGGCAGAGATGCGGAGCTAGCATGAGACTTGTGATGGCCGCGCTTTCAGGGACTGCTTTAATTTCGCAAGTAGATCGAAACAAAGGACAATAATCGAGTGAATGCGTATGGGAGGAACTTATGATCGACGGAATTGGCGGTGCTTTTCTGTTTTCTAACGATACAAAGAGACTGGCAGCTTGGTATCGTGATTGCCTCGGAATAGTTCCTCAGGGCGAAGATGCTGAGTGCAGTTCAATCTATGCATCGTTCGAATATAGGGATCTTGCAAACCCGGAGATCAAGCGAACGATAGCGTGGGCGATTATGCCCACTGATCAAGACATCAAAGATAAGCCGCGAACGGGTAAGATTAATTACACAGTGAAGAACATGGGAGAAGTCCTCAGCCATCTTAAGAGTAAAGGTGTGGTAATCGAAAAGACCGAGGAATATCCCTCCATGGGGACCTTTGCGTGGCTTAAAGATCCAGATGGCAATCCGATCGAGCTTTGGGAGCCATCCGAGAGCGAATAGAAATCCCTAAATTGTGAAGGCCCAGGGGCCGTCCCTAAGGTCCCTATCCTCCCGCCAACATTGCTAAGTCTTGCCGCCGCAAAGCGATATTAGAAGATTCTTCTGCTCCGCAACGGCAGTGTAGGAGGGTGTTTTACATGCAAGCACTGACTCTCGCTAAGCATGAAGACCGCGCCGTCGTGCAAACTCCATCCTTTGCTCGTCTAGAGAGAGTGATGTTGTCATGGACCAACTCCTGGTGGTTTCGTCTCGCGGCTTCCACTGCCACAGTTTCTAAACTGGGGTGCATTATTCCGAATGTTTGAACGGAAAGAAAGATGCTGGTGCGCCCGGAGAGACTCTAAGTCCCGACCCTGTGGTTCGAAGTCGTTCGATCTACGTTGCCAAATCTTGCCAGAGGAGTGGCTAATCGAACGGATTCAGCAAGTTGGGGCAAATTCCCGCAAGCCACTTTCCCCTTCTTTTGTTGTCATCTACCACGGGATTGATGTTGTTTTCCGCGATTTGCGTGACATTTTCGTGACAGACGCAAGTAGTGCGGAGCTCCGCCGGCAAGGCTCTAAATGAAGCGTGCTAGTTGCTAGTCAGCGAATATTAAAGCGGAAGACTGACCGACGGATGGCAAGCTGGACACTTCCCAGGAGAAATGCTGGATCCATTTGACGCGGTTCCTGTTCACACGATGAGCCCACAATGCACGAGAGCAAGCGGCGGTTGATGGCTTGCTGGGATCTTGATTTGCACATCAGGTGCGGCGCTCGCAGATTTTCGGTTTAGAGTATTCGTTCGTCCATTACTTCGCTATGGCCGCTACATGGGAGGAAAAGTTGACCTATTTCGCAGTGGACACTGGCACAACGAACACAACTGTTTGGCTCATGAAGGATGACAAGATTCTGCGGGAGTCCAACCATCCTGTAGGAGTTCGGCAGACCTCGATCCGCGGCAACCGCGAACTGCTTGAAAGCACGCTGCGAGGAACCTTCCGCTCGCTATCGAGACGAGCGCCATCGCCTCCTCGGTTTGTACTAGCGGCTGGTATGCTGACTTCACAACTGGGGCTTTTAGAAATGCCCCATGTCCTTGCTCCCGCCGGCGTCGGCAAGCTCGCGGAGAATGTACGAATGAAAGCCTTTGCCCGAGTGAGTCCACTGCCATTTTTCTTGGTGCCCGGAGTGCGAATCGGTAGAGCCCCATGTGAATTATCAGAGGTGGCACACAGTGATGTCATTCGGGGTGAGGAGACGGAGATTGTGGGATTTCACGCGAAGGCGCAGCCGCGAGCTCACGGAGCGCCGTGGCTGCTCTTGCACGTGGGGTCGCATTCCAAAGCAATCGAGGTGGATGCCCGGGGTCGAATTGTGCGATCGGCCAGTACGCTCTCTGGGGAAGCACTGCACGTCCTGAGAACGCAGACGATCCTGGCGAGTCGATTGCGCGATCTGAGGTCGCAGGAGCTGCAGAAGAGCTTCTTCGAAAGGGGAGCCAGCTGCAGCCAGCGCTATGGTCTATCACGCGCGCT
>Ga0210410_10001683_pt1 | contig 20505 bp, 18 predicted proteins | sample IncBWC4MmetaG_FD_161058 | JGI IMG/M metagenome (GOLD analysis project Ga0210410, IMG submission 161058) | Forest soil microbial communities from Barre Woods Harvard Forest LTER site, Petersham, Massachusetts, United States - Inc-BW-C-4-M | ecosystem: Environmental > Terrestrial > Soil >... | reverse complement strand
AAACATCTGATCGTATGTGCGGTTCTCCTTGATGATGTAAATCACGTGCTTGATCTTGTTCTCGCCCGACGCGAAGGGAACTTTGTCTGTGTTCCCCTGCGCCGCATTCATGGCCGTGGCCTGCGCGGTCCACTCCGCCATTTTCCCGCGAATATCCGCAACCTTGATGCGCGCCAACGATCCATGAGTCATCGCGGGGTTATACGGATATTTGGGATCGCCATTGGCTTTCGTGCCGATCGCCTTCGGATTGGGTCCGGATCCCCGGCCTTTCGCGGTGCCGATCAGCAGATCGTTCGCCGCGGCAGCCACCACGGTCGGATAAAACTCCGTGGGGATAAATCCCGCCGCCCGCTCCTGCTTGCCCGCGCTCGGGTGGCTCACATCGAACACGCCCACCGTATCGGAAATGGCGTCTGCTGAAAAAAGCGTTTTCCCATCGGCGGAGAGCGCCAAACTTTCGGGATCGCTGCCGCCATAATTTTGCCCCGGCAGTTTCGTGGAGAGCGTGTAGGCAACTTTTCCGGTCTTCGTATCCAGTGCATCGATCTCGTCGCGGTTCGTCAGCGCCACAAACAGGCGCGAATCGTCCTGGTTCAGCAACAACGCCGTCGGATGCGACCCGCCCGCGAGCCGCGCCGTGGGCTTCCCCAGGGGAATAAATTGCCGGACCGTGCCCTTCACCAGATCGAGTTCCGCCACCGCTGACGCGTTCCAGAGCGAAACGAACCCTCGCTGACCGTCGCGCGTCATCACCGCCGTATACGGCAGTGCTCCCGGGATACGCCTATATCTGGAAAGATCAAACCGATGCACGATTTTCCCGTCGGCGCCGTTAAGCAAGACCGCTTCGTCCGAGCCGTTGCAGGCCACCAGGATGCGCTCTTCGCCGCCGCTCATTCCCACGCTCAGCCCAGCCGGATAAGTCACATCCTTAAATTGCTCGCGCCGCACTTTCCCGCTCGGCAGCATCGCCCGCGGCGCCAGCGGCAAAAATCGTTCGGGCGTCACCAGGCCATTCTCGAAGCCATAAACGGCGATCCCGTTTCCCGTACTTCCCTTCTCTTTTCCCAATGGATCGGTCAGCGACGCCATCGACGCGTACAAATGCTTCCCATCAATGCTGAAAGCCAGTCCCAGAAAGTATGTCTGCTTCGCCTTGCTCCCGAGGCGCTCATCTGGGAAATCACGCAACTCGTTCGTCTGCAGATTCAATACGGTCAGCGACTGTTTTTCGCCCGATGTATACGCGCCAAAACCGCTATGCAGGAGCACGGCAAACCGTCCGTCCGGCGAAATCACCGCCGCTGTCGGAAAATTGTTCGTCGGTTGCGGGTCACCCGGCACCTCGCCAAGCAGCTTTCCATTGGGCAATTGCGTTGGCGCCTGGGCTGACGCCCGCGTTTGCGCGTGGATCTCTCCGGGCACAACTATCACCAGCATCATTCCCAAAAACCAGCTTCCAATTTTGTCTCTGTGCATGGCTGCATTATATTTGACCTTGTGTTGCAAAACTGTGAATGCACGCCCGGCGAACGACCTGCCCGCGACTTTCCCGGCCCCACAACCGCACCGCCGGATGTCTTGCCAACCTTCCCGTTTCCCGTTAGATTCCTGCACAGGCTGAAGATTCTTCCTTAACTTCAGAGGACAATAATTTCCGGACCAAGGTGAACCATTTGATGGCCGCCCCGCCAACTGCTTCCACCCGCTCCGCGGACGAGCAAATTCGCGACGTTCAGGAAACCTCCTGCTGCATTGTTGGCGGCGGTCCCGCCGGCGCGATGTTGTCGTTGCTCCTCGCTCGCCGCGGCATTCCCGTCACGCTCCTTGAGATGCACAAGGACTTCGACCGCGAATTCCGCGGCGACACCATTCATCCCTCTACCCTCGAAATCCTCGACCAGCTTGGCCTGGCGGACAAACTGCACGAAATTCCCCACACCAAAATTTCCGGCCCTACGATCAAGTTTGCCGACAGAGCTTTCCGCCCCTTCGATCTCGGCCGCCTCAAAACGCGCTTTCCCTACATCCTGCTTGTGCCACAGGTGCGCTTCCTTGAATTCATCACTCGCGAGGCGGCCAAGTATCCTGCGTTCAAGCTCGTGATGCACGCCAATGTGAATCGCCTTGTGGCGGAAAATGGAGCCGTCCGCGGTGTGCAGTACCTCGCTCCGGACGGCGCCCACGAAATCCGCAGCCCGCTGACGGTTGGCGCCGACGGACGTTTTTCACTGATACGCCGCTTGGCAGGTTTCGAGCCCGTCAAGACTTCTCCGCCCATGGACGTGCTGTGGTTCCGGCTTCCCAAATTACCAGGTGAACCGGAAATTGTCGGTGGCGCGTTCGGCGGCATCGGCGGCGGGCGCATCTTCATTCTTCTGGAGCGCAACGAATACTGGCAAGCGGCACTGGTCTTTCCCAAAGGACAATACCAGCAGCTACACACCGCTGGTGTCGAAGCCGTTCGCAAGAGCATCGGCGAGATCGAGCCGCGATTTGCGCCTCACGCCGAGTCGCTTACCGACTGGCATCAACTCACCCTGCTCTCGGTCGAATCCAGCCGCTGCCCGCTCTGGCACAAGCCCGGTCTGCTCCTGATCGGCGATGCCGCGCACGTAATGTCTCCCGTCGGCGGCGTTGGCATCAATTATGCGATTCAGGACGCAGTGGTCGCGGCCAACGTTCTCTCCGCCCGGCTGAAATCAGGCCGCGTTTCCGACGCCGACCTCGCCGAGGTGCAGCGCCAGCGCGAGTGGCCCACTCGCATAATTCAATCCGCGCAATCGTTTCTGCAGAAGCGCGTCATCGCCGGCGCCCTGAATGCCGCGCAGGCTAGAAACGTGCCCTGGCAACTTCGCTTGTTTACCGCTATTCCTCTATTGCGCAATCTTCCGCCGCGCCTGATTGCCTTCGGCCCTCGTCGCGTGCGACTTAAAGAGGTCTGATTCGCGGGCAAGGAACGCTTCGCCGCAGTTGACACGACGGCCTCCGCAGGCCCTGCGGGCGATCCAGAATCTTCCAATTCAAATATTTGAGGTTCTTTAGGTTCCGGAATACCGCTGTTCTTTCCAGGGATCGCCGTAGGCGTGATAGCCGTTGCGCTCCCAGAAGCCCAGCCGGTCGTGGTCCAGAAGCATGAAGCCGCGCACCCATTTCACGCTTTTCCAGGCGTAGAGATGCGGCACGATCAGGCGCAGCGGCCCACCGTGATCCGCCGTCAGCGGCTCGCCGTCGTGTTCGAAAGCGAAGAGCACGTCCGGCCGCAGCAAATCTTTCAGTGGAATATTGGATGTATAGCCCTCTTCAGCAAGCACCAGCGCGTATTCGGCCTCCGGCTTGGCTTTCGCCCGCTCCAGCACGTCCGTGAATCGTACGCCCTTCCAACGGTTGTCCAGCCGGCTCCAACGCGTCACGCAGTGAAAATCGCTGGTAGATTCCAGTTGTGGCAGGGCGCGAAACTCTTCCCAGGTCAGCCGCAGCGGAGTTTCCACCAGGCCGCTGATTTTGAAATCCCATTTCGCCGGGTCAAAATGCGGCACGTTCCCGTAGTGCAGCACCGGCCACTTGATCGTCAGCGATTGTCCGGGCGGCAGCCGCCCCTCGGCTTTCGCCTGCTTCTCTTTGGCCCGCCTTCCGCCATCATCCCCGAATATTGGCATCCCGGCACCTCTACTTGATTAGAGTCCGCAGCGCTCTACTGGTTTCAATCGCGATTATCCCGCATTCCTTTACTCGAAATTGACCGAATTTATGCTACTTTGGGCGTCTGATTCCGTGCCGCTGCCGGCCTGTTTAGCAAGGAGGCATCCCGATGGCAACGCCAGCTCCCCTCAGCGATTTGAATCGCCGATTTGAGATTCCCGGCATCGCCAGAATCGTGGATGGCCGCGGCGGACTTCCCTGCGTGCAGGTAACGTCGCCACGCGCCTCGGGTGAAATTTACCTGCACGGAGCGCACGTCACTTCCTGGAAACCAGCCGGCGCTGAAGAAGTCCTCTACGTTAGTTCGAAATCGAAATGGCAGGATGGCACAGCGATTCGGGGTGGAGTTCCCGTCTGCTTCCCGTGGTTCGCCGCCCGCGCCGACGATCCGCGATCCCCGGCGCATGGGCTGGTGCGCACGAAACCCTGGCAACTGGAAGGCATCACCCATGCGGACCACGACGTTACCGTGGCGCTTTCCACCTCCGCCGACGATGGCACCCGGAAAAGCTGGTTCGGCGATTATCATTTGCTGTTCTGCGCCACGTTTGGCGAGCAACTGCGCCTGGAGATCATTGTCACCAATCACGGCACCTCCTCCTTCCGGTTCGAAGAAGCGCTCCATTCCTACTTTCGCGTCGCCAATGTCGCCGGCGCCAAACTGCGCGGCTTGAACGGCGCCGGATTCATCGACAAGACCGACGCCAAGCGCGAAAAGCACCAGCACGGAGACGTCGTGATCTCCGCGGAAACCGACCGTGTTTACCTTAGGACGTTTTCCACCGTGGAGATCGAAGATCTCACCGCTCGGCGCCGCGTGCTCGTCGCCAAGGAAGACTCGCGCGATACCGTTGTCTGGAATCCCTGGTCGGAAAAAGCAAAGGCCATGTCCGACGTCGGCGCTGATGAGTGGCGCCAATTCGTCTGTGTGGAAACCTGCAACGTCGGCGACCACGCCGTCACTCTGGCCCCGGCCCAGGCGCACACCATGACCGCCCTGATTTCCGTTAGCGCGATCTGAGGCCCCGCCGAATTGCTTCTCCTCACGTGCTATCATTTGAACTTTGAAGCACAAGGAAAGCGACCCTCAATGCCCGCACGCATCCTCGACGGCCTGAAAATTCGCGACGAACTTTTTGCTGAACTGAAATCCGATATTGCTGGTCTTCACGCGCAGGGAATTCGTCCGGGCCTCGCCGCCGTTCTTGCCGGTGAAAATCCCGCGTCTCAACTCTATGTCAAAAGCAAAATCGCGGCCTGCGAACAGCTCGGCATGGCCAGTTGGCTGCACACGCCGCCCGCCGGCGTTTCCACCGACTACATGCTGCAACTTGTGCGCGACCTCAACGCCGATGACAACGTGGACGGCATCCTCATTCAGCTTCCCCTTCCTTCACAGATCGATTCGAAACGCGTCCTGGAGTCGGTCGACCCCGCGAAAGACGTCGACGGATTTCATCCCGTCAACATGGGCAGGCTCGTCAGCAATCGGCCCGGACTCGTCGCCTGCACACCCGCGGGCTGCATGGAGATTCTTCGGCGCAATGAAATTCCGATCGAAGGCGCCAATGCCGTTGTGCTCGGGCGCAGCGACATTGTTGGCAAGCCCATGGCCCTGCTTCTGCTCCACGCAAACGCCACGGTCACAATTTGCCATTCGAAAACGCGCGACCTTCCCGACGTCATTCGCCGCGCCGATATTCTCGTGGCCGCTATCGGCAAAGCGGGTTATGTGCGGCCCGATTGGATCAAGCCTGCCACGGCAGGCAAGCCCGGAGCCACCGTCATCGATGTCGGCACCAACAAGGTCACCGATGCCGCCGAAGCCGCGCAATTACTCCACAATTTTCCCGAGCGCCTGGAGAAATTCCGCGCCAAGGGCAACGTCCTCATCGGCGACGTGCATCCAGACGCCATTCAGATCGCCGGCGCGCTCACGCCCGTTCCCGGCGGCGTCGGCCCCATGACCATCACCATGCTCATGAGCAACACGGTGAAAGCCGCGCGCCTCCGCCGCGCCTCCAACGCCGCGGTGGCGAGGCCTTAAACTTTTCTGATGGAATTCTTGTTGTTGTAGGGCCCGCCTTCCGAGGCGGGCCGCGCTTTGAAGGAGTCGCGCGATTCAATGCTGAAACTCGGGCTCACCGGCGGAATAGCCAGTGGCAAAAGCGTTGTCGCCGCAATTCTCCGCGAACTTAGCTTCCCTGTCCTCGACGCTGATTCCATCTCCCACAAGCTCATGGAGCTCGGGCAAGCCGCACACGGCGAAATTCTTCAATCTTTCGGCGCCGACCTCGCCGACTCTTCCGGGCGCATCGATCGCCACAAGCTGGCCGGAATCGTTTTTGCCGATTCCGCGAAGCTCGCGAAGCTCAATTCCATCCTTCATCCGCGCGTGGACCAAATCATTTTCAACCAACTCGAAGACTGGCAAAAAAGCGGCACTCACTCCGCCGCGTTCGTGGAAGCCGCATTGCTCGTCGAAGCCGGCATGGCCGCAAGGCTCGACGGCCTGGTCGTCGCCTGGTGCACGCCGGAGCAGCAACTGGAACGTCTGCGCGCCCGCGGCATGAGCGAAACCGAAGCCCTCCGCCGCATCGCCGCCCAGCTTCCCATTCAGGAAAAAATTAAACGGGCCGACTACACCATCGATTGCTCCGGCACGCTGGAAGAAACCCGCGCGCAGGTCGAGTCCCTCGCCGCGAATCTCCGCAACCGGCAAACCGCGTGACACGCCACGGCCGCTCTCTGCCCGCTACTTCGTAACTATGGTGAAGAACGAATTCCTGCCCGAGCGCAGATCCTTGCCGTAGCCGAGCACAACCTGCACTCCGCCGAGCACGCGAATTTTCGTCTGAACTCCCGTATCCCACAGCCATTTCGGCGATCCAAAAAATCCGGATGGGTCATACGTTTTTCCGGTGTCGAGAAACGGCCCCGCCCGCAACGTAAAAATACCGTTGCGATAAACAATCTTGTCGGTCTCCGCGTTCACCAGCACATAATTTCTGCCCAGCGGGGCATCTCCCTTTTGCCCGCCCTGCAGCCCGGGATGCCCTCGCAGCCACAGCGGCGTGTCTCGGTCAAATCCCAGCGTGAACAATTCGTCGAACGGTACGTCTCCGATTGTGCGGCCGCCTCGCAGGCTCACTTGTGTTTCGTAATCGTCGCCGCGGGATCTCGGCAGCCAGCGAGCCGCCAGCGTTCCTTGAAGGCGTCCATATCTTCCCAGCGGATCGCGGAAAAAAGTCCCAAACTCTCCACTGGCAGTGGAGTTCAATGTGAAGCGCCGCTCCGGAAAGCGGATGAGCCACCTCTGGACGCTCGACCGCAGTGCGATCGCCGATCCGTTCGTAAAAAACGGCGCCGCGGCCGCCGATATTCCAAGCACATTTCGGAATTCCCGATAGCTGTATTCCACGCCCGCGGTCCATTCCCACCGCCCGCTTTCGATAAACCGCATCTCCGCGCCCGCAGCAGCTCTTTCCAGGTTGAGCCGCGCCAGCGACGGGCTTCCAGGAATAAACGTGTTGGTGATATTCCAATTTTCATTCCGCCCGTCGAAATAAAGCCGGAAGCGCACAGCCGGATTTTCAAACACCGGCGCGGCGACTTCGGTGAAGACGCGCCTCTTTTCATCGTCCCAGCGGTAAGTCGAAACCCAATTCACTCCCGCGCGGCCCAGGTTATAAAATTCGGGATCGACGGCCTGGTACGGCAAATCACGCAGCAGCGAAACCACTCCTCCCCATTTCGTGCTTCCCCAACCATTGCGTTCGGCCGCGTGGAATCCCAGATCAAACGAACCGTCATCATGCGCCCTGAGTTCGAAAAACATCCCGGGATACAAATCCAGCGCCTGCAAACGCGCTTGCGTCGTCAAATACTGTTCCCGCTGCCATTCTCCGGCGCGCGCAAACGCAAACGCCCGATCTGTCATCAGCGGCCGGAGCTTCAGCGCCGGCTCAAACGTTAAATCCTCCAGCTTCGGTTTTCCCGCTCGATTCCAATATTTTAGCGCGGCTTCCAGGTTCGCTTCCTGAAAATAGATCGAGGCGAGAAAGTTGTTGGCGTACTCGTCCTTGGGATTCATCGCCAAAGCCCGTCGCAAATCCCGCTTGGCTTCTGGAAATCGCTTCTCGCGATACGCGATTCCCGCCAGCTCAATCGGAAAGCGTGGGTCGCCCGGCGCCTTCACCCGGCCCGCCGCAAACGTGGCCTTCGCCTCATCCCACCGTTGCAAATGCGCCAGCGCCAGTCCGCGATACAACAGCAAATCAGGCGACTCATCGGGCGATTCCGCCACCGCGCGCGCCACGCCTTCCCAATTCCCCGCTTCGTAGAGTTTTTTTATTTCGGAAAATTTCTCCGCGGCTGGATCGCCGCTTTGCGCCAGGACGCGCACGGCGAGAAACAAAAGCAGCAGAAAGAAAATCAATCGAGGCTTCGCGGCACGGCCAGCAATGTCCAATGCTCGGTGGCTCTCCATTCCGACTCGAATCCCTCTCGCGAAACCCTCAGCATTTTCTCTTGCGCCGGGTCGTTCAGGTAAATGTAACCCCTCGCCGAATCGATTCCCACCACAACCACATAATGCAGCGGCCCATGCGGCCCGCTCGCCTTCAGGCTGACGATCAGCGGCCGCCCTCGCTCCAGATGATGCCCCAGTTCGTTCCAATCGCCCGCAAACGCAAACGTCCGGTAGCCCGCTTCTTCAAAATAACGCTTCATCGCGCTCGCCGGAATTCCCTCCTCCGCCGGCGAATAAAGCGCCGCTTGGATCTTCCCGGCATCCGCGGCCCCTTCAGCGCTCCGCCCTGCTTTTTTCTCCCAATAGTCCATCACCATCGCCATCGCTGCCGAACCGCAACCGTTCTTCACTTGCGCCACAAAGGGCACGTCGATCCACAGGCTGGGCGTCTCGGCGCCAAGCGCGAGTCCCACGCTTGCCGCCCCAAACAGCACCAGCCCGAAGATGCGACGCAGTTTCATCTCAACGCACGGCCACGATAATCAGGATCAACGCCGCAACACATACCAGGATGATCAAGAGGTCGCGATCGGAGAGGTTTCCCGCCGCAAACTCCCGCTGGGCATTTTCAGCCCGGGCGGAAAGCCGCGCCAGGTCCTCGTCGTCCAACTGCTGCACGGCCGCTTTCACTTCCTCGCCGTCCATATGCGCCGATTTCAGCGCCTGCTGGGCTTCTTTCGAAGACAGGAACCCATCCAACTGCTGCACGTGCTGCTGCCGGGCAGTCGATGCCCCCGCGGCATCCTTCTGGATCTCCCCTGGTGAGACCACATGATCCTGGGCCAACGCGGCCCCAGGTGACGTCAGGATGAGTCCCAATACCAACACCAAGACAGCTCCGACGGCGCTGAATAGCGACCTCTTCATCTCTCCTCCAATGATCAAATGTAGTAGGGCTGGCCCTCCAGTCTAACAACCGCCAGCGCAACCTGTCATCCTCTTGAATTCCCTCTTTATATTTTTGGCGCGGTTCTCAATCCCAGCACCGGAGGTGCGACAGACCCCGCCACCCTTCATTTTCCTAGCAACACCGCTCAACCTGTGGCAATCTATCCACCATGGGAAACAAAGACAGAGGCAAGCGCGAAGTAAAGAAACCAAAGAAAACCACTCCAAAACTTCCCCCGGCACGTCGTGACGCCGGCCCAATCCCCACCCACATCATCAAAAAAGTCGGCGAATAGACTTCCAGAAGCTGGCCGGGTGCCGGCGCTTTGGCGCATGGCCACTCAGTTCACTTGGCTGTAGTCCGCCTAGCCTTTCTTCCATACGAGTCAATTCCCCCGCGTTAAACTCGGCGATTCGTCGCGACAGCGCCTTTGCTTCAATCTTCTCTCTTCCGCTACAATCTGGGGCTTGCCCTGCTGCCCTGGGGGTCCGAGGTGACCGGATGAGTGGTCTGTTCCCTATGTGTGTGCGTTCCCGCAGGTCGTTCCTGCGGGCCGGCTGTGGAGCGACGATCCTGCTGGCGCTGGCCTCGCTTCCCTTCGCGCCCCCCGCCGCCGCGCAACAGCGGCGCGAACGCGAGCCCAACTCGGTTTACGCCACGCGCCGCGCCAAACTTGCCGCCACCGTGGACGCGCCGATCATCCTTACCGGCCTCAACGGCCGCGAAGAAGAATCCCAGTCCTACATCTTTGCCCAGGAGGAGAATTTTTATTACCTCACGGGCCACAACGAGGAAGAAGCCGGGCTGATTCTCCTTCCGCCTGCCGACAGCAAAGCCAAGAAAGACGATTTTCAGGGGCCGCGCGAAATTCTTTTTCTCCCTGCGAAAAATCCGGGCAAGGAAAAATGGAACGGAGTGCGCATGTCGCCGAGCGATCCCGGCATTCAGGCGCATACAGGCTTCGCCGATGTGCGGTCGTTTTCGGAAATGCGCGCGACGATCGAAAAACTCGCCAAATTTTATCCGGCTTTCTACACCATTCTCCCCTACGAAAAAGAGCTGGGCGGTTATCCCCACGAGAAAGAAACGGTGGACTGGCTGAAGCTGGCCGTGCCCCAGACAAACCTGAAAGACATCCGCGCCAACATCACCGATTTGCGCTTGATCAAGTCGCCGACCGAGATTGCATTTCTCCGCCAAGCCATCGATCTCTCGCTCGACGCGCACTTTGCGGCTCTTAAAATGATGCGACCGGGCCTGTGGGAGTACCAGGTGGCCGCAAAAATGGTGGAGGTTCACGCAATGGGAGGCGCGGAAGCCGAAGCGTACGCTCCCATCGTCGGCGCCGGGCCCAATTCCACCGCGCTGCATTACGACAAGCTCGGCCGCAAGATCCAGGACGGCGACATCGTGGTGATGGACGTGGGCGCGCAATATTCCGGCTATGCCGCCGACATCACGCGCACCGTTCCGGCCAACGGAAAATTCACGCCCCGGCAGCGCGAGATTTATGAAATCGTCCTTGGCGCGCAGAACGCCGCGCTGGCCGCGTTGAAACCCGGCACGGACATGTGCCGCAAGGGAAAGCAGAGCCTCTACAAAATTTCCTACGATTACATCAACTCGCACGGGAAAGATCAGAACGGCAAATCGCTCGGCCAGTATTTCATTCACGGCCTCGGCCACAATATCGGTTTGGATGTGCACGATCCCGGCGATTCCTGCAAGCCGCTGATACCCGGCCAGGTGGTCACCGTCGAGCCGGGAATTTACATTCCCGACGAAAATCTCGGCGTGCGAATCGAAGACGACGTGCTGATCACCGAAACGGGCTACGAACTGCTGAGCAGCAAGCTCCCCCGCACTGCCGACGAGATCGAAAAAATTATGGCCGAAGCCGCCAAGCAGCGCGCCACCGAGGCCAAGCCATGAAACCTCGCGCTTTCCTGAACGGGGTTGCCGATTCGTCGAATTCGGCGCAAACTCGCTTTTGTGAAACCAAAAGCGGAAGCCAAAGCTCTGGACAAAGCGGTCAAAGCGATGGTCAGGGCGACCGAAAAAAGCTGGTCCAGCTATACCGCACAGCGGCAAGCCCAAAAACTCCAAGACACGAAGAAGCTGATGGCCTCCTTTTCGCGCAGAAGGCCCAGCACCCGCGGCCCGAACCAGTCTGTTTGACCCTAGTTGCTGGCCGCCGTTATACTGGTGTTTCGCGCAGGGAGCGCTTCTCTTCCCGGCGTGCCTCGTGTCATTCCACGCGTCGCTCCTTCGGGCTGCCGTCTGGAATCTGCGAATTGCATCTAACTTTTACAGGGAGTCTGCTGCCGCTCTGCGCGGCTTCAAGAACTTATGAGCAGCGTTAAAGCCACACAACTTCGACCCGGCATGGTGATCCAGCACGAGGGCCAGCTTTTCACCGTTTTCAGCACCGATCACCGCACGCCCGGCAACAAGCGCGGCTCCATGCAGACGCGCCTGAAAAACCTCCGAAACGGAGTGATGATCGATTACCGGTTCCGCGCGGAAGAATTCGTGGACCGCGCCATCCTCGACGAAATCGAATTCGAGTACCTGTACAACGAGGGCGACGAATTCCATTTCATGAACACGGAAACCTACGAGCAGATGCAGATGACTCGAGACGAGCTCGGCGAGACCGTCAACTATCTGATTCCCAACACCGTCGTCAAAATCGAATTCTTCGAGGAAAAGCCCATCGGCGTGGACCTGCCGGACACCATGGACATGAAGGTGGTGCAGACCGAGCCGACGCTGCAGAAAGCCACGGCCAGCGCGGTGATGAAGCCGGCCACGCTCGAAACCGGCCTGGTGGTCAACGTGCCGCCGTTCGTCAACGAGGGTGACCGGATCCGCGTGGACACTTCCGAAGCGCGGTACGTTCAGCGCGTCGAATAATTTCCGCCTCCGCAGCCGAGCCGGGGTTCCACCCGTTCGGAGAGGCAAACGCAAAAAGAGCTCCCGCCGAGCCGGGAGCTCTTTTTGTTTTCTGGGATTCTTCGCAACTCCGGAAATTCTCCGAGCGGGATTCGCTGAAACCTCAGGCCTTGTTTGCCACGCCTCGCTCCCCCGCAGGATGCTCGCCGAAAACACGGTCAAAGATATTGTCGACGTAGCGCAGCTGGCGCTTGAGATCGAAGGTGTGTTCGATTTCCGTGGGCGTCAGATACTTCGTCACCCTGGAATCTTTCTCCACGCGTTCACGGAAACTCGTGTCCGTCTCCCAGGAAGCCATGGCATTTTCCTGCACGGCTTTGTAGGCATCGTCTCTCGGCATCCCCTTCTCGACGCGGTCCTGCAGCAACGTTCCGGAAAACACCAGGCCGTGCGTGGATTCCAGGTTGCGCATCATGCGCTCCGGGAATACGCGCATCTGACTGACGAGTTGGGTCATCTTCGAGAGCATGTAATCCACCAGGATGGTGGAATCCGGCAGAATGACGCGCTCGACGCTGCTGTGCGAGATGTCGCGCTCGTGCCATAACGCAATGTTTTCGTAGGCTGCCACCATGTTGCCTCTGACCAGCCGGGCGAGGCCGCAGATCTGTTCGGATGTGACGGGATTCCGCTTATGCGGCATGGCGGAACTGCCGCGCTGCTCGTTGCCGAAGTGTTCTTCGGCTTCACGCACTTCGGTGCGCTGGAGGTGGCGGATTTCCAGGGCGATCTTTTCGAGGGAAGCGGCGATGAGCGCGAGCACGCTGACGTATTGCGCATGCCGATCGCGCTGGATGACCTGAGTGGCGACGGGAGTGACCTGCAGGCCGAGCTTCTGGCAGATTTTCACTTCGATTTCAGGGCCGAGGTGAGAAGCGTTACCCACCGCGCCGGAGATTTTTCCAAACTCCATGTTGCGGGCGGCTTCGCGGAAGCGGGCGATGTTTCGCTGATTTTCGGCAAACCAGTTGGCGATTTTCAGGCCGAAGGTGATGGGTTCGGCGTGAATGCCATGGGTGCGACCAATCTGGGGAGTGTGGCGGAATTCGTGGGCGCGCAAGTCGAGGACCTCGCCGAAAATCACGAGGTCACGCTCGATGATGTGCGAAGCATCGCGGACGAGCAGCGCCTGCGCGGTGTCCACAACGTCGTTGGAAGTCATGCCGTAATGGAGCCAGCGCGCGGCGTCGGGATCGCCTATGGACTCGCCGACGGCCATGGTGAAGGCGATGACGTCGTGCTTCACGCGGGTTTCGAGTTCGTTGATGCGGTCCGCGTCCACCTTGGCGCGAGAGCAGAGAATTGCGGCGGCGTCCTTGGGCACAAGGCCCGCTTCGGCAAGGGTGTCAGCAGCAGCCAGTTCAACGTCCAGCCACTTCTGGTAGCGATTGGCATCGCTCCAGACGTGGCCCATCTCTTTGCGGGTGTAGCGTGGAATCACGTGGGCATCTCCCGTGCAAATCCTTTGTAATGATACGGTATTTTGAGCCTCGCGGGGGACTCGGGGGCGAATTCGGCCTACCTAACCGGAAGAGGGCAAACCTGTCTAATCGTTGGAATGAGGGAAGGCGTCGGGATGGCTGAAGAGGTGGCGGTCAGCGACGCGATTGCCGTCGAGCGGACACTCGAGGGCGATCGAGACGCCTATCGTGTGCTCGTGGAGAGGCACAGCCGTACGGTGTACCGAATGGCTTACCGGATGATGGGGAATACCCACGACGCGGAAGAGGTGGTGCAAGAGTCATTTCTGCGGGCATATCAAAAGCTGAAGCAGTTCGCGGGAAATGCGAATTTTGGGACCTGGGTCTATCGAATAGCAGCGAATTATGCGATCGACCGGCTTCGGCAGCGGAACTCGGAAGAGTCCAGGCGCGAAGGATCGAGCAAGCCGGGCGGAGACACTTTGGAGGTCGATCCGTTGAGCCAGGTGCGGGACACGTCTCCCTCGCCGGAGCGGCTTGCGGGAAGCGCTCAACTGGCGGAACGGATGAAGGCAGCCCTAAATGAGTTGAGCCCGGCAGAGAGGACGGCGATCGTGATGCGGCATTGGGATGGTTGCGGGATTGAGGAGATAGCGGCCGTGCTGAATTCAAACTCCAATGCGACGAAGAATACGGTTTTTCGCGCAGTACAAAAATTGCGGCGCGCCTTGACGCCATTTCTTGAAGGGAAAGAGGCTCGCGCGATGGGAACGGAAGGATGAAACACAGAACGGAAGAAGAGTTAATCGCGTACCGGGACGGCGAGACGAACGAGCGCATGGCCATCGCCGCGCACCTGAAAGAATGCGCCGAATGCCGCGAGGAGTTGGCACGGATCGAAGCGGTGTTCGAAGCGCTGGACGCTATGCCGATTCCGGATTCGGGAGAAGACTACGGGGAGCGGGTGTGGCAGAGGATTGCGCCGAGACTTGAAGAGAAGAAAACGCGCTGGTGGGAATCGCTTCTCGTGCCGCAGCGGCTGGCTGCTCTCGGAGGCGTAGTGGCGCTGGTGATTCTAGCGTTCTTCGCGGGCCGAATTACAAGGCGCGCGGTGCCGGCGCCAGAACAGATGGATGCGGCGAAGGTGCGAGAGCGCGTGCTGGTGGTGGCCGTTGGAGATCATCTGGGACGTACGGAAATGGTGCTGATGGAACTGGAAAACGCGCCGGCACAAAACGGAGAAAAGACCATCAATATTGCGGAGACGCAACGCCGCGCGGAAGACCTGGTGGAGGAAAACCGCTTGTACCGGCAGACGGCGCTGAACGAAGGCGACCAGGCAATGGCGAGCACGCTGGATGAATTGGAGCGCGTGCTGCTGGATATCGCCAATAGCCCGGACGAATTGACGCCGGCGGCGTTTGAGACGATCCGCAAGAGGATTGAAGCGCAAGGGATTTTGTTCAAGGTGCGGGTTGTGAAGCAGGGACTGGACGAGCGGAAGGCCAATCCTGACGCAAAGCCGGCGGAAAACAAAACGAGAGTCACGGAGAGGAACAAGGTATGAGCCTGAAGAGAGCATTTGTCCGCGCAGGAATGATCTGTTTCACGGCAATGATGCTGCACCTGGCGATTTGCTCGAGCGCTGCCGCCGCGCCGCAAAGCCGGGGAAAGGGGCAAGCGTCGGACACCCTCGACGAAAATCAGGACGAGAAGCAGCAGGCGGAACGCGACCGCCAAGCGCAGGCACGGGAAGCGGAACAGGAGCGAACAGAGCACATGCAGGAGCTGTACGACGAGGGGCGTGAGGCGCTCGATCAGGATGAGTTTCGAGCAGCGGAGCGGTCGTTTTCGGAACTTGTGAAGCTGAACGGACCGCAGACAGATGCGGCGCTCTATTGGACGGCCTACGCGCAGAATCGGGAAGGAAAGAAAGAAGCGGCGATCGGGACGATTGCGGAGTTGAAGAAGCGGTATCCGCAGAGCCGTTGGAAGAAGGATGGCGAGGCGCTGGAGATCGAGGTGCGCTCGACCACGGGATCCAAATCAAATCCGGAAGCGCAGAACGACGAAGATTTGAAATTATTGGCCCTGCAAGGATTGATGAACAGCAGTCCGGAGAAGGGCATTCCGCTGGTGGAAGGGATTCTGAATGGTGGCGGATCGCCGCGCGTCAAATCGAAGGCATTGTTTGTACTGGCGCAGAATGGATCGCCACAGGCGGAGGAGGTTCTGGGAAAAATTGCGCGAGGCCAAAGCAATCCGGACCTGCAAAGGAAGGCGATATCATACTTGGCCATGTTTGGCGGCAAGGGAGCCGGCAAAATACTGGCGGAGGTGTACACAAGCAGCAGCGATCCGGAGGTGAAGCGGGCGGTAATCCGAAGCTACATCGTTTCGGGCGACCGCGAACAGCTTGCGGCGCTGGCCAAGAACGAACCGAATCCGGAGTTGAGGAAAGAGGCCATCCGGAACCTGGGGGTTACTGGCGGACAGGCGGAGTTGCAAGCGATGTATCCGAAGGAAACGGATCGCGGCGTGAAAGAGGAAATCTTGAATGCGTACTTCATTGGTGGGGATGCGAAAGGCCTGATTGGAGTGGCGCGATCGGAAAAGGATCCGGAATTGAGGAAAAAAGCGGTGGAGAAGCTTTCGCTGATGGGATCGAAGGAAGCGAATGAGTATTTGATGGAATTGCTGCAGAAGTGAGGATGCGGGCGATGTCCTTGCCGTGATAGCCGGATGATCGCTCGAGCAGTGGCAAAACCGGCACTCCAAGCGAAGAGCGGAACGCCCGCCTCCCTCCTGCGGTGGGCAAGCAGGGCGGGGCCACTTGAAAGTGGCCGCGACGGGGAGGCTGCTTCGGGTTAGCGGAGGACGTCTTCGAGCTGGATGCGGGAGCCGGTTTTGGCGTCGCGGTATTTGACGATTACGGCGCAGGAGAGAGAGAGTCCCCACTTTTTGCCGGCGGGATGCGAGACGGTGCGAGAGCCGGGGATGACGACCGCATCCTCCGGGATGATCAGAGGCTGGTCGTCGGTTGCCGAATAGACGGCATCACGAACCAAATCGTAGACAGGGATAGATCGGTTGAGAATCGTGCCAGTGCCGAGGACGGCGCGGCGCTTGACGATGGTGCCCTCGTAGATTCCGGAATTCCCACCAACAAGAACATCCTCTTCGACGATTACGGGAAGCGCGCCGACGGGCTCGAGAACTCCGCCAATCTGCGAACCCGCGGAGATGTGGCAATTGCGGCCAATTTGCGCGCAAGAACCGACAAGGGCGTGGGAATCGATCATGGTGTTTTCGCCAACGTATGCGCCGACGTTTACAAACATCGGCGGCATGCAGATGACGCCGCGCGCGATGTGAACTCCGTCGCGAATACTGGAGCCACCGGGAACGATACGGACGCCGTCCGCGACAGAAAAGGAGTGGAGAGGGTAAGTGGATTTGTCGAAGAACGGGAGCTTCGCAGAATCAACGGACATATCCACGATGGAGCCCATGCGAAAGCCGAGGAGGATTCCCTTTTTCACCCAGGCGTTGGCTCGCCATCCCGTAGGAGAGGATGAATCAGGCTCGGCGGCGCGAAGGTCGCCACGATTCAGAGAATCCTTAAACGATTTGAAGAGCGCGTGATGCTCCGCCGTATAGGCGGCCGGCGGAGCATCGAAGAGAGATTCAATTTGATCTTGCAGCATGGACTCTCTCGAGGAGATTCAGGGATTCCAGAACAGCGCGAATTCGCGCGAGGCTTTCCGGTTTGGGCGAAACGAGCGGCAGACGCCAGACGGGTTGGAGCAGGCCCATTTCGGCGAGGGCCGCTTTCACAGGGATGGGATTCGATTCGACAAAGTTGATGTCCATCAAAGAAAGGTATTCGAAGTGGAGGCGACGGGCCTCGGCGAAATCACCGGAGAGCGCGGATTGCACGAGGCGGGTCATTTCCGCGGGGATTTCGTTGGACGCGACAGAGATCAGGCCGCGGCCACCAAGGGAAATGAGAGGAAGCGTCAGGGAGTCATCGCCCGAGAGAACGAGGAAGTCTTTTGGCACGAGGTTGAGGATGGCGCCCATTTGGGAAATGCTTCCGGAGGCTTCCTTGATGCCGACGATGTTTTCGATTTGAGAGAGGCGGAGGACGGTGGAAGGCTCAATGTTGACGCCAGTGCGGCCCTGAACGCTGTAGAGGATGATGGGCAAATTGACGGCGGAGGCGATGGCTTTGAAGTGCTGGAAGAGGCCTTCCTGTGTGGGCTTGTTGTAGTAGGGAGTGACGGAGAGAATGCCGTCGGCGCCGAGCCTCTGCAGTTCGTTGGCAAGAGCGATGACTTCGGCGGTGTTGTAGCCGCCGGCGCCGGCAAGGACAGGAACTTTGCCCTTGGCGATTTCGAGGGTGATTTCGACGACGCGGAGATGCTCGGCGTGCGTGAGCGTGGGGCTTTCGCCGGTGGTGCCGCACGGAACGAGGAAGTTGATGCCCGCGTCGATCTGGCGCTTGACGAGAGAGCGGAGGGCGGTTTCGTCGAGCGAGCCGTCGTTGCGAAATGGTGTTACGAGTGCGGTGCCGGTTCCAGTAAACATGTGTTGCTCCTTCTTTCTAGTCCTCATTCAAATTCGAATTCCGGCCGGCCTGAAGACCGGCCACTACGCGGAACTTTTTGCTGCCCCCAGTTCAGAGACAATTTCGCGAAATTCGTAGACCCCTTTTTTTTGCTGCAGCCAGCGGGCGGCCCGCAGAGCGCCGTGAGCATAGCCTTCACGGCTGCGGGCGGTGTGGCGCAAGGTGATGGTGTCGCCAGGAGAGTCGAAGCCGATTTCGTGCATGCCGGTGTGAGAGCCGGCGCGGTTGGCGGCAAGACTCAGCGGGCCGGAATACCCGGCGGCCTGGATTTCTTCGGCAAGCTTTTTCAAGGTGCCGGAGGGGGCATCTTTTTTTTCGGAGTGGTGAATTTCCCAGCCCCAGGCTTCGTATTCGTGGTGCATGGAGAGCAGGGCCGCGGCTCGCGCGACAATCTGAAAAAAGAGGTTCACACCGATGGAAAAATTCGGGCCATAGAGCAGCGCGGAGCCGGCGTCTTCGACGGCGTTACGAACTTGCGGGAGCTGATCGTACCAGCCGGTGGTGCCGGAGACGGTGCGGACACCGAGAGCGGAAAGACGGCGAATATTTTCTGGAGCGGCGACGGGAGTCGAGAATTCGATGGCGGTGCCGGCTCCTGCAAGGGTTTCGCGGGAGAGAGAGGCGGCGCTGGCGCTTGTGAACCGGGCAACGACACTGAAGCCGTGTTGCGGAGCCAACTGCTCGACCAGGCGACCCATTTTGCCGTGGCCGACGATAGCGAGAGGGATGGTCATGCGGGCGGGGCTCCGGTGACGAGGAGTTGGCGAACCATGCGCGCGTAGATATCCACGGCGCTGGTTAGCTCGGATTTCGGAATACGCTCCTCGGCGGTGTGGGCAACATGGATGCTGCCGGGGCCGATCAAGAAGGGCTGGCCCCAGGAGCCGTCGAAGCTGGGAATATCGGTGGTGAAGGCGACGACCGTTGTGGGTAGATCGAGGAGGGGAGAGAGATGAACGGCTGGGCAGAAGAGGACTTCGCGGGCTTCGATTTTGAACGTGGCGGCGATGCTCGCGACCGCGGCGCGAGTGGAAGCAGGGTCGCCGACAAGGCGGAACATGATTTCGGAGCGGGCTTCATCGGCGATGACGTTGGGAGCGCGGCCGCCGGAGATGGTGCCAACGTTGAGCGTGGAAGGGCCGAGCACGGGATCAGACGGCAACTGGAAGGCACGAATTTCCTGGAGCGCATCGAGCAGCGAGTGAATCGCCGAATGGCCGAGCTGCGGATAGGCGGAGTGGGCGAGCTTGCCGCGGGCGATGAGTTCATAGCGAAGAGCGCCCTTGGAGCCGAGGGCGAGATGATTTTCGGTGGGTTCGCCGTTGATGAGGAAGCGCGAGCCGCGGGGAGAAGCGGCGGCAGTGATGGCCCCGATGCTGCTGCGTTCTTCACCGACAACGAAGAGGAGCGCGAAATTGCGGGTGCCACCGGCGAGGAGCGATTCGGCGGCAGAGATCATGGCGGCGATGATGCCCTTGGCGTCGCAGGAGCCGCGGCCGTGGATGTGTGTAGCGTCTTCGCGAGACGAGAAGAAGGGCGGAACAGTGTCCATGTGAGTGGAGAGAGTGACGTGCGGATCGCCGAAGGAGAGGAAGAGATTGTCGCGGCCAGGCTCGGCGGGTTGGCGATCGAGGCGGGCGTTGTATTTCGCGGCGAGCGCCGATAGATGGGCGAAGAGATAATCCGCCACGGTTTTTTCGTGGCCTGTGGTGGAGTCAATGTCCACCAACGCGCGTGTTAGTTCAAAGAGATTCATAATTGCTAAAACATATGGGAGGGAGCATTCAGAAAGGAAGGAACCGCGAGCGAACCCCGTGGCAGCCACCTCTCGATAGCGCTCCACCCGTAAAAACGGATGACAGTGAACAGGCCTTAGACCATGTTCCCCAACCGCTGGAGTTTCGGAAATCGCAGCGACTTCGGCGGACTTTGAAAGCTGGCCCCTTTCTCCGGAGTGCCCCAACCGAACTGGGACAACGCACCCGGTTACTCATGGCCGCCGCACCTCTACCAAGAACAATTCCAGTGTAAATGAAAATGGGAAATGGTGTCACGCGAATTTTTTGCGCAGGCTAGGGCGTGAAGAAATGAGGATTGGGCCGAAGAGAAGATTGAATATTGCGGTGGGACGACTTCGTGCGAGAGAGAATCTGTCGCACCTACGGCGCTTTGACTCCGTGGCGATTGTTACCCAGCGCTTACGCGCTGGGCTAATGTCTTTCGCGCCTCTGGCGCTGAAAATTAAGGCGCATGTCGTATCGGGAGATTCAGAGAAAGGCGCTCGCCGCAGACGGCGGACGCTACAAAGTGCTGCTTACAGTTCGAGGGGTTTGAGAGGGACGTGCTGGGAGGCGATGAGGAGTTCGCCGGTGAA
>Ga0210410_10001682_pt1 | contig 20507 bp, 15 predicted proteins | sample IncBWC4MmetaG_FD_161058 | JGI IMG/M metagenome (GOLD analysis project Ga0210410, IMG submission 161058) | Forest soil microbial communities from Barre Woods Harvard Forest LTER site, Petersham, Massachusetts, United States - Inc-BW-C-4-M | ecosystem: Environmental > Terrestrial > Soil >... | reverse complement strand
AACCTGATTCACATCGACGTGGTGGCCGCGGATATCGACAAGGATTATCGCCCACACGTGGAGTTGACCGGAAACATTGCAGCAACTCTTCGTGGACTCACGAGTCAAACGAACGGTGCACCTCCAGCCGGTAGCGCAGAGCTTCTCCGGGAAGTTGCGCTCGAACGTACGGGCTTTGGCGAAAAAGCCGCCGCGTTGAACGGGATACCTATACATCCGATGCGCCTCGTTCATGAGCTTCAGGGCTTGCTGAGTGATGACATGACTCTTTGTCTCGATATGGGATCATTCCACATCTGGCTCGCGCGGTATCTTTACAGTTTTCGCGCGCGGCAAATCCTGATGACGAATGGGCAGCAGACACTTGGCGTGGGGCTGCCATGGGCGATTGCCGCTAGCTTGGTTCGCCCCAACGAGAAGGTGATCTCTGTTTCTGGCGACGGGGGCTTCCTATTTTCGGCCATGGAACTTGAGACGGCGGTCCGCCTGAAGTGCAACCTTGTTCATGTGGTCTGGATTGATGGCTTCTATGACATGGTTGGCATTCAGGAGATGGCAAAGTACGGGCGTTTGTCCGGGGTGAAATTAGGCCCGGTGGACATTGTGCGGTTTGCCGACGCTTTCGGCGCTAAAGGATTGAGGATCGAACGTCCGGATCAGATTTCGTCAACACTAAAGAAGGCACTTGCAATGCAGGGTCCAGTATTGGTCGGCGTGCCTGTGGACTACCGAGACAATCACCGCCTGATGGAGATTGTACATCCCGACGCGCTGAACTGAAAGTGGCACCAACCCATCTGAGCGAAAAACGCGCTATCCGCGGGCGTGACCAGGTGAGTCAGGTTGTGGTTGCTGCAAAACTATCAAGTTTGCTGACAACACTGGGAGTTCGCGTGCTCAAAATTCAGAGATCCGCCAACGGCAGGGTTGTCTTCACGCTCAGTGGCCGAATTGAAGCAGAAGATGCTAAGGAGCTCGGACAACTGTTCGCTTTGGAAACAGTGGGGGAACAGCTGGTGCTGGATTTGAGGGATGTGACACTCGTCAACCGGGACGTGGTGGAATTTCTCGCCGGCTGCGAGGCCGACAGCATCAAGCTCGAGAATTGTCCCGCCTATATCCGAGTGTGGATCGAGGCGGTAAAAGGTCGAAACAGGCGCCGACGAACTCGATGAAAGGACTTGAAGTGTGAGCACGGCTGGAACCTGTCGGCTGGAATGACCGAAGCCGCACATGGGGCATGCCGGCGTTCGATACGCTTACGAAGGGGGCGTTTATGCGCGAAGACTTAGCTATCAGCGAAGCCATGAGTCAAGAGAAGATTTCCGATGAAGCGATTCGTGAAGAGCTCTCACGCATTGCAGACAGCCCAATGTTTAACCGTCTTGATCAGCCACTGTCACCGATTGGATCTGGACGTCGATTCGAGCAGATCATCGGCGACAGCCGAGCTCTGAGAAACGTTCTGGAACAAGTGGAACGTGTTGCACCGGCGGATTCCACGGTACTCGTCCGGGGAGAAACTGGAACTGGCAAAGAACTCATCGCTCACGCGATCCATAACGCCAGCCTCCGCCGCGGCCGCCCTTTGATCAAGCTGAACTGTGCCGCCATTCCCTTTGACTTGCTCGAAAGTGAGCTCTTTGGCCATGAGCGAGGCGCCTTTACCGGAGCCATCGCGCAAAAAATCGGTCGGTTCGAATTGGCCGACAAAGGAACTCTTTTTCTCGACGAAGTCGGCGACATACCGCTCGCGTTGCAGCCCAAGCTTCTACGCGTTCTTCAAGAACAGGAGTTTGAACGTCTCGGGAGTGGGCGCACCCATCGCGTTGACGTGCGGCTGGTCGCAGCGACTCACCGAGACCTAGAACGGATGGTGAAGCGGAATGAATTTCGGAGCGATCTGTACTATCGCCTGAACGTATTTCCAATCGTTGTACCGCCCCTGCGCGAGCGCAGCGAAGATATTGTTCCTCTGGTGGAGCATTACGTTGAAATCTTTTCCCGCCGAGTAGGTAAGCACATAGACCACATTCAGGACGAAGTGACAGACGCTTTCAAGTCCTATTCGTGGCCGGGAAACATTCGTGAGCTTCAGAACGTGATCGAACGCATGGTAATACTATCCGACGATGGCGTACTTGCGAATCCCTTACGCCCAACTCACAATGCGAAGGTCATTGGGCTTCCCGCAAACACAACGCTAAAGGACTCGGAGCGTGCTTTGATTGAAGCGGCGTTGGAAGCTACGGGATGGGTAATCGGCGGACCGTACGGCTCCGCCGCGAAATTGGGCATGAAGCGTACTACGTTAATGGCTAGGATGAAGAAACACGGCATCCTACGTCCTCCAGTTGAAAGCAACATAGATCAAACTGTCCAGGCGGGTTCAGAGCGGTAGATCGTCAGGGAAATCAATGGATGTCTGCAAGAGAGTGCATCGGCCAGCCAGAAAGGCTTGACGGCCGCCGTTGATTGCCTTGGCAAAGGCGTTCGGCATTCGTACTGGTCAAGGGCACGCGAAACACCTGTGTTTGGCTGTTAACATATGCTCTGCACCTATTCTTGTCGTCAAAGGTCCTTGCCGTCAAAAGTGGCCGAAAAGATTTCTATTCAGGTGTGCGGCCCATCGCATGGACAAACTCGTCGTGCGCTTCCGAATAGTCCAGCTGTGATTGCAGAAGGAGTGCCTTCGCATCGTATTCTTGAGCCGCTGCCATAGCGGCTTGCGACTTCAGTGCAGCCCCTTGCAACAATTCTTGTTGCAGCACCCGATTCGACTCGCTCCGCAGAGCCAAAACCTCTTCCGATACCTTCAGCATCTCCTGCGTTCTTTCCAGCTTGTTGTATGCAGTTTCGACTGCCAGCACGACCTCATCCGTCAGCCTCGCGAGGTTTTCTTTAGCTTGAGACAACTGCGCTTGGTGCTCGTGCAGCACGGCTCGCTTACGCCCGCCATCAAAAAGTTCGTAGCCGAGGTGGATGCCAAACGTGCCAAAGTTGTTGGCCAGGAACGGGACATTATCCTGATGGCTATAGCGCGCGAAAGCCTCGACATCGGGCACCCAGATATCCGTCTTGGCCAAACGGATTGCAGCTTCGGCTTTCTCCACTTCCGCACGACCCCTACGGATTTCCGGATGCGCACCTAGTGCGGCTTTAACACATTCTTCGCGAGAGCAAGCCTCCTGGAATTCAGGAACCAGAGAATCAAGGTCCAAGCCAGTGGTCAGAGGCAGCCCGATCAAATCATTGAGTTTCAACTTGAGATCTGACAATTGAAGATCCGTCGTGAGTAGTTCTTGCTTCGATTGTAAGAATTGCGCGCGGCTCTCGATGGATTCCCGTTGCAAGGCGCTGCCGAATTTGACCTGTTGGATGCGCTCGGTCTCCAGGTCCTGAGACGCCTTTATTCGAGCCTCGGTGGCGCTGCGGCGTGCCTGTGCAATCAAGATGCTGTAATACACCTGATGCACTGCGAGGGCTACGTCATTTTCGGTAAGGTCTGCTTGCTCGCGCGAGGCTCTTACGTCCGCTTCCGCGATTTTGTTGGCCTGCTTGATCTTAAGTAACGAAGTCAACGGCTGCGTGATCTGCGTTCCGCTGGTCGTCAGGTTGCGTCCTCCTTGGTTGATAATAGTGTTCGAGGCAGGAACCGGTGTCCCCCCTGGCGCGCTTAGGCTGCCTTCCCTGAGCTGAATCAACTGCGTGTCCGTCAGGCGCGCGAAGGTGGTGTCGTTGCGTACGGATGGGAAATACGAACTCTTCGCGGCTTCCTTGACGTGTTGTTTCTCATCGACCCCGTATTGTGCGATTCGGACATTGTGGTTGTGCTTCAGCGCCAACTGAACCGCTTCCTGCAATGTGATGTGGCGCGAGGGCGCGGTACCACCCGTTTCGTCAGCCGAGGCCACGAAGGCGCAGAGAGCCGTCGCCGTAAGTAGTGTGAGTGCCTTGCGTTTCATGATTTTGACTCCTTCTCCGAAACGAGGATTTGCTGGGTGATGCTCAGGTCGCCATAGTTCAAAGGCGATTTGCGCAGTAGCGCGATGAAGATCAAAGCGCAGACACAGCTCCAACTGATGAGCAGGAATCCATCGATGATGCTCAAGCTGTACGCCTGCAGACGGACTCGGGCGGCAAGCAGATCGGCTGCGCGAGCCGTGGCGGTTGCTAGGCCGTAGGATTTCGCGTACAGCACTGCCGACATAGCGTGCAGGTTCTGAACGGTTATCCAACCGCCGCTACTGACGTGCAGTCCCAAAAGGTTGGAATGTAGTTTTTCGCGATCAGCAAGGAAGTGGCCCATGTAGATGGCGCCTGCGGTTCCCCCAAACAGACGAACGACATGGAAGAAGGCGGAAAACGTAAGAGCCCGCTCCGGTTTCGCCAAGCCTCCAGTGAAGATGGCTTGCAGGACGATGCAACCGACAAGCCCGATGAAAGCAAAAGCTTGGCCGACGCCGGTCAGCAATTCGGTGCGGTAGAAATTCTCTGCAGCCCAAGCGGTGCTGTATTGAGAATTCAGCCAAGCGGCGAAAGCCGTGCAAGCGAGTCCGGCGGCAAAGAGCAGCCGTGGATCTAATCGATGTAGCAAGAGAAGCCCGGCTATGAACGCGACAATGATCAACGGGAGGGCACTCCAGATGACCGCGGGAGCGATCTGGTCCGACTCAAATCCGCGTATCGCGAGCGATTGTGGGATCAGGATAATCGTTGTGCACAGAGTGAACCGGAACCAGAAAAGCAGAATGCCGAGCAGCACAGTGTTCCAATTCCAGAGATACGGCAGTGCCACCAGGAAATTGGGATCACGCAGCCTCCGAATGAGCGCGCAAAGCAGAAAGAAGCAGCCGCACCAAAAACAGGCGTTAAATACACCAGAACGAAGCCAGTCGAGCCGTTGGCCTTGCTGAAGCGCGGCGAAAGTCAGTGCCAATCCGAAACTTAGATAAAGAAATCCAACGAAGCTAGGGGCCGGACCGCTTTTCTTGCGCGGCGGCTGGGGTGGGATACCTAGGTAGATGCACAGCATCATGGCCGGCGCGATCAATGCGGAATTCCAGAACATCCATTGCCAAGAAAGGTGGTCTCTGTACCAGCCGTATAACGAAGGCGCAATGTTCACGGCACCGTCCACGAAGGTTGCGTAGAGGGCAATCGTGAAGGGTAGGTATCGCAGGGGGATGTTGCGCAGGGCGAACGTCAGCGTAAGCGGATAGAAGGTTCCTGAGGTAAGACCCGCAATGATGAGCACAATGACGAGCAGGCCATAGCTATGGATGAGCGGTAGAAAGACGCAAGCAAGCGTGAAGATTCCCGCAGCAAACAGCAGTATGCGCCGTGGTCCCAACAGCCCGCCCAGATAGACAGTGAACGGCCCGATGAACATGAGGGACGCGTTATACGCACTGTCAAGCCAGGCGCCATTGTCGAAGCTTATGCCGACATGTCCCTTCAAATCGGCGAGGCCCAGGCTGAGCATGCGCCCGGCAAGGGTGACGAGTCCCGCCCCCAGTACGACTCCCAGAATGCCGATCAGAGGACGCGTCGAAACTTCCGACGGGATTGCTCCCGCGGCAGCGCGAGCTATTTCTGCCGGGGACGGGTGAACTGCGATGCTCGAAGCTGCCATGGTTTTCCGGCTACTGTCTCGTCCGGACGGTGGCAATCACGGAAAGTCCGGGGCGCAATTTTGCAGCGAAGGTTTTATTGTCCAGCGCGATTTTGACCGGAATTCGTTGCACGACTTTGGTGAAATTTCCGGTTGCATTGTCCGGCGGTAGCAGGGCAAATTGCGACCCGCTGGCCGGTGCGATCTCCAGCACCTTGCCGCGAATCACCTGCCCGGGATATTGGTCAATGCGAAGTTCAGCAGGGTCGCCAACCTTCACGTTGGTCAACTGCGTTTCGCGATAGTTCGCCTGCACCCACTTCGTGACATCCACAAACGAAATCACCTGAGTGCCGGGAGAAACGAGCTGCCCAGGGCGAACTTGTCGTTCACCCACGTTGCCGTCGCCAGGCGCGTAGATTTTGGTGTAACCAAGATTCACAGCGGCTGCCGTCAGGGCTGCCTCTTTCGCGAGCAGATCGGCCTGAAGTTGCATATCTTGCGATTCGAGGACGCTTTTGGAGCGGCGCTCGGCTTCGGCACTCAGCTCGCTGCTGAGCAACATGGTCTGAGCCTGCTTGAGATCGGCAGCGCGGCTGACAGCCTGTGCTGACAGTTGGTCGTCGTTGGCCACGGCGGCCTCTAGTGTCTGCTGCGTCGTCGAATGAGTCTGATATAGATCTTCCTGGCGCTTGCGTTCGGAGCGGGCACGAACGAGTTGGGCTTCGACCGCTTCCTTGCCGGCTTCAGCCGCGAGGATTTGCGCTTTGGCTTGATCGATCCCGGCAAACGCTTTGGCTATGCGCGAGTCCTGCAACTCACGTTGACGACGGTTGCTTTCGATCGCAGCACGGGCAGCCGCAACTCCCGCACCGGCCTGGTCAACCTGTGCCCGGTAATCGTCATCCTGTAATTCGACAATCAAATCGCCTTTGTGTACCTGTTGAAAGTCCTCGACGTGAACTGCGTGCACGATCCCGGGCACTTTGGTGCTGAGCGGCGTAAGGTCGCCGCGAACATAAGCATCATCGGTGATCTGTTCGACCTTGCCACCCTCCCACGCATTCCAGTTACGAGTAATGGTGATCAAAACCGCCAGAGCGAGCAGCATCACGAGGATGGGACTCAAATACTTCTTCCAGCTGGCACCGCGAGGAGAAGCTGTGGCGCTGTGGATCTCGGGCGGCGCCGGGTTCGCTACGGGAGAAGTGGATCCAACGGATACTGGCGAAGCGGACATCAAATTTGCTCCTTCAACAGAAAGAAATCGGTAAGCACTTGAGTGCTCATGACTGGTAAAGCAAATGCACTTCCAATCGCGACGGTTCTGCGAATCAGCTAAGTCTCAGGTTTGCACCACTTTCATTTTTGAATTTTCAAGAAATCGACTCGTAATGGCGTCAGGAAATTGGCAGGCCGAGACTTTGACTGCGGACTGACCGCGAAACTCTCGAACGGCCTCGTCGTGCCACCTCAATCTCAATGACTTACAGGCGCATTCCGGAACTGACTGAGTGGCACGAGTCTTGCACCAGCTTCCTTGCACGTTCGTGGGACAAACCGGATCGACGGTGCCCACTCAATTTTTCAATGATTGAGGAACTTGGATGAAAACTCATTTCAAGCTGTTCGCACTCCCGTCATTCGCGACCGCTGCGGGGATTCTCTTAACACTAGTCGCGATGGCAAGCAGCGGTTCACTTGCGTCCACACCGAACTTTGTGGTTCCGGACGACACTGCACTCCGGATTCGTTTGGACGACACACTTACGAGCATTGATTCGAATGTGGGTGATCCGTTCAGCGCGACAGTTGTTGATGAAGGCGATTACCGGAATGCTCGAGTGTACGGGCACATCGCCAAGATCGACATATCCGGCAAAGTGAAAGGTCACACCAGCATGGTGCTGCGATTCGACCGACTGGTTATGCCCGACGGCCGTCGCGGTTCGATTCATGCCGAAATTATTGAGCTCTACCACGCACCTTCCGGCGAGAAGGTCGATGTAGAAGGTGCGATCGAGTCCGGTGGCAGAGGCCGCAAGAGCATCGAGCACACAGCGATCGGGGCCGGTGCTGGCGCCTTGCTGGGCGGAATTTTCGGCGGAGGTAAGGGCGCCGGAATCGGATCCATTATCGGCGGAGTCGGCGGTTTGGGGACTACCGCATTTCATGGACGCCAGAAGATTACGCTCAACAGTGGGCAGGAAATGTTGATCCGCATCACGGGCCGCTGAATCGCCATTCGGCCCTGCGCCATATCACATCAGCGAGACTCAGCTGAATTAATAGAGGGTACGTTTTTCTTAAAAATCTGAGGGGAAAGTAGGTTGTCGTGTGTGCAGTGCTGAATTCATCGCCGCCAAGTCTAGCGAGAACCGCTCGCTGCCTTAGCCTGCTCGTGCTTTTCGCGACTGGCTCCGTTTGGGCGCAGAGGACCAAGGACCCTACAACCGGTTGCGCCAAGGTCTCAGCGAATTTTCCGCCAATGACGTACGACGAGAACGTGCAGTATCTCGCGAACTCCGAATGTCGAACCAGCTTGCTCGCTCCGATCCAGTACATCCCGCTCGGCCAAAATGAGAACAATTATCTTTCGATTGGCCTCTGGATTCGGGAACGCGGCGAATACGTCAGCAATCCAAACTGGTCAGATCGGCCTTCCGGAAACGCGTACCTGATGCAGCGCTACTTTCTGCATACCGATCTTCACTTGGGGGAACGCTTTCGTTTCTTCGGTGAGCTTGCCAGCAGCCTCGTCGACGGCAGGAACGGAGGGCCGCGAGCGAGCGTGGACGAGGAGAAGATGTACGTCCATCAAGGTATTGTCGATCTCGGTCTTTGGAAGTCCGGGCAGAACAGTCTGACGTTGCGGGCTGGACGACAAGAAGTAGCGCTCGGATCACAAATGCTTGTTTCGACTCGCGACGGCCGCAATATCCGCCGCAGCCTGGATGGTGTGCGACTTACTTGGGTGAAAGGAGACTGGACCCTTGATCTGCTTGCCGCGAGGCCAACACTAGAAAACGCGGACTACTTCGACAATCCACTCAATCACACGAGTGGGTTTTGGGCTGCGTATGCAGTCCACCCATTCAAATTTCTGCCGCGCGGCAACATCGATCTTTACTACATGGGGCTCGATAACAAAAATGTCCCCTTCAACGGCAAAGGAGCGGGCCGAGAACAGAGGGAGACCATGGGCACGCGGCTGTGGGGAACGACCGAGCACTGGGATTACAACGACGAGTTCACTCTGCAGTGGGGCTGGTTTGCTTCAGGCGACATTCGTGCGTGGGCGATTTCGACGGAACACGGCTATCGCCTTGACGGAGCTCCTTTCAGCCCGCGGTTCGGCCTTCGGGCAGTTGCCTTCAGCGGCGATCAGAATCCATCCAGTCGAAATGTCGGCACATTCAACTCCATTTACGAGAAGGGCCCTTACTTCAGTTATGCAGAGCTGTTCGCCCGGCGCAACTTGGTCGCTTTGCAACCGTCAGCAGAACTAAAGCTCAGGAAGTCTGTCTCCTTAACGTTCAACCCGGCATTCTTCTGGCGGGAGAGTACGAGTGACGGTTTATACAGCATGGGCAATTCCGTGCTTGTATCCGGCGCGAAAAGCAACGCGCGATACATAGCGACGCAAGTCTCTTCTCAGCTGCAATGGCGCATGACTCGCAATCTGACGTGGTTCACGGAGTACGGCCACTTCTTTTCCGGTGACTTCCTGAAGCAATCCACTCCGGGCAAGAACATCAATTATTGGACCGGGTGGCTCGACATCAGATTTTGAGGACCGAAAATGGGAATCTCAAATACAACTACAGACAATGTGTCAGAGCGGCAGGAAGAACTCACCCCGCTACCGACTGCTCCGAACAAGCTCGTTCAAGCAGGGCGTAGAGTGCGCAGGCAGGTTGTAGTGCATTCCGTGCGGACAGCGCTAGCGGCTATGGTCTCGCTCGTTGTGGCAAGGCTTTTTGGACTGCCCGAAGCCTATTGGGCTCCGGTCACAACTTTGGTAATCACGCAGTCGTCCCTCCAAGAGACATTGTCTCTTTCTTGGCATCGGTTCATGGGAACCGCGCTGGGAGCACTGGTCGGCGTAATTGTGGCAATCCAAATCGGCCCGAACCTCCTTGCATTCGGTGCAGGCGTGTTGGTCCTCGGGCTACTCTGCGCTTTGGTGGGCTCTGACCGAACTGCGTATCGATTCGGCGCTGTAACGCTCGCGATTGTGCTGTTGGTGCCGCGAACGAATTCCGCATGGCATATGGCATTTCATCGCTTCGCTGGAGTCTCACTCGGCATTGGCGTTGCCCTCGTTCTGACCGTGTTGTGGCCAGAGAGTGAAGACTTCCCGCAAGAAGGAATGGGATTCGTCCAGCCGAACGACAGCGTCACAACCGGATTGCAGGAGACCGTTGGGAGGACAGCGGCGGAGGTGGCGAGGCGCAAATTCTCGCCGGAATCATGAATGGCTTGCACAAAGTTGTGGTGTTTCATCCTCTGAAGCCTGAGGAACTGGACGAAGTGCTGGAGAGCGAACTGGACAATGTTCAGAAGCGCATGTTGGGTTCCACAATGCGGCCGTTCCTATTTCGAATCAGCGAGCAAGGCCGGAAGTTCCTCCTGCAAGAAGGAACCGACCTGGGGTGTGGAGGGCGCCACTTAAAACGAGCTGTCGAGCGGCATGTGGTCAACCCAATTGCAAGGCTGCTGGCGACGGCACAAGTGCATCAGGGTGAGGTGCTGTTCATCGATCACTATCCCGGCGAGAAACGTTTGCTTTTTCGAAGGAACACAAAAGAGTGCTCCTCTGGCCGGCTCCCCCGGTGACACCATAACGGAAGTACTCGTCGAGAGATCCCTTCCTTTGCCCTGCGTCGAAATGGCGGCGAACTTTCTCTGATCCATGTTTGCTGGGGCTGAAATCTCTGCACATGGGTTTGAGCATTTTGGTATTTCCGTGGCGCTGATGGTGTAGTTCGGGAGCGGGCGGTCCCTGGTCCAGATTCCAACGAGCGCTCAGCGAATCTAAGTCGATAAGATTTCTCTCTCCATTCCTAGCGATTTACGCGGTCGCTTTCGATACCGCTGTGGTGGCCTGCCTGGTTCGCGTGACATTCGTGGCGGTGCCAACAGTTGGACGCGCAAAGATGTTGGCACCAATTCTTCAAACATACGACTACACCAGCCTTGTAACACGCGCCTTTTCAACAAAAGAAAGGGCGAGCGTTTGGCTGGCGGAATGCTTTGTCTGTTGTCGCAGCAAAAAAGACGCTTAGCAACCAATCGAAAGGGTTCTTCGCGCAGTAATTCGCAGCACGAACGATAAGGAGAAGGCATGGCAACTAAAGCTGAAGAGTTGAAAGACACATCGACGGGCGCAGAGAGAAATGGCACGGGAGGCATTCCACTGCTAAACGATCATTTCCGAAATCACGATACAGCGTTCACTCCCGAGGAGCGCAAGAGGTGCGGCCTTGAAGGTCTCTTGCCGCATGCGCACGAGTCCTTGCAGCGGCAGACTGAACGCGTGCTTCAGCATCTTGATGCGAAGACGAGTGACCTGGAGCAATACGTCTACCTGACATCACTCGCCGATCGCAACGAGACCCTGTTTTATCACACCGTGATGTCCGATCCGGCTCGATTCATACCGATCCTGTATGACCCGACGGTGGCCGATGCTTGCGAGGCGTTCGGACACATCTATCGCCGGCCACGCGGAATGTACATCACGCGCGAAATGAAGGGCCGCATTGCCGAAGTACTTGGCAACTGGCCTGAGCCGGATGTGCGGTTTATTTGCGTGTCGACGGGCGGTCGCATTCTCGGTCTCGGCGACATTGGTACCAACGGAATGGGGATTCCCATCGGCAAGCTTCAGCTCTATACCGCCTGTGCCGCGGTCCCGCCGAAATTCATGCTGCCAGTGCTGTTCGACATCGGGACCTCAAACGCCGTGCTGCGGGCCGATCCGCTTTATCTCGGTATTCGCGAGGTGCCACCGCCGCAGGCAGAACTCGATGAATTGGTCGAGGAGTTTGTCCAAGCTGTGCAGAAGGTTTTCCCGCAGTGCTGCATCCACTTCGAGGACTGGAAGGGAACCGACGCCGTCAGATATCTCAATCGGTACAGAGACAAGGTCCTCTGCTACAACGACGACATCCAGGGCACGGCTTCCGTTGCGTTGGCGGGCTTGATGACGGCGTTGAAGATTACCGGATCGCCGATCACCAGCCAGCGAATTCTGTTCTTCGGAGCCGGATCGGCAGGCACCGGCATCGCGAAGCTGATCGTCGAAGCAATGAAGATGCAAGGTCAGTCGGAGGCCCAGGCCCTCAGCCAGATTGCGCTGTTTGATACCAAGGGACTCGTGGTCGAAGGTCGTCCCGGTCTCGCCGCGCACAAGCAGCCGTGGGTACAGAAGCTGCCAGCCAGCAAGCCGTTCGATCCTCGCGATGTGGCGGCTGAGCACCCCGAAGTTGTCGCGGCAATCAAGACCTTCAAGCCTACGGCGATCATCGGCGTTAGCACGAAGGGAGGGCTGTTCAGCCCCGAGGTGGTTGAGGCGTTGAGCGAGCTCAATGAACGGCCGATCATCTTCGCGTTATCCAATCCCACGCGGAAAGCCGAGTGCACGGCGGAGCAAGCCTATACCTGGTCGAAGGGCAAGGCTCTGTATGCTGCTGGCGTGCAATTCCCGGACGTACAGTTTGAGGGACAGACTTTCCATCCCGGGCAAGCGAATAACTTCTACGTCTATCCGGCAATCGGACTCGCTACCTATGTGGCGCGGCCGAAGCGGCTGACCGACGAGTGCTTCATTGTCGCGGCGCAGGCGACCGCCGATCAGGTTGACCCCGACTCTCGCGCAAAAGGACGATTGTACCCCGTTCAGTCGAACATCCTCGAGACCGAGGTCTCAACCGCCACTCGGGTCGCCGAATACCTGTTTGAGAAAGGACTCGCTCAAGTGCAGCGACCCAAGGATGTGCGCTCTTGGATCGAGAGGCAGCTTTACGTGCCGCGATACGGCAAGAACGCAAGATAAACCTCATCGGCGGATGGCACGGGAGGATCAGTTCAGTTCTCCCGTGCTCCACTTTTCACAACGAAATAAATCAGAGAAAGAGCGAGGGAGCAAAGCATGAGTTCAATTACAGAAGTGTCGGTTGTCGGTGTTCGAAAAGAAAAGGATAGCCTGGGTGAAGTGAATGTTCAGAGCAACAAGCTCTGGGGCGCGCAGACGCAGCGCTCTCTCGAACACTTCAGCATCGGCCAAGATCTGATGCCGCGAGAAATGATCTCGGCATTCGCCATCTTGAAGAAGGGCGCCGCGAATGCGAATCGTGCCGGCGGGCGTCTGAAGGCCGATTGTTACGCGTTGATCGTTCAGACTTGCGATGAAATTCTGGCGGGCGAGCATGAAGACATGTTTCCGCTCCACGTTTGGATGACGGGTAGCGGCACACAGTTCAACATGAACGTCAATGAAGTGATCTCAAACCGCTGCAGCCAACTTGCGGGCAAGCCTCTGGGAAGCAAGAGTCCGGTTCATCCGAACGACCACGTCAACATGTCGCAGTCGTCGAACGATTCTTTCCCCACGGCGATGAACATCGCGGCGGCTGTAAGCGTCAAAGAGCGGTTGATACCTGCCGTAAGCGCTCTGCGTGACGCAATTGCAACCAAAGCTGAGGAGTGGAAGGACATCGTTAAGATCGGTCGCACCCACATGCAGGATGCCACACCGCTCACACTCGGACAGGAGTGGTCGGGTTACGCAGGCATGCTCAGCGATAACCTCTACCGTGTCGAGGATGCGCTCAAAGGCGTCTACCGCCTCGCCCTTGGCGGCACAGCGGTTGGAACCGGCATCAATGCAGCCCCCGGATTCGGCGAAGATGCGGCTGCTGAAATCGCGAAGCTCACGAATTTGCCCTTCGCCAGCGCGTCGAACAAGTTCACGGTGCAGGGCGCTCACGATGCCCTCGTTCAGCTCTCGGGCACCCTGCGCACCCTGGCAGTCTCTCTCTACAAGATCGCCAATGACATTCGGCTGATGTCCTGCGGTCCGCGTGCCGGATTTGCCGAATTGGTGATTCCCGCCAACGAGCCAGGGTCCTCGATCATGCCCGGCAAAGTGAATCCTACTCAGGCTGAGGCAATCACAATGATCGCCGCCCAGGTCATGGCTAACGACGTTGCCGTGGGTTTCGGCGGAGCCGGCGGCTACTTGGAAATGAATGTCTACAAGCCGCTGATCATCTTCAATGTCACCCACTCAATAACGATCATCGCGGACGGTTGCACGAACTTCCGCAAATTCCTGATCGAAGGCACCAAGCCAAATCTGAAAAAGATCAACGAGTACGTGGGGCGTTCTCTGATGCTCGTCACGGCTCTCTCGCCAATTATTGGCTACGACAAGTCGTCAAAGATTGCCCACTATGCCCTCGATAACGACCTGACGCTTAAGGACGCTGCTCTGAAGCTGGGATTCGTGACCGAGGAAGAATTCGACCGCGTTGTCGACCCTCGAAAGATGGTTCATCCATACGTAGCAGAAATCAGTTGAGAAATCGGAGATATCAATGCACTTCGTCACACAGTCTTTTATCGATACGTTGCGGCAATGTCCCGAAATTGCCATATTCCTAACACTCGCGGTGGGGTTTTGGTTCGGCAGCCTCAAATTTCGCTCGTTCAGCCTGGGGGCCGTTACCAGCACCCTGCTCGCCGGCCTGGTGGTCGGGCAGTTACACATCTCGATCGCGCCGGTGGTGGAATCGACATTCTTTCTGATGTTCCTGTTCGCCGTCGGGTATAGTGTCGGTCCTCAATTCTTTAACGCTTTGAAGAAAGACGGACTGCCGCAAGTCGCCTTCGCTCTCCTTCTATCCGGCACGGGTTTACTGTGTGCATTCGCGATGGGGAAAATACTTGGGTTCAACTCTGGTCTTGCAGCAGGGCTGCTCTCCGGCGGGTACACGAACTCAGGGACCTTGGGCGTCGCAACCGGCTATTTCAGCCAAATCGGTCTCACCACGGAAAACGCGAAGGCCATGGCGGGCCTTGCCGCAATCGCCTATGCAGTTACCTATCCATTCGGAACTGCAGGTGCGGCCTGGTTCCTTGCCACATTCGCCCCGAAGAAGATCCTAAAGGTAGACCTCGCCACGGCTAGTACCGAACTCGAATCCACGATGGGAGTGCACGCGACCGAACCGGGTGTCGGGTCGGCCTATCGCGCCATTACTGCACGTGCGTATCGAGTCGAGAATGGTGGTCTAACAGGACGGAATGCGGGCGATTTTGCTACGACCCTCGGTCTGACCGACGCCTTCGTCATGCGCCTTCGGCAGGGCGGAACGATTGTGGACGCCAATGACGGAACGCGTGTTCAAAGTGGCGCCACAGTTGTCATTGCAGGACCAGTGCAAGCCGTGTTGGCCGCCGGAAAGACAGTGGGTCCCGAAGTGGACGATGCAGAGTTGTTGAGCATCCCGACGGAGCAAGTTGACATCGTCATCACAGAGAATAATGCGGCCAACCGAACGTTTAAGCAGTTGCAAGACGCCGAACTGGCCCAGGGCGGTCGCGGCGTCTTCTTGTCCAAGCTCACACGCAACGGTCAAATGGTCAAGCCGAATCCGGATCTGCGGTTGCAGCGCCACGATGTATTGACGCTCCTCGGCCCTCGTGAGCAGATCGAAGGAGCCGCCAAATTCCTTGGCTACGCCGACCGTGCCACCCCCAAGTCGGACGTAGCGTTCATGAGCGTGGCCGTGGTGATCGGTGCCCTCATCGGCGCGATAACGATCCATTTCCGCGGAATCCCACTCAGCTTGAGCACGAGCGTCGGTACACTCCTCGCTGGCTTGGTCTGCGGCAACCTGCGTTCCACCTATCGCACCTTCGGCCGGATTCCTGATCCGGCTCTGTGGGTCTTCAACAATGTCGGACTCAACGGCTTCATTGCCGTCGTGGGTCTGAATGCGGCCTCAGGACTGATCGCCGGGCTGAAAGCCTATGGGCTAGGGCTGTTCTTGTCCGGGATGGTGGTCTCACTGGTACCGCTTATCGTTGGAGTGTATGCAGGAAAATACATCTTCAAGTTCCATCCAGTCATTAACCTTGGTGCCTGCGCCGGCGCACGCTCGACGACCGCGGCCCTAGGCGCACTACAGGAAGTCGCAAAAAGCCCCTTACCTGCGATCGGGTACACCATTCCGTATGCCGTTGGCCGGATAGTGCTTGCGCTCTGCGGCGTGATCATCGTCCTGCTGATGAAATAGTTTGCTGCCGAAATCACCGGAATGCGTCTTATGAAAGGCGGAATTGCACTACTCGCGTCGAACAGAACATTGCAAAAGTTCGCTGCACGATTCGTGTGTCTCGTATGGGTCGCGTTACATATTTTGGCTACTCCCACTCAGTCGCAGACCGTTTCGGACGAGACTCTCGCGGGCCCTGACAGCCACGAGACCGGTCAGGGACCTCATGGGCACCTCTTCGGAGACTGGGGTGGAGCACGTTCTCGCATGCTCGAGCGCGGTGTTCGATTCGATCTCCAATATGTCTCCGACTCCTTGTGGAACCTGAAGAGTGAACAGTCAGAGCGTTTCGCAAGTTGGAACCGATTCCGTGGAACGGTGGACATCGATTTCGGAGAGCTGACCGGATGGCATAACCTATACTTCCATGCGACTGCGCTGTGGCAGGGCGGCGGCAATCTCGGGACTTATCTTGGCCTGCTGACGAGTCCAAGCGGCATGTCCAGTCAGAATACGATCCGCCTTGATTCCTGGTGGATTGAGAAGCGCTGGCTTAACGAGCGAATCACCGCGCGCGTAGGCCAGTTCGCCGGAGAGGATTTCTACGGGGCGCAACACTACGCTCCGTCTTTCATCTTCGAACCGATGGGATACGCGTTAGGGAATTTATTCACAGACTTCGAGTCCTTCGATCCTCCTTCAACGCCCGCGGCAGAATTGAGAGTAGTTCCCACTCACAACATCTATGTGAAATCCATGGTCGTGGCCGAGGACCGCGATCCCTTTGGACATAATCCAACCGGTTTCGTTCCACAGTTTCGCGGTGGGCCGGTAAGCATTTCCGAAATCGGATTCACTCCCGGGCAAAAAGCTTCGTCTGTCCGAGCTTTCGAGAGCGTCGAGAACCGGAAGGGCTACTCCGGGCTCTATCAGTTCGGCGCTTCTTACAACCCCAGAACATTTGTTAGCGCGACTGGCCAAAAGCGTTCTGGAAACTATTTGTTGTATTGGATGGCCAGCCAGGCCCTTTGGCGCGTGGACTCGAGGGGAAGTAAGGGCGTGGACGCCACGTTTGCCTACGACTGGAGCCCACCCGACGTCAACCGCAACAATACCTTGCTTACTGCAGGGCTGCGTTTCAACGAGCCGTTACCTCTGCGTTTTCACAATACTATGTCGATCGGCTACGTGCAGAACGATCTCAGCCAACAATTCCTTCCTCACGGCACGCCGGCATGGAAGACGGAACACGGCGTTGAATTCAACACGCTGTTCACTCCATTACCGATGCTCCTTGTCCAACCAGTCGTCCAGTATTACGCCAATGTGGGCGGGAGAGGGCAGCGCGCCGTCGTTTTCGGATTTAGAACGAAGGTCGAGTTTTAGAGGAGAACAGTGACTAAGCTTCGGTGATCTCGGCCTCTGACGCGTGCTTCCCCGTGCTCCCTAGATTGTTTTTCAATGTGTGCCAATGTGGACAGTGGTTCATTACCCGCAAATCGTATCATCGAAGCTCGGAACATCCGGAACTGTTCGCTGTGGAACGTCACGCAGCGTTCGGACCACTGCGCTATTCATCAGAGGCGCGCGATTGCGGGCCGCCATTTGCCCACAGGTCGAAAAAGGAAAACGATATGAGCAGAACTGAGATGATACTGGCTCCCAGTTCCGTACCGAATGCCGATCCCATTTATTACAAGGATGCGACGGAACTCACCGCGTTGATTCGGACGAGGCAGCTGTCTTCACGTGAAGTCGTCCAGGCACATCTCGATCGGATCAAGACGATCAATCCAAAGGTCAACGCGATCGTCACCCTGCTGGCGGAAGAGGCGCTCGAGGGCGCAGATGCGGCGGACAAGGCTGTGAAGAACGGCGAAGCGCTCGGCCCTCTCCACGGTGTGCCGTTCACGATCAAAGATGCCATCGACACGGCGGGTGTGCTGACGCAGCGCGCCTCCAAAATCTTTGCAGGAAATATTCCCGGGAAAGATGCAACCGTTGTGACACGTTTCAAGGCGGCGGGCGGGATTGCGCTCGCGAAGACCAATCTTCCTGAATTCTCGGCCTGGCAGGAAACAGACAATCTCGTGACAGGTTTGTCGAGGAACCCGTGGAATTTGGAGCGCACACCGGGTGGCTCAAGCGGAGGAGAGTCGGCTGCAATTGCTGCCGGTCTCTCGCCAATCGGCATCGGCAGCGACCTTGCAATTTCGATCCGTGGTCCGGCTGCATTGACGGGTATTGTTGGTTTGAAGGCGACCCACGGCCGCATTCCCTACACTGGCCATTGGCCGGAAGTGCTCAATAGGTATTTCCACATCGGACCACTGGCCCGCAGCGTACGCGATATCGCAACGGCATTCTCCATTATGCAAGGGCCCGACGGTATCGATGGACTTGCCATTCACGCGAGAGATGCTGGACCTGCCGATGAGCCGATTGCCGGCAAGGCACTGCGCGTCGGTTGGCTGGTCGAGCCAGGATTCGGACCAGTGGATCGTGAGGTCGCAACTGCAGTTGCTGCCGCGGGGGAGTTGCTGAAACATCTCGGCTGCGAGGTTGAGCCCGTTCGCATTCCGCTGTTGGAGCAGAACAACTACTTTGAGCCTGCTATCACTCTTTACGGTGCTGAACTGGGACGCTACGTTCGACGATTCGTCGGAGATCGGGAAGCAGAGCTGCATTACATCGGGAAGATCTATGTAACGTCGCCTGATCCTTCATTAGGGGAGTACATCGACGCAGAAATTAAGGTTGATAAGCTCAAGGGAGCATTCGCCGGATATTTTCAAAAATACGATGTGCTACTGTGCCCGGTCATTCCTTTCACCGCCCCGCTTCCTGGCCTTGAGGAATACGTCGTCAACGGTGAAAAGGTGCCATCGACACACATGATGCGTGCCACAGTGCCTTTCAATCTGGCTGGTCTGCCCGCGCTCTCTGTGCCATTTACCTTCAGCTCGGAGCAGCTGCCGATCAACGTGCAACTCGTCTCCCGGTGGCTGGATGAAGCGACGATTCTTCGACTCGGCGCATTGATCGAAGCAGGAAACAAAGCGCAACACCGTCACCCTAATCTCTAATTTCCCAAGATCGGCCCGGGCTCTGCGTCGGGTCGACACACTGGTTTTGCAATCACGTGGAAACAGGCTCCAAGACGCTTGTTTTGGTGCACTCTTGGTGCACTCTAGCTTGCAAATGGGATGGTTCAGTGCAACTGACAGCCTGCAAAGTCATTCAAAACAAATGAAAAGTGCTGAGTACGAACAGGGCAGGTAGATTTAGCAAACCGCTGCAAATCAGGTAACCTCACAACACCTCACAGCGCCTCAGAGCACCCTAGAGCACCTGAGGAAGCGAAGTTATTTCAATAAATTCGACCGCGCCAAACATTACACGAACCCTTGAATTACTCAGTCTTTGTTCTTGTATTTGCTTCTCTATACCCTGGGTTATGCCAAGACGTGGAGAGATCGTGCAAAGAGCTCAACTTTACCGCGCTGGTTCGGTTGGGAAGCTTGCCTTTTTCTTCTGGCTCCCCAAACGTCTCAGGATGTCCAGCACTCGGGCCACGAGAGGATCTGGGCTCGCGTTCGACCAGAGCGCTACGGTTTCAAGAGGTGGAACATCGGCTTTGAGGGGCCGGAAGACCACCCCCCTTGCCGACAATTCTTGCGCTGATGCCGGCACAAACGCAAAACCGGCGTTTGCCGACGCAAGGGCCAATGCCGTCAGGGGATGCTCAATCTCCTGCGTCCGCATGCCGGTCATCCCGGCCGCAAGGACAAGGTCGATGATCGCTTGATACTTCGTCGGGAAGAGATCTTTCCGCGGTATCAGCAGAAGGTCGTCTTTCAGATCCTCGAAGAGCACGACTCGTTTTTTCGCTGCTCGGTGCTTCTCGTGCAACACCAGAATGAACGGCTCGGACAGCACTATCGCGCTTGAAATCTGTTTAGGCAGTTCTTCCAGGTAGCCAAGCCCGAGATCTAAATCTCCCGATTGCAGCAACTGCATCTGGGTGGACGAAGGACTTTCTCTCAGCTCAACCGTCACCATCGGCAATTGCGTCTTCAATTCCTCTAGCAACCTGGGGAGGATATTGAACATTGCTGTTGCGACGAAGCCTAGCCGAAGCGTTCCGACTTCGCCTCGCTCTGCCCTACGCGCTGAAGATACGCTTCGGTCAAGCATTACGAGCGCTTCGCGCGCTGTCTTGAGGAAGACTTTACCCGGACGGGTGATCTCCACATGGCGCTTTGAACGAATAAAGAGAGCTACGCCAATTTCCTCTTCCAGTTGTTTGATCTGGACGCTAAGCGAAGGCTGAGCGACATACAGCGCTCGACTCGCCTTGCGGAAGTTCAGATGATCGGCAACTGCAACCGCATAACGAAGTTGTCTCAATTCCACTGATTGCTCCGGACTATCAGATGCACTCCAATAAAGTATCAGACCTTTATCAGTCCCTCCTCATCTTTAGTTCTGTACCAAGTGACACGCACAGGGAGGAAGGTATGAAGGATCAAAAGAAAATTCGTCTGGGATTGATCGGTGTTGGCAATTGGGCCTTGTTCGCACATGTCCGGGTGCTGAGGCTTTTG
>Ga0210410_10001681_pt1 | contig 20516 bp, 13 predicted proteins | sample IncBWC4MmetaG_FD_161058 | JGI IMG/M metagenome (GOLD analysis project Ga0210410, IMG submission 161058) | Forest soil microbial communities from Barre Woods Harvard Forest LTER site, Petersham, Massachusetts, United States - Inc-BW-C-4-M | ecosystem: Environmental > Terrestrial > Soil >... | reverse complement strand
GGCGACAATCACCGGCTTGGCGCTGTCTTCGATTTTTAAAAGCAACGGAAGCAATCCTGCGCCGCGCGGCTTGCCCGATGTCATCTTTCCGAATTCCTTAATGTCCGCGCCTGCGACGAAAGTGCGGCCGCCGCCGATCAGGACCGCGGCTTTGACACCGGCGTCGCGCGCGATCTGGTCCAACGCCTCGGAGATTCCCTCGGGGACGCCGGGACTCAGAGCGTTGACCGGAGGATTATTGACGGTGATGACGGCGATGCCGTTGTCGCTTGCGAGCTGCACTAGATCGGTCATGATGGGGCTCTCTTTTTGTGTGATGGTACTTTACGCGCCTTTGGCGGAGACACCGCCGGAATCGATCACCATCGAAGCAATGCGCTCGCGATGAAACGTGGCGTCGCCGAACGCCGTCTCCGACGCCTTCGCTCGCCGGTAGTAAAGGTGAAGATCGTTCTCCCACGTGAAGCCCATGCCGCCGTGAATCTGGATGCCACGATTGCCCACGGTTCGGGCGGCATCGCTGCAGTACATCTTGGCGATGGAAACGGCGGTGGCCGCGTCGGGCAAGTTTTCCTCGAGCGCCCAACCCGCGTAATACACAGCCGAACGGGAGCTCTCGGTTTCCAGATACATGTCCGCGCACTGATGCTGAACGGCTTGAAACATTCCGATGGGTTTGCCGAACTGTTTTCGCGTTTTGGCATACTCCACAGTAACGTCAAGCGTTTGCTGCATGCCGCCGACCAATTCGGCCGCCAGCGCGGCAGTGGCGACATCGAGTGCCCGGGCAAGGTTTGCGCCGGTGCCAAGTGCTTCCGCCGGAGTATTGTTGAGTTCGACGACGTAAAGTCTTCGTGTCAGGTCCATTCCGGACATGGCAGAAATCTTGAGGCCTCGAGCCTTGGAGTCCACCACGAAAACACCATTCCGCGCGACAACGATTAGGAAGTCGGCGACGGCGGCATCCGGAACAAACAATTTGACTCCCGTGAGCTTTCCGTTGCTGGCATTGAGTTGGACATCCCGCGGATTCCAGCTCGCGCCTGCTTCCAGGATGGCAACGGTCGAACGCGCCTCTCCTTTGCAAATGGGTGCGAGGTATTTTTCCTTGTGCGCGGTTGCGCCCACGGCATCCAAAACAGATCCGGCCAGAACCACCGTCGAGAAAAACGGGCCGGGCAACAGCGCGCGGCCCGCCTCTTCCATCAGCAGCATCAGTTCCACTTTACCCAGGCCCACCCCGTCGTACGCTTCCGGAAAGATAATCCCGGTGTATCCCTGGTCGGTGAGTTTCGACCACAGCGTGGCGTCATAAGCCGTATCCGTTTCCATCAGGCGCCGCATTTCCGCACTCGGGCACTCACCGGCGAAAAATTTACGCGCGCTGTTTTTCAGGAATTCCTGGCTCTCCGTCAAACCGAATTGCATGGCGTGTCCTTTAATAGCTTCTGGGCAGGCCCAGAACGAAATGTCCAATGATGTTTCGTTGCACCTCGGAAGTGCCCGCTTCGATGGTATTTCCGCGCGTTCGCAGGTAAGCGTACGACCAAATTCCGTTGTCGATCGCGCGCGGGTCACCGGCCATCAATTGGCCGTACGCTCCAAGCAGTTCCTGCGCCAGTTGTTGCAGGCGCTGGTTGAGCTCGCTCCAGAAAATTTTCTGAATGGAGCCCTCGGGGCCCGGCACACCCGTGGCGGTGATGCGGCTGAACGCACGCATCTGGTTGAAGCGCATGATTTCGATTTCCGCGCTGCACTGCGCCAGCTTCTGTCGGATGATCGGGTCCTCGGCGGCGGGCCGCCCATCGCGCTGGATGGTGTGCGAAAGTTCGATCAGGCGTGTGATGAATCGTTTGAAGATAAGGTGCAGCCGCGCGCCGTACGAACCCCGCTCGTACATCAGCGTGCTCATCGCCACATTCCATCCGTCGTTCACTTTGCCCAGAACATTTTCCGCCGGGACGCGAACGTCGCGAAAGAACAACTCGCTGAACTCCGACTCGCCCGTCATTTGTCGCAGCGGGCGAACTTCAACCCCCGGCGATTTCATATCCACCAGAACTACGGTGAGTCCTTTGTGTTTGGCGGCGCTCGCGTCGGTGCGGACCACCAGTTCGCACCAATCGCCCAGCGTGCCGTAACTGGTCCACACTTTTTGGCCGTTCACGATGTAGTGATCGCCGTCCAGCCGCGCTTCCGTCTGCAAACCCGCGAGATCGGAACCCGCATTCGGCTCGGAGAAGCCCTGGCACCAGATCTCCTCGGCGCTCAGAATTTTCGGGATGAAACGCTTTTTTTGCGCTTCCGTTCCGCACGCGATGATCGTTGGTCCAATCAGACCCAAACCCAGCGCGTTGACCATCGGTGGTGCGTCCACATGCGCCATCTCTTCCCAAAACAGGGCCTGTTGCATCAGCGTGGCGCTGCGACCCCCGTATTCCTTGGGCCATGAAACCGCTGCCCAGCGGCCTTCCTGGAGTTTCCGTTGCCAGGCGCGCAGATACGGGAACGATTCTTCCAGGGGCTTCTCGCGCCACTCGCCCCAATCGTTTGGGACGTTGGAGGCCAGCCACGCACGGAGTTCGTCGCGGAATGCCAATTCCTCGGCGGTCAAATTTAAGTCCATGAACGATGCTCCTTGCTCATCTGGTTCCTTGGGCGATCCACGCTTACTTTCTTGTCTGTAAAGCAAATCGCGACGCGGGAACCCGGTTCAGGCGGAACTCTTGCGAGTGATAAAGTCCGGGCGAATCGTATCCGCGCCGTGCCAATATTGCTTACGGAGATCCTTTTTCAGAATTTTTCCAGTCGCTGTCTTGGGCAAACTGGCGACGAATTCAAACGACCGCGGGCACTTGTAATGCGCCAGACGCGACCGGCAGAAATCGATGAGTTCCGATTCCGTGGCGGCCGCATTCGGCTTCAGAACCACTAGCGCTTTCGGGACCTCGCCCCATTTTTCGTCGGGAACCGGAATTACCCCGGCCTCCAGGACCGCCGGGTGGGCGAGGATAGCTTTCTCAAGTTCGAGAGACGAGATGTTCTCTCCACCGCTCACGATGATGTCTTTCTTCCGGTCGACAATCAGCAGGTAGCCATCTTCATTGACCGTCGCCATGTCTCCCGTGTGGAACCACCCACCGCGAAGCGCTTCGGCGGATGCCTCCGGCTGTCGCCAGTAGCCCTCCATCACGCCATCACCCCGCGCCACGACCTCGCCGATCGTGAGCCCGTCGCGTGGCACGTCGTTGTCGTTCGCGTCCACCACGCGCAACTCCACACCGGGGATCGCATATCCCGACATCGCTTGCCCCACATAACGTTCTTCCCCTTCCCATCCCAGTTCAGCCTTCATCGGCGAAAGCGATAACGCCGGGGAAGTTTCCGTCAGGCCGTACCCCGAATAACACTCACACCCGAGTTTTTCTTCGACCTCGCGAATGAGCGTTGGAGAAGCCGCCGCGCCACCGATGACAATCCGCCGCAGGCTGCTCAAGTTGTACTTCGGGCGCTCCGGACAATTCACCAGCGCTGTGGCCATGATGGGAACCAGGCTGCAGGAATGAACTGCTTCCTTTTCAATCAGGCGAAATACCTCCTTCGTGTCGAAGCGCTGAATCATCACGTGCTTGCCGCCGAGCAGGGTGAGGAAATGCGCCACTCCCCAGCCGTTCGCGTGGAAAAGAGGAATGGTGTGCAGTTCCACCGACCCACTTTCGATTTGGAACCCCAGGCAGACGTGCACGGCGTGGAGATACACATTTCTGTGCGTAAGCATCACGCCCTTGGGATTGGCGCTCGTTCCGCTGGTGTAGAAAAGCTCCGCGAGCGCATTCTCATCGATGGCGGCGATGTCGGCGAAATGGGGCGTGGCGTCGCGAAGAAGTTCATCGTAGTTACGCGCGGAGAGCCAGGCCGCTTCCGGGGCGCCTTCGAGCTGGCAAATCATTTTTACCGAGGGAATATCCTTTCGAAAAGCCTCGACCAGGCCGAGAAACTGCCTTTCGACGAAGAGAATCGTTGCGCCGGAATCGTTCAAAATGTAAGCAAGCTCATTCGGGGCGAGCCGGATATTCAGTGGCAGCAGAACAGCGCCGGCTTCCAGAACTCCGTAGTAGGCTTCCAGCAAGCGGTGGCAATTGGTGCTGAGGAAAGCGACCCGGTCGCCGGGCTGGATGCCCGCTTGCCACAGAGCCCCCGCCAGGCGCCGCGCGCGATCGGCGAATTCCGCATAAGTGAAGCTATCCTGACTGCAGACCGCCGCGATTCTGCGCGGGTATTGTTGCTCCGCGTAGCGCAGGAAGCGCAATGGGGTAAGGGGAATATTCATGGTTTGCCCCGCCCTGGTCAGGCGGATTGGCCTCCATCGACAACAAGGGTATGTCCGGTCACGAAATTCGACGCATCGGAGGCGAGAAAAACTGCGGCACCCTTCAGATCATCCGGCCCGCCGAAACGGCCCGCTGGTATGCCCGCCAACAGCATTTCCTTATTCCGTTCGATGATTTTTCCCGACATGTCGGTGGGGAACCAGCCCGGAGCGATGGCATTTACCTGGATGTTGTGCATCCCCCACTTGCACGCCAGGTCTCTCGTGAAAATAATCACGCCGCCCTTGCTGGTGCTGTAGCCGATGGCGGAGAAACTTGGCGGCGAGCCGCGCAGCCCGGCGACGGAGGCGATGTTGATAATCTTTCCTTGGCGTTGCGCGATCATCACCTTGCCCACAGCTTGAGAAAAAAGAAACGTTCCGGTCAAATTGGTTTCGATGACCTTATTCCACTGCTCCAGCGTCATTGCCTCGACAGGCGCGCCCCAGGATGTGCCTGCATTGTTGACCAGGATGTCGATTCGCCCAAATCGCTGGACCGTGGCGTCGGCCACCGCTTGAACGCTGCCGGGATCTTTGACATCACAACCGAGTGCCAGAACTTCGACTCCGATCTTTTTCAACTCCTCGGCTGCTTGCAGGCAGCGCTCCTTCTTACGAGCGCAAAGCACCAACTTCGCCCCCATCTCCGCGAAGCCCTCGGCCATTTGCCGGCCCAGCCCGACAGACCCTCCGGTAATAATCGCCACGCGCCCCGTGAGATCAAAAAGCTGCTTGATGTTCATTCGCAATTTCCGGCCGGATAATCCTCAGCGCAAGCCAAATTGCAAAAACCGGTCGCCACAGAGGAATCCGAGTTCACACTCCCGCTCAAGCGCGTCAAACGGGCGGAGATACCGGCTGGGGTGAAAGTCGATATACGCGGGAGGAACAGCAACAATGCCTTGTGGCGCGCCAAAAATATTGAACCCGGGTCCTAGCGCCGCCGCGGCTTTGTTCAGTTCGCTGGCCTCAATTTCAGGCCACTTCCCCGTATCCAGACGATTGATGAGCGTCTCAACGGCGGCGATCGTCTCCGCAGGCGTGAAGGCGCAGTGGCCCGCGCGATCCACGAACGTGCGGCGCAGGAATCTTCCGTTGCCCGCTTCGTCCACAACTTGCCTGTAGGCGCTTTCATTCTGCACCACCACCAGGCCATCACCCTTGGTGTGCAGCGTCAACACCGGGATGTGGATCTCTCCGTCGAAAATGATATTCCTCTCCAGATAGTGAACGGCCTCGGGATCCGCGCTGATACGCGCGGCATCGTTCAGCGCGTCCAAATCAGCGTTGAGATCAAGGCCCGCTTGCTCGTAAAGCGCGCGAACCTCGTCGCGCCCTATCGAGCGAGCCAACTGCTTACGGTAATCGACCCCTGTGTTCCAGGACACGTTGCCCTGCGCGCGCGCTTCGAGTTCCGCGCGAAACGCGAACACAAATGGAAAGTCCACCTGTTGTTGCCAGAGAAACTGGTTTGCTTCCTGGCCGGCAAAGTCGGTTGGCGCCGGCTCCGCCGACAGCGGCGTGAACCATCCGGGCAAATCACCCAGGGCTCCCGCCAAAGCGATTCGCGCCCTGCCCTGAGGTGTGGCCTGCGCCAACGCCAGCACTCCTTCGGCGAGCTCGAGATTTGCGACGGGGTTGGTAATATTGACGAGTTGCAGCCCCGTTCCGGGTGCGAGCAGCGTCTTGAACGCAAACTCTGAATCCAATGCGGTATTCCATGTGGCCACCCCGCCAGCAAGGACTCCGCACATTGGCAGCGCCGCGTCAAAGCGCTCCGGGTAGCGCTGAATCAGTCCGGCGGTGATGATTCCGCCAAGCGAATGTCCCCACGCGATGGTCCTCTTCGGTTGACCGAACTGCGACTGAAACAAGTCGAGAACGGCGATCTGGTCCGGCAGGGCTTCATGGATAGCCCATCCGGTGGTAGCGTAGGATGAACCGGCGAGAGCAAAGCCGTTCGCAAGCATAAAAAACGGCGTGACGGGATCAGTGATGGCGAAGTCCTGGGCGGGATTGGAAGTACCTGGCTCGACGTAGCCGTGGCTGTACAAGAACAATGTCCCGTTCCAGTTTGCCGGCACTTGGATCAGATACGTTGCGCCGTCCGCCAATGTCCCCGAGCGGCTGACAACGCCCGGTTGCGCCGATGCGGCCCCGACTGAGAAGAGCAATAGAATTGTCACCGACACAAAACAGAAAATTCCGCGTTTCATTTCAAGCCACATCATTGGAATCCTCCCAGACGCAAGATTCGAGAACTCGCTGGCGCGGACTACACGAAAGGGCTGTGATTCGGATCGCGATGGCTAAAACGTGAATCGCGCTCCGAGCTGAATTTGACGCTTCGGAAAAGCAGCCGTGAACCCGAACGGCGTACTCGGCGAAACCACCGTGCCGTCGCTAAGGACCCGGCCTGGAGCTATTCCCTTCACATTGAACGGCGGCGCAAAGGCCGCGCCCACGATATTATTCACGCTGGCATAGTTCGTGTGGTTCGCCAGGTTGAATGCTTCCGCGGTGAATTGCAGGGAAGCCTTCTCGCCCACCTTGAAAGCGCGGGTGAGACGCATGTCGAAGTCATAGTAGCTGGGGCCGACGCCGCTATTGCGCGGCGCGCCTGGCGGACGATCGTTCGTGAAATGCCCGTCACCATTAATGTCCGCACCGGCGAGAAGATTGAAAGGATGTCCGCTGTTGTAATTAAAAACGGGAGAAAGCTGGAAGCCGCCCCAGATGCGCGAACGCTCCCACGGGCTTTCGATCACTCCCGCAATCACCACTTTGTGCCGCTGGTCAAAATCCGACACCGACCGGTCGCACCTGAGACACGTCGCATTGAACGGCGAATAGTCGCTGTTGAAGTCCGTCGCTTCGTCGATTGCTTTGCTGTAGGTATAGTTCGCCATCAGCATGAAATGATTCGAAAAGCGTCGTTTTAACTCAAAGAGACCGCCTTGATAGAGCGCGGTCGCCAACGAACTATAAACATTGTTCTGCAGAATCGTGTGGGTAGGATCGGCAAAGCACAGCGCGGGATTGGCCACGCAAGCCGGCGCTCCCCAGTCCTGGAACGGAAGGCCGTTCGTGGGGAGTCCGTTCGCACCTACGCCCGGTTGCCCGCAGGCCGCGACCCCCGCCGTCGGACAAATAGGCGCGCCCGGCAACAGGTTGGTGTCAATCGCCACGGGGAGGTGAAGCGTATGGACGTAGATGTAATTCGCGGAAAAGGTAAAACCCGCTCCCATTTCTCGCTCGAAGCCGAACGAGACCTGTTGCGACATCGGGCTCTTATAATTGGGCTGGCCCGCGAAGAGCACGGTTCCGGGCGGCAAGGGACCCGTGTTGGCAACGGTTAGGCCAAATTGCGCAATGTCCGCGGGCGTAATGCAGGCGAACTGGCCGGCAGGTGGCGTGCCGCAACCTATAATGTTGTTCTGCAGGGGATTCGCCGGATTGAATCCCTCCGCATAGAGCGTCTGGAAAATCTCCGCTGAACTGGTCACGGGGTGCGCGGGATTGCCGGTAGCCGCGCCCAGGATGCTGACAAGGGTATTGGCGATAGTGCGCGTGCCATTCACGTTGCCGAGCACCTGCACGACGCCGGGAATCTGCGCGTAAATCGGCGAATAGAAAATCCCATAGCCGGCGCGAATCACGGTTTTGTGGTCGTTGAACGGATCCCAGGAGAACGATACACGCGGGCCGAAATTTTTCTTGGGCGTATGCAATGGCCCGTACTGCGAGTCCAATTCGTAACGCAGGCCGTAATTCAGCGTGAAGTTGGACCGGACCTGCCAGGTATCCTGCGCGTACAGCGCAGTGAACGGGCGCGTTTGCACGTACTTCGGGTTTCCGAAGCCTTGCTCGTAGAATGCCGGCAACCCCAGGCTCCAGGACTGCAGGGTGCTTATACTCGATTCCGGAGCGGAGACACCGCAGGCCGCGGGCGCCTCCAGACACAAGCTGACCAAAGCGCCCGGAAGCTCCAGAAATTCAAATCGTCCTGGAAAGAACGTCTGCGATGTGGTGTTGTTCTGGCGAATCAGTTCGCTGAACCCCATTTTGAGCGAATGGTGTCCGCGAATCAGGCTCAGGTTGTCGGCAAATTCATAGCGGCGCCCGGTTGTTATACTCGGAAGAAAAATGCCCCGGCCGAAGAAGCCAAACCCCTCCACATCCAATCCCGGTCCGCCGGGGTCGTTAGTGTTCACGTTAAATTGATAAATGTTCCACTGGATGCGCGCTTCGTTTGCCGTCGAAGCGTTGAATTGGTGGAACCACGAACCCTGCAACGTGCTGTCCCAGGCAAGTTCCGAAGTGCCGCGGGAAAAGGCGGTTAACGCCTGGAGGTCCGGATCCTTTTCCGAGAGATGGACGAAACTGTAGCGAAGGAAACCCTGATTGCTGTCGCTGAACCGATGATCGAGACGCGCGGAAAAATCGTTCGAACGGATCGGGAACGGGAACAACCCGCCATTGGCCGCGAACTGATTAACAATATAGGGGTCGAGAATCCTTTTTGGCGACACTGGCGGAGACGGAACAAAAGGATTCGGACCTAGATTTGGATTTACCGTCAAGATGCTTTGCAGCGCGAATGCGCAGATTGGCGCAGGCAGAATAAAGGGATTCGACAGTGGATTCGAAGTATTCGTTGTCAGGCAGGGAACCATATTCGTGGCCGGCTGCGCCGCCAGATTGGCGATAATGGTCTTTTGGGTATTCGTGGGCGCGAAAATACTGCTGTTCGTCAGCAGCGGGACAGAGTCCTGTGCATCAGAACGCAGCCCCTCATAAGCAAGGTAGAGAAAGGTCTTGTCTTTCCGGATAGGGAATCCCACGTTGCCGCCAAATTGCTGGCGATTGAGGCTATCCTTTATTGGCGTGCCCTGCGCGGTCAGCGAAAATGGTTGCCCCGGCACCAACGCTTGCGTGAAAGCGAACGGGTTACGCGCATCCATGGCGTCATTTCGGAAATACCCGAACAGGTTCCCATGCAAATCGTTGCTACCGGACTTCGATACGATATTGATCGTGGCGCCGCTCGCTCCCCCCAACTCGGCCCCGTAGTTGCTTCGATTAATCTGGAACTCCTGCACCGCATCCTGACTCAGGTTTAGCCGAACGCCGCCGGCATCGTCGTTGGCTTCTCCCCCGTCAACCGTCACGCTGTTCCCCCTGCCGTTGCTGCCATAGAACGACAGTCCGCTCTGTGGCGTCTGTTTCACGCGGAAGTCGGCATTGTCGGCAATCGTGTTCGAATTGCTTACACCCGGGACCAATAGAGTAAACGTGAGATAGTCGCGACGTCCGATGGGCAGGTCGGCGATATATTGTTGTACCAGCGTATCCGCTTGGCTTCCCCTGGCTGTTTCAACCGTCGGCAACTCGCCGGTTACTTCTATTTGCGCCGTCCCGGTCGCTAACTTCATGTGAAAATCCAGAATCAGCGTTTGCCCGACGTTAACTACCACATTCCGATGAGTTTCCGTCTGAAAACCGGAGACTTGCACGGTCACGCTGTAAGTTGAGGGCGGGAGCCCCGCCGCCTGAAATTCGCCGTCGCTCCCCGTTACCACCGTCCGCCGAATCCCTTTCTCGGCATCCTCTATCTCTACCGTGGCCTTTGGAACTGTGCCTCCGGCTGGATCCGTCACCGTGCCTCTCACCTCACCCGAGGTTCCGGTGCCTTGAGCAAGCACCGCGGGATTCGCGGGAAACAATAACGCCGATAACGCGAAAGCGCCGGCGAGCAAGGTTGACCTCATAGATCCTCCCTGTAAATCGAACGCATCACCGAAATTCTTGAAATTGGACCAATTACGCTCTGCCCCCCATCATTCGATTGACCGTAAGTGCTTTAGCCGGATCCGATGCCGGTTTATTCCAGGCTTGGCAATTCGCTTTGAAGTGTTGAAGTCGACTTTACGTCATCCATCAGGTACTTAAGGACTCAATTCCCCTCGACGCGTGCATGCGAAATTATGATAGTGCGTATCACATAATATTTACTAACGTCAAGATGAATCCACGATTCAACTTTCGGATCGGCGTGAGTCCTCCGCCATCTATATGGAATTGTGGAAGCGAGTGAGCAATTGCGCGGGGGCACGGCTGGCGTCGCGAAAATTCGGGCCAAACTCTCGTTTGGAGATTTTCTAACGGGGAACCAGCACCATCCGCCCGCAAACTTGGCCGTGCCGCACTTGTTCCAGGACTTCGTTCACCTGCGCCAATGGGCGCGTGGTGACTTCGCAGCGAACCTTGCCCGTTGCCGCCATAGCCAGCAGTTCGTGCATATCCTGCCGCGTGCCGACCGAGGAGGCCTGGATGCGCACCTCGGATGCCGCCATCTGGATGGGCTGAAAGCAAATAGACTCGGCGGGCAGCCCGACCACAAGAAGGATTCCGCCCGGCCTTACACAGGGCAGCGCCGTCTCATAGGCCGCCTTTGCGGCGGAAGTCACTATCGCCGCATGCACGCCCCCTATGCCTCGCAGCTCCTTCACAACATTTGCCTTTGCCGCGTTCAAGGTGAGGGATGCGCCCAAGCCTCTAGCCTGCTCAAGTTTTTCGTCGGACACATCGATCGCACTGACGGCCGCTCCCAGCCCCAGCCCGATCTGCACGGCCAAGTGGCCCAGGCCGCCGACACCAAAAACCCCCAACCGTTGGCCTGGCTGGATTCCGGCATGATTGAGGGCGCGATACACCGTGACGCCCGCGCAGAACAGCGGGGCGGCGTCGATGCAGGAGAGCCCTTCCGGTATCTTCAGGGCATGACTGGCGGGAGCCTTTACGAATTCAGCGTAGCCGCCATCCACCGTTACGCCGGTAATCTGTTGTTTGCGGCAGAGGTTCTCATTGCCCTCCCGGCAGAATTCGCATTCCCCGCAGGTCCAGTGCACCCACGGAACGCCCACGCGGTCCCCGAGTTCCAGGTGCTCGACGGACGCGCCTTTTTCCACCACGCGACCCGCGATTTCGTGCCCGAGGATCAGGGGCTTCTTGGTGATCGGAACGATTTGCGGCCAATCTCCGTCGGCCACGTGTAAATCCGAATGGCATACGCCGCAGGCTTCTACCTCGATCAACACTTCGTGGGCTCCGGGCTTGGGCCGATCGACCTCTTCGATACTCAGTGGCCGTTTGAATTCGTGCAGGATGGCGGCTTTCATCGCGTCCACCTCGGATAAATCGGGATTCGCAATTCAGATCTCAGCGCACGGATAAAGGATTGTTGAACCTCTGAGATGGATCCCATTCCCCGCTAAGGTCTGGCGCCGCGCAAGAAGAATTCGACCGCATTTCTTACGCGCTCGGTGAGTTTGTGAGGTCCGGTCAGATCCACCGCCCATTGCCGCACGACAGTGTTGAAAAGTCCTTCCATGAATTCGGCAAGGTGAACTACCGGAAAATCTATCGTGATTTCACCGTTTTTTTGTCCCTCCGCGATAATCTCACGCAGCAGGCTGACGGTTGCGGCTTCCGCTCCTCGCAATTCCGGCGAACGGACAGGGTCCATCGCGCCGGCTAGAATCACCGCTTGCCACAGCGGTCGCCCCACTTCCGTCACATTTCCCAGAGTTTCGTAAAAGCGGCGCAAACGTTGCTCCGTCGTTGCCTTTATGGACAGTTCCGCCTTCAGGCTTTCCGCCTGGCGGGCGAACGCGCGGCGACCCACTTCGCGCAACACCGCGTCTTTACTTGGGAAATATCGGAAAAATGTGGGTTGGCTGATCTCCAGGGTATGGACAATGTCGTCGATTCGCGTGTTTTCATAGCCGCGCCTGCGGAAAAGATGCAACGCCGTTTCCACGATCTGCTCACGAAGGCGCGCTTTCTTACGTTCGCGAAGCCCGGAGATTGGTTCCTTCCCAGGGGCAGGATGGCCGCGCCGTTTTTTTGTGGTCTTGTGGTCGTTGGCCCTCCGGGGAGCTGCCGGGCGTCTTCCGGCAGTCTTTGCACGGCGCATAAAATGTTTCCTCCGGGGTAATGCACCGCCAGTGGCGCGGCCTGTATTTCGATAGTCGCACTAACATTATAGTGACTAATGCGAAGTTGCAAGCCTCCCGATCATGGAGTCTCATGCGGTACAAATGGCGATTGCAACCCGTGTGAAAAATGATTCTTTCGATCCCCTGCATCCGATTCGGTTTTGCAATCCTTCGTCGAACGGGACAATGCCCCCATCGAAGAAGAATTGCATCGCGCGAATTTGTCGGCTGAGCATGCTCACGAGGACACTCCGGATTTGGCCATGTATAATTTTGGGGCGAGGAACTTCTTGCCCGTGCGCTGCTTCACGATGAATCCGAAACCCACCCGCCTGGCGGCAGGTGCCGAAGGTGCCTGACCGCCGCTACCGGGTCCTCTTCGTTTGCGGGCACCCTGTCCAATATATGTCGCCGTTGCTCGAGCGCATGGCGCGGCACCCGCGGCTCGACGTGAAAGCCGCCTACTGCCGGTTGCGTGGTGCTAAAGCTGGAGTTGACCCCGAATTTGGCGCGAATATCCAGTGGGATATTCCCCTGCTCGACGGTTATGACTGGGTTGAGATTCCCAACAAGGGCACGGACTCCGAGGGGTTTTTCGGATTATACAACCCCGGCCTTTGGAAATTGGTCCGCGAAGGGAATTTCGACGCCGTTTTCTGCCACACCGGCTACATCCGGGCCTCTTTTTGGATCACTTGTTTTGCCAGCAAGCTTTCCCGCTCCGCCTTTCTCTTTGGAACCGATGCGACTACGTTGACTCCGCTCGATCGACGCATGTGGAAACGCCCGGTGAAACGCATCTTCTGGCCATTCCTGTACCGGATTGCGAGTCAGGCTCTCGCACCCTCCACCGGAACTCGCGATTTACTGCGCTCCCTCGGGATCCCCGAGGAGCGCATCACTCTCGTCCCTTACGTTGTTGACAACGACTGGTGGAAAGCACAATCGGCACTAGTCGACCGCAACGCTGTCCGTGCTTCCTGGGGCGTAGGTCCCGACACGTCTGTGGTTCTATTTTGCGCCAAACTTCAGCCCTGGAAGCGTCCCCTGGACCTCCTCCAGGCCTTTGCTCGCGCCGATGTCGCCAATTCTCTGCTGATCCTCGCGGGCGATGGCCCTCTCAAGGAAACATTGCGTGCAGAGAGTGCGCGTCTTGGCGTTTCCGATCGTGTTCGCTTTCTGGGTTTCGTGAATCAAACCCAATTACCGGCGTTTTATACGGCCGCAGATCTAATGGTGTTGCCCTCGGAGTACGACGCGTTTGGAGTGGTGGTAAACGAAGCGATTCTCTGTGGTTGCCCGGTGATTGCCAGCAACAGTGTTGGCGCCGGGCGCGACTTGATTGCTCCAGTCGACCCTTCCTTTCTCTATCCCTGCGGAGACGTGGACACCCTTAGCGCTTTACTGCGTCGGGTTCTTTCGGATCGATCCCAGTTGGCCAAGTTCCAGATTGCCGCGGCCCAAAGAATGAGCACCTGGTCACCCCGCGAATACATCGCTGCCACGCTGGAGGCAGTGGAACGCGCGGTGAATCGCATCCGGCCGGCCCCCTAGCCGCGCCCCCCTCGCCATTCCCGTGACTTCTTAAGTGTGCTAAAATTCGAAGGTTCCGGAAAAGGATGGCTCGCGTTTGGGTTGGACTTTCGCGGCACATTGTCGGTCTCCGCACAGGGCGACCCCGCAATGCAGGTTGAATGAGCCGCGCGTGCATTCCTTGCCAGTGGCGGTGGCCATTAATCCAAATTCAGCTGACCGCCTGGCGGTCGCGAGCGATAAAGAGGATTTGTCATGTCTGGGCATTCAAAATGGGCAACAATCAAGCACAAGAAAGCGGCCACTGACGCCAAGCGCGGCCGCGTTTTCACTCGCATCATTCGAGAAATCACCATCGCCGCTCGCATCGGCGGCGGTGATCCGAACTCCAACCCGCGCTTGCGCACTGCCATCCTCGCGGCAAAGAACGATAACATGCCGAACGACAACATCGAGCGCGCCATCCTCCGCGGCACCGGCCAGCTTGAGGGTGAACAATATGAAGAAGCCATGTTTGAAGGTTACGGGCCCGGCGGAGTGGGCTTGCTGATTCAGGTGGTCACCACGAATCGCAATCGCATCGTGGGCGAATTCCGCCATATGATGACGAAAAACGGCGGCAACATGGCCGAAGCCGGCGCGGTGGGTTGGATGTTCCATCGCAAGGGCGAAATCACCGTTCCTAAGGAAGCCGCCTCCGAAGAAAAATTGCTCGACCTGGTTTTGGAAGCTGGCGCCGAAGATATGAAGGACGACGGCTCCGCCTGGTACATCGTGACCCCGCCCGAATCTCTCGAAACGGTGAAAGAAGCGCTGGCCAAGGCGGGCATCACTCCCGCATCGGCGGAGATCGGCATGGTTCCGCAAAATTACATCAAGCTGACCGGCGCGCAGGCCACGCAGATGTTGCGCCTGGTCGAAGCTCTCGAGGAGCACGACGACGTGCAGCACGTCTATGCCAACTTCGACATCGACGAGTCTGAAATTCAGGCCGCCGTCGGGGCAAACTAGATCCGATTTTCGAATCGCAAGTTTTTCGAAAGGCCATCAGGTTAGACCCCTGGTGGCCTTTTCGCTTGGCCACCGCTCCCGTTCATAATGATTTGGCGCGCGTGATTCCTTGCCGTAGACTATCCGGGATGCCCGTTCAAACCAGCCCCTCCGAAACTCCGATTCTTCGCCGCATCCTGGGCGTCGACCCCGCGGCATCCGGGCCGACCGGCTACGGCGTCATCGAAACGGACGGGCGCAACTTTCGCGTGTTGCGCTATGGCGCGCTTCGCATTCCTCCCAAACGGCAAAAATCTTCCGCTGGCGCCTGCCTGCAGGATGTCCACGCCCTCCTCTGCCAATTAATTGAGGAGTTTCATCCCCATGCCCTGGCCGTGGAGTCGGTATTCACCGCATTGAATATGCGAACCGCCCTTCGCCTCGCGGAAGTGCGCGGCGTCGTGCTGTTGGCCGCCGAACAGCACGGCGTTGAAGTGCGAAGCTACTCTCCCCGCGAAGTGAAAGCCTGCGTTGCCGGCTACGGTCACGCCGACAAAAAGCAGATGCAATTAATGGTGCGCGCTCTTCTGAAAATGGAGGAAACGCCCGAGCCTTCCGACGCCGCCGACGCCCTCGCCGTCGCTCTCTGCCATCTGCAGGGAGAACAGTTCGCGCGGCGCTTCGGACTTTCCGGCGATCCTCGCTCCAGGCGCTCGCTGAAAACCGTGGCGCCTGTTGCGTCCCGTTCGCGGTCCGCGGCGCGAATTTCCGGCCCGCAGCCAACCCGATGAGCCTGATATCTCGCCGCCTCTGCCTGCTCCTCCTTTGCGTAGTGCCATTTTCTCTCGCTTCCGCGGCTGGCCCCACTGACAACTGGTTTACCTATCGCCGAGTCTTCAAATCCAGCGTCCCGGAATTCATTGAGATTCGCATCCAGGAAAATTCGGCCGCCGCAACCTATGAAATTCGCCAACTGGACGAGGACGCTGGCGCGACTCCATTCGAAATTAGCCCCGCACTGCGAACCAAAATTTTCCAACTAGTCGCCGAACTGCACCACTTCAAGGGCTTGGATCTGGACGTCCACCGCAAGATTGCGAATCTGGGCGAAAAAACCTTTCGTTGGGAAGCCGGTGCGGAATCAAACGAAGTCAAATTCAACTACACGCTGAACACCGCTGCGGCACAGCTCCTGCAGATTTGCGAGGGTCTGGCCCGCCAGCAGGAACTGATCGAGCTCCTGCAACGCCGCATCAAGTACGACCGCCTCGGCGTCAACGACGCCTTGTTGCAATTCGAGAATGACTTCAGCAAGGGCGCGCTCCCCGAACCCGAGCGAGCCTTACCCCTCCTCGACCAAATCGCGGGCGACTCCCGCTTCGTCGAAATCGCCCGCCAGCGCAGCCGCGCCCTCGCCGAACGCATCCGCCACTAATCCTAGCGCTCCGCCCACTGACAGTCCGTACCATTCCAAATTTCACCGTCAACTATGAATTAATGTAGCTCTAATTGCTGCTTCGCTTTTCTGGTTTCATAACTACTTGATTATGCATTGGTTACACTGATTCAAAGGTGGAGACTGTCGTGCATGAAGACTGCGCATTAACGTCAAGCTGGAACTTCCTTATCACGATATCAGGCCCTCAGTTTGACGTCTAACGTCTTGCCCTCCAATTTAGCGAGGTTTGAGCGGCATGGCGTGCGGTCGGTCCCAACACCAAGACTTTTACGAATTCTGGCGGACTTAACATTTACTGGAGGGGTAATGCGTTCTAAGAGTGGAGTGCAACATTTGCTTTTGTGGTTGGTCTTAGTCGTCGTCTTTGTTGGCGCAAACCTGGCGTTTGCACCGGTTGCGACAGCTCAGATTGGCATTTCATCGGGCACAATTCAGGGCACGATTCTGGATCCAAAGGGAGCGACTGTTCCTTCAGCTAAAATAACAGTCACAAATAAGGCCACGAGTGTGACATTTTCCGTGGATGTGAGTTCAGCGGGTGGTTACACCTCTGGACCGCTTGCTCCGGGAGATTATCTTGTTCGCGTGGAAGCGTCGGGTTTTAAGACCGTAGAACTTCCGGTCACCGTGCTGACGGGGACGGCTTCTTCTGGAAACGTAACCTTGGAGATTGGCTCTGGTTCAACTGTGGTTGAGGTCGCCGCATCGACGATCTCTGTCAATGCCGACCAGGCGACAATTCAGGGTGTTATCACACAAGTCCAAATTGAGAATCTCCCGATCAACGGGCGCAACTTCCTGGACTTGGCTCAGCTAGAGCCCGGCGTTCAGATTCAGGACGGCGGCGACTTTGACCCGACCAAGAAGGGTTTTTCCTCCATCTCGTTTGGCGGGCGTTTTGGCCGGACAGCCCGCATCGAAGTCGACGGTTTGGATATCTCCGATGAAACCGTTGGCACCACCACGCAAAACGTGCCGGTGAACTCGATCCAGGAGTTTCAGGTTAGCCAGTCGAACCTCGACCTTGCTACGGAACTTACCTCATCCGGAACCGTGAATATCACCACCAAGTCCGGCACCAACACCATTCACGGAGATGGCTTCTTTAACTACCGGAGTGACGGCACTGGCGCCGCGGTTGGCAATCCACCATCTGTTTTTGATCGCAAGCAATACGGGATCGACCTTGGCGGACCTATTTGGAAAGACAAGCTGTTCGCCTTCGGTTCTTGGGAGCGTACCACCCAGAATTTGCAGGCTACGGTAAATCCGGTGGCCCCCTTCGACATCCTTAAGAGTAGCTTCAATGGCCCTTTTCATGATCAGCAGTATCTTGGCCGTTTAGACTACAACCTTACCCGTTCGATTCGTGCCTTCTTCAAATTCGGATACGAGCAGAACATCGATACGGCCGCCTTTATTCCGAACACGTTTTCGCCTTTCTCAAACGTAGACAATACTCCGGTCTATGCCGGGGGCATTGATTTCACCACCGGATCCTGGACCCACAGCTTCCGCGTTGGCTATCTGAAGTTCCGGAATGGAATCGTGGACGCGGTCACCGGCTCGAATATTTTTAATCCGGCCCCTGATCTAACCTTATCTGTCGGCAACGTCTCGACATCCTGCACTGTTTCTGGCGATTTGTTCTGTTCTGGACCCAACATTCTTGCTCCCCAGAAGACGTTCCAATCGAACAAGCAGTTCAAGTACGACGGGAGCAAAATTTGGGGCAAACACAACATCCGTTATGGCGTCGGCGTAAACCGCATTCTGGGCGGTGGTTTTGCCAGTTTCTTTGGCATTGCTCCTGCCGTCCGCGCGCAATTTACACAAGTATTCGATCCCACGACTGGAGCGCTCGTTGGGGGAACGGAATTCCAGGCACAAAACGGCCCGCTTCCGGGCGGGGCTTCAAATCCACTTAATTATCCAGCACATCGAATTTCAGTTGGAAACGGTCAAGGCTGCTTTACGGAAATTCCTGAGTTCGGCTCTCCGTGCGGCGGCCAGTTTGACACCCGCTTCCAGTGGTATTTGGGCGATAGCTGGAAGATCAAGCAAAACTTGACCTTTTCCTACGGTATTCGCTACAACCGCGACACCGGCCGCACCGACTCTGATTTGGGAGCCGTGCCTGCTCTGAACGCGTTCGAGCCCGGGCTTGGCAATCCAGTTCGTCAACCTGACCACAACTTTGGCGGCTCCATTGGCGTGGCTTGGGATCCTTGGAAGAACGGAAAGACGGTGATCCGCGCCGGTGGCGGTATTTATTATGAAAATGGCGTCTTCAACAATGTCCTTTTCGATCGCCCCGGAAGGCTCCAGAAGGGTCTTTTCAACCAGAGTCAGCCCGTTTGCAACCAACATGCGCTTATTCTTCCTGATGGGACGAAGCAGACCACGATCGATGGCTTGAGCATCCCTAATCAACTCTGCGACGGGGCCGCAATCGGAGATACGGTCACCGGTACCAACGGTCCCGTTCTCGTGTCAAAGGCCATCGCGGACTTGCAAACCGTTTATCAACAAGCCACAGCCGCTGCCGGGCCGCTCAACAACGCCGCCTACTTTGGCGCCTCCAATTCCACAGTGTTCACTGGTTCGATGTTTGCTCCGAACTTCCGCTCGCCGTTTTCGGAGCAGATGAACGTGGGCTTCCAACGCGAATTGCACCCGGGCACCGTTCTGAGCGTTGATTATGTTCGGAACATTGGTCTGCACACACTGCTCGGCATCGACCACAATCGAGTGGGTGCCGCCTCAACTTTGAACAAGGACACGGCCACCACTGCGATAATCCAGACCAACTCGTTTCTGGGTTGTGGTGCTTCCGCATCAGCAGCGGCGATTGATTGCGCCATCGGAAAAGGCGCCACAATCGGAGACTACGCGAACGATACATCCGTAAGTATTGGCGGCGGTCTCAACGCAACCGGTGGCGCTCCTGCCGGGGCCGGCGCCGTTGCCTTTGGAGGAATAAACCCCAACTTCGGTCAAGTGCTCATGCTGGAGTCAGTAGGACGGACGGTGTACAACGGACTCGACATCGTATTGCGTTCCGATATCAAGAGCCCCGTCAAGGGCATTCGCCGCCTCAATACGCAGGTAGCGTACTCTCTCTCAAGGCTGAAGAGCCAAGCGCAGGATGTGGATTTTATCAACAACGCGCTGGACTTCAATAACCCGAGCAAGTTTATCGGGCCGGGCAGCCTCGACCGCACCAATCAACTCTCAGCTGGCGTAATTATGGAATTACCGGCCGGAGTTCGCCTGAACTTCATTACCCACTTCTACACGGCGTTGCCACAGACTCTTGTTTTTAACCCTGCCGGAAACAGCGAGGATATCTTTCAATATGACACCACCGGTGACGGCCAGACAGGCCCGAGTCCAAATATTGCACCGGTACCGGGTTCAAACGTCGGTTCCTTCGGCCGCGATATCAAGGCAGACGGCTTGAACAACTTCCTGCAAACCTATAGCACTAAGTTCGGAAACCAGTTAACTCCAGCTGGCCAGGCACTCGTAAGCGCGGGACTGTTCAGCGGCACTCAGCTTCAACAACTGTGCGCCATCACTCCGTCGTTGAACCCGATTAACAACTGCGCAACAGCATACCCTGGGCTTCAACTCCAGCCTGCCCCGGCAGGTCAGTTGGGGAACTCCAACTTCTTCACGTTTGACCTTCGCCTCGGTTGGTCTATCAAGCCAATCCGCAAGTGGGAACGGCTGGCCGTCGAACCGCAGGTAGCGTTTTACAACCTCTTCAATCACTCCAACTTTAACGGGCCGACGCAACTGTTGAGCGGCGTCCTCGACGGCACGCCTGGTTCTGTGAACGGCACCACGTCTGCTAACCGCCCCATCAGCCTGCAAACCGGCCTCGGCTCCGGCGTGTTCGCCATTGGCGCTCCGCGCTCGATTGAGTTCGGGTTCAAGGTTAGTTTCTAAACACAAAAACTGTTCAATTCAACCTGGACGGGGAGTTTCATCTCCCCGTCCTTTTTCTCTTCTAGGAAGTCTTTTCTGTTCTGTCCTAAGGTTTCTTCCGCGGAGGTGAATATGCGGAAACTTCTGCCGGTTCTGCCCCTTCTGCTGTTACTCCCAATAAACGGATCGCCCGCCCCCGGTCAAGGCCGCCCCATTCCTCCCGGTGTTC
>Ga0210410_10001680_pt1 | contig 20517 bp, 19 predicted proteins | sample IncBWC4MmetaG_FD_161058 | JGI IMG/M metagenome (GOLD analysis project Ga0210410, IMG submission 161058) | Forest soil microbial communities from Barre Woods Harvard Forest LTER site, Petersham, Massachusetts, United States - Inc-BW-C-4-M | ecosystem: Environmental > Terrestrial > Soil >... | reverse complement strand
CAGGGTTCCGAGAAACGCGATGGCGAGGGTCTCGCCCATCGCCTTGATCAACAGATGGAGGTGACCGCCAGCCGACGGAGGAAACATCAGCGCGACGAACTTTGCGAGCGACGCCAGCCCCGGTCCGATCTGGTCAAACGGAATGGCGAGCCACCACACCGCGAAAATCGCGACGCCCGCGATCCCCAGCGGCGCAGCAAGCGCGGACGCGCGCCGAAGCGGCGAGTCGTTGAAAAGATTGCGGTGCCGGTCCAGCACCGTGTTTGGATCGTCCAGGAGCGTCATGCGGCGCGCGCTCATCGGCCCGTATCCTGACCGGACAACCGATGCCGGATCCGTTCAGTCACCAGATCGATGACCGCTACCGAAACGATGATCATCAGCAGGATGGCGCTGACGTCGGTATAGTAGAATTTTCGGATAGCCACGAAAAGATCCTGACCGATCCCTCCTGCCCCAACCATGCCAACCACCGAGCCTGACCGCACGTTGATCTCAAAGCGCAGCAGGGTGTAGCTGGCGAAACTCGACACGACCTGCGGCAGCGCACCGAACCGCACCATTTCGATAAATCGGCTTCCAGTGCTGCGCACACCTTCGACCGGCTTCATATCGATGTTTTCGATGGCCTCGGTGAACAGCTTGCCGAGCGTCCCGAAGGTATGAATTGCGATCGCGAGGATTCCTGCCAGGGGTCCGAGGCCGAAGGCGCTGACAAACATCAATGCGAATACCAGGTCAGGAACCGTGCGGCAGAATTCGAAAATGCGCTTGATGCTCCATCGCAGCACATTGCTTGGAGCAAGATTGGCCGCGGCGAAGAAGGCAATCGTGAATGCACCGCTGGCGCCGATCAATGTGCCGAGATAGGCGATCAGTACGGTATCGAGCAGGAGCTTCAGCCAGCCCGTGAAATTCCAGTACCAGTCCGCGACGTCCGCATCAAAATGCGCAATGCCGAGCTTGGGAACAATCCGGCCAAAATAACTGGTGAAGTTCGATATGTGCTGGAAAAGATAGTTGACATCGACTTCGCCGAAACGCCCGGCGATGGCTATCAGGATGGCCAGGATCCCCAGTACCAGCAATGATTGCCGGCGGCGGCGTCCGACTTCACGCTGGTAGTCGGCGAGCAGCACCTCGAGGCGCGCCTGCGGTACGCTCAGGATGCTGGAGGTCATGACCGGCCCGCGTGGATCAGAAAAAAGGGGAGCGGCGAAAGCTCGCCGCTCCCCGGGGCTCTTCAGGAGCGCTTTTTGCGCATGTCGTTGACGTACTGAATCATGTCCACGGTGTCCTGATAGTCCTTGTGGGTCACCGGCACAAACTCCTTGTCCTTGCCGTCGGACAAGCGGTCGAAGGCGGCCTTGTCCTTGGTGGGAGCCTCCATGAAAGCCTTTACGATGCTCTGCTTGAGATCGGTTGGGAGATCGGAGAGGTACGCATAGGGCGAACCGGCCAGGAGTCCGGACTTGAAGATGACCCGGAAATCTTCCTTCTTGGCCATTCCTTTCGCGACCATGCGCGTGAGGTTCGAGTCGGTATCCGAATTCCACCAGTCAGCGGCGCAATCGACCGTGCCCTTGTCGAGCGCAATCACGCCGTTCTCGTGGCTTCCGGTGATGATCGACTTGCTGAAGAAGGCATCAGCATCGATACCGTTCTTGTGCAGGAAGAATCGTGGCGCATTGTAGCCGGAGGTCGAATTCGGATCGACGAAGCCAATGGTCTTGCCCTTGAGATCCTTGATATCCTTGTAAGGACTGTTGGCCTTGACGTAGATCACCGAATAGTAGCCGACCGTGCCGTCATTGTTCCTGGTGGTGACGAATGGTTCGATCTTGACGCCGGTCATATAGGCCGTCGAATACGAGGCTGGGCCGTAATAGGCCACCTGAATATTGCCGGCGCGCTGGCCCTCGATGACAGCAGCATAGTCGTTGGCGATGCGCAGCTTGACAGGAACGCCGAGTTCTTTCGAGAGATAGGCCATGAAGGGAGCGTAGCGGTCGTTGACGCCCGACGCATTTTCGGCCGGTATTACGGCGAAGGTCAGTTCCTTGTATTTCGATTTCCAGTCATCGGCATGAGCAACGCTCGTGGTAAAGGCCAGCGCAATCGCGCCTGCGGATACAAAATGGCGGCGGTTCAGCATATGTCTTCTCCTGTCGGGTGGGTGAGGCAGTTTCTTGTCGGCGCGAGGGTCGCGGCAGTCAGCGGCTACGCGATAGCAGGTACGCCTAGAATGGAGCCTTCAACGGGGAAGGCGTTCGGTCTTGCCGACGAGGTGGCCCTTGCGTCGGATTCGAGGCCATAAAGACGCTGCGCTTCCAATTCCGTCAGTTGTTCAGGCGTCCCGTCGAACACCACCTGACCGGCCGCCATGCCGATCAAGCGATCGCAATAGCCGCGCGCCAGTTCGAGGGAATGAAGGTTGCAGATCACGGTGATCCCAAAATCCCTGTTGATACGCTGCAGCGAGTCCATCACCACTTTGGTGTTGTGCGGATCGAGCGAGGCGATCGGCTCGTCCGCGAGAATAATGTCCGGTTCCTGGACCAATGCGCGAGCGATCGCGACGCGCTGCTGCTGACCGCCGGAAAGCTGATCCGCGCGCTGCACCGCAAGCGATGCGATATCAAACTCCTCGAGTGCGGCCAATGCGATCGCCTTGTCGGCATCCGGCCATAGTTTCAGCAATGCCCTCGCCGGCGAGACCGTCGCCAAACGGCCCATCAGCACGTTAGTCAGGACATCGAGACGGCCGATCAAATTGAACTGCTGGAAGATCATGGCCGAACGGGCGCGCCACTTCCGCAGCTCGCGACCCTTCAGCGCGGTGACGTCAACGCCGTCGAAAACAATGCGTCCGGAGCTCGGCTCCGCGAGACGATTGATCATCCGCAGCAGCGTCGACTTGCCGGCGCCGGAACGGCCGATCACACCGACAAAGCCACCGGGAGCTATCGAGAACGATGCATTGTCGACAGCGGCCTTTGTGCCGAAACGGCACGTCAAACCTTCAACCACCAGCATGCATTGCTCCAGACCCCCAAGCCTTGACCATCGCTAGCGTCTGGATTCGACAGTTGTGTGACAGTCGCGCTACGCGGCACCCGCGGTCCACACCCCAGTGGGGCGTCATCCATCTGTCATGATACTGTCATCATGCGCATCGATGACGTGCAGCCTTGGGTCGTTACGCATCACTCGTGGAAATTCGCATGGCCGGCAAAATACTTTCGGTTGAACCGACCGTCGATCCGTCGGCGAAACTGCACGATGCCAGGCTTGGCGCCTATTGCGAGGTCGGCGCCCGAACTATCCTGCACGACGTCGTCATGGACGATTATTCCTACGTCGTGAACGACGCGCAGATCACCTATGCCACGATCGGAAGGTTCTGCTCGATCGCGGCGATGACGCGAATCAACCCCGGGAATCATCCGATGCAGCGGGCTTCGCAGGCGCACTTCACCTATCGCGCCAGCGCTTATTTCCCGGGCGAGAGCGACGAGCCGGAGTTTTTCGAATGGCGGCGCGGCCATCGCGTTCACATCGGTCATGACGTCTGGATCGGGCATGGCGCGATCGTGTTGCCGGGCCGCAGCGTCGGCACCGGCGCCGTTGTCGCGGCCGGCGCCATCGTGACCAAGGACGTGCCGGCCTACACCATCGTCGCCGGAAATCCGGCGCGGACGATCAGACTGCGGTTTCCGGAAGAGACTACCAACCGGCTGGCGGCGCTTGCGTGGTGGGACTGGGACCACGAAACCCTGCGCAGGGCCCTGCCCGATTTTCGAAAACTCGCTGTCGAGGACTTTCTCGCAAAATACGAGGCGGCGGTCAGTTCCAGTCGCCCGCGTAACCCCAAACGAAGTGCAGCATCGTGACCGACATTTTCATCGACCGCGGCCGGACCCTGTTCGGCAGAGAATTTTCTGAATCCTCGCTGCAGATCGCCGGAGGCAAGATCAGCGAAGTTGATTCGGACCGCAGACGCGGCTCATTTGGGCTCGATGCCCGGGATCTCCTGGTGCTGCCTGGGATCGTCGATCTGCATGGCGACGCGTTCGAGCGGCAAATGATGCCCCGCCCCGGCGTCGATTTTCCGATCGACGTGGCGCTGGCCGACAGCGACCGGCAGGCGATCGCCAATGGAATCACCACCGTCTATCACGCCACGACCTGGTCCTGGGAGCCCGGCCTTCGCAGCGGCGACAATGCGAGGCAGTTACTCGAGGCAATCGAGACCTTGCGGCCGCAACTCGCCGCCGACACCCGCTTCCACCTGCGCCATGAGACCTACAATCTCGAGGCCGAATCCGAGATCAAGCAGTGGCTATCCGACGGACGTATCGACCTGTTCGCGTTCAACGACCACATGGATTCCACGGTCGCCAGCCTCGCCAAGCCGCAGAAGCGGGCGCGTATGGTGGAGCGTTGCGGCCTTTCCAGCGAGGAGTTCGATCGGCTGGTCACGCGCGTGGTGGCGCGCGGCTCCGAAGTCCCAGGCTCGATCGCGGGGCTGGCTGAAACAGCGCGTTCAGCCGGGGTGCGGATGCTCTCGCACGACGATGAAAGCCCCGCCGCGCGAAAGGAATTTCGCGCGCAAGGTGTCGGCATCGCTGAATTTCCGGTCAACGAGGAAACCGCGCGCGAGGCGGCCGGGGCCGGCGATGCCATCGTGTTCGGCGCGCCCAATGTGGTGCGCGGCGGCAGCCATACCGGATGGACCAAGGCGGCCGACATGATCGCCAAGGGCTTATGCTCGGTCTTGGCCTCCGACTATTACTATCCGGCGCCGTTGCTGGCCGCGTTCCGCCTTGTTGCCGATGGCGTGTTGCCGCTTGCCGAAGCGTGGAATTTGATTTCGGCGGCCCCGGCCCGGGCCGCAGGTCTCACCGATCGCGGCATTCTGGCGGAAGGGCGCCGGGCCGACCTCATCCTGGTCGACGATGATGTGCCGCTGCGGCCGCGCATCATCGCTGTCATCGCCGCCGGGCGCTTGGTTCATCTGACGGACGCGAGCCGCCTGATCCATTCGTCTCACGCCCAAGGCAAGGCGGTTGCAGCCGCCTGACGCCGCTCTATTCTGCTGAGATGGCGACCTTTCCCCGTTATGCGATCTATTACGTGTCTGCGCCCGGCAGCGATCTCGATCGCTTCGGTGCGCAACTGCTCGGCTATGACGCCTTCAGCGGCGAGGACCTGCCCTTCCCGGACGGGATTTTGCCGTTAGTGCCGGACTGGCATGACCTGACGCGGGATCCGCGCAAATACGGTTTTCATGCCACGCTGAAGGCGCCGCTGTCACTGGCACAAGGGAGGACCGAGGCTGAGCTGCTGACCGCCTGCGAATCGTTCGCCGGCGCGTCCCGGGCAATTCCGATCATCGCGCCGGTCGTCGATTCGATCAGCGGCTTTATCGCGGTGGTGCCGCGCGAACCGGTAGCAGAACTGGAACGGCTTGCGGCGGATTGCGTCAGCGCGCTCGATTCGTTCAGAGCCCCGCTGACAGCAGATGATCGTGAACGACGAAATCCATCACAGCTGACGCCGAGGCAACGCGAATATCTCGATCGCTGGGGGTATCCTTACGTCTTCGAAGAATTCCGCTTCCACATGACGCTGACAGGCCGGCTTGGTGCCGAGCGGCGCGAACCCGTGTTGAGGATGCTGCGAAATCGTTTTTCCGCGCTCGGTCTGAACACGCTCGCGATCGACAGGATGGCGCTGTTCCGTCAGGACAATACCGATTGCCGATTCCGCATCGTCAATCATTGGAAGCTGCGCGCCGCTGACGGCCGCCAAAATTGATCTGCGTCAGCGGCTGCGAACGCCCTGCACCTGGCAACCCCGCAAGAACAGCGCCACGCAATTGCCTACCCGCGCTTCGATCTGCGGACGCGACGGCAGCGGCACGCCGCCGAACATCGCGGCGCGCCGCGGCGCCGAGGTAACCATGCCGAGCAGCATGCCGGCGGCCTCGTCGACGTCGTCGAGCGCAATCAAGCCGCGCGCCTGCTGCACCCGCAACCAGTCCGCCAGCGCCATGGCAGTACGCTCGATCGCGTTCTTGTAGAACGTCCCCGCGATACCGCAGAACTTGCCGGCCTCCTGCAGCACCATGCGCTGAACCGCGATCACTTCCTCGTCGAGCGCAAGATCCGCGCACGCCATCAGCGCCGCAAACAGGGCCTGTTCGATGTCGGTGTGATCCGCGGCGTGGAGGTTGACGACAGAGAGGAAGCGGTCGAGCCGGTCCGACACCATGCCCTCGAACAGCGACGCCTTGTTGGGAATCAGGCGATACAGCGTCTTGGTGGACACCCCGGCGCGGCGCGCCACGGTCTCCATGCTGGTCGCGGCGTAGCCGCTGGCGGCGAATTCATGTCGCGCGGCCTCGTAGATGACCCCGCGTGTTTCATCGTCGGGACGGACCTGTGGACGACCGCGGCAGCGCTTGTCCTGGGTCTTGGCCTGGGTGGTGTCGATCTCAGCCATGCTTTTACATGATGCCTGTCATTCCATTGACAGTCCCAATATAGGGTCTATTTTGGAAAATATCAAGTTTCCTAAATAAGCCACCCGGGAGCGACCGCCATGACCCGCCATACCACCGCATTCGAGATCGAGCGTCCGGTTCCAGCCAGTCAGGCCGCCGAGGATCTGCTGCCAGGCTCATATGGTGTGGGCCGCGCCAGTGAAGCTCCCGTTCCCGCACCTCGGAAAAAGTTCAATTTTCGCAAGGCATTAATGACCGGCGTTGCGTTGGCGGCGCTTGCCGGCGCGGCCTGGTACGGCTGGGATTACTGGACCGTCGGCCAATATCTGGTTTCGACCGACGACGCCTATGTGAAGGCCGACAACACCACCATAGCCCCAAAAGTCTCCGGATATCTGCGGGAGGTGCTGGTGGGCGACAATGAACGGGTCAGGGCCGGCCAGGTGCTGGCGCGGATCGACGAGCGCGATTTCCAGGTGGCGCTCGACCAGGCCAGATCCGACGTCGGTGCGGCGCAAGCCGCCATCGCGAGCAAACAGGCCCAGCTCGGCGTTCAACAGACGGTGATCGACGCCGCAAGGGCAACCGTCGACGTCGACAAGGCGACCGTCACCTTCGCCGCCCAGGAGAACAAGCGCTACACCGATCTGGCCAGCACCGGTTATGGCAGCGTGCAGAACGCACAGCAGGCGCAATCGCGCATCGCGGGCGCACAGGCCGCGGTCCAGCGCGACACCGCCAATCTCGCATCGGCCCTGAAACAGGTCGATCTGCTCAAGGCCGAAATCGCCCAGGCGACCGCGTCGCTGGCGCGGGCAAATGCAGCGCAGAACCAGGCCGAACTCAATCTCGGTTACACCTCCGTCGTCGCGCCGATCGACGGCATCGTCGGCAACCGCAGCTTGCGCGTCGGCCAGTTCGTGCAGGCCGGGACGCAACTGATGTCGGTGGTACCCGCCACCGGCGCCTATGTGGTCGCGAATTACAAGGAAACCCAGCTCACGGATGTGCGCCAGGGACAGGCGGTCGATATCGCCGTCGACATGTTCCCCGGCCACATCGTGCACGGCCGCGTCGACAGCATTGCGCCCGCCAGCGGCCAGGAATTCGCGCTGCTGCCGCCGGACAACGCCACCGGCAACTTCACCAAGGTGGTGCAGCGCATACCGGTCAAGATCGCACTCGACCGCGACAATGACTCCTTGGTCGAACTACGTCCGGGCATGTCGGTGATTCCGACCATCGAGACCAAGTCGCAAGCCCGCGATCGTCGGGCGGTTGCCGCATCCAAATTGTCAGGCAAGGTTTCCGGAGGATAGTGCCATGTCAAATCCTGTCCTGTCAGCCGCGCTACCCTCGCTTCCTTCCTCTTACGCAGGATCCGGGCGCGCAACCATCGATCCGAACCGCGCCAGCGTCACGACCTGGATCGCCGTCCTCGCCGCCATGATCGGCTCGTTCATGGCGATCCTCAACATCCAGATCACCAACGCCTCGCTGCTCAACATCGAAGGCGGCATCGGCACCGGCGTCGACAACGGATCGTGGATCTCGACCTCATACCTGATCGGCGAGATCGTGGTGATTCCGCTCACCGACTATCTCAGCCGGGTGTTCTCGTTCCGCCGCTACATGCTCGCAAGCGCGACGCTTTTCGCGGCGTTCTCGGTCGCCTGTGCCTTCACCCACGATCTGCCCTCCATGATCGCGATGCGCGGCCTGCAGGGCTTTGCCGGCGGCGTGCTGATCCCGATGGCGTTCACGCTGGTGCTGACCAAGCTGCCTAAGCCGCAACAGCCGATCGGGCTCGCCGTGTTTGCGCTTTCCGTCACCTTCGCCCCGGCGATCGGCCCCACCATCGGCGGCTATCTCACCGAAAATTACGGCTGGCGGACCATTTTCTTCGTCAACGTGCTGCCGACCATCGTGATGGTAACGGCGCTTTATCTGACGCTCGAGCGCCAACCGATGCAGCTCAAGCTCTTGAAAGAAGGCGACTGGGCCGGCATCGCCACCATGGCGATCGGGCTGTCGGCCTTCCAGACCGTGCTCGAGGAGGGCAACAAGGATGACTGGTTCGCCTCACCCTTCATCCTGCGCCTCGCGGTCGTCGCGCTGGTGAGCCTGTCGCTGTTCGCCTGGATCGAGCTTTCGATCGAAAAGCCGCTGATCCGGCTGCGGCTCTTGACCCGCCGCAACTTCGGCGTCGGCACCATCGCCATGACGCTGCTCGGCTTCGCGCTGTTCGGATCGGTCTACATCCTGCCGGCCTATCTCGGTCAGGCGCAAGGCTACAATGCGGAACAGATCGGCGAGGTGCTGGCATGGACTGGCCTGCCCCAGCTCCTCCTGATTCCGCTGGTGCCGAAGCTGATGCAGCGCTTCGATGCCCGCTATATCGCCTTCACCGGGCTGATGATCTTCGCCTATAGCTGCTTCATGAATACGGCGATGTCGCCGGACTATGCCGGCGACCAGCTCTGGATTCCCAACATCGTGCGCGCCATCGGCCAGGCCATGGTGCTGACCCCGCTGACCTCGGTGACAACAGGCGATACCGCTCCGCAGGATGCGGCGGCGGCGTCCGGCATCAGCAACATGTTCCGCAACCTCGGCGGCGCGATCGGCACCGCGGTGCTTGCCACCGTGATCACCAAGCGCGAGCAGTTCCACTCCAACATCATCGGCCAGTCGGTGACGCTCGGCCGCGAGGAAGTGCGCAACCGGATTGCGCAGATGACGGACTTCTTCATGGCCCACGGCGTGCCTGACCCGGCGGCGGCGCATCAGCAGGCCATCATCGCGCTCGGCAACGCGGTGAAGCGCCAGGCGCTGGTAATGGGCTTCAGCGATACCTTTGCAGTGATCGGCTTTGTACTGGTGCTCGCCGCCACCGCGGTGGCATTCACCCGCAAGGTGAAAGCAAGCGGGGCCGGAGCGCACTAAGATCGCAGTTCAAATGGACGTGTCGATTGGTGCTGTGGCACGCCGCAGCCAATCCCACAGCTTCCGCGGCAGGTTTCTGCGGGGAATACGAGCTGTTATACCCGTCTCTTCACCGGATTCAGGCGCCGTTTTTGGCGCTCTGGAACCTGGTTCGACAAATTGCATAGAAGGCAGATCTCGCTGCGGCGGACTCGATATCGGTGCCTTCGGTCGCCGCGCGAGTTGGGCAAGTGCTGCCGCTTCAACCGCGAGCGGACCCACATTGGCGAGAAAAGCGCGTTCATAGCCGCGCGACAGCCGCTCGATTGCGGCATCGAGCGGCAGCCAATCGACGGCCCTCACATCATACATCAGCTCGTAAGCCTGCTCGCCGCTAGCCTCCATTCGCCAGTAGTGGACGACCTTGGACCGTCCGCCGGACTCATAGACCAGCGTTCCCAGAAAATCGTGCACGGCGACGTCATGCCCGGTTTCCTCCATGACTTCGCGCTCGGCGGCGCCGCGCGGTGTTTCGCCATCATCGAGCTTGCCCTTGGGAAGCACCCATTCGTTGCGCTTGCGCAGCCGCACCACCGCGATCAGCGGAGTTTCCTCCTGCCGCAGCACGATGCCTCCCGCCGCCAGAACAGGCACTCGCGTCATCTCACGTCCCAAGGTTTGCGATTTTCAATCGCGGTTCGATCGCCGTTGCATACCGCCGTCCGATGGCGAAATCGAGATTGACGCCGGTGGTGGGGAGCGAAAACTGAGCGGACGGCCTGGGGCAGCATCGAGACCGCCCCCGAGCGCGTCGACTTCGATCCGGCTCGGAACTTCCCGGTACATAGCCGGATTAAACTCGATCGCTGACAAGCGCATCTTGCACGCTATAGTTCGAGACATCATTTCCTGCACAGGTCGTCAGCCCTCAATGGCAAATATCTGGGCTCGCAAATCCGCTGCGGTGTTGTTGAACGAGGCCGCCGAAAGCGACGGTGCGGACGGACAGACGCGGCCTTTGCGGCGGACATTGTCCGCGCTTAACCTGGTCGCAATCGGGGTCGGCGGCATCATCGGCGCGGGAATTTTCGTCCTGACCGGACACGCTGCCGCAGCAAATGCGGGGCCCGCGGTCTCGCTCTCATTCCTCCTTGGCGCGGTTGCGTGCGCGTTCGCCGGACTGTGCTACGCCGAAATGTCGTCGACGGTGCCGATCAGCGGCAGCGCCTATACTTACGCCTATGCCACCCTTGGTGAGCTGATGGCGTGGATTATCGGCTGGGACCTGATCCTCGAATACGCCGTGGGTGCGATCACGGTCGCCATAGGCTGGTCAGGATATGTCGTCAGCCTGGCCAGGGATCTCGGTCTGAATCTCCCGGCACGATATGTATCGTCTCCGCTTACCTACGACGCCGCCAAACACGCGTGGTCGCTGACCGGCGCTGTTCTGAACATCCCGGCGGCAGTGATAGTTGTCGTCATCACAGCGCTGCTGGTCGCAGGCATACGGGAGACGGCGCGGTTCAACAATTTTATTGTGGCGGTCAAGCTTATCGTGATCGCGCTGTTTATCGTGTGCGCCGTACCCGCCTTCAGCACAACGAACTGGATTGCGCCGGGCAATCCTGCCGGGGCTTTTATCCCGCCCAACGCAGGTGTCGGGATTTATGGCTGGTCGGGCCTGCTGCGCGGCGCGGCTGTGGTGTTTTTCGCCTATATCGGATTCGATGCCGTCTCGACCGCAGCACAGGAGGCCAAAAATCCGAAGCGGGACATGCCGATCGGCATTCTGGGCTCGCTGGTGATCTGCACGGTGCTTTACGTCGTGGTTGGTTTTATTCTCACGGGAATCGTGCCTTTCGACAGGCTGAACGTTCCCGACCCGATCGCGGTTGGTATCGATGCGGCCGGGGTCGGCTGGCTTTCTCCGTTTATAAAGCTCGGAATCATCTTCGGCCTGACCTCGGTCATTCTCGTGATGCTGCTGGCGCAGCCGAGGATTTTTCGGGCGATGGCGCATGACGGTTTGCTTCCCCCGATGGCCGCGAAGATACATCCGCGCCTTCGCACCCCCTACGTGTCGACCATCGCGACGGGCGCAGTGGTGGCCGTTCTCGCAGCGCTGTTGCCGATCGGCCTCGTCGGCGAGCTCGTCAGTATAGGGACGCTGTTTGCATTCGCCGTCGTATCGATCGGAGTCCTGGCGTTGCGCATCACCCAGCCGAAGCTCAGTCGCCCGTTCAAAGCGCCGGCGATCTGGATCGTCGCACCCGCCGGCGCCGCGACCTCGATATTTCTGATGTTCGGTCTCCCGGTCGACACGTGGATCAGGCTGGCGGTCTGGCTCGCGATCGGACTGGTGATCTACTTTGCCTATGGGGCGCGGCACAGCCGGATCACGGCCCACACATAGCCGGAGCAGTTTCGCTTCGCCGCGGCTACATCATCACCGGATGTTTTCGCTGCTGCTTCCCTCGTCAAGAGTCGAATTATTTTCGTGCCGGCTTGGCATTCGCGCGGGATCAATTCCCGTGTGCGCGCGAGAAGTTAGCCCTGTGGGCACACATGGCGTCAGGCGATCTCTTGGCCCTGCCGCACACTGCGCTGGCAACAGACGCCACGCTGCTCGATCTCCAGATCACGATAATTTCACGGCCACGCCGACAGTCTCGCGCCCTGAACGGAGAACGTTTCAATGGCGGTGCATGAGGGGATCGAGGCATCTGCGCTCCGGATTTCGGAAACTACTGCGGCCGATGATCTTGTTCCCACTTCTGGAACGCCTCGCGGCTTCCGACATTTTCTTGGCTCGCCCCGGCCGTCGCAGCGGTTCACGGTGTATGGGATCGACCCGTTGGCGACGCCGGCACATCTGCCAAGGGTACGAGGGCTGATGAACCGATTGTCGCGGCGGATGGATGCCGAATTGCCTTGGCCCGCTCACAGCGATACGTCAATCGAGCGCTGGGAAAATCCCGGTATCCCGTCGGGCTACACTTATCTGCTGCAGTTTGTAGCCCATGATCTCGTCCACTCCGCCATACCGCTTTCGGTTGCGGGGGTCCTTGATGCCGATACCGCGAATGCCCGCCGCTCCGCCCTCAAGCTCGAAACGCTGTTTGGCGGCGGCCCCGTCGGATCTCCTTCCGTGTATGCGCTCGACGCGCCGAACGACGAGCGACGCACCAAGCTGCGGCTTGGCCGGATGCGCTGGAAAGATAAGGGCGTGGAGGCCGGCTGCCCGTTCCGTGATATCGCGCGGACTCCGGCGGAAAACGTCACCGGGATAGACCGCAGCATTGCGGGAAAGCGCGTTGCTCTCACGGAAGCGCTGATCGCCGATCCCCGCAACGACGACCACGCCATCATGTCGCAATTGACCGCGCTGTTCGCGCTGCTGCACAACGGCCTGGTCGACGTCGTTCGCCGCGGCGAGCCCGCCACCGGCCCCAATGCCAGCCTGGGTGCCGCCTACAAACGGTTCCTGTGCGCGCGCGACGCATTGACGCTGATCTATCGCAACATCGTCCGGAAGGACTTGATGCGGCGAGTGATCCACCCGGAGATCTACGCGGCCTACGCCGGTACGAATCCAGACTTCATCGATCGGCCTGCACCTTCCAACAGTGGAGCGACAAGTCGCGGCATCCGAGAGCATGGCGGCTGGCAAATCCCCCTTGAATTCTCCCACGGCGCATTCCGGTTCGGCCACGCCATGGTGCGGCCCGAATACGTCATCAATGATCTCGCCACCCACGATCTGAACAACACCCTGGAAAAGAACTCGGCGAACGACCCCGTCAACATGCCGCTCGATGCGACATGGATCGTGCGCTGGTCGTACTTCTTCGAAATCAAGGGATCGAGGCCCAATTTCAGCCGGCGTATCGGCCCGTTTCTCAGCGACGGGCTCGGCAATGACCAGTTCTTTCCCGCTGTCGATCAAACCAATAGGGTCGGCCTGCTCTATCGGGATCTTCTGGGCTCAGCGCTCGCCGGCCTATGGTCGGTGGATGCGCTGATTGCCGAGATTGCCGTCCGGCGACCGCACTTCATCGGCATTTCACGGTTGCTCGCCGATCGTCCGTACCGGGTCCGCGAACTCCGCAATTGGCTGCCCTCTGTACCGAACTATGGCGGGCTCACTACCGAGGACATCGAGACCCTTGCGAACGACCCGCCGCTGCCTTTCTTCATCTTGTTCGAGGCGATGCAGCAGCCGCACTCGGAGGGCATGCATCTTGGACCGCTGGGTTCGATCATCGTGTCGGAAGTGATCTTCGGCGCCCTCGCGAACGATGAGCTTCCTGCCGGCAACAGTTCAGCTTCGCTGACCGAAGCGCTCGCTGAAGTTTCCGCTGAATATTACCCGACAAATGTCTTTGAAGAAGTACCCGAAATTGAACGCATGGATCAGCTGGCGGAGTTTATCGCCGAGATCGCTGGTCTGCGACAGGCCGTACCCGCATTTCTGTGAGTCGGACTCCTTCCGCCTCACGCAACCCGGAGGACTGAACAGATGGCTATCGAAAGAATGGTGGTGACGAACCATGAGCGTTGGGGCAACCTGGTCAAGACTTGGTCGACCGGCAAAAACTATCTCGACGACGACAACGAGTATCCGATCCCGGAAACCGTCGAAGCATTCAAGGAGCAGCTCGCCAAGGCACAGGTGTTCATGACCGTGCCGGATCGCTTCAAGCAGATCAAGTTCGTGACACAGGAACAGGATACGATCGTGGTACGATTGCCGCCAAAGGTGATGATCGCGGATTCGGAGGAACGGCTGAGCCAGCCCGGCGCAACTTATCCGCTTCCGCCGTTCTACAAGCGCCTGTTCAACGGCATGGATCCGGTGATTCCCGAGAATGAGAAATTCCGCGTGCATGCCGAGCGTATCGGCGATTATACGATTAGCCTCTGTTCCTGAAACTACCTGATTGGAACGGCTGGGCAATACCTTCGACTGGAAGTCCTGCGCCACGCAATCCGTCGCGCAGGGCTTCCCATCGCGCCCTTACACTGATCGGATGGGCTTGCAGCGTCCAGCGGACCACGGCCTCGTCGGTCGGGGCTAGTGATCCAACCCAAAACGAACGTATTCCGTTGAGGTAGCGTTGAGCCTCTTCCCGCGCCATATCCGGTTGCCCGAGATGAATCAGCGCCGCCGTGCGCCACGCGGGCAGTATCTTTACAACACCCTGCGCGCGATCGATGGCCTCGACAGCGCCGGCGTAATCGCCGCACAGGAACCGGATGATGCCATGGTAACCCCATCCGAGATATGGGGGCGCTGGCGAAAGGGCCAGCGACTGCTCGGCCCGCAGCCGAGCCTGCTCGATCGATCCGCAGAAAGCGTAATAGTGCGCAGAGGACAATAAGGTCCACGGGTCGTTGTCGTTCAGCTCGCAGGCGAGTTCCATGTGCGGCGCCGCCTCGGCCTCCCGGAACGCCATCACATAAGACCAGCCGCAGCACAGATGCGCTCTGGAATCCACCGGATCCAGTTGAACGGCACGCTTGGCGAGTTCAAGCGTTGCCTGTGCCTTGCCGAGTTCGCGGAACAAGCCAGGGTGAACAAAAAGCTCGTTATTGTTCATTTGCACGAGGCTGCTGTAGCAAGGCGAGAACGTGGGATTTTCCCGGATGGTATCGCGGAAGATGGTGACCGCGCGCTGCCAGCTTTCCGCATCGTATTTGAAATGCAAACTCTGCCCGCGCAGCCAGCGATCGTGGGCATCGAGCGAAACGTCGGGTTCGCCTGCAAGCCGCTTCAGCCGTTCGGCTGATAGCTGCACATTCAGCGAGGTCGCGATCCGGCGGATGATGCGCTGCTGCGTCTCGAACCAGTTGTCGAGGCTGAGCCGGAGGCTTTCGCTCCAAATGTAGATGCCGGTCGCTTCATCGCGCAGCACCATCACCATGTTGATTTCCGTACCCGCCTGATACGCCGTCGTTTCGATGCAGTATTGCGGCGCCGAATCCGGCGGCGGAAAGGCCGCCGCGGCCGGCGGGCGATCGATGACGCTCCATTCGCGGAAACGCACCAGGCACGCCGCAAGATGCAGGCTGAACCCCTGCACCAGGTGGGCATGGTCGCTGTCGATGCCATGCATTTGAAAAGGTTGCAGGACAAGGAGAATTTTGGCCGCGGCCCCGGAGTGCCTGGCGGCCGGCACGATCAGGCGGTCAGACGGTCCGTGACTTGTACGTACCGCGCTTCCGCCTGATTCGAGCCGAACGTCAGACCGGCCTGCCGGCCGTGCGAAGGCGCCGAGCTTGATGTCGGCGACGAGTTCTTCCGTTATCGCCGACGGCTCCATGCCGTAATCGCGATCCAGCAAGTCCCAGAGCGCTTTGTAAATGCGCAGCGCACCCGCCAGGTCGCCCTGCTCCGCATGCACGCGCATGAGATGGCAGCAGGCCTCTTCGTGGGTAGGGTCGAGATTGACGATGGCTGTTGCGATTTCGGTCTTGACGTCGGCGTCGATATCCTTCGCGACCAAACCGGCACCTAGGCTTCGCATCAGCCTGTCATTGATGGTCTGACGCTTCGCAAGAACCCAGATCCGGAATGACGGGTCGAGGTCGTCCATGCCCTCGAGAATCCGCTCGCCGAGATCTGGGGTATTGAGCAGCAGGGGATGGACGCTGCCGCTTTCCGCCAGCCGGATGACGCTTTCGATATCGACCTCGACCTTCTCGGGGCTGAGATGGATCGAGAGTCTTCCCGCAGAAAATCCGCCATATCCCGCATCCTCAAACGCGGCGCGTAGTTCGCGCACGACCTGGCGCAGCGAAGCGCGGGCTTTTTCTTCGTCCGAACGGCTCCACAACAAGCCGACAAGCCGCTCGCGGCTTTCGTGTTTGGCCTCGGTAAGGGCGAGATAGCTGAGAACGGCACTTGCCTTCTGGGTTCGGAGTTCGACCAGGCGGCCTGCAAACATGATGGTGGGGCGTCCCACCAGCGAGATCGAAAGACGCGCGGCGGTTTCGGGGTTCGCTTCGGATTCCCTTGCCGCCAACCGGTGAGTGACCGCACTCTGTCGCATCCGAAGATTTTCCATTCCGGGTTGCCGTTTCGGAAGCCTATATCAAGGCGATGCCGTCGGTATAGGTCACCCCCCCGCCTGTTCGCGCAATCATATCTGCCAACCGCGACGTAGTGATTTCGGACGGGTTAAGCTGGAGGCCGGGCGCGATAACCCGGGCCACCGGAATTCCAAAGCGCGGGCGGGTCAGGTCGAGGCCGAAGGTTTCGATGCCGAATTGGCCGAGGCGGCGGACAATGATCCGCAGCACCGTGTTCGGATCGGTGCTGTCGACCGCGAAGTGTTCGGCAGGCTCCGGCAGCGGCTGCAGCAACAGACATCGACCGGCGTCGACCATGGTAGCGCGCCGTCGATGAACCCGGTCCCGCTCGTTGAGCGCGGCTTCCCCACGCTCGCTGCATTTCGCTTCGACCACAGCGTGGGCGAGTTCGATCTGACACATTTCCAGAATGGCAGATCGGGCCGCGGCCTTCAGTGTTGGCCGGGCAGCAAGGCCGAGCGCAAAACCGAAGCCGTCCGCGCGGCAGGAAACCGCCGCAACGCAGGGCACCCCGATATCCGTCGTGATATCGAGCAACCAGCTATGCCGCGCCGAAGCGTTTTGCCGCAACTGCGCCAACAGGGTCGCGGCCATGATCTGGGCCTCATGCCCGGGCGGGATCGATTTGCCGCGGTTGCCGCCCTGCCACCAAAGGCTGGCTGCGTCGCGCTCGATCAGTTCGAGCAGGCCGTGCAAGGCGGCGGCGTCCCAGGATTTGCCGGCGGCCGATCCGGTGCTCAGTGGAAATGACGGCTTCACCTCTTGCTGGGCCGGTGGCCGCCGCAGACACAGATCCGCCGGCAACAAGACCTCTTGGCCGTCGATCAGCCGCGTCGCGCGGTGCCACGAAAGCGCAGCGTCGAGGCGCAGGCGGCGCGCCGAGAAAGCGGCAAGGAAATCCCTTCCTTGCGCACCGAGCTTCGCGGTCGGGTCGCCAAGACGAGCCCGCTCGAGTTCGTCATTTCCGGTCTGCAATTGGGAAAGATATTCGATACCTTCCCCGATACATCCCTGAAACGCTTCCTGCAGCGAGACACCGACGCCGGAAACACCGACGATGGGACTGCCCGCTTGCAAGGAGTCGGCAAGGCCAGGATCGAATTCGGCTCCGAAGCAAACCAAACCGGGAGCGTCGGGCGCGGCCAACTCGAATACGCGCACAAACCGCGACGCCGCTTTGAGCAGGGCAGACCGGTGGTGCGTCTCCGAACAGGATTCGGCTCCCTTGAATTCGGCTGCCGCATATCCAAGCGACTCCAGCAGCAGCCGGGCTTCCGGGTTATCGGTTTTTTCCGAGTCGTCGCCGAGCAACAATAAAGCGGCACGCGCAAACAAATTCGACATCCGATCTCCTGTTCACGATGGCCTCACGCCTGCTCCCTACAGTCGGGCGCGTGGAGACTCAGCGTCGCTCCGGAGAAACCCATGCTCGCGAAATCCTTTGTCGTCGCCATGGCGGCCGATATTGCCCGCTCGGACTACGCAAAGCCAGCGGTCATCCGCAGCCGCAGCCGTGAATGGCTGATCGCCTGCCGCTGGGGGCCCGATGGCGAATACCTGTCGATTGCGACAGCTGGCGCCATTTTGGATCCCCGTGGGCTTGCAGCGCCCGATGCGATTGCCCCCATCCACAGCCTTGTCGGCGTGCTGGTCTCAGAATCCGAAACGGAAGCCGCCAGCACTTTTCTGCTGGTGCGCCAATTGCCCGGTCCGATCGAGCTTGCGGGCACTTTCTTTCCTGCCGACGGCTACGTGTTGCTGCAGCAGCGCGACACTATCAGCCTGATCTCCAAAACCCGCTATTCGCACAGCTGCGGCTGGCTGGATGGCAAAGAGATCCGCAAGGATATTCCCGACCCGGCGCCGTCCTCAGCGGAGGCGATGGCATGGCATATCGAGGCAAAGCGCTGCAATTGGATCGGCGAGTTCATCTCCAGGCCACTGGTGCAGGCACGGCGGGCGATACGCGCTACCGGATGACCATCGCGGAATCATCGGTGCACCGGGTTTTCCGCGACGACAAATGCAGCGTCCAGCACGATGCTTCGGCACGTCATTGATGCGGCTTCATCTGATGCCAGACAAACCGCCAAATTAGCCAGGCGCCTCCAGCAGAGGCCGGACGTGGCGATCACCGCTGTCTGCCGGTCGTTCACCCCGTAACAACGAAGCCGCACGCGCCAGCGGCTTCGGTATCGCGCCCTTGCGGTTCACGGTGGCCTCACGCCTGACGGACACAGTCGGGCGAACGGGGGCATTTGGATTCTTGCTTCGGAGGAAAATATGCTCGCGAGATCCTTTGTCGTCGCCATGGCTGCCGATATTGCCCGGTCGGATTACGCTAAGCCGACCCTTATCCGCAGCCACAGCCGGGAATGGCTGATCGCCTGCCGCTGGGGACCCGACGGCGAGTACCTTTCGATCGCGACCGCTGGCGCGATTTTGGATCCCGGTGGGCTGATGGCGCCTGACGCCATTGCCCCCATCCACAGCCTGTTTGGCGTGCTGGTGTCGGAGACGGACGTCGCCAGCACTTTTTTGCTGGTACGCCAGTTGCCCATTCAGATCGAGCTGGCCGGCACTTTCTTTCCGGCAGACGGATACGCGTTGCTGCAGCAGCGCGAGACCATCAGCCTGGTCGCCAAAGCCCGCTATTCGCACAGCCGCGGGTGGCTCGATGGCAGAGAGATACGCAAGGACGTTCCCGATCCCGCGCCTTCCTCCACGGAGGCGATGGCATGGCACATCGAGGCGAAGCGCTGCAGCTGGATCGGCGAGTTCATCTCGGAATCCTTGTTGCAGGAAAAGCATGCCATTCGTGCGGCCGGGTGACCCTCATCGCGGCATGCGGGCGCGGCCCGCCACAGGTTGCGTCGGGTCTATGCCCGCGGCTGAATTCGGCGCCGGCGCTCGCGACGTTTGGCGGCGGCGGGACGCGGGATTGAAGATTTCACTCGAGGCTGTTGGTCGGCGACACTTTTAACCAGCCGGGCGATAGCACGCCGCACACGGGGATCGGTCGTCCGCGCAAAAGCCGTGAGAACCCGCAATGCATCCCGCTCGGCAAGCAGTCGAAAAGGCGATTTCGGTCCGGCGGATTTTTCCTCGGAGGATTCAAATAGTTCGCCGATCGAAATGCCCAGCACAGAAGCGATCCGCGATAGCCGGCTGGCGCCTACCCGGTTGATTCCCTTCTCGTATTTCTGCACTTGCTGAAAAGCGACCCCGATTTTCCCGGCGAGGTCACCCTGGCTCATTCCGCAATGGGTACGAAAGATGCGAATTTTGGCGCCCACCATAAGGTCGAGTGGGTCGGGCGTTTTGGCCAACATGGCAAGACCTCCAATTGCTGGCACACCTCACCACAACTATAGGCGTTGGCCGAGCTAATGTGCAATCCCCTTGATCGGTTTTTCCCGTTCGAAAGTCCCTTGCGTCAGCACGCACCTTCCCTCCGGATCGATCGCAACAGTGATTGTCTGGCTGGGCGCAGCCGCAAGAAATTTTTGAAGGATCAGCCTGCTCTCATCGGAGAGTCCAAAAAGCCCGCGCATCAGTTCAAAGAACCCCGGCTCCTCCCCGACGTACAGCAATTCGAGAAGTTCGGCGATTGTGTACCGTCCCAAAGCCGAGAAAAGTCTTTCGGTTTCGTCAACCGAGTTACTCTCAGTTGAGCGATCAAAGTTGTAAATGATCGCGCTCATTTTCCCCCCGATGCGTCGAAGATGCTCGCTCAACCCCGCCACCCAGGAATCTGCCCGCGGCACCGTGATTTCAGCGTGATCGCAAGGGAACCGGTTTGGAACCGGCTGTTTCGGCAGCGTTATCAGGGATTTCGCGGTTTTTTGGGCAGCAGGGCGCGGTCGGGGCCGCAAACACGACCACAAGCCGCAACTCTACGGGGCTGAACCCTGCCGAGCCGATGGCTTGCGTTCGATCGGGTGAATGTCGATGGCCCGCAACCGGCCCATGCGCAGTACATCCATTTC
>Ga0210410_10001678_pt1 | contig 20522 bp, 19 predicted proteins | sample IncBWC4MmetaG_FD_161058 | JGI IMG/M metagenome (GOLD analysis project Ga0210410, IMG submission 161058) | Forest soil microbial communities from Barre Woods Harvard Forest LTER site, Petersham, Massachusetts, United States - Inc-BW-C-4-M | ecosystem: Environmental > Terrestrial > Soil >... | reverse complement strand
CCGCTCGATCCGAAAGGAAACCCGATCGGCGGCGAATTCTACACTGTCTTCAATGTCGAATACACGTTTCCGATTTACGGCGAGCTCCAGGGCGCATTGTTCTTTGATGCCGGCAACTTGCTCCCCACTTCCGAAGAACCTGGCGTGGACGACATGCGTTACGGGCTTGGCGGCGGCCTGCGTTACAAATTGCCGATCGGTCCGATCCGTCTCGATTACGGATGGAATCCTGACCGCCAGCCGGGAGAAGACTTTGGCGCATTTCATTTCAGTTTTGGCTTCGCCTTCTGACCGGTCCGCCAAATACGCCAAGTGACGCGAAACAATCCTGTTCGCTCCGGCGATCTGCTTTGAATTATTAGCGTTTTTTAGCGCGTTTAACGGATAGTCTTTCGGCACCGACGAATGAAAGATCGATCACCACTCGGCGACGTTCCAATCTCGGAGTTCCGGCGTCAGTTACACCAGCTGGCGGATTGGATCGCCGATTATCGCGAAAAAATTGGTGAGCTGCGGGTCGCGCCAAATGCAAAGCCGGGCGCGATCCGCGCGGAACTTTCGGCGCAAGCGCCTGAACAAGGCGAACCGTTCGAGAAAATTCTCGCCGACATCGACCGGGTGATCGTTCCGGGAATGACGCATTGGAGTCATCCGATGTTCTTGGGTTACTTCGGATGGACGGCGACTGCGCCGGGACTGCTTGGAGAAATGATCAGCGCGCCCCTCAACGTCAACGCCATGACCTGGCGCACTTGCCCGGCTGCGACCGAGCTCGAGACCCTCGTCATCGCTTGGCTCCGACAATGGCTTCAGTTACCTGAAGAATTCGATGGTGTTGTTTATGACACAGCGTCGGTCGGCGTTATGCACGCGCTGGCGGTCGCGCGGGAGGAAGCCGTGCCGGAAACGCGCCGGCTTGGCCTAACAAATCGCGATCTGCCGCGGTTTCGCATTTACACTTCAGATCAGGCGCACAGCTCCGCCGAAAAGGCCGCCATCGCTCTCGGCATTGGTGAAGACAATGTGCAACGCGTCCCGAGCGACGTGGAATTTCGCATGGATGCGTCGGCGTTACGCGCGATGGTTAAAAGAGATGTCGCTGAAAAATTTAAACCGCTCGCGGTGGTCGCCACCGTCGGCACTACGTCGACCGCCAGCGTCGATCCAGTTCCTGAGATCGCAAAGATTTGTCATGAGCAAAAGATGTGGCTGCATATTGACGGCGCTTACGGCGGCGGATTCGCAATCCTGCCGGAATACGAATGGATCACGAAAGGCTGGCTGAATGCGGACTCAATCATCATTAATCCGCACAAAACACTGTTTGTGCCGCTTGATTTCAGTGTGCTTTATGTTCGCAATCTCGAACGCCTGCGCCGCGTCTTCACGCTGGTGCCGGAATATTTACGCGGCGACACCGTAGAAGCGGAAAAGAATTACATGGACTACGGTATCCAGCTGGGACGGAGATTTCGCGCCCTCAAAGCCTGGATGATCTGGCGCACATTCGGTCGCGAAGGTATCGCTGCGTTCATGCACGAACACATTCGGCTCGTAAATCTCCTGGCCGATTGGATCAGGATCGACAAGCGCTTCGAACTCGCCGCGCCGGTTGTCATGCCGGTGGTGTGCTTCCGATTTGTTGCTTCTGAAAACGACACGGCTGCGTCAACCGCCAGTCCGGCTCGGATCGACACCTTGAACAGCGAGATCGTCGAACGGATCAACGCTTCTGGGCGTGCTTACCTTACCCAGACAAAATTGCGCGGCCGAACGGTGATGCGGATCGGGCTCGGTAACGTGCTCACGACCGAGCAGCATCTTCGCAACGTCTGGGAATTAATACAAAGCACGGCTGAAGCCGTCGCTTAAATCCCAAATCCCAAGCACCAAATCCCAGGGAAACTCCAAAAGTTAAGCTCCAAACCGAGCAGCGTCCGTTTTTTGAATTTTTGGAGGTTGGAATTTGCCTGGGATTTGGGTTTTGGGATTTGGGTTTTTGAGCGGCCCGTCCATTTGCACGTTTGCCGCAGTACTCTAGAGTGTCGGCCCTCGGAACAATTTCGGCCCCATGATTAAGGTTCTCCGCAAACATCGCAACTGGCTCATGATCGTGATCGCGGTCCTGGCTCTGCCGTTCTGCCTCTACTTCGTCAAGAGCGACACCAGTCTCATTCGTTCCGACAACTTCGTGGAATTGTACGGCCGCAAAGTTACGATGACGGAGGCCCGCCGGCATGCGCGTTTATTTCAGCTTTCGCAACTACTCGGCATGTCGATTCTGCGGGACGGTCTCGCTCCCGGTGGCGGGACCGACGATCAGAAAACAGGGACGTTCATTATTAATTTGATTGTGTTGCGGCACGAGGCCGAACGGCTAGGCATTGAGCCGGCTGAATCGGAGGTCGTCGAAGCAGTGCGAAATTTTCCGGGACTTCAGGGCGCATCAGGTTTTGACCCCGCCAAGTATGATGACGTCGAGCGCTCGATCCTTCCATCGTTCGGGTTTACCGATGAACAACTGCGCGAGCTCGCGCGTGATGAGCTTTGCCTGAAACGGATCAAGGAACTCGTCGCGGCGGGCGTGTCGTTTCCGGAAAGTGAGAGCAAATCGAATTACGAACAGCTTTACGGCAAAAACTTTGTCAGCGTCGTGCGCGTGCGTTCGGCCGACCTTATCAAAGAAATCAAAGTGAGCGATGACGACATCAAAAAATATTACGAAGCGCACAAAGCTGAACTCAAAACCGAAGAGAAGCGGAAAGTTGAGTTTGTCCGGCTGGCGTTGAGCGAAGAGCAGAAAAAATTGAAAGACAAGGAGCGGATCGACGTGCTCCAAAAACTGGCAGATCGCGCGAACGATTTTTCGCAGGCGCTGCTCGAGAAGGGCGCGGATTTTCACCAGGTCGCGGCGAAATTTCAATTGCCGGTCGAGACAACCGGTGAATTCACCACCTCCGCGCCCGATCCGAAATTGAAGGCCGATCCGCAACTGAATCAGGCGGCGTTTAAATTAACGCCGCAAGAACCAAACAGCGATCCACTTCAGTCCGCCGACGGTTTCGCCATTTTACATCTCGCCGGAGTTGTTGAAGCGCGTCCGCTGACCTTGGATGAGGCGAAGCAGAAGATTGTCGATCAAATCAAAAGCGAACGCGGTCGCGAAATGGCGACCACCAAAGGCAGACAGGCAGCCGAAAGTTTAAAGAATGCACTCAAAGCCGGGAAACCGTTGCCAGCTGCTTTGCAGGAAGCCGGCGGTTTGAAACCGGAGAAACTTGAGCCATTCACTGTGGCGGCCGACGAAGCCGACGCCAAAAATCCTCCGGAAAAGCCGAAGAATGACCCAACCGACATGATGATGATCAAAAATGTCTCCGCCCAGCTTCAACCCGGCGAGGTGAGCGATTTTATTCCGTGGATTGATGGGGGACTGATTGTCCTTCTGGAAAAACGCGAGTCGCCCGATCCCGCGAAATATCAGCAAACCAAGGCAGCGTTCGAGGAACGTTATCTCAACAACGCCCGCGAATATGTTTTCATGGAATGGTTCCGCGATCGTCAGCGCGACGCCGGATTGCAGGCCGCCGCCAAAGGCTGAGATTTACCGGCCTTTTCTGAACAGACGACAACGAAGGTAACAACGAGGAGCTGAGAACGCCCTCTTCCTCTTCCGCTCAATCTTCCTCTGCAATCCTTTGTTTTCTTTGTTACCTTTTGTTTTGGTTTTATGGAATCTCGCGACGAAATTTTTGACGACGCCAACGGCGATCTTGCCATTGGCGAACTGGAGGGCGCGGTCGCGAAATATCAGCGCTGCGTCGATCTCGATCCAAACTTCTTCGACGGCTGGCACGCACTCGGCATGGCGTTAATGAAAGTCGGTCGCTTCAACGAAGCGATCGAAGCGGGCAAGAAAGCAGTCGCGTTAAAGCCGAACGACCAGATCGGCTGGACCAGTCTCTCCTTATTTTACAATCGCGCCGGCAACATTAAGGAAGCCGAAGCCGCCGGTGCCAAGGCTAAAGTCATTTCGTGGGGCGGCAAAATTGCGCAGGAGTGAAATGCTCGCTAGGTAGGGGCGGAAACGTACTTTCACGCGAGAGCGAGATTTGGTAGGGCGAGACTCTGTCGAGCCTTTCCCCCCCAATGCACGAAAGACCCGCGCGCAAACATCCAGCAGAAGGTGTCTTCATTTTTCGGGGCCAAGCAACGATCGTTTTCCTAACGGTTTGCACGCAAAAGCGAAAGACGGGACTCGCTAATCCGCTAGTTCACCAGGCTGTCGTTGCATCGTGGGCGCAAGCAAATGCATGGCTCGTCGGATATTATCTAATCATGCCAGATCACATTCATCTGTTTTGCTCTCCGCAGCACGAGGACTTCACGATTGAGCAATGGATCGCCTTCTGGAAGCGACAATTTCGGCGCTTGTATGGGGAGAACGCGCCGCGATTGCAATCACGCGGATTTCATCACCGCCTTCGCAGTGACGAGAGCTATACCGAAAAGTGGGAATACGTTCGCGCGAATCCCGTTCGTGCAGGTCTCGTAAGAGATTCTGACGATTGGCCGTATCAAGGATCGCTAGATGATCTGTATTGGTAAGGCCAATCTCCTGGCTCGACAGAGTCTCGCCCTACCGAGATAGATCACCAGATATTCACGCGTTTGTCGGCGGCACGGACCATCGGCGCGCCATCCGGAACGTTGAACGCCTTCTGAAATTCTGGCAGATCCGAGAGCGGCCCGTTCACCCGAAAATGGGCCGGTGAATGCGGGTCGGTGTTCAAGCGCAGCTTTTGATCTTCGTCGCGGATCTTCGATCGCCAGATCGCCGCGAACGACAAGAAGAAGCGCTGCTCGGGCGTGAAGCCGTCGATTTTTTTGTCGCGCTCTTCCGGATGCTTAGCGAGCGCTTTTTGCAAAGCAGCGTATGCCAGCTTTACCCCGCCGACGTCGGCAATGTTTTCGCCCTCGGTCAGCGCGCCATTGACGTGCAATCCCGGCAACGGCTCGTATTCGTTGTATTGCTGCACGATTGCGTCAGAGCGTTTCTTGAATTCTTCCGCCGATTGCGATGACCACCAGTCGGTCAAATTTCCTACTTTGTCGTACTGCCGGCCCTGATCGTCGAAGCCGTGGGTCATCTCGTGCCCGATAACCGCGCCGATTCCGCCGTAGTTCACGGCGTCGTCAGCTTTCGCGTAAAAGAACGGCGGCTGCAAAATTCCGGCCGGGAAAACAATCTCGTTCATCTTTGGATTGTAATACGCGTTCACCGTCGGCGGCGTCATGCCCCATTCGGTGCGATCGACCGGCTTGGCGATCTTGTTCAGTTCGCGTTTTGCTTCGAAGGTTTCCGCGCGCAGTTCGTTCAGCACGAACGGGCCGCGATCGATCATCAGCGTCGAATAATCGCGCCACTTGTCCGGGTAACCGATCTTCACTTGAAACGCGGCCAGTTTTTCCAGCGCCGCTTTCTTGGTCGGCTCATCCATCCACTCGAGCGTCTTGATCCGATCGGCCAGCGCTTCCTTCAAATTGTTGATCAGCTCGAGTGCGCGCGCCTTGGCTGCAGGCGGAAAATATTCGGCCGCGTAAAGTTTGCCGAGGGCTTCGCCGATCTCGCCATCTTCCGAGATGATGACGCGCTTCCAGCGCGGCTTGATCTGCTTTGTGCCGCGCAACGTCGTTTCCTTGAAATTGAAATCCTCGTTTACGAAATCGTTCGAGAGAGCGGGCGCGGTGGAGTTGACCAGGTGCCAGCGCAAATACGTTTTCCAATCGTCCATCGATGTCGATGTAAACGCCGTGTTCACCGCCTTGAAGAAGTCGGGCTGGTGCACGTCGATATCGCCTGGCTCGGTCAGACCGATTTCTTTGAAATAATCGCCCCAATTCCAATCCGGCTTTGGGGTTTGCAGCTGGGCCTGCGTCATCTTGTTGTAATTCTTTTGCGGATCGCGCAGTTCCACCCGCGTGCGCGACGCCTGCGCCAGCGAAGTTTCCAGCGCCAGGATCTTTTTCGCGTCGGCTCCGGCTTTTTCCGCGGGCTCGCCCACCAGCGTCAACATCTTGGTTACGTGCGCGACGTACTGGTCGCGCAGTTTCTTCGAAGCGTCGTCGTCCTTGGTGTAGTAATCTCGGTCCGGCATCCCGAGTCCGCCTTGCGCCGCTTGGGCGATCTCGCGCGTGCTGTCCTTATCGTCCTGCCCGGAACCGAAGCTAAAGAACGCGTTGACACCGACCAGGTGCAGGTGCGCGATTTCTTTCTGCACATCTTGTCGATCTTTCAGGTTGTCGATCTTGCCGAGCTCGTCCTGCAACGGCTTGGTCCGCATCGCTTCGATCGTTTTCTCGTCCATCCCGCTCGCGTAATAATCGCCGACTTTCTGCATTTCCGGCGCACTCTTCGGATCGGCTTTCGTCTTGGCTGCTTTTTCCGCGATCGCGTGGAGCGCGTCGTTATTGTGTTCGATCAGCTGATTGAAACTGCCCCAGCGCGAATATTCCGGCGGGATCTCAGTGTGCTTGATCCAACTGCCGTTGGCGTAAAGAAAAAAATCGTCCGCTGGTTTGACCGACGGATCCATGTTGCTCGGATCGATCGGCTTCGCGTTCTCATCCTTTCTTGGCTTAGAACTAACTTCGCCGCTCTTGCTACCGGTCGATTGAGCGGGTGACGGATTAGCGGACGCCTTCTTCGCGCTCTTGGATTCGGGAGCAGCCTGTAACCCAAACGCGATCGAGAAACTCAACAACGAAACGAAAAGCGATTTCTTCATCTGACAACTGTAGAGGCGGCCGTGTCGGCCGCAATTTGATTTCTGTGTAGACAGGACACGAACGCGTTGTAGCCACGGCGCTATGCGCCGTTTGACGGTGACGGGCCACAGGCCCGTGGCTACACCATTTTGAATTCGGTGCTTGAGAACAATCATGCCGCTTTGCGGCAAACTACAGGCCGGGTTCATTATTGATGCACTAGCGGGAGCGTAAGCACCGCTACAACTGCGCGCCGCTTGCCCGGATTTTGAGTTGCTCTTTGACGACGGCTTAGCCTAGCCTGCGCGCAACAACAACTTATGAAAAAACATATCGCTTACGCAGTGATCGCACTGATCGCCTCGATTGGAGTTTCCATCGCCGGGCCGGACAAGGCCGCGATAGAGGCAAAAGAAAAAGAAGCCTGGCAGTCGTTTAAAGATAAAAAGGCCGACGATTTCCAGAAGGTCGTCGATAAGGACTTCAAGGGAGTTTATGCCGAAGGCGTCTCCGATATGGCGAAGGAATTGTCCGACATGAAAAAGTGGGACATGAAATCGTTCACCATCAGTGATTACAAATCGTTCTCTGACGAGAAGGATGTGATCGTGACAACCTACGTGGTCAAAATCGAAGGCACCTACGATGGAAAAGACGCTTCCGGGACTTACAATGCCGGCTCGGTCTGGAAACAGGAAAACAGCCTGTGGATGGCAATTTTCCACACCAACGTAAAACAGGAAGCAGCGGCGAAATAGCTGGAAGCTCGGAGCGCCGAGCAAGGAGCAAGAAGATCGGAAGTTGTAGAGGCGCTCGCCGCGGCGAGCGCCTGTTTATTAAAGTTCGGTGCTTGAGAACAATCATGCCGCTTTGCGGCAAACGACAGGCCGGGTTCATTATGGATGCACTAGCGGGAGCGTAAGCGCCGCTACACCGGGCGCGGCGGTTGTTGACTTGCTGCGCACGGGTCTTACTTTGAAAAAATTAGTGCGGGGGAGCCGGATGGCTGAGAGGTCCGACAAAAAATGGACGACCCCTTGAACCTGATGCGGGTAATGCCGACGCAGGGAGTGTCCGAGCCGGACTGGCCTCTTAGCCGTGCGAACTCCGCGCACCGCTTTTATTTTTTAACCACGAATAGACACCAATAAACACGAATCTTTCGTTTAACCACGGATGACACGGATGAAAACGGATAAGAACGGCGCCGACTCTCAACTCTCAACTATCAACCATCAACTCGCCGGCAACGGTGAGAAAAACCAAGGCAAGGAAGTTGATTACAGATTTCCAAATAGTCGCCGTACGTATGTTGCCGGCATTCTTCATCCCGATATTCGCGTCCCGTTCCGCGAAATCTCGCTCGCGCCGACGAAAACGATGAGCGGCGAGATTGAAGTGAACGAGCCGGTCCGCGTCTACGACACCAGCGGTCCGTGGGGTGATAATAGTGCCAGTCCGGCTCCGAGCGTGACGCTCGACCCAGTTCAAGGCCTGCCGGCCTTGAGAAGAGACTGGATTATCGCGCGTAATGACGTCGATGAAATCGACGGTCGTAAAGTTCAGCCGATCGATGACGGATTTCTCTCCGTTTCGCATGCCGAACATTCGGCAAAGCGAAACGGCAATGGCGATGGTCAGTCGGCCTCCAAACTCCAAGCTCCTAGCTCCAAGCTTCCGCGCAGACCGCTGCGAGCTCGCAGCGGCCGCGCAGTCACTCAGCTCGCTTACGCTCGCCGCGGAATCATCACGCCCGAAATGGAATACATTGCCGTCCGAGAGAATCTCGGACGTGCTCAGAGGTCAGAGGACAGAGGTCAGAAGTCAGATGAAAGCAACGGACGCGAAGCGGACGGAAACGGCTCAACCTCTCAACAACTCAACGACTCAACTGCGCGGAACCATCTGGTGTTTCGCCACGCCGGCTCCGAGCCAATCGAAAGTCGAAAATCGAAAATCGAAAATCCGATCACTCCCGACTTCGTGCGGGCCGAAGTCGCGCGCGGGCGCGCCATTATCCCGGCCAACATCAATCACCCGGAAAGCGAGCCAATGATCATCGGCCGCAATTTTTTGGTAAAGATCAACGCCAACATCGGCAACAGCGCCGTCGCGTCGTCGATCGAGGAAGAAGTCGAGAAGATGCGTTGGGCCACGAAATGGGGCGCCGACACGGTGATGGATCTTTCGACCGGAAAAAATATTCACGCCACCCGAGAATGGATCATTCGTAACAGTCCAGTCCCGATCGGCACCGTGCCGATTTATCAGGCGCTCGAAAAAGTCGGCGGCCGGGCCGAGGAGCTGACTTGGGAAATTTATCGCGACACCCTCATCGAACAGGCGGAGCAGGGGGTCGATTACTTCACCGTCCACGCCGGGGTACTATTAAGATACATCCCGATGACGGCCCGGCGCGCCACCGGAATCGTCTCGCGCGGCGGGTCGATCATGGCCAAGTGGTGCCTCGCGCATCATCAGGAAAGTTTTCTCTACACGAAGTGGGACGAAATCTGCGAAATCATGGCCGCCTACGACGTCAGCTTTTCTATCGGCGATGGCCTGAGGCCAGGCAGTATTGCTGACGCAAATGATGAGGCCCAGTTTGCTGAGTTGTACACGCAAGGCGAGCTGACCCAGCGCGCCTGGAAACAGCACGTGCAAGTGATGAACGAAGGCCCGGGACATGTGCCAATGCACCTGATTCGAGAGAACATGGAGAAACAACTCGAGTGGTGCGACGAAGCGCCGTTCTACACTCTCGGTCCGTTGACCACCGACATTGCGCCGGGGTACGATCACATCACCAGCGCGATCGGCGCGGCGATGATCGGCTGGTACGGCTGCGCGATGCTTTGCTACGTCACGCCGAAAGAACATCTGGGGCTGCCGAACAAGAAAGACGTGAAGGACGGCGTCATCGCCTACAAAATCGCTGCGCATGCTGCCGATTTAGCCAAAGGCCATCCCGGCGCGCAATACCGCGACAACGCGATTTCAAAAGCGCGCTTCGAATTTCGCTGGGAAGATCAATTCAATCTCGCGCTCGATCCCGAAACCGCGCGCGAGTTCCACGATGAGACGCTCCCGCAAGAAGGCGCAAAGACTGCACACTTCTGCTCAATGTGCGGACCGCACTTCTGTTCGATGAAAATTACCGAGGATGTGCGCAAATACGCCGCGGAGCAGGGGATCAAAGAAGAAACAGCGATCGAAGAAGGATTGAAACAAAAGGCAGCGGAGTTCACTAAGTCCGGCGCAGAAATTTACGCAAAGACGTAACTCTGGGGAGCGCACGCGCCTCGCGTGCTGGCGGTGGCGCCCTCGCCATCGCGAACTTTTCCGGTAAGATCGACAATCAAGATGCCCGAAGAACCCTCCGCGATCCCGCTAGCCGACGTTCTTCGCGCCGCTAACGAACTTGTAACAGCTGGCTTGATTAAAGATTACGCCCTGGGCGGCGCACTCGCCGCCATTTACTACACCGAACCTTTTACGACCTACGACGCCGACATTATCTTCGTCGCGTCGGACAAAACGTTGAGCGCCGGAATTCCCGCGATCTATTCGCATCTCCAGTCAAAGGGCTGGCGCATAGAGCGCGAGCACCTTCTCATCGGAGATTTCCCCGTCCAGTTTCTGGCTGCATCCGGGTTGACCGAAGAAGCGGTGCGCAATGCGCAGCCAATCGAGTACGAAAGCGTCCCGGCGAAAGTCTTTCGTCCCGAGTACATCGTCGCCATCGCCGCGAGCGTGGGGCGACACAAAGATTTGGCGCGCATCGAACAACTGCTGAAACAGGCGAAGATCAACAACACGCTGTTGGACGATATTTTGCAGCGGTATAACTTGAAACTGCCAAAGCCATGAAACCCGAGATGCGCCAGAAGCTCGCGCAACTGCCATTCGAAGAAAAGATTCGCAGGGTCAGCGAACTGATCCGGCTCTCCCGCAAAGTAAAAGAGCAGCGCGTTCGCGAACATGCTGAGGAATATCCGCAATCCGCAGTCCGAAATCCGAAATGAACATCGCGACGCTCCATATCGGTATGAAGGTGCGCCATCCGCAATACGGGGTCGGAGTGGTGAGATCATTGACCGAGCAAACGGCTGAGATCGCGTTTGACGATGCGCCGCGGACAATTGCGCCGGCCTCCAGCGATCTCCAACCTGCTGAATCGACCGCTACCCTGAGCGAGTTGCAGATGCCGCTTTCGAATCTGATCCGTGACACAACGCAGGCCGTCGTTGAAGCGCTCGGGCTCGAACAAAAAGACGTGGTCGTGGAAGGTCTCGCGAATCGATGGCAGCGCGGTACGCTGGTCATGCAATCGGCTGACAGCTCGCTTCAGCCAAAAGAAGTACCGCTCGAGACATTCTTTCACAAGATCGTCATGATTCGGAATAATCTGCGAGTCCTCGAGCAAAAGGTGAACGCGAGCGACAAACTGAGCGATGCAGACAAGTTCGACCTGCAACAGTACATCACTCGCTGTTACGGCTCTCTCACCACATTCAACATTCTGTTCAAGAACAAAGACGACCAATTCCGAAGCGGCGCCTAGCTCGAAATCTCGATCTCCGATTTGATTATGTCAGAGCAGAACGATCGGCCACTCCTTGAAGCGTCACTTGAATCCGCCGAGGTCATTGTTGACGCCGTTGTAAATGATGAAGTTCTGAAAGAGATCCCGGTCGTTAGTATCGCGATCAGTATTTGCAAAGGAATCGAATCGATTCGAAATCGTGTTTTCGCCGCAAAGTTACAAAGTTTCGTTTTCGGTCTAGGCCAAAATCACGAAGTGCTGGCGGCTAAGTACCGAAGAAAAATTGAGGAGTCTCCTGAAGATGCCAGACACGTCGGTGAAACCCTTTTCATGATTCTTGAGCGTCTAAGTGATCTCGATAAGGCTGACTTACTCGCGGCGCTTTTTCGCGCTTATATCGACAATGTAATCACGTCAGAAGATCTGCGCCGAATGGCTCAAGCTGTGGATATGTCATTTATGGATGACTTGAGAGCTTTGTTTGCTGTAGAGCGTCATCCCAAAAAGTCGGAGGAGGCATGGCTGAGATATTTAGCTCCCTCGGGACTAACGGCTCCTCTTGGCGGAAACACCTTTGGTGACATAGGTGCAGTGTACTATGAAGTTACGCCGCTTGGAGCCAGGCTCCAGAACGCGTACTATCACGGAAGAAAAAAACTGGCAGGAACCAAATAATCAAATATCCGGCCACTCGCCGAGAGGCTTTGTGAACATCGGCTGATGTGGAATGTCGAGTTCGAAGTGCAACATTCGCTCGCGCAAAAAATCCACCGCAGCCTGTGGTCGCATCGCCGCCGTGCGTTGTTCGAATCCATATCTGGCTAGACACGTGATCGCGTGCATCGTGAATGCGAACTCCCACTCCTTCCCGTCAAACTCGGAAGCCGGAAATGTTATATCATTAACTTCATCTGCGAGACCTTTGTAAGCGGCTTGGCCTTCACGTGTTTCTAAGCTGATGCCGCGTCTATTCGCTTCGAGACGCATCAAGTGATTAAAGATTGCACTCAGAATGTGCCAATCCTTATAGCCATCTCCGTATAGTTTTTCACATCGCCGAAGAAAATCGTCATCGGCTCTCAGGACTGCCAACTGCGCCTCAAACTTGCCCTTCATTCCCAGATAACGACTGCGAATCTGTTTCAAAGACTCGGCCTTGTTAAATTTCCTGTGCAGCGGCGGTTTTGATCCAGTAGTTGAGGTCATATTTTTCTCTGCCCACAATGTCGGTGAGCGCAATGCTGTTTCGCGTGGCGATTAGGATTCGGTCGAAGACTCCTCGTTTACGCCAATATTTGATCTCTCCCTTTAAGTCTTCCCATGGATCAATCGTGATTGCAGCGGTCAGCATTCCCAAGAATGAAGTGAGATACTGATGATAAGCACTTTGGTTCTTGTGAATCCATTGGATGGCATCCGGTGCCCAAATTTGTTGTAGTTCGTCAATAACGCGCCACTTAATAGTCTCTAGCGAAGGAGGATTTTCCCCGTCATCGGTTTCATCGACATGAATTCGCACTTCATCAAATACGAACGCAAAGTTTTCCCAGCGCGCATCGGCAAAGGCAGCATCAAGCACGCCTAACAAACTCTCGGCAATGAGGGTCGGTCCAATGGAATTGCGGCAGCGCAATTTGTAATTAACTCCCAAAATTTCGTGTTCAAATGTGCAGTTGCAGCGCATTTCGCCGCACAACTTCGATGGCACTTCATTGAAAGCGGGTTGTTGACGAAAACCATCAACGAGTTCGTTGAGCGAGTTTGGGTCGTCCCGCATTTCCTCTGGCATCTCATTTCGTAAAATATCCTCACGTCCGCATACAAATAATAAAGCGATGCGACTCATATCTAGTCCAACTCGATCGAACGCGTCGGCAAGATCGCATAGTTCGCGAACATCGTCGGGGGGTGCTTTGAGCAGGACACACGCGAGACATCCATCCTGCATCTCAAGATCGTGACGGTCCTCAGTGGCATCTATTCCACGCCGTTCGATCGCCAGCACGAGCATCTTCGCGAAATGATTCCAAACGATAAACGGTCCAATCCGCCCCAGCGAGAGTTCGAGCCATGCAATAAATCTCGCTACGAATACACCTCGTCGCGGATTTTCATGGAACCTGTCCATCGAATTAAGGCAAGCCTGAGCAGCGTACACAGCCTCCATCCGAGCCGCCCAAAGATGACCAAGTTTTCGATATGCGAGGGCGCAGCCAAGTGCCGCATCAATACTTTCATCGAGTGTTTCCTCCTTCGCTAATAGAAACCTTGCTTGTGAAAGTTCTGCTAACGCCTCCGTATGTTTATCTTTTTCGAGCAGCTGCCAGCCATAAGTCACTTGACGACGACCTGCTTCCGTCGCACCAAACCGTTTTTCTGTAATTTTCTGCATCTCCCGTTGGAGTTCGGCATATCCTGGAAAGTCACAGAAGAATTGCCCTAGCTTTTCCCAAGTTTCCATGAATTGAAGCATCGGATACGTGCCGAGCAGCTGAGCTTTGCGAAATAATTTCGTTAGGCGTGCAAAAAGTTTCTGCATCGTTGCAGGATCGAATCGCCCCGACCGCGTGTCTGACATCACAAGAATCGTCTCTGCGTACAGAGCATTGTTTGGGCGGCTGTAGTCTTTGCGCAGTTCTTCTAGCTTTTCGGTTACTGCCTGGCGCCTACGCTCAAGTACAGCAGGATCTTGGCGATAAAAGCCGGTTTCGTGCGCTGTTTCTAAGATCGAGCAAAGATTATTGAAGAGCTCGCAAAGCTCTGCGTCTCCCAAGTCTGTCAGATATGGCAACATTACGTCCAAGACTTGTTCGGTAACGGCTGGGTCGTCGTACCAAAAATGGGAACGCCAAGCGTGTTGATAATGTGTCCGGATAATAGCGGGTACGTGCTTACTTCGTAACGCGAGGTCGCGGGCCTTTTGAAACAACGCGTCGACCTCGTCTCGTGGTCGCTCAAGTGATGATGCTAGCTTTGCTGCACGCAAATAGTCTTGAGACTGTATGTAGTCATCCGTCTTCGTCGGGTCCGATTTTCTTACCTTCTCTAAAAGAGCTTCCAGTTTCGCAAGTCGCTGCGCATCTTTAGGACCCACGCGTCGTTCACGTGGAACCGGCACTTGTAGGGCCAGAGCTTGGACTGCTAGACGCTCGTGATGATTCGTGATTACTCGTTCGAGAATCCAAGTGCGATCAAGAATCCTCACATCGAGACCGTGCTTTTTCTTCAGCTCTAATTCGAGGTTCGCCCGGTTCTTATCACTTACGGCCTGATTCGTGACAAAGTAGGCGTGAGTATAGCTCCGCGATAAACCCGATATTTTTGCGATGTCTTGCCTGGCCTTTGTTTTCCAGTCTTTTTTCGCGCTAAACGCAAACGCCCAGTCTTCGTTGGCTGGTGCGGTGTGACCGGTCCACCAACGAGTTAATGCGAGCTCAGCGGCAACTGGATACGTCGACGTATCGGTTTTGCTATCGCCGCCTCCTACCGGCCCCGTCTGTGGAAGCAAGTTGGGGCAAATTTCGTGCTCGCATAGTCTTCGGCAAAAATCTTCGAACTCACGCTCTTTCTTGGCCGCGGTAATCTGATCGAGGTGGAATGCCAAGAGGTCTTTTGTTAGAGCAGGTTCTGCAACTTCTGTTGTGTCCGAAAAATAGTCTGGATGCTCGTGGCGGTAATACGCGCTTGGGCGGAATTCGACTTCTTTTTCTGGGGTTCTCTCCTCCATTGCTGACTTACCGTCGCCGCGTTCAACAGATGATCAACGGGCGATCTTTTCAGCGTGACGCCTTGCGAGATTGTCGATCTAGCGCTCGGTCATGAAGAAGTAACGAGTGACCTGTGACGGGTGAAGCGCTGACCGGGAAGCGTAGAGTTTTTGTCCCGAGTGCTTGATCATTTGGATGAACGGAACACATACTGGGTCAGGATAAAGAGCCGGGGTCACATCTATACTTTTGACATTTGCTTCGTGAAACGCTGAAAGCCGAAACACTGAACCGCGGAAAGTTGAATCGCTGACCCTAACGAATCTTCGCTATTTTCAGTGGCTTTATCGTTTAAAGGCGCTTCGCGAAAACCAGACTTCGAAATTGCCAGGTCGTTCATCTTCCCGCTGCGGTTTGTAATACACCGTCCGGACTTCCCCGATCTCGGGGATTTTTTGGCGCAGGAGCGTGGCAAGGCGCGCGGCGTGCGATTCGGCATCCTCTCGTCGCAGCCAACCGAAAATGCTGTATTCGAAGTACCGAATTTCCGTCGTCACCGGAATATTTCCCTTTTTGCCGACGTTCTCGATCGCGGGGCAGTAGAACGGCGTAGCGGAGTTCCGATTAAGATCGATTTGTGCGAAGCGCACATTCAAGCGCTGGGTTTCCTCCGGAAACAGAAACCCAACACGTAGGAGGTTTGCATCCGGAAATTTTTTCGTCGCACGCGCTTTCGCTCCTCCTCTTTTTCTCAGGCGCCTGTCGAGATCGTCCAGCTTCGCTAACACACGATCTTTGCTCGGTTGCGCCAGATTCCGGAGATCGCCGTTCTTTTTATTGTCGAGTCGAAGGCGTAGCTCGCGAAGTTGAGCATAAGGCATCTCCTTGTTAGGGGAATTTTTAGCAGCATTTTCGATTATGCTGATAGCAAGCAGTAACTCCGCCTCCAACTTCCTAGATTTGGCGTAATCCAACGCCTTTTTGTCCTTTACCGGTTGCGCTTTGTTTGGGTCGGGCGCCGGCGGTGGCGGTCCCGTCTCCTGCGTCTCGAGCGCTCCGGAACTACCTTGTTTGGGCGAGGCTTCCTCGTTGGACAATTCGGACGACGTTGAAGGAACGATCGTTTCCACGGCCGTGTTAACTGTTACAGCGGCATCTTTAGAATTTTTTGAATCGGCGGGGTGATCCTTCGCGACCTCGTTAGCAGTTTTCACAATTTCGCGCGTTGGACCAGCCGCATCCTCGATCACTTGGTCCGATGCCTGCCCACCATGTTGAACTGCCTCGTCGACTTTTGCCTTGCCTAGTTTAGCAATTTCTTCGGCGCGTCGTTGTTCAATTTCTGCGACGTTTGTGGGAACCTTCGCGTTGCCAGTATCTGCCGAATCCTGAGGTGAAGTTTGGGCGGGCGTTGGTGTCGGTACTTGCGTCGTCTTCGCCTTAGCCTCATCGATTTTCCCTTCGACGTATTGCTTCGTGTCGGCAGGCAGTTGCTCCTTAACTTGTTCGAGAGCGGCCGTCGTTTTCTTCACCTCATTAGTATTCGATTTCTCAGAGGTCTCGTTTTTGGCCGCGACTACCAGCGAGTCAGCCAAAATCGGAGCGATCTGGGCAGAAATTGAAGCATTTTGAGGAGAGCCAGATTTCTCGAGCAGCTTCCGCGCTTCCGCCGCTGCAGGCTCACGGATCGATGGAATATCGGAGTTCAGCTTCTTCCACAAATTCTCCAAGAACGACAATGGGAACAAGTTCGACTTTTCCACGAACGCCTTAATTTCAGGAGAAATCGCAAAGTTTTCTCGCTCCCGTTCCGACCAATAAAAGGATGCCACTGATACGGCGAGAAGGAGGTAACCGAGTTTTTCCGGCTTGTTGAGGATGTCGAGAAATAGTGCGGCGAGACCCGCAAGCAGCGTCGCAATCGAAACGCAGACAAAGAATTGAGCAAGACTAGGCCAGTGGAAACGTCGAAAGCAGATCGTCACCACCACCGTCAAAATAATTAGCGTCACTAACAGCACGAAAATGTGGACAGCGCCTAACGTTTTTTGAGTTTCATGGAGCGCCGTTAACGAAACTGAGATCCGCGTGCGGACTTTGGAGAGAAGCTCTCGGAACATTGGGGGGTGACTACGTCAGCCAGATTGAAACTTTAATCGGCTTAACGCAAGCCATTCCTGGAACAGGGAAAAGGCAGCGGGGTCACAGCTATACATGACGCAGAGGTGACCAGTGACCAGAAAAGTTGATGGTTGATGGTTGAGAGCGTAAAAGCTCCATTGGAGCCACGCACCTTTGCGGAGTTGAGAGACCGAAACGGACCCGCGTTCGAGCGGAGTGCTTGATCATTTGGATGAACGGAACGCATACTCGGTCATGAATCTGAAATTCAGCACGTTGTTAATCGGATTGAGCACGCTCCTGCGCACCTTCCCGAGGCGCGTCGCCGATTTCCCTAGATCGACAACCTGCGGTTGCGAACTCCCATCGTAAAGTTTTACGCTCCCGCTAGTTCGCGGAGAATGTTCCCTTGATATAGGGCCGCCGCAGAGCGGCATCGCTTCTCCCGAAAACCGCTTGCGCAAACTAAGCCGCTCCTCTTCTGTAAAATTCTTTCTCATGAATATGAAATTCTTCGCCGCAATTATCGCTGCTCTTTTATTGATACAAACCGGCCCAGTGTTCGGGCAACAAATTCCCGCTAGCGAGCTTCCGCCGGCCGGCACCGATACCGGACTCGAAGGCAAATACGATCCGACAAATGGTATTGCGCAATTGATTCGGGATAAGAGCGCGGAGTCGGCCGCGTCCAAGATATTCGAGGACGATCGTGTGCTGGTCTTCATGCCGCTGCCGGAGGAAGAGGTGGTCGCGCCAGGTCACGTGCTGGTGGTCCCGAAACGGATGGGCGCGCGAAATTTGTTGGACCTCAAGCCGGACGAGATGTGTGCCCTGCTCGCTGCGGTTCAAAAAGCTGGGATCGCGCAGAAAAACGGACTGGGAGCAACTGGTTTTCGAGTTCAACAAAATAACGGGCTCAGCAGCAGCCAAACCGTTTACCATGCCCATTTTCACGTCATACCCTCTTTTGGAGGAAAAGCGCCTGGAACTCCCGCCCCAAGAAGAAAGCTCGCGCCGGAGGAATACAAGTCGATCGCGGATAAGCTGCGCGCGGCCTGGCCGAAAGAAGTTGAGAGTCGTTAGTTGAGAGTTGAGAGACGAAAGCGAACGCGGAAAGCTGAGAAAGAAGTTGAGATGTTGAGCAGAGAAGCTGACAGCGGAAAGCTGAAACGATGAATTCGGAGCAGCAAGCAGATGTCGAGCTTATCGCCCTAACGCATAGAGGACTTCGCAGACTCCGTCTTCGCCGGGGATGCTGGGATCGTGCTCAGGGGACGGGACGAATTCGCATTTCTCCAGAACTCGGATGGAGCCGACGTTGTGCTTGGCCACAAAGGCGTGAAGTGGCCGTTCTTTGACTTCGGCGACGAGGGCGGCCAGCGCAGCTGTCGCGACGCCCCGACCCCAAAACTCGCGCCCGATCCAGTAGCTCACGAGGCGCCTTCCATCTGCCACCCAACTTCCAATGTTTCCAGCCACCTGGCCGTCGTAGACGATTGTGCGGATGATGTTCGAGTGGTTGTCCCTGAGCTTGGCCCAGTGGACCATGAAAGAGTCGTGGTCACGCGAAGGGAACGCAGCCATGCGCGCTGCTTCCGGGTCGCGCTGGTGCTCGAAGAAAATGGCAAGGTCCGCGTCGACGACGTCGCGCAAAATCACTGGGGAGCTCATGCGGTGAGTGAAACGTGGTACCCCTAGAGACGCTGCGACTTAGCGGACTTTTTTGCGTTGCCTTTTCGTAACAGTTCCCGCGCTGCTCGATATTTTGCGATGTGCTCCTCGACGGAGACGCGCGCAACGGTTTCGCCAACTACATTCAAAGCCAAGTCGTCCAACTTCTTGAAACGGACGCAACCTTTACCCATGTCGAGTTTCTTGCCGCTCTTCTTGTATTGGCTAACGAACCAATCTGAGAGAGTGGGATGACCGTAGAAGCACAGGAAATGCAGCACCATGCCCGACTTCTGCGAGGCGAGCGCAACAAATGACAGCGGCACTTTGGGATTCTCGCCATAGCCCGCCGGATACATGGACAGCGGGACGTACCAGCCGATCATCCCGAACTGGATGCCCTCCTCATATCCGTCCGGCAGGTAATCATTGATCACCTTGCGCACGGCGCTGAGCGCGGCGCGGCGATCTGCGGGGAGTGCGGCGAGGTATTGGGCCACGGTGGAAGCTGTCATGTTGGCGACGATACCCGCCGCGCGGGAAGTTCCAAACCCCGAGCACCAAGTTCCAATCAACGGGCAGGCTGAGTCCGAGCCGGACGGGCGATACCTGCATCGTAAGCCGGTTATGATGCAGACTAGATCAGCGTCGAAACTGAACGCCTAGATTTTTTCCCAAGACCGGTCGGCCACTGGATCGCGACCTTCGTCGAATTCAATGTGGTCGATGAGAGTTTCGATCGGTTTGCTGGTGAGGCCGCTTTCCTGAATGCGCTGTTGGAGGACGTGGCTGCGTTCGTCGCGCCAGCCGAGCTTGGCGATGAAGCGGTTCCAGACGTTACATTCTTCGTCGGTGCGCGGCGTGCCGTGAGCGTGCGCCCAAGCCAGAATGGCGTCGTCGGTTTCGCCGGCGAGCACACGGCTCTTAATCTCCGAGTGGGGAACGCCGAGGAAACGGCAGCAGCGTCCGTCGAGAGTGAAGAATTGCGTGTCGCCCAGATAATCGTGGTAAGCGGGCGGGAGTTGGCCCGCGGCGCGGAGACGGATTTTGTCCAGCATTCGCCCGAAATAAATGAGGCGCCCCACTTTGTCGTAGCAACTGCGCAGACCAGCGACGTTCGGCATGGATAAACGTCGGTCAAGGCGGGCGCGGTTGCCAGCTTTTGAAATCGGTTAGCCGGGAAAGGGGGTCGTATCTAAACATTCAAGATTTCACAGAGAAAAAGCTGAGACGCTGAAATGCTGAAAAACTGAAAACCGGAACAAGAAGTGATCAGTGACGAGCGAGAAGAAGTTGAGACGCGGAGCGGTTGAGAGTTGAGAGCTGGGCGACGCAAACGCTGACAACTGAAATTCTGAAATGCTGAAATTGGAAGCGATGAGCGACCGCGTAACTCCGAATGCTTTGATTCGTTCGCTTCCCGCTCACTTACCCTCGCCCCTCGGGTTCTGTGATCTATGTCGCGGCATCCCTGTCGCTCCATTCGGGAGCGAGGAGCTGCGCCACCAAAAGCAAGGTTGAGATGTTGAGGAGAAAAGCTGAACCTGAAATTCTGAATACTGAAACGCTGATGCGTTCTTATAAGCGGATGATTTCGTTGAAGGTGCGCACATCGGGCCGGGTCTTGATTTGTTCAACGTAATCGGCGAACCCGGGCGCGAAGAAGCTCCGCCGCATCGACCACCATTTCTTGACTGATGGCATGTCGT
>Ga0210410_10001677_pt1 | contig 20530 bp, 16 predicted proteins | sample IncBWC4MmetaG_FD_161058 | JGI IMG/M metagenome (GOLD analysis project Ga0210410, IMG submission 161058) | Forest soil microbial communities from Barre Woods Harvard Forest LTER site, Petersham, Massachusetts, United States - Inc-BW-C-4-M | ecosystem: Environmental > Terrestrial > Soil >... | reverse complement strand
GTTGCGAGTCGCTGAACGGGAGAGAAGTGATCACCGTAGCGTTGGCAAAGTTATCGTTGCCGCCGGGCGTGCCCACCGTGAAACTCTGCGCCCCGCTAAAGCCCCCGCCTGGACCAGGATCGAAAACCTTCACAAGAATTGAATTCGTGGCAGTCAGCAAAGGCGCGGGCACATTTACAGTGAGTGAAGTTGCGCTGCAAGTGCTTGTATTGAGCGGGGTGCTGCCAAACTCCACAATTGAATTCGATGGGAACCCGCTACAAACGAAATTCGTTCCTGTTAAGGTCATGGTGAACGATGGTGAGCCAGTGGCGACTTGAGTCGGCGAAATTAGAGTGAGCGTCGGAGCCGGTCCGGGCACGCTAAAAGTCAAGCTATTAGTCGGGTTTTGAGGTGTAGGAGCATGGCCCGTCTGCATGATCTGAATCTGGTGAGCTCCCGGCGCGGCCGTGACGCTGGCTGGAATGGTCGCGGTCATATGGTTGGCCGTAAAGCTAATTCCGGAGACGCCCGGATCCGCGCCATCGACCAGAATTGTGGGGGTTCCTGACGGCACACCAAAATCGTTGCCATCAAACGTCATGGTAAATGAACCGCTATTCAGCGGCATGCTGGAGGGCGTAATCGAAGTGAGCAGCAACAAACCTGCAGCGCTGATACCCGGAGTTTCCATGATCCAAACGCCGCGACCGTGTGTGATGGCGCGCAACGTCGCCCCGTTTTCACGATAAGCAAGTCCAACAACGGGTACCTTGGGCAGTCCGGTGCCGACGGGTGTCCAGGTTTGACACGGCGTAGCAGCAGTGGGGTTAGCGCACTCGAACACGCCAACGTCCGTCGCAATAAATAACGCCGTAAAATTCAGAGTGCCGATGTCTACGAACACAATGTCGTTCACTGGAGTATTCGGTAGCGCACCTGCAGCGGTTCCGCTGATATCCGTCCACGTGGTTCCCCCGTCTGTGGACTTGAAAATGTGGCCCACCGAATCAACGAATCCACTGAAGCCTGAGTAGGAAACGTAGACGGTGTTGCCGGTGGCGTCTGTGTCGTCAGTCTTCGCCATGGTGGCGTATCTGCCGGGCAACGGAGTATTCGTCAAATTGGTCCAGGTTGCTCCCGCACCGGCATTTGCATTCGTGGTTCGCCAGATGCGACCGTCGGTTGTCGTTGCGTACACGACATTATTGTTCGACCGCGAAGGCGAAACGGAGGTCACCTCATTGCTTGTATTGCTGGTAAGGTCCGGCGAAATCGTGGTCCAATTGTTACCGTAATCTATTGACTGCCAGACGCGGAAAGTCCCGAAATAAAGTCGTCCGCTCTGATTTCGGTCTTGAACCAAGGGCGGAATGAAAAGCGATCGATCTCCGCTGGTGCCAAGCTGATTTGAGATCGACGAGAAGGTTTGTGCAACGCCGTCGGAAAGCGAACGTTGTAACGCGATATTCTGGCAATTCGCATAAACAATGGTCGGGATGGCCGGATCAATCGCCGCCCACGCTCCGTCCCCGCAAGCAACGTGATCCCACGCCAGACCGCCGGAATACTTTTCGGTACCGTTGTCCTGAGTTCCGCCAAAGCTGATGTTTTCGTCGCTGGGGTGCACGGCGTGACCGGGATAAAACTGAGTGATGGTCAGGTTCGCATTATTTCCCGCTTGCCAAGTGACTGGCGCAGCGGTCGGATTATCGGTGAACCAGATACCGCCGTCATTTCCGGTGTACAGCCGAAATCCACTGGTGGTAACCGCGAATCTCAAGGCGTGAGTATCCACGTGCGGTCGCACCGCGGTTGAGCCAACAGTAATATCGGTCCACGTAGTGCCGCCATCGGAAGAACGGAAGTCCGTGCTGCTGTTGTTGGTGAAAGCGGAGCCTCCGACTATAACCGTATTCGGATCGGTCGGCAGGACCGCCACGGCCATGTCATACCAGCACTGGCCGGAACAGAAATTTGGCAACGAAGGCAGCGAGGTCGGGGTAGTAAATGTCCAGGTGGCTCCGGCGTCGGTAGATTTCGCAAGGCCGAGCAGGTTGTTCGTGGAAGTACTGTCGATCACAACGTAAACGACACTGCCGTTACTGGGCGCGACCGCAAGTACATGCCGGCCGAGATTCGTAGTCGGCAGGTTTGGAAGTGAGCCGGTAAGCTTGGTAAAAGTAACTCCGCTGTCGGTGGATTTGTAAACACCGGATGCTGCCGCGCTGAAGGCAGCGCCCAGAGTCGCATAGACAACCGTAGAATCCGATGGATTCCACACAATGCTGTCGCCCGGGGCTCCGCTGGCCGAGGCGATCAGCGCCCAGGTTGTGCCGCCGTCGGTCGTTCGATAAATTCCGGAAAGAGCACCGTTACCAGCGTCGCGCACCGCAGCAAGAGCGATGCTCGCGTTTGTCGGATTCACGGCGATATCTCCGACGAAGAAACCGCCGCCCTGAAATGCACCTGAGAAAGTTGGTGCGCAAAACTCTCCTGAAGGACCGCACTGTTGAGTCCAGGTTGAGCCGCCATCTGTGGATTTGTAAATACCCGCGCCGTAGTAACTGTCGCCCGAGAAATTGAGTTCGCCGGTACCTACATAGATCGTGTTGTGATCGGTAGGAGCAATCGCGATTCCTCCTATGGCCAGCGAATTATTCTGATCGAAAATTGTGTTCCACGAGCTGCCGCCATCCATTGATTTCCACACGCCACCAGTTGCCGCGCCCAGATACACGATCTGGCTTGCCGGATTTGTGGTGGTGGGATCAACGGCGATCGCGGTCACGCGTCCTGTTGCCGCCGGATTTCCGAAGTTCGCGCCGCCGAGGCCGTTCGTAACCGGTTGAGGCCCAAGGTTTGTCCAATTCGCCGGGCCGGGGAAGCCAACAACGTCAGGAGCTGGTGCGCCTTCCTGCGGAAGAATTCCCATCGCGCGCTGTTGCGTGATCATCGCGTCGAGCTGTTGGCGGGATTGCTGTAGCGCGCCTGCCGGCGTTTGATCGAAGGGATAAGCGCGCTGCCTGTAGAAATAATCGGCGCGCAGTTTCGGATCTTCGCCCGTTTCTCCGCCTGTTTCCGCGGATCCAGTATCCGGCTGCATCCGAAATTCATCGTGGTCGAATCGCTTGCGCTTTGCCGCCGATATGCTCAGGTTACTCACAGCGGACGAGACAGGAATTTGTTGGAGAGCAGCGTTCAAAGTAGAAGTGTGAATTTTTTCCGGCGCTGGCTCGCTCGAAATTGCAGGGGCTGGCTTGACGGCGCTTCGTGCCAAAGCTTGCCTTGAGGCATCGTGATGAAATTCCGGCAGAGGCGCTGAGGCTGTGAACGAGTTCGCCACCGGCGCATTCTTCGAGGAGTGCGTCCACGCGTGCGGCAGAACATAAAATACTCCAGCGGCCAGCATCGCGAGAAGTGCAATGGCCGCGACAGACCTGCTGATACGACTACGATTTAGGCTGGGTTGCCTCATCACAGATATCCTCCCGAAACCAAACTTTGAAACATTGGTGGAGCACGCGGACGCGGGGCGCGCCGCTCAAGATACGACCGTCGGAGGGGAATCCTGCCTCCAAGCATTTCAAGTGTCAAGCAGCAAATCATGCAGCGCGGTATTTTGCGTTCCGAGAAGTCCGATAGCGGACACTCCGGCAATCTTGCGTCGAGTCTTGCGGCGAAACGCGTATACTTATTGCAAGGAGTAACACGGTCGAAATTATGGCGCGCTCCCGTCGAAATCATGACGATTCGCACTTGCTGGTGCTGGTCAGCGCCGTCGTAATTATTGCCACGCTTTATTTTGCGAAAGTAGTGCTGGTTCCGTTCGCGCTGGCCATCCTGTTCACATTCATACTCACGCCGCCGGTTCGAGGGCTGGAGCACATTCGATTGCCACGGCTGTTGGCCGTGCTGCTGGTGGTTTTATTGGCAATGGGCGCGATCGGCTCGGTGGGCTGGGTGGTCACCAACCAACTTGTGGATGCAACCAGCCAATGGCCGAAATACAGAACTAACATCAAAGACAAAATCGAATCGATTCGCAAAAATCGGCCGCAAAGTTTGAGTAACGCGGCTCAGGCCGTGCAGGAGATCAGCACTGACTTGAACGCGACGACTCCGCCGCCGCCCGTGGCGCGCGGCGCAAGTGCACCGTCCGGGAAAATTCCGGGCGCAATTAACGCAACCACGGCGAAACCTGTTCCCGTGGAAATTGTTCCGCCCGCAACAAGCTTCATCGACTCGTTGCCGAGCATTCTCGGGCCGATTGGCACGGCGGGAATAGTCCTTATATTTACAATCTTCATGCTGCTGCAGCGCGAAGATTTGCGTAACCGCTTCATTCGATTGGCGGGCGATGGCCGCTTGAGCGTGATGACCCACGCGATGGACGAAGCCGGCGATCGCGTCAGCCACTATTTATTTTTGCAGTCGATGGTGAATGCGTCGTATGGATTGATTATTGGCTTCAGTCTTTACTTGATGCATTTGCCGAATGCCGTGCTCTTCGGAGTGATCGCTGGAATTTTGCGATTCCTGCCGTACATCGGGCCGCCGATTGGAGCGCTGCTGCCGGTAGCACTTTCGCTCGCGGTGTTTGGGGATTGGAGCCGTCCGCTCTACGTGCTGGGCATATTCGTTGCGATTGAAATTGTGGTCGCCAATTTTATTGAGCCCATGTTATACGGCGCGCGCACGGGAATTTCATCGCTCGCCATTCTGGTTGCCGCAGTTTTCTGGACGTTCATATGGGGGCCGATTGGGCTGGTGCTTTCGACGCCGCTCACCGTTTGTCTGGTGGTGCTGGGACGCCATGTGCCAAACATGAGGTTTCTAAGCGTATTACTCGGCGACGAGCCGGTGCTTTCTCCGGAAGCTCATTACTATCAGCGATTGTTGGCCACGGATCACGAGGAAGCGCGGCAAGTGTTAAAAGGACATCTGAAGGAAAAATCTCTCCAGGAGCTTTACGACACCGTTTTAATTCCCGCGTTGACCATGGCTGAGCAGGATCGTCATCGAAATGATTTGGACGAGGAAACAAGCACGTTTATTTATGAGAGCACCCGGCAATTTGTAGAGGATCTTTCAGAAAACGCCGAAAGCGAGCTAATCGTCAGCACCAATTCCGCCGCCAAAGGTTCCTCCGTGAAAGGTGCGCGCGTGATTTGCGTGCCCGCAAGCGGCGAAGCGGATGAAATCGTCGGCATCATGCTGGCTCAGTTGTTGGGCATCGAAGGACACGAAGTACACTGCGTTTCGATCGGTAGCGTGGAGCAGATGCTGGGCGAAGTGGGGCGCGCCCAGTCCAGCATCATATGTATTTCCGCCATTCCGCCGCTCGCTCTCACTCACGCCCGAATGATTTATGAGCGCCTGCGAGCGCAATTTCCTTCGCAGCCGATCATTGTTGGATTGTGGAATTATTCGGGTGACGTCGCGAGATCCGCCAGCCGGATTGATACGCCGGAACGCGTGCACGTCTTAACGACGCTGGCGGACGTTGTGCAACAGGTAAAGATTCAAGCGGATCTGAGTTCGACAGGCCAGCAACGTGCCACGGGAGTTCCTTCGGTTCGCGCTTCAGATTAGCACCAAGAGCGCCGAGGTTTCGCCCGGCGCTCTTGAAGATTCCACGAATTGATAATCCGCACGCGGGGTAATCCTACAACTTGCGGCGAACTTTTCGCGCAGACGATTCAACTTTTCTCACCGCCTTCTTCGCTTGTGTCCGGGCCCTCTTGACCTGTTTCTTCACCTGCTTCTTCACTTTCTTCGCTGCCTTGCGCCGGGCGGAGGGCTTGGTGATGGCGGCGGTCTTGCCCGCCACCGTTCCCAGCGCCGATCCCACAGCAGTAGCGAAATTCACCAAAACATCTTTTTCTTTTTCCTCGAATGTGGCCACAGTTAACCTCCCTTAAGAACTTCGATTTGAAATCTGTGCTTTAAGAATTTCAGACTTCTGGGGTGTCGATTCCCAGCGCCGTGGCGAGTGCGATCTGGTGATCCTGCTCGTCAATCAGGATTTCGCGAATCTGTTCGGCCATGGCGAATTCGTTTAGGGATTCCGCCTGGCGCACGCGGGCGCGATACCGTCGAATCGTTTCGTTCTCGTTTTCCAAATCAAATTGCAGCATTTCCTTGGCTTTCTCGGATGTGCGGACAGGTTTCGGCGTGACCACCGGCATGCCGCCGAGATAATCGATGAGATTGGAAATAATCAGCGCGTGGCCCAGTTCTTCACCGGCGTGCTTCTCCAGTTCACCGGCGATGTTCATATACTCCGCGCCCTTCAGCACCTGCGAATAAACGACGTAGGAAATAATCGCCTGATATTCCCCCGCCAGATCTTCGTTCAACAACGCGATTAATTCTTTTCGAGAAACCTTTTGCTGATTTGGGACTGACGATTCGCCTTTCACGGTCGGCTCCTTACCTGCAGATTTGCGGTGGTTTCCCGCGGCAAGAGTATCGCCCAAGTCGGGCTCGTACCGCCACTGGCGCTCCGCCCAGAAGGTCAGATGCATTGTCCGCCGATCCGGACTCATCGCGAATTGATAATTATTGCCAATCACGGATGCAGTTCCGTTGCGGCTGGGGTACGATACGGTTGCACATTATCTATCTGTGCTGCGAATTAGCTTCGTTGAGTAATGGGGAGGAAGCTTCATGATTGTTGGTGTGCCGCGAGAGACTTTTCCGGGCGAACGGCGTGTGGCGCTGGTGCCCGTGGTAATCCCCACTCTCGCGAAAGCTGGGCTGGAAGTTCTGGTGCAGGCCGGAGCCGGAATTGAAGCCGGATATCCAGACGCGGAATACGTCGCAAAGGGCGCAAAGATTGTGGCGGATCGCGCGGAGGTATTTCGCGCTGCCGATATCATCGTTCAGATTCTCTGCTACGGATCGAATGATCAGACCGGTAAAGATGACCTTCCTCTTTTCAAGCGCGATCAAATTCTGATCGGTTTTCTGCGGCCACTCGGAAGCGTAGACACGGTGCAGGGAATTGCATCCGCGGGCGTGACATCGTTTTCCGTGGAGCTGATGCCACGCACCACCCGCGCGCAAAGTATGGACGTGCTTTCATCGATGGGCACCATCGCCGGATATCACGCCGTAATTATTGCCGCCGATAAGTTGCCGCGATTATTTCCCATGCTGACCACTGCCGCCGGCACGATCACTCCGGCCCGTGTTTTCATTATCGGCGCGGGAGTTGCCGGACTGCAGGCCATTGCTACCGCGCGAAGACTTGGCGCGATTACTTCGTCGTACGACATGCGTCCCGCAGTGAAAGAACAGGTACAAAGTTTGGGCGCGCGATTCGTGGAACTTCCCATCGAAGCGAAGGACGCGCAAGATGTCGGCGGCTACGCGAAAGCGCAGGATGAGTCATTTTATTTGAAGCAGCGCGAACTGCTGAAGCAAGTGGTGACGCAGAGCGACGTGGTAATCACAACCGCAGTAATTCCGGGAAAGGCTTCTCCCGTTTTGATCACCAAAGAAATGGTGGAGGGCATGGCACCCGGATCTGTGATCGTGGATATGGCCTCCGAGCGCGGCGGAAATTGCGAGCTGACCAAGATCGGCGAAGTGGTGGTCGAATACGGCGTAACAATTATTGGCTGGATCAATTTGGCCAGCAGCGTTCCGTATCACGCCAGCATGATGTACGCCAAAAACATCAGCGCGTTTCTGGGGCACATGATTAAGGACGGGAAATTCCAGTTCAATCCCGAAGATCAAATCATGCGGGAGACTATTTTGACGCGTGGCGGTGAGATTGTGAATCCGCGTGTGCGTGAATTCTTCAAGCTGCCGGCATTGGCCGGAGCGGCTCAGGAGGCGAAACAGGGATGAAATTTGATTTAATCACCGACCTTTATGTTTTTATGCTGGCGGCGTTCATCGGATTTGCAGTGATTCGCCGCATCACTCCGCTGCTGCACACTCCACTGATGTCGCTGACCAATGCGCTCGACGCGATCGCGGTTGTCGGCGCGATCATCATGGCGGGCGAACACAAGACGACGCTTTCCACCGTGCTGGGAACCATCGCAATAGTTGCGGCGACGAGCAATGTTGTTGGCGGATTTCTAATTACCGACCGCATGCTGAAAATGTTCAAGTCCAGCCGGCCGCAGAAACCATGAACTTTCACAGCCCATACTTAATTGAATCCACGTATCTGATCGCCACGGCGCTCTTCATCCTTTCTTTGAAGTTCATGAGCAGCCCTACCACGGCGCGGCACGGCGTGTGGGCCGGCGAAGTCGGAATGCTGCTGGCGATTGTGGGCACGCTGCTGAACGCCGGAATTGTGGACTACCGCTGGGTGGCTATTGCGCTGGTGCTGGGCTCGATTATCGGCGTGCCGCTGGGCATGGTGCACATGACCGCCGTTCCGCAGCGGACCGCGTTGAGCCATTGTTTTGGCGCGCTGTGCGTCACGCTGGTGGGCGCTTCGGAATTTTATTTGCAATCGCCGAATGTGCCGAAGTTCACGATGTCCGTGCTGGCGATGGAAGTAATCTTGGGCTCGCTGACATTTACGGGAAGTTTGATGGCGGCGGGAAAATTGCAGGAATGGTTGCCGCAGCGGCCGATTACATTTAAGGGCCAGAATTTTGTGAATTTGGGCTTACTGGCGGGCACGGTTGGCGTCGCAATTTTTTTGGTGATCCATCCTGAGCGCGCGGATTTGTTCCCAATTATTCTGGGCGTGCCTTTCATGCTGGGAATCATGATGATTATTCCCATCGGCGGCGCGGATATGCCGACGATTATTTCGCTGTTGAATTCCTACGCGGGACTTTCCGCCGCGGCGATGGGATTTGTTCTGAACAGCAAACTTTTAATTATTGCGGGCGCTCTCGACGGCGCTTCGGGATTTATTCTCTCCGTGAACATGTCCAAGGCCATGAACCGTTCGTTCACGAACGTGGTGTTCGGCGCGTTTGGACAAGAGCAAGCGAAAGCGGTTGGCGGCGTGGAAGAACGTCCGGTGAAAAGCGCTACGCCGGAAGAAGCCGCGGCGATTTTGGGCGCTGCAAGCAAAGTGATTATTGTTCCCGGTTACGGAATGGCCGTAGCGCAAGCGCAGCATAAAGTTCGCGAACTCTATGACACTCTGACCAAGCGCGGCGTGGACGTGAAATTTGGAATTCATCCGGTGGCGGGACGCATGCCCGGTCACATGAACGTGCTGCTCGCCGAAGCCGATATTCCCTACGACAAATTAATGGACATCGACGACGCGAATTCAGATTTTCCGCAAACGGATGTGGTACTGATCATCGGCGCGAATGACGTGACCAATCCCGCGGCGCGTACCGACAAGAGCAGTCCAATTTACGGCATGCCGATTCTGGACGTAGATAAAGCGCGCACGGTGATGGTGATTAAGCGCGGAATGAGTCCCGGCTTCGCGGGAATTGATAATCCGCTGTACTACCTCGACAAGACCCTAATGCTATTTGGCGACGCGAAAGCGTTTGTCGGTTCGATTGTGCGCGAACTGACTGGTGGCGGCGGGCACGGGTAGACACTCCCGGTCTCCATCTGGCTGATTATTGTTAACTCCAAGGCCCCCTCCCCCCTGTTTTCTTGTATGTATTGCAAATACAGGACATACGCCGTTAACTGGCGTACGTACTGCAAATAAAGGACTTAGGTGCTTTAGCCTCGCTAAAAACCCAGTTAGCAAGTTGGAATTCATTTTGGGCACGGAAAAGCCCGAGGGCTTGGAATCGCCCTGGGCTACAACGGCCCCTATTGCGCGAAGCGTTTGAAGAAGCTATTCGGCTTCCACGTTGGACGCGTGTCAGCGTCGGCCACGCGCGTGGCTAACAATAATAATAGGTGATCGAAATGCGCGGCGGCGGGCGCGTCCACGGGTTGATCTATGTCGTCGGAGGGCGCGTGGTAGCGCGTGCGAACCCAATCCTGGAATATTTTTTCTTCGTCGGTTCCTTTGATCCAGCCGAATTTAAATGCGAGAGCCGGGACCCCAATTTTCACGAAGCTATATTGATCGCTGCGGATGAATCGATTTCGGTCCGGTTCTTTATCGGCTTGAATGATCACCTTTTCCCCTTCGGCGACGGCGCGGACGTCGTCACCGAGCGTGGACTCATCCAGTCCCTGCACTTCCAAATATTGCAGGCGGAAGAGAGGCAGGAACATGTCCATATTCAAGTCGGCGACAATTTGTTTTTGCGGCACGGTGGGATGATGCGCGAAATATTCGGAACCGAGATCGCCTTTTTCTTCGGCGGTCACTGCGGCGAAAATAAGCGAGCGGCGCGGATGAATTCCCGCGGTCTTGATGTGCTTGGCAATTTCGATGAGCGAGGCGACGCCTGAGGCGTTGTCCATCGCGCCGTTGTAAATGCTGTCGCCGTTGATGGGGAGTCCCGCGCCGAGGTGATCGAGATGCGCGCTGATTACGACGTACTCGCTTTTCAATTTCGCGTCGGAGCCGGGCAGAACTCCAATCACGTTGGCAGATGTAATTTTCGTGCGCGCCATTTCGACCTTCGCGTGCACGATGACTTTCAGAGGGAATTTCGGCAGAAGCTCGCCCTTATCCGCGATCGCCAAAAGTTCGGCGATGGTGTGGCCGCTATCCGCGAACCATTTATCGGCTTTTGCGGGATTGATGGACGCTGAGAAATGCGGGCCCACACCGCGCGTTTTAGGATCGGCGATGCTCATGGAAGGGTTCAGGCGCGCCAGCGAAGCGCGTTCCCAAGGAATATCGGAATTTTTCGGATTGCCGATGGTGGCGATGCCGATGGCTCCAGCCTTTTGCAAAGCTTCCCAGCGCTGCTCGGAAGATTGGTAATGCGCTTTCAGAGGGCCGGGAATATTCGCGGGGCCGCCAGTGAGGAACACCGCGATTTTTCCATGCAGATCCACATCGGCCAATTCGTTGTAGCCCATTTCCGGCACAGCGAATCCGTAGCCGACGAAAACCGCTTGCGCTTTGATGGAAGGCGAGGGATCGCCGCTGACGCGCAGCGTGGCATCAGGGCCGAGTTGCAGCGCTTCGGTTTTTCCGGCGCGCTCCAGTGAAAGACTGGAAGCTGATTCGTCGATGCGGCGGACTTCAAAATCGATGGACTGCATAAATCCGTTGGTGCCGCCGGGTTGAAGTCCCGCATCGGCGAATTGCTTGGCGACATATTCGGAGGCTCGGCGATAGCCATCGCTGCCGGTATCACGCCCGCGCATATCATCGGAAGCCAGGAATTGAACATGCGCCCACCAGGCGTTGCCTTCCGCGTTCCAATCGACGTCGGGAGATTGCGCGAGAGCGGTTCCGGCGCAGAGCACAATTGCGAGCGCAGAGATACGAAGAGTAGTGGTGAGAATACGACGATAATTCGGCGATGCGATCATTCCTGTTTTCTCCACGATTCGTTTTTGGTTCGTTAATTCAATTCTAATTTACTCATGCAGTTTGCATTTACTTCTTCAGTTAGGCACAGACAGGAATGTCTGTGCTACTTACTCGGCCAGCGCGCCTCGGACCGATGGGGATGGTTTTTCTGTTCTGAATTCGCCTTCCCATTTCGCGATTACCGCCGACGCCAGACAATTGCCGACGACGTTCATTGTAGTGCGTCCCATGTCGAGAAACTGGTCCACGCCAAGCAATAAGAGCATAGGTCCCTGGGGCAGTCCTAGCGAATCGGCGGCGGCAAATAAAATAATAATCGAGCCGCGGGAAACTCCGGCCACGCCTTTGCTGGTGAGCATCAGCACCAGCATTACAAACAGTTGCTGCTTCAGGGTGAGGTGAATTCCCGCCGCCTGCGCTACGAAAACCGAGGCCAGCGCCAAATATAATGTGGCGCCGGTCAAATTGAAACTGTATCCAGTGGGAATTACAAACGCCACAATTTCGCGCGGCACGCCGTAAGCTTCCATGGATTCCATGGCGCTGGGTAGCGCGGCCTCGGAGCTGGTAGTGCTAAATGCGATGGTCGCCGGCTCGGTGACGTACTTGATGAACTCGCGGACGGGAAGGCCCGCAATCACCGCGGAAGGCCACAGCACTACCACCACGCAAATCGCGAACGCGATATATAAGGTTAGGACTAACTGACCCAAATTGTAGAGCACGCCAAATCCAGTGTGAGCGATGGTGAAGGCAATCGCGCCTGCAATACCGATGGGTGCGAAAAGCATCACGATGTTCGTGAACTTGAACATCACTTCGGCGAGGCTGTTTGCGAAATCCAGCATGGGCTTGCGCTTCGGTTCTTTCACCAGCGCCAGAGCAATTCCGAATATCATGCTGAAGACGACCACTTGTAAAACCTGATTTTCCGCGATGGACTTGGCGATATTTTCCGGAAATATGTGCAGAATCATTTCCGTCGCGGTGGGTCGCGCAGCGATCACCGGCGCGGCACCGACAACCGGCGGAACGCTCACACCAACGCCTGCTTTACTAATGTTGATGGCCGCCAAGCCAATGACCAGAGCGAGCGTGGTGACAATTTCAAAATAAATAATGGATTTCAGTCCCAGCCGCCCGACTTTTTTTATGTCGGAATGGCCGCCAATGCCGCTGACCAGCGTGGCAAAAAGCAGCGGCGCGATGATCACGCGAATCATGCGCAGGAAAATCTGGCTCAGGATGCCCAGGTTCTCCGCGAAGTGCGGGAAATCGTTGCCCAGTTCCGCGCCGAGCACCATGCAGACCAGAATCCAAGTGGTCAGAGAGCGCTTGGAATATCCAAAAAGAATCAGCACAACGACGGCGGCCCAGCGGATTATTTCCGCGATGAGCGGATTGATCGCGAATCCATGATGAATACCAATGGAAAGTGCGGAGGCGATGCAATAGAGAGCGAGCCCGGCGATTAGAGATTTGTTCTTCATGCGCTGTATTTTTTTGTAGTGGGCATTCGCAAATGGACTCGAGTTCTATATCACATCGGCGAAACTACTGCCACGCGAGGGCGAGCCCACGCAAGCGCGCACAGCGCGAGCACCACCGGGAAGCACTCCATCACGTAGCGCGGCTCGACGGTCTGCAATTGGGTCAGGAATGCGGTGCGAATCACCAGAAACGCGATCAGAAAAGAAATTCCAGCGCGCGCGCGGAATTTCCAAGCGCCGATGAGCGCCATGCCCGCATAAATATAGTTCAAAATGCCGAGTCCGAGTGTCGCGCTGAAGTCGGTTGCGTTATCGCGCCACGCTTCCCGCACCGGCCACAATTTTCCGGTGTACGGAAGCAGCTCCAGTCGCGGCGTTAACCATATCCACCAGGAGCGTTCGACGGGAATAACTACGTAGGTGCGTACGGGATGCTGAGCGGCGCGTTCGTTTGCCAGTTGCGTAAATTGAAAATTCAATGCCGGAGCCATGAACACGCGCTTGTTGTATTCGTCCAACATGCTCGCTACCTGCGCGCGCTCAGCGTCGGAATCAAACGCATAATCCGGCAACGCGTCAATCGATATCGTCTGCTTATTTAGTTTCCAGCTCACCGCATAGGCGTCGCGAAATTTCACCATCCAGGTTTGCGTCCAATCATAGACGCCGGACGGAACGCGATCGCCGGGAGTTTCGGCGTGAGGCGGTGCCAGGAATTGCAGGTGGCCGACATGCAGAACATTTCGCGCGGCCCAGGGAGAAAGGGACAGAATTAATCCTGCCCCCACCCATAGAATCGCGAGCGCGAGCTTCCACCAATTCACTCGACGCCACCAGCGGGCGCACAGAACGAGGCCAATCGCGATCAGAATGAGTGGCGTTTCCGGCCGCACCAGAGTTCCGAGGCCCACGATGAGTCCGCCGAAGAAAAACCATCCAACATATTTGAGCAGCAGATCGTTGGGAATCGCCGAGCGCGCGATGTTCATGTCCGTGTGCGTCAGCGCCGAAACAAAAATAAATACAGCAATTGTGGTGAAAAATGTGGCGACGGTTTCTGTCAGCACTACTCCCGTGTAGCTCGCCGTGAATGGGCAAAGGGCAGCGAGCCAGAGCGCGATGGTGGCGACGCGTGTGCGATTCTGGACGCAGGCGAGGCGCGCCGCAATCAGAGCGGTCAGTACACACGTGATCAGATCCACGAGAACCTGCACGGATGTTACTGCGGCTCGCGATTGCCCCAGCGTTTTGTAAATTACGGCGAGGAACGCCGGATAGCCCGGCATGCGCTCGTCTGTTGGCAGCAGTTGACCGAACAAATTGCGTCCATAGACGCCGTGATAAAGCCAGTTGCGCGCCAGTTCTTCGTAAAATTTCGAATCGCCCGCATCGGGATTGAAATGCGAAATGAAAAACCAGCGCAACATCGCGCCGCAGAATAATGCCGCGGCCAGATGGCCATACGGTACGACGTGACCCCGGCCAAAGATTCGTATCGCGTCGCCGGGCGGGCTGAGCGGAATTGGTCCCGGCTGATTCAGGAGTGAACTCCGCGCAGTGTCGGGATTTTGCAGCTAATCGGCATCGAGAACGATGCTAACCCGGTTTCGTTAAGTAGGGAATTGGAATTGAAGTGAGGGAATCTCGAGCTGTCCAGAAAAAGTAGCGAACGGCAAGCAAGAGATACAACCGGCCTTGGTGTGTATTCCTGTCGTCCTGACTTGCCGTTCGTGAATGCATTCTAGGAGCCGGGCCGATCACCTGACTGTCCTATATTGGACAATATTGAAAAAATAGTAACTTCGCACTTATCTTACCTAAGTACAATTAAATGTGCGGTTTACGGGGTTCCGGGCAGTTTTTCCACACCAATCCACAGGGTGATCCCGGCCTCGGTCGATGCGCGCTCTTCGTCTAAGTCAGGGAAGTCGTGCAAAATGCTCTAGTCGTGGAGGACGACGCTCAGCAGGGAGCTATCCACGACGAGGCCGTCGTGGTGGTCACCGCCATTGTATTTGATGAACCCCATCTTGCGGAATTTGTTCATGAAGAAATTCACGCGCGAACGCGTGGTGCCGATCATTTCCGCCAGCATTTCCTGTGAAATTTTCGGGACGACGGGCTGAGGCTTGTCCTGCTTGCCGAAGCGAGCCAGGAGCAACAACGTGCGCGCCAAGCGCTTTTCGCTGGAATTGAAAAGCTGGTCAACCAGATCCTCTTCGATGCGGATGTTTCTTCCCAGCATGTAGGCAATAAAGCGGTCTGAGAATTCGTGCTCGTTGTGAAGGACGCGGATCATCTCTTTCTTTTCGATGATTAGCGCGTCAGTGGGGGTGATGGCGGTGGCCGAGCCGATGCGGACTGTTTGTCCGGCGAGACAGCCTTCGCCAAAGAAATCGCCGGGGCCTAAAATGGCCACCACAGCTTCCTTGCCGCTTTCATTTACGATGGAAAGCTTCACACCGCCTTTTTTGATGTAAAAGACATCACCAGAAGGGTCGCCCTGCGAGAATACGAGTTCGTTGCGGCGATACTCAGCGGATTTGCGCGCAATTCCGACAGAGTCCAAAAACTGTTGCGCATTGAAGATGGGCTTTCCGTTCTTATTAGGGGGCGGTTTGCTCGCTACTTTTTTGTTATTCATAAAGTGGTAACCAGGAAGGAGGGGATATACACCTCTCCCCCGTCAAGTACAATACCGTTTCCGCATTTCCGAGTCTGTTCACTATTGCACACTTCTTGGAATTTGTTGCGAGGCAGCGCGGCTCCCGGAACTTTGGGTGGCCAGCAGCAGGAGGGAACTCCCAGATGTCTCTATTCTAGCACCGTATGCGCACCGCGCGAGTCCTAATTGGGAATCATGTGGGAGACGCCGGCTTCCAGCAATTTGGCAAACTGGTCGGCCACCATGGGGCGGTTGAAATAGTATCCCTGCGCTTCTTCGCAACCCTCCGCGGTCAAAAAATCCATTTGCTCACGGGTTTCCACGCCTTCGGCAATCACACGTTTCTTCAAGCTATTTCCCATGCTGATCACGGCTCTCACAATTGCTGCGTCGTCCCGCTGGGATGAAATTTCGTGCACGAAAGACTGGTCCACTTTTAACGAATCAACAGGGAACTGGCGCAAATAACTCAAGCTCGAATAGCCAGTGCCGAAATCGTCCACGGTAAGATGGACTCCGATTGCTTTCAACGACTTCAGCATGGCCACGGTCGATTCCGCATGCTTCATCAGGACGCTTTCGGTCAGCTCAAGTTCCAGGCAGTGCGGATCGAGCTTGGATTCATTCAGCGCGGCGCGAACGCTTTCCACGAAATCCTTGCTGCGGAATTCCACGGCGGAAATATTCACGGCCATGGGCATGGGCGCGAATCCGGCATCCAGCCATTCACGCGATTGCCTGCAGGCTTCATGCATCACCCATTGCCCGATGGGCAGGATCAGTCCGGTGTCTTCGGCGATGGGAATGAACTGTGCCGGCGGAATGAATCCGCGTTCGGGATGCTTCCAGCGAAGAAGCGCTTCGACGCCGGTGATTGCTCCGGTTCCCAGGTCAATTTTCGGCTGATAATGCAGAGATAGTTCGTTCCGCTCCAGGGCCACGCGCAAGCCGGCTTCTATGAACTGCCGCTCTGAAGCGCGAATATTCATTTCTTGTTTGAAAAACTGGTAGTTGTTGCGGCCGTTTTCCTTGGCGTGGTACATGGCGGTGTCGGCGTTATTGATGAGCGCTTCGGCGGTTTCGCCGTCGTCAGGGTAGATGCTGACGCCGATGCTTACGGGCACGATCACGTCATGAGGCCCGATATGATAGGGCAGAGTGAGGGCGGCAAGAAGCTTTGCCGCGCTGATGCCGGCGTTTTCCGCTGCCTCCAATTCAGAAAGCACCACGACAAATTCGTCACCACCTTGACGGCCGACGGTGTCGGATTCGCGCACGCAGCTTTCTAAACGTGTCGCCACCGCTTGCAACAATTGATCGCCAACCACGTGGCCCAGCGAATCATTGATGTGCTTGAAGCGGTCCAGGTCCATGAACAAAACTGCGATGCGATAATCGTGCCGCCGCGCCATGGTAATGGCCTGTTGCAGACGGTCATTCAGCAGCATGCGGTTCGGCAGGTCCGTAAGAGAATCGTGTTGTGCGAGGTGTGAAAGTTGCAGGGACATGCGCCGCGCCACGCTCACGTCGTGAAAGACGATCACGGCGCCGGTGATATGCCCTCCGCGGTCGTGAATGGGCGCGGCGGAATCTTCGATGGGGGCTTCATAACCGTCGCGCCGAATCAGGATGCAGTTTGCGGTGAGACTGACCGTTTTGTTCTCGCGAACGGCGAGAGCCATGGGGTTTTCAGATCGCTCTCGACTGGTTCCGTCAATAATATTGAAGACTTCGGCGAGGGGCCGGCCCAACGCCTCCGCTTTCAACCACCCCGTCATGCACTCTGCTACCGAATTCAAATATCTAACGTTCCCTTCGATGTCCGTACTTAGCACCGCGTCGCCAATCGAGTTCAGAGTGACTTCAGCGCGCTCTTTTTCGACGAAGAGCGCATCCGCTATGGATCCGCGCTCGAGCATGGCGGTCACTGCGCGAGTCAATGAGTAGCTATCAAGATGATCTTTCAGAAGAAAGTCGTGGGCACCTTCTTCAACGGCCTGCCTGCCGATGGACTCATTGCTTGCTCCGCAAATCACCAGGATAGGAATATTCCCCGCCGCTGCCAGCGTTTTGTGGAACGTGTCGATCCCTCTGCTATCCGGCAGAAATAAATTTACTAATATTGCCGCGATGCCGTTCTGCTTCAAACGGTAAAGACCCTCAGAAAGGCTCTTCACCCACTCAACGTGCGGCTGGCCGGGCTTGGTCAGTGCTTCCATTATGCGTGTGGCGTCGGCGATATCGCCTTGGATTAAGAGCAATCCGCCAGCAGTGTTATTCATCTTCAGGCTCTGCCTCCGTGCCCACCATCCAAACATTTCTCAAGCATTGGGGCTGTCCATTTAGGTACATGTGCGGTTTCGAACAATATGTACTAGTACTTTGCGGCACCGCCATCAAGGCCGATGGTCAAAGCGCATTCCTTCTGTTGCAAGTTTCTAGCCAAAGCTTCAAATGCGTAATTTCGATATCTAACGCGAGGGAATTCCGTGGTCGCTTCGCTCAGACACTGCAGCCTTCCCAATTCGGATTGCCGCGTTCTCCAAATTGAGAATTTTGCACGGCAGTCTTCGGCTGTGCATTACTGCACAGACGCCGGCTTGCAGTGCGGCTAACATGATGCGAATTCACGGAACGGAATTCCACTCGTTACCGGCCATGTAGAGAATGTCGAAAAAAGGAGCGAAAAATGCTTGGGGTAATCGCTGCAGTTCTAATCATTTTGTGGCTGCTTGGGTTCCTGGCGTTTCACGTCAGTTCAGGTTTGATTCATATCGTCCTGGTGGTCGGCGTGATAATGCTGATCCTGCATTTCGTAAGAGGTAGATCGTAAGGCGAAATTCCCGGCTGGCGAGCGCAGCCTTCCGCCGGGAGAAGCGATGCGGACGTCGTTAAGTCGATGATGCTGGGCGGTTGCGAGAAAAACAAAATGGGCTTATGTTCGTTATAGCACAGCAAGGTTATTCTCCAATCCCTAAGATGTTTCTAGTGGAATCGGGCCTGAACAAACAACTTACTTAAGGCTCCCCCGGCTTGCCTTATCTGAAATGAGACTAAACGGGCGTCTCGATCATCAAAAATCGGGGGCAAAATGCTTTGGACAATCTGTGTAGTTCTTGTCGTGCTATGGCTCCTGGGCGTGGTTAGTTCGTACACCCTCGGGGGATTTATTCACATTCTACTGTTGTTGGCGGTGATCGTGCTTTTGATCCGCGTGATTCAGGGACGAAGGCTCGTTTCGTAGTCGTACTGCTTAACCTCGGAGCCAAACAGAAAAATGAAGCCAATTTCGATGGTCGGAATTCTGCTCGTAGTTCTCGGGGCGCTGGCGCTGGCCTATCAAGGCATCACCTACACGCATCGAGAGAAAATTATTGACCTCGGCCCCATTCACGCCACGGCCGACGAGCAGAAGACCATGCCACTTCCGCCGATACTCGGAGCTATCGCGCTGGCCGGTGGAATTGCATTGTTGGTGGTTGGCAGCAGACAGAAAAGTTGAACGCGCAACAAATCGTCCGCGGCGCCGCAAGTGAGCGCTGGCAGTAATTTCAGGCCATCCCGGAATTAAAGCTTACGAATTGAATCTGAATATGGAGGAAAATGATGAGAAGCAAAATGATGATTGCATTTTCAGTTTTGGTGCTGGCAGGCGCGGTATTTGCACAGAAAATGAACCACGAACAGGAACGTTTGGAAAATTGCGGCACGGTGATGCAGGAAATCGTGGACATCCCCGACAATATTCCGCAGGAACTTATGGAGAAGGCCGAATGTGTGATCGTATTCCCGTCACTTCTGAAGGCCGCCTTCGGGATCGGCGGCAGCTACGCACGCGGCGCGATGGTCTGCCGCACCGGCGAGCACTTTAATGGACCGTGGGGCGCTCCCGCCATGTACGCGCTGGAAGGTGGAAGCATCGGATTTCAACTCGGCGGGGAAGCTACCGACGTGGTTCTGCTGGTGATGAATGACCGTGGCATGAAGTCTATTCTCGAAAGCAAAGTGAAACTCGGCGCGGACGCTTCAGCGGCGGCGGGACCGAAGGGCCGCACCGCCTCGGCGGATACCGACGCGTATATGCGCGCGGAAATTCTCAGCTACTCCCGCGCTCGCGGACTTTTCGCGGGCATCTCGCTGGAAGGCTCAACACTCCGTCCGGATAACGACGCCAACAACGACGTTTACGGACGTAAACTCACCGCTCGCGATATCGTCATGGGCGGTCGGGCGCGCACCCCTGCTTCGGGCCAAAAACTGGTCAGCGTTCTACAAAAGCATGCGCCGCGCAACGAATCAGAACATCACGGAAACGAGAAGTAGTCACATCTGGATCTACGCAATTGAACGAATAGAAAGCGCGCCGGAATCATTCCGGCGCGCTTTCGTTCGTATAGACACACCCGTATCCGGGTGTGTGATTTCCGTACAAAAAAGTTTTATTGATTTACTGCGAATCGCGACTGCTGCTGATTTCCTTTACGCTTCCGGTTCAAACGGCGAAGGTCCGGTCATCAGTTCAATCGGTTCATCCAGGAATGAAGGTGTTGTTTGACCGTCTTCTCCGGGAACTTTCTTCTGTTGCCGGCGCTCGGCCTTCATTTTTTGCTTCTCGATGCGCTTCATTTCTTTTTGGCGTTTCTGAAATGTGATCTTTGACATTAGCTCTCCTCGCTTTCAGGATACGGCGCGAACAATGTCGCAGCCGGGCTATAGCCTGTTGCAACTTCTACCAGCGTGGTTCGCGCGGTTGCCGCGCGGCTTCGCGATAATCCTCGTTTGAGAAACGTCCACGGCCGCCACCATCGCGACCGCCTCCGCCGCTTCCACCACGACCTCCGCCACCACCGCCACTTCCACCCCGTCCGCCACCACCTCTTGGCGGACCACCACCACTTTCTTTCGGGCGCGCTTCATTCACTTTCCAATTGCGCCCGCCAACGTCTTTTCCATCCAGTCCGGCAATGGCCTTGCCTGCTTCTTCGTCGT
>Ga0210410_10001676_pt1 | contig 20532 bp, 20 predicted proteins | sample IncBWC4MmetaG_FD_161058 | JGI IMG/M metagenome (GOLD analysis project Ga0210410, IMG submission 161058) | Forest soil microbial communities from Barre Woods Harvard Forest LTER site, Petersham, Massachusetts, United States - Inc-BW-C-4-M | ecosystem: Environmental > Terrestrial > Soil >... | reverse complement strand
CCTGCAGCAGGGCGACACCGATCGGCTGACTTTGCAGGCACGGGACGCGGCGGTTTCGGTCGCAACCGCCAACATCGTCGCACAGGAGGCGCAGCTGCGGGTCCTGAACCAGCAGAAGACGTATCAAAGCGTGACCGCGCCATTCGACGGCGTCATCACCCAGCGCAACGTCGACGTAGGCAGCCTGGTTCAGGCCGACGCTGCCAGCGGCACCTTCATGTTCACGCTCGCGCACGCCGACGTCATCCGCATCCAGCTCTATGTGCCGCAGGACGACGCCATCGGCGTAACGCCGGGTACGCAGGCCGTGGTGCGCGTGCCGGAAATCCCGGGCCGTGACTTCCCCGGCAGCGTCGCCCGCATCGCCGATGCGCTGCAGCCCGGCACCCGCACGCTCTTGACCGAGATCGACGTGCCGAACCCGGAGCACACGCTGTCCCCGGGGATGTATTGCCGCGTGGAATTGAAGATCCCGCGCAAGGCGCAGTCGCTGATCGTGCCGTCGGAGGCGATCATCTTCAACCGCAATGGGCTCTCGGTTGCCGTGGTAGAGAACGATACGGCGCGGATCCGGCCCATCACCGCGGTGCGCGACTTCGGCACCTCGGTCGAGGTGAGCACGGGTGTTGCCGCCGGCGACCGGGTGATCCTGAACCCGCAGGTCGACCTCACGGACGGCCGCAAGGTGACGATCCGACCCGATCCGCCGAAGCCAGACCAGAAGAAGTCGTAGGGTTTAGGTACGCTGTTTCCGGAGTCGTCATCGGTTCGCGCGGACGTCAGCAAACTCGCCGACCTCGATACGATGTTCGCCACGCGATCGACGGCGGGGTCTCAGCCATTTCGCCCGTGGGCGCTTGAGCTTCGTCGCAGAGAGTCGCGACCGTTCCTGTTTGAAATTCCACTTCCGCTTGTAGTCGGAGAGTTCGATGTCGTTGGTCAGGGTGACGCCCGGTATGCCGGCGTCAATCAGCGTAAGCGACTTGAAGTCCTGCGGAAACTGCAGCGCCCAGCTGTAGGCGCACCACGCGCCGAAATCGTGCGCCACCACAAGCAGCGGTGCGCCAAGTCAATCCACGAACGCATGAAACACCTTGGGCACCTTGTTTCCATGGCCGATCCGATCGAAGGCGATCTTTTTCGCTTCGGCCCTTGCATCGAGCGATGAGGCGGCGGCAGTCGCGTTGAGTCTGGCACCCATGCCCAAAGCACCCGCAAATACGCCGACGCCTTCCAGGAGATTTTTTCGAAGCCGCCGCCGGCTGCGGCAAAGCCGTCAGTGACCTGTAACGACTCGATGGCGCCGTGTACCTCCAACGGGCTGACGCCCTCGCCGTGCGTGATCAGACCACCGGCGATACTGATTTCGCGAGCCGAGCCACCCGGTTTGAGGCTAAGCGCAATAGCCGAAAGCTTCACAACGACGCCTTTGACCAGGGAGTTGCCGGCGCCGCCAAAGGTTTCGATGCCGCGCCGAACCTTGATCTTCCCAACCGGCTGACTGATCTGGACGCCGACCGCGCCGTCGGCATGCGTGACGATACGTTCGAATTCGGCGGAATTCACCGTTCCGGTAATAGACGTTAAAGCCGCGCGCGCCCTGACCGAATGTTTCGATTGGCGCTTCCACCTGAAGCACATTGACGGTGCCGAAATTGACGAAGCCGATGCCGCTTTGGCCATGCGAAGTTATTTTGTCTTCCGCTACCCACCGGTCCACGACGCCCCAGTTATCAAGCACCATGTCGTTCACCCCGTAGGTCGTGACCGGTCCGCGATTGCGCACGCTGTCCGTGAAAGGCTGCATGTTTCAAAGCGTAAAGGCGCCATGCAGAACGTAAACGCCGTAGCCGTGCGGCCGTTCGGTTTCCGCGCGTGCATCGGCCGCGATGATGTCGAGTCCGTTCACATCGACATGCCCGCCGCGCACCTGGCCGCGCGCGAGAATTTGCACGGGCCCGATAGTGGTAACGCCGTGCAATTCGATGCGACCCAAAGTCGTGCAGGCGGTGTCATTAAAGATTGCGCGCTTCTCCGGCGAGGCACACAGATAGAGATCGTGGACGCTGTTGTCGGATGAAAGCTCAATGCCGTCGGCGCCGGGCGTAAATGCGATGGTCGCCCCCTCGGCTGCGCCGCACAAAGATCGGCCTTGCGACAGTCGGATGGTCGGCACGTCAACCACCCGGCCGCTGATAACAACTCTTGCGATGCTCTCATCTTCGATCGCCGCAATGAGCTCACCGGTTGTTGTGACCCACTTTTCCGCTGTGTTCATGGACGCATCCTTCGTGCACCGGAGCAACAACGCCGATCATCTGCTTCACAGCGGATTGGTGGTGGAAAAGCTGTAGCGCGCGATCCGCCACTGGCCGTCGTCGCCTTTCTTGAAGATAAAAAGTTCCTGGTTGGCTTCGCGGCTCGTAGCGCCGGTGGCGTTGATCTTCCGGGCGCCTGTGGAATTGGTCCGCACCAAAGCCCATTGCGATGACATCACTACAAGTTCGGCGATGGTGAATTTGACCTTGAGGGTGATGGCTTTGAATACCGCATCATGGGCTTGCCGCACCGACGCCTTGCCGACCGCGGATTGATTGTTCGGCGCCATGAACACGCCATCCTCGGCGTAAAGCGGCATGGCTGCTTCGGTGTTTGAGGCGTTCAGTGCGCTTTCATAGGATGACATCAGGTTCCTAATCGCCGTTTCGTCCGCTATGGTGCTACCTGACATTGGCTGTCCCTCCATGGCATTATTTTCCCGCTCGGAAGAGTAGCCGGATCATTGCGGACGTTTAGCTGGAAAAGTCGGGAATCAGATTTCCAGATTTGGACAACCGATGACGGACCTCAATGCGTTAGTTGTCTTTGCAAAAGTTGTCGAAGCCAAGAGCTTTTCCGAAGCTGCTCGCCGCCTCGGTATGCCGGTCTCGACGGTAAGCCGTCGCGTAGCGGAGCTTGAAGATCAGCTCGGCGTTCGCCTGCTTGACCGGTCGACGCGAAATCTGCGGCAGACGGATCTGGGATCGGAAGTGCTCGAGCATGCGCAGCGCAGCGCTGAAGCCAGCGAAGCTGTGCAGAATATCGTGTCGAACCGCCAGTCGAGCGTGTCGGGCACGCTGCGGCTGTCGGCACCGCCCAACATTTCCGATACCGTGTTGAGCCCGCTGGTTACCGCGTTCCAGGCGAGTTACCCCAACGTTCGTGTGCAGATTTTGATTGCCGAGCGCTAGGTGAATTCGCTCTGCGCCTTTGCACGGTTGCTGAGCGACCGTACCGATTACGAAATTTCCGTTTTGGTTGGTAGAAGCAGGTCGGAATCCCGTTTCTTGTTCCCACCGCCGCTCATCGAACCGAACGTGCTCATGGGGCGGATCGGGCCTAACGCAGGCGGCTCCGGACCATTGAAAGTGCGTCATCGGATCACGACGTTTCTTGAGGCGTTGAGCGGTGCCTTCACTGCTTTCCGCGCCCTTTCCTGGGGGGCGACTTCGTGTCCTGGGCTATTTGTATGCAGCTGAGGAGATCGAGATAGCTCGTCGTACCTAGGGAGCGAGCGTCACTTTCACATCGTTTCCGTATCGCAACCGGAGTTGACACCCAAAGGGCATTTAGCTGCTGCTTTGCACTTTCCTCATCACGCATACAGTCCGTAATGTTCTGATCAGGCGGTGACCCCACCTTTTTTGCGTCGGCCGATCTAGCCTCGCATATCGCCTTGACGTCTAGTTTCGGACTCTGACCGAATGCGGGGAGTAGAGACAGCAACACTACAAAAAGCACTACAGCGCGCTTCATTCGAACCTCTCGTGCGATGGGGCTCGAACAGGAGAACCTATTGATGGCATGGCGGTTCCCGCGCGAGGGGTGATTGCTGGCTGACTCTCGAAAGAGTTAGACAGAGTCATCTCCACGGATATTGCAACGCGCGCGATCTCTAACGTCGCTGGCAAAAGGATGTGTTAGTGGCCTGACCACGCGGATGTGTTTAGTTCTCTGATTTAATAAACAATAGATAAATCAAAGGTTGGACGTCGCGGCTGGGTTATTTGGCTGGTGTCGGCGCGTGCGTCAGGGCAGCTTACGTCAGGATGGCAGCCATATTTTTCATTCTGCGAGCATACGAACGTTTTCGGATTCCTCCTTGACCACGTCGGCGAACGGGTATCAAATGTTTAATACTAAACTAAACTGAACATCGCGCCTGGAGGCGACCCAAGGACCATCGCGATCGCTCGTGAAGCATGATCGATTGCCTCCCTTGATCCTGTCTGCCTCAAGCCCGCCCGGGCTTCGATGATGTCGGCCGCTTCCGGATAAGGGCGCTTCCGGTGCAGCGTGGGAAAGCGTCAGGAGAGGGAATGCACATGCGAAAATCCGCGACTGAAGGGTGGTCGAAGTGGGCAGGCGGAGCGCTTGCTCTCTTTGCAGGTGTCACATTGTCGGCCGTCGCAAGCAGGCCGGCTGTGTCAGAAAGCAAGCAGCTCACGCTGTGTTGGGCAGCTTGGGATCCGGCCAACGCGCTGGTCGAGCTTGGCAAGGACTTTACCAAGCAGTCCGGCATCGAGATGAAATATGAATTCGTGCCCTGGACAAGTTATGCCGATCGCTTCCTCAATGAGCTCAACTCCCACGGGAAGCTGTGCGATCTCATCATCGGCGACAGTCAGTGGATCGGCGGCGCCGCCGAAAACAACTGGTACGTCAAACTGAATGACTTCTTCGCCAAAGAGCACATCTCAATGGACGATTTCGTGCCGGCGACGGTCGTCGGCTATTCGGAGTGGCCGAAGAACTCGCCGAACTATTGGGCGCTGCCCGCGATGGCCGATGCGGTGGGCTGGACCTATCGCAAGGACTGGTTCGCGAGGCCGGAAATTCAGTCGGCGTTCAAGGCCAAGTATGGCCGCGATCTCGCGCCGCCGAAAACTTTTGATGAGCTGAAGCAGATCGCGGAGTTTTTCCAGGGGCGTGAGATCGACGGCAAAAAGGTCTATGGCGCCTATATCTTCACCGAGCGCGGCTCGGAAGGCATCACGATGGGCGTAACAAACGTTCTCTACAATTACGGCTTCAACTACGAGAATCCGAAGAAGCCCTACCAGATGCAAGGCTTTGTCAACTCGCCGGATGCGGCAAAGGGGCTCGAGTTCTACAAGGAGCTCTACAAGTGCTGTACGGCGCCAGGATTGACCAACGCCTACATGCAGGAGGGCCTAGATGCCTTCAAGTCCGGCCAGGTGGCGATACAGATGAATTGGTTCGCCTTCTTCCCCGGCCTTTACAAGGATCCGAACGTCGGCGGCGACAAGATCGGCTTCTTCGTCAATCCGGCCGGTCCCAAGGGACATTTTACCCAGCTCGGCGGCCAAGGCATCTCAGTAGTCGCGACGTCGGACCACAAGGATGATGCACTCACTTACATCAAGTGGTTTGCGCAGCCCTCCGTGCAGCAGAAATGGTGGCAGATTGGTGGCTATTCGGCCCTGAAGGCAGTTGTCGATGCGCCTGATTTCCCTGGGAGTGCGCCGTTCGCTCCGCAATTCCTGGAGTCGATGGCGATCGTGAAGGACTTCTGGGCCGAGCCGTCTTATGCCCAACTCTTGCTCGACATGCAAAAGCGAGTGCATGACTACGTCGTCGCCGACAAGGGAACGTCGCAGCAGGCGCTCGATCTTCTGGTGAAGGACTGGACCAAGGTCTTTAAGGAGCAGGGCAAGCAGGTCGCCTCCCAGTAAATGCGGCGTTCGCACTCAACGCACTCGAGATGAATCGGCTTCCCCGGAGCTGTGCCCGGGGAAGTTGAACCGGCCAGCCGATGGACAAAATGACCACGATCCCTCATCCCGATCAGGCCAGGATTGCCGGCATGGGTGAGCCTGGCAAGGTTCGCAGCAGGACTCGCGCCGCGAAGCGCGCGCGCGGCCTGTCGGACCGGACGATGGCGTGGTTGTTCGTTGCGCCAACGATCGCGCTCTTGCTGGCGATCAATATCTTTCCGCTGGTCTGGATGATCCGGCTTTCCTTCACCAGCCTTAACCTCAGCATGTCTTATCTGCCGCTGCGGTTCGTCGGCCTCGACAATTTTAGCGACATTCTGTCTGACGACGATATCTGGATCCGGCTGCAGACCACGGCGCAATTCGTGATCGCGTCGGTAGCGCTCCAGGTCGTCGTCGGGTTTGGGCTCGCGCTCTTGATCAACCGCCGATTTCGCGGTCACAGTTTTTGGACCACCATCATCCTTTTGCCGATGATGCTGTCGCCGGCCGTGGTCGGCAATTTCTGGACGCTGCTGTTTCAGCCGCAGATCGGGCCGTTCAACTATCTTGTGAGCCTCTTGACCGGCGTGCCGCCGAGCTCGTTCAGTATGACGGGCGAGGTCGCGCTCGCGCCCTGGACCATCGTGCTGGTCGATACCTGGATGTGGGCACCTTACGTAATGCTGATCTGTCTCGCGGGTCTACGCTCGATCCCGGATTACATCCACGAGGCGGCCGAGGTCGACCGCGCGTCGTCCTGGCGGCAATTTTGGTCGATTACGCTGCCGATGACGGTGCCGTTCCTGATGCTCGCGGTGTTGTTCCGCGCCATCGAGAATTTCAAGATGTTCGATATGGTCAATCTTCTTACTTCGGGCGGGCCGGGCTCGACCACCGAGCTTGTGTCGATCACCCTCAAGCGTGCTGCATTCGAGAAGTGGCGCACCGGCTACTCCTCCGCGCTCGCCATCATCCTGTTCGTGACGGTATTCGGTGCGGCTAATATTTACGTCAAGGCGCTCAACCGGGTTAAGCAACGATGACCGCGATCGCCAATTCCACCGCGCATTCCATTGTCGAGGCCTCGCCGCGCGCAAAGGCCGTCGCCGGCACCATCGTCATCCTATATGCCGTGATCTCGATCCTGCCGCTGCTGTGGATTGCGGCAACCGCCTTCAAGTCGCAGAGCGACGCCATCGCCTATCCGCCGAAGGTGATTTTCCAGCCGACTCTGGAGGGTTACGTCAACCTGTTTACAGTGCGGACGCGTCAAACGCCGGACTTCATCGCAAAACTGCCACCGGCAACCACCTGGTATGACAAGTTGGTGCGCCAGCATGACATGGTCATCGCCGGGCCCTCGAAGGTGGTACCGCGCTTCATTAATTCCCTGATTATCGGCTTTGGCTCAACGTTTCTTGCGGTGTTCCTGGGCACGCTTGCCGGCTATGCTTTCTCGCGTTTTCGGATTCCCCTGGCTGACGATCTCCTGTTCTTCATTCTGTCGACGCGAATGATGCCGCCGGTCGCGGTCGCCATTCCGATTTATCTGATGTACCGGCAGCTCAATCTGACCGACACCAAGCTCGGCATGATCCTGCTGTACACGGCGGTCAATGTCTCGCTCGCGGTCTGGCTGCTGAAGGGATTTATCGACGAGATACCGCGCGAATATGAGGAGGCCGCGCTTGTCGACGGCTACACGCGGCTACAGGCGTTACGTAAGGTGGTGCTGCCACAGGCGGTGACGGGGATTGCGGCTACCGCGATCTTCTGCCTGATCTTTTCCTGGAACGAATACGCTTTTGCGGTGCTGCTCACCAGCGGTGAAGCCCAGACCATGCCGCCGTTCATTCCCTTTATCATCGGCGAGGGCGGCCAGGATTGGCCGGCGGTGGCGGCCGCAACTACGCTGTTTGTGGTCCCGATCGTCATGTTCACCATTCTCCTACGCAAACATCTGTTGCGTGGAATCACCTTCGGGGCGGTACGCAAATGAGCCGGTCGGCAATCGACAACAGCAAATCGGGGCGCTGGTTTCACCGCGAACCCTGGGAGGCCCTCGCCATGACCCTGATCGCCGGCGGCATCGTCATGATGGTGCAGCCCTGGTCGATCGATCTCTACAGCTATTCCTTTGTCGTGATCCTCGCTGGCACGCTCGGCTTTGTCGTCGTGAGCCATTTTCCGGAGTAGGGCGATGGCAGAAATCCGCGTCGAAAATCTGCGAAAATCGTTCGACCAGTTCACTGCTGTGGAGCGTTCGAACTTCACCGTTCCGGACGGCAGCTTCTTTGCCATGCTGGGGCCGTCGGGCTGCGGCAAGACGACGACCTTGCGCATGATCGCCGGTCTCGAACTGCCGACCGACGGACAGGTGCTGCTCGACGGTGAGGACGTCACTTTCCGACGGGCGGCGGCGCGCGATATCGCGTTTGTCTTCCAGTTGTTTGCACTCTATCCGCACATGAACGTTGCAGGAAATATCGGCTTCCCCTTGAAATGCCAGGGCATGCGACGGCGGGAGATACACGAGCGCGTCGCCGAGACTGCGCGGCTCTTGCGTATCGAGCATTTGCTGTCGAGCAAGGTCTCGAAACTGTCTGGCGGCGACCGGCAGCGCGTCGCGCTCGGCCGCGCCATGGTCAGGCGGCCCAAGGCTTTTCTAATGGACGAGCCTTTGGGAGCGCTTGACGCCGAGTTCCGCCACTTGATGTGCAGTGAGCTGCGCGACCTGCACGATCGCATCAATGCAACCACGATTTATGTCACGCACGACCAGCTCGAGGCGATGTCGATGGCGGATACCATCGCGGTCATGAACAGCGGCCGCATCGAGCAGATCGGTTCGCCGCAGCAAATCTATGACCGGCCGGCCAGCATGTTCGTAGCTGATTTCATTGGCTCCCCGCCGATGAATTTCCTCAAGTTCGAGAGCGGTCTGCGCGCGGGCGAGCGGAGCGTCAGCTTTCGCGACTTGACTCTCGCGGTGCCTGAGGTCCGCGAGGAGCGCGCTCCGGGGCCCTTGGTGCTTGGCGTGCGTCCGGAGCATATCCGCTTGTCCAACAGCGCGCCGGTGCGAGGAAGAGTGTTCGGCGCCGAATACTTGGGGACGACCCAGATCGTCACCGTCGACACAGCTTACGGCCGGGTGGCGGCACGGCTGCCATCGAGCCTGAGCGTGCAGATCGGTGAATCCGTTGGCCTCAGCTTCCGCTCGGAGCGGCTGGTGTTGTTCGACGCGGCAAGCGGCTCGGCGATCCGCACTGCGAACTTTGGAGACGCCGGCCATGGCTGACGTGATCCTGCGCAATATCAGCAAGCGCTTCGGCAATGTGGAGGCTGTGCGCGACTTGTGCCTTGCAGTCAATGACGGCGAATTTGTCGTCCTGTTGGGGCCGAGCGGCGCCGGCAAGACCACAGCGTTACGACTGATCACGGGCCTTGAGCAACCGGATGCGGGCTCGATTCTGATCGGTGGCCGCGAGGTCACGCATGATCCGCCCGGCGTGCGCGATATCGCCTTCGTTTTCCAGCAGTACTCGCTCTATCCGCATCTGACCGTCTACGACAACTTGGCGTTTCCGCTGCGGTCGCCGGCTCGCCGCGTTCCTGAGCCACTGATCAAGAAGCGGGTCGAGCAGACGGCCGAGCTGTTGCACATCTCTGGCAAGCTGAGGAACCCCGCGACGCGGCTCTCTGGCGGCGAAATGCAGCGGGTCGCGATTGGACGCGCATTGGTGCGCGATCCCGCGATCTATCTCATGGACGAGCCGCTGTCCTCGCTGGATGCCAAATTGCGCGCTGAACTCAGACTGGAGCTGAAGCGGATTCAGCTCGAGCTCGGCGCGACCATCCTCTATGTCACCCATGATCAGGTCGAGGCCATGACCATGGCGTCCCGGATCGGCGTGATCAGGGACGGGCGGTTGCTTCAGCTCGGTTCGCCGCGGGAAATCTACGAAAACCCGGCCGACAGCTATGTGGCATCCAGGATCGGAGCGCCGCCGATTAATTTTCTGCCCGCGCGACTTGTTCCGGAGGTCGTGCTGCCGGCAGGGACCGAAATGCTCGGCATCCGCACCGAGCATCTGCAGATAGGAAAGCGCAACGGCGGCCGGCTGGTCGGCCGCGTGCATCGCGTCGAGCACCTTGGCGAGCAGAATCACGTTCATCTCGAGTATAAGGGCAAGATGCTGGTTACGCTTGCCGATCCCCATCAGCCGCTCGATGCCGGAGAGGATGTCGAGCTTCATTTGCTGCATCCGCTTTATTTTGACGCGGCGGGGCGACGGATTCCAGCGGCGATGCGATGAGGTTTGATCCGATGACGCTGCAGCCTGATACGTTCAAGTCACTTGTCAAGGTCGCCGCTGAGCAGGTGATCGCCAGCGCACCCGAATTGACCGCGCTCGATCAGGCGATCGGGGACGGTGACCATGGCACCAATATGAAGCGCGGTTTCGAAGCGGTGCTGAGCAAGCTCGATGCGATCGGCAGCCAGCCGCTGGCCGAGGCCGTCAAGACCGTCGGCAGGACGCTGGTGATGACGGTAGGTGGTGCGTCCGGCCCGCTTTACGGCAGCTTCTTTCTCGCTGCCGGCGAAGCCCTTTCGCGCAAGACGCTGCCGGAGGATCTAGCTGAGGTGTTCGGCAGCGGCGTCGATGCGGTGAGCGCGCGCGGCCGTTCGCAGGCAGGTGAGAAGACAATGCTCGACGTCCTCGTCCCGGTGCTTGAGACATTAAGAGCGAACGCCGGCCGCGCCGATTTGATCGAGCGCGTGCGAGCGACTGCGAACGAAGCGGTGGCACGAACGGCCCCGATGCAGGCTACCAGGGGCCGGGCGTCATTTCTCGGCCCGCGCAGTGTCGGGCACATCGATCCCGGCGCACGATCGAGCTGCGTGCTCCTGCACGCGGTCTGCGAGGGCCTGGAGGGCAAGCAATGAAGGACACGGTCGGCATTGTGATCGTCTCGCATTCCAGGGATATCGCCAAAGGCACCGCCGACATGGTGCGGCAGATGGTGGGCAGTGAGGTCAAAGTATCCTTTTGCGGCGGCAATCCCGACGGTGGATTGGGCACCAACGTCTCGCTGATCATCGACGCCATCAACGACGCTTGGTCCTCTAAGGGTGTTGCGATCCTGGTCGATCTTGGCGGTGCCGAGACCAACAGCGAGATGGCCGTCGAAATGCTGGAGCCAGAGCGTCGGAAACTGGTTGTCGTCTGCAACGCGCCGATCGTCGAGGGCGCCGTCATGGCGGCAACCGAGGCGGCTGGCGGCAGCTCGCTGGAACAGGTGAGAGCGGTCGCTGAGGAATTGACTGCCGGCTGAGAGCTGACTGAACCGATGATTGGATATGAATATGCTTGAGACCTCCGCAAACGGGCCATTCGTCAGCGGCAAGGTGGCGTTGGTGCATGCCGTCGGCATGCACGCGCGCCCGGCGGTGAAGTTGACCAAGCTGGCCAAGCGGTTTCAAGCTCAGATCTCCATCCGCGCGTCGGCGACTGCCGATTGGATCAATGCCAAGAGCGTCGCCAAGGTGATGGCACTCCGCGCACCGCCTAACTCCACCATTGAGATCAAGGCGTTCGGCGAGGACGCGGACGCGGCGGTGGCTGCCCTGATCGAGCTCGTTTCTGCTGACTTTCCTGATAGGGATCCGTGACGATGCGTGCGGATGTTGCAGGCCCGGCCTATCGCGGCAGAACCGCCTCGATCGGTTTTGCGCGCGGGCCTTTCATCCGCCTGAGCGCACGCGAGAACAGCGCGCGCACCCCGGGTTCTCCTCAGGATGAAGCCTTAGCGCTTCGTGGCGCCATCCAGTCTTCGAGCGAGCAGATCGCCGAACTCGCCGCTGCGGCTGGCGGCGAGGCCACCCAGATCCTGGAATTTCAGGTGGCGCTGTTGGAGGACCAGGATTTCATCGATCCGATCTTTACATCGCTCGTGCAAGGGACGCCGGCGGACATCGCATGGTCGTCGGCGCTCGACGAACAGATCGCGGATTACGATACCGCTTCCGATGAATATCTGAAGGCGCGCTCGTCGGATCTTGCAGACCTGCGCGACCGCGTGCTGCGGATCTTGAACGGAGGTGAGGGTCTGGTGCCTGAGATTCCAAGCGGTGCCGTAATCTGCGCCGATGACCTGCCGCCCTCGCGCTTCCTGGAGATCGACTGGTCCGGTGGTGGAGGCCTTGCGCTGCTGCGCGGCAGCCCGACCAGCCACGTGGCGATGCTGGCACGCGCGCGCGGGATTCCCATGGTGGTACAGCTCGGGTCGGTACCCGATGCCGCGATAGCGCTGCTCGACGGCGAGGGGGCAACGCTCGAGCTCAATCCCAACGCGGAGCAAATCGGTCTGTTCGAGCGGCGGCGCGAGATTCATCGCAGGAGCCGGGCGTCGGCGCGGGCCATCCTGCGCCGGCCGGCGGCCACCTGGCGCGGCGAGCGGATCAGGCTTCTGATCAATATCCAGCGCGTGGAAGACCTCGAACACGCTGACGCGCAATATGCCGACGGCATCGGGTTGATGCGGACGGAGTTCTTGTTGTCCGGTCCGGAAGGCATTCCGGACGAGGAGACCCAGTATCGGACATATGATGAGGTGCTGCGCTGGGCGGACAAAAGGCCGGTCACCATTCGCACTTTTGATGCTGGCGGTGACAAACCCGTTTCCGGCTTCACGCCGGAAGGTGAGGCCAATCCGTTTCTTGGGCTCCGTGGCTTGCGGCTTTGCTTGGCCCGGCCCGATGTCTTCGAGGTGCAGCTGCGTGCGCTTGCGCGCGCGGCGGTTCGCGGAAATCTCAAAGTGATGTTTCCGATGGTCACGATGGCCGCTGAGCTGGAGACAGCGCGCACGGTGTTTACGGAAATCGTTGCGGACTTGCAGGCGAGGGGTATTGCCGCCATCCTGCCGGAGCTTGGAATCATGGTCGAGGTGCCGGCGGCGGCAATGGCGATCGGCGATTTCAAGTGTGCGTTCTTCTCGATCGGCTCAAACGACCTGGCGCAATATGTGCTTGCATGCGACCGCTCAAACGGAGCTCTCGGCAATTTGATCGACCCTTTGCATCCGGCCGTTCTGGAATTGATCGCGCGAGCCGCCGAGCATGGTCGGCGTGCCGGCGTCAGCGTGAGCTTGTGCGGTGATATGGCGAGCGACCCTCGCTTCATTCCGGCGCTGTTGCATTGCGGGTTGCGCGAACTTTCGGTCAATGCGTCCTCGCTCGCGCAAATCAAGCAGACCATCGACCGGTTAGGCCACGGAGGCGGCGGTGGCTGACGCGGCGTTGGACAGAGAAGGCGACTCCGGCGCGGTTGCGGTCTATAAGCGCATCTTCAGGGATGTCCTGGACAGCCGGCCGTCGGGCATGCGCATCCGACTCGCGCACGCCATGGGTAAAAACCGCAGCTTTGTCAGTCAGATCTCCAATCCGGCGTATCCTGTGCCGATCCCGGTGCAGCATCTCAACACAATCTTCGACCTGTGCCATTTTCCGCCGCAGGCAAAGACCGCTTTCTTGCGCGCCTACGCCCGCGCCCACCCACGCCGGATCGGCCGGCTCGCTGAGGGTTCGCATGAGCGGATGCTGACGCTGCATCTGCCTGATCTCGGCAGCCGGAAGCGAAACGCGCAGCTGGACTCCCTGCTGCAGGAGTTTACGCGGAGGCTGGTCGCCATCATGCAGGACGAAAAATAATCGGGAATCGGGAGGGACGCGTGAAGAAATTCATCAATTCCGTCGATAGCATGCTGGGGGAAAGCCTCGATGGCTTTACCGCCGCCCATTCCGATATCGTGACGCTTGGCGCGGAACGAAAATTCGTGCGCCGCCGCAAACCCAACGCGCAGAAGGTCGCACTTGTCTCCGGCGGTGGCAGCGGTCATGAGCCATTGCATGCCGGTTTTGTCGGCGAGGGCATGCTGGACGCTGCCTGTCCTGGGCAGATATTCACGTCACCGACGCCAGATCAGATCGTGGAGGCGGCCACAGCCGTGGGCGGCAATCCGGGTGTACTTTTCGTCGTCAAGAATTACGCCGGCGACCGCATGAATTTCGAGATGGCCGCGGAAATCTTCGAGGGCCTGGCGGCGAGCGTCATTACCAATGATGACGTCGCCGTCGACAAATCGACTTACAGCGCTGGCCGGCGCGGGGTGGCAGGCACGCTGGTCGTGGAAAAGATCGTCGGCGCCGCGGCCGAGAAAGGCATGGACTTGCAAGGCTGTGTCGAGCTCGCCAACGAGGTCAACGCCAGAACAAAATCCATTGGCGTGGCGCTGACCAGCTGCACGGTGCCGGCCGCCGGCACGCCCACCTTTGCATTGGGCGAGGACGAGATGGAGATGGGCGTCGGCATTCACGGCGAGCCCGGTCGGAGGCGCGTCAAGCTGACCAAAGCCCACGAGACCGTCGAGCAAATGGTCGGCGCGATCATGAGCGACTACGAGAGTAGCGCGTCCGGCCCTGCTTTGCTGTTCGTGAATGGCTTCGGCGGTACGCCTTCGCTGGAGCTCTATCTCGTTTATCAGGAAGCGCGTCAAATCCTGCAGAAGCGCGGCCTTGCAGTTTCGCGCTCGCTGGTCGGCTCCTATGTGACTTCCCTCGATATGGCCGGTTGTTCAATTACGCTGAGCATGCTCGACGACAGACTTACTGCGCTTTGGGACGCGCCCGTGCACACCGCTGCGCTGCGATGGTGACGGCACATTAGAGGCGTGGCCCGATGTGAAGCCGGCCGCTATGCAACGGTCGGGAGAAGCCGCTCCACCGCCTTGAGTTCTCGGTTGAGCTCTGGGCCGCAGGGTTCCCTGTTCTTGCGTCAAAATTCCCTGTTTTTTGAAATATCTTCCCTGTTAATGCGGGTAGGGAATTGCTCGAATGGTCGCTGCGGCACAGGAGTTTCCTCGTTCGAAACCGGTTGTCCAGGCCGCAAGACCGCAATTTTCCCTGTAAAATTCCCTGTTTGCAGGGAATTTGGGCTGGAGACGGGTGCAATCTGCACTGTGTCGCCAGCCAGCCATTGGCTCAACGTAAGATAGTGTGCACCTAAATCACAAAAAGCCCGTAAAATAGGGGTTTTCTTGCGTTCTGCGAGACGTCTCCAGACTCCAAAAAAGAGCAACTAACGCGAGAATCTGCCGAAAGTCTCCGGCCCCTATCGGAAATATTCCCGTTTTCGGGAGACTTTCGGCGGAGACTTTTTCGACCTGCACTGATTGGCGGAGGTGGCACCTGGTGCTGCCCTTCTCGATCGCATGTTCTATCGTACAGTAACAGGCACAAACCGGACTTGTTGTGCTCGAGAACGCGCTTCCGCTTCTGACCACTTGTCTTGGCGCCGGCTAATAGAGGTAACCCCGGACACGACCAGGCGAAAGGAGACCTGAAATGCCCAAAGGTTCTGATCTGCTCGTTGCGGCTCTGGCCAATGAAGGCGTTAAGCGGATCTTCACGGTGCCGGGTGAGGAAAACCTCGATGTAGTGGAATCGCTTCGGAGTTCAGAGATCGAGCTCATTCTCACCCGCCATGAACAAGGCGCAGCCTTTATGGCTGCAACCTACGGCCGACTGACCGGCAAGCCTGGCGTCTGCATGACGACGCTAGGGCCCGGCGCGCTCAATCTGACGACCGGTGCTGCCTATGCGCTGCTTGGCGCAATGCCGATGATTATGATCACCGGGCAAAAGGCAATTATGAAGAGCCGACAGGCCGGTTTTCAGATCGTCGACGTCGTGAGCGCCTTCAAACCCCTCACCAAAATGTCGCGTCAGATCGTCTCCACGGGCACAATTCCCACACTGGTGAGGGATGCGTTTCGGATTGCGGCAGAGGAACGGCCGGGCCCGGTCCTGCTGGAGTTGCCCGAAGATGTTGCCGGCGAGGAGACCGATCCGGTCGCGATGGTTCGGTTGCATCCGATCGAAATTCCCGTCGCGCATCGGGCTTCGCTCGACCGCGCAGCGGAAATGATGCTGGCGGCGAAGCGGCCTCTGATCATGCTGGGCGCGGCTGCGTCGCGGCCAAGGAGCACCGCCGGCATTGGCGACTTTGTTCGCCGGACGCGGATCCCGTTTTTCAACACCCAAATGGGAAAGGGAACCGTGCCGGGTGGCACCAACCTCTACATGGGAACGGCTGCACTCAGCGAGCGCGACTATGTGCACGAGGCCGTTGACCGGGCCGATCTCATTATTGCGATCGGCCACGACACGATCGAGAAGCCGCCCTTCATCATGGGCCCGAAGGGGCCCCAAGTTATCCACGTCAGTTACACGCCGGCTAATGTCGAGCAGATCTACTTCCCGCAATGTGAAGTGGTCGGCGATGTCGGCCCGAGCCTGGAACTCCTCGCAGATCGCGTCGAAGGCCGATTGCACGACGGCGGTGAGTTGTTGAGCCTGCGCGAAGGCATTTTGAGCCACATCAGCGACCGCAGCAAGGAAGACCGTTGGCCGATGACCCCTCAGCGCATTGTTCACGACGTCAGAGAGGTTATTCCAGAGGATGGAATCATCGCACTTGATAACGGCATGTATAAGATCTGGTTCGCGCGGAACTATCGGACCTACGTTGCCAACACGGTATTGCTCGACAACGCACTGGCGACGATGGGTGCCGGTCTGCCGTCCGCGATGATGGCGTCGATCCTTTACCCGGAACGGCGGGTAATGGCCGTCTGCGGCGACGGCGGCTTCATGATGAATTCGCAGGAGATGGAGACGGCGGTTCGCCTCAAGCTCGATCTGGTCATTCTCATTCTTGAGGACTTCGCCTACGGCATGATCCGGTGGAAGCAAGCCGTCGACGGTTTCCCGGATTTTGGCTTGACCTTTGGTAATCCCGATTTCGTGAAATATGCGGAGAGCTATGGAGCCAAGGGATCTCGGGTCACCAAGTGCGGCGACCTTACTCCGACGCTCGAAGCCGCCTTCAAAGGGGGCGGCGTCCATCTCGTCGTCGTGCCAATCGATTACTCGGAAAACAAGCGGGTTCTGGTAAGTCTCCGGCCCCTATCGGAAATATTCCCGTTTTCGGGAGACTTTCGGCGGAGACTTTTTCGACCTGCACTGATTGGCCGGGGTGGCAGGTGGCGGATCAGATGACTGTGCGAGAGGCCAAGGTCGTCTAAAAAAGGTGAAGAACAAGAATGTTTGGTTCAGGATTCGATTCGCTCTTCCAGCCACATTTTGGTGCGCGTTCGCGGGCTGGCATGTGCCGGTCGATCGGCGCCAACGCATGGGCGCGCCAGCGGGCGGCCGAACCAACTAGCCGAAAGCCCAGTGCGGCCATTTTGCCAGAGCGCCGGTCTGCTTGTCGCGCAATTTGATCGTGACGGAGCCCTCGTCGCAAATCCACTCGAATCGGTCAGGCGGAAATTGCTTCAGGTGGCTTAAGCCGACGACGTACGGCAGTCGGTGAACCTTATGAGCCTGTTCTGACAGTTCGAGCGCCTGGTAGATCGTCTTGCTATCGTAATTGGTCGCGATCCCGTTGCACCGGGCAGCATACGCGCGGCCCTTTGCTCGCCTTACCTCCGGTTCGTGTTTTGGAACGGTTGACATGATTCGCCATCTTGCGCGCTAGTCGGGCCGCGGACGGCGCTCCTCAAAAAAACCCGCCATTGGCGACGGGTTCCAGTTTGGGAGAAACGCCAGGCAGGGTAACTCGATTCGCGATCGCGTTATGTGTTGCAAATCACACGCGGGAGAAGAAACTCTCGGAACATCAGGCCGCCCGACTCAGCGGCCAGGATCTTCGAAATTCGTTGAATTTCAAGTCATCGCAGATCGGTGCGGAACGCGGTTTTGGAAATACTTCTTCCTTAGGCGAGAGACTGCAGTTTGGGTCCAAAGCGCACGTCAGGCTCATAACCGCAAGGTCACAGGTTCAAATCCTGTCCCCGCGACCAAACTAACGCACTGATGATTCATCAGATTGTGAAGAGCCGCCAAAGGAGCGGCCCTTTTACTTTGAAGAATCGCCACCGAGTCGGCAAGGCAAGATGGGCATTCGCGAAGGCGTTCTTGAGTGGGAGCGATGGGGCGCCGCACAGACTGTCAATTAGAAACCGTACCGCAAGTTCGAATCCGGCTATTCTCTGCGCGAGGTTTTTGGCAATAAACGATATGGTGAAGAAACGAAAAGCCCGTAGAGGGGCGAACGCCTCGAAGCGCACGCGGTCAGCCAAAGCGACCGCGCGCCGCCCCGGCGTCAAGGCGGTGAAGAAGAAACTGCGGAAGCAGCCTGCTCGGACAGCGGAAAAACAAAATCCCAAATCGAAACGACGTACGGGGTTGCACGCTAAGGGCGGCGGCAATGCGACGGCTGCGGGCGTTACGTTTCAAGCGTCCGTGGGTGCGGTTTTCGCGGTTCAAATGCTCACCGAGTCACTTGGCGATGAACAGCTTGGATTGGCTCCGTTCAAAATAAAGAGCATCCGCTTCGAAAGCGACGCGCCGCTCGACGATATTGTCGCAGAAACCGATCAAGACGGGTGGTTGTTGGTTCAGGCCAAAACAAAACTTAGCCTGTCTCAAGCCCTAATGAGCGAATTCGGAAAGACGGCCGAGCAAGTCGTTCGCCAATGGCACGCAGGACTGGCCGGAAAAGGAGAGCGGGGGTGGGATCGCCCGCTCAACGTCGGGCGCGACCGACTGATCATCGCGGTCGGTCCCGGCACGTCACAGAATATAACCACCGATCTTGCGAAGGCGCTCTCGTCGTTGCGCGCTCAGGCAACCGCTCCGTTGCCTGCGAAGCAACGTGCCGTACTGCGCACATTGTCCTATGCCTTGAAAGCTGCGTGGAAAGCCGTCACCGGCAAGAAAGCAAACGATACCGATATCGCTGCGCTTCTGCCGCTTATCGCGGTCATGCGCTTCGACTTGGCCGGGCCAGATCGCAAAGCCGCCATCGCGCAGATGCGACTACTGACGTTGCAAGCGCCAAGCGCACACGGTGCTTTCGTGGCGACCGAGCGCCAAAGCCAAGCATTGATGGAACGGCGGCATGGTGCGGATGCGAAAGCATTCCGGCACTTCATTTCGCAAGCCGGAGTCTCGCTGAAAGCCACCCCAAGTTATCAGGCGGATATCGCACAACTGAAACTGCACAGCAAGCGAATCGCTGCGGAATTGGACGCGTTCGAAACTACGATTGTTGACGGAAAATCAATCACAGTCGAACGGGCGGCGACAAGCGCAGTCGCCCGGGCTGCCAAGGCCGGCTCGCTACTCGTGATCGGTGAGCCAGGATCTGGAAAAAGCGCCGTTGTGAGCGCGGCTGCGTCGGCCCTTCGTAAGGAAAAGTGCGAAGTCATTCAGTTTTCAGTCGACCGATTGCCTGTCGATACCGCAGATGGCTTACGGGATGAGTTAGGGCTTACGCATCGGCTTCCGGACCTTCTCGAGAATTGGCCCGGAACAAAGACCGCTTACCTATTCATTGATGCGCTCGACGCGACACGCGGCGGCCGAGGCGAGGCCGTATTTCGGTCACTGATCAAAGATGTGATGGCGCTGCCCGGCAACCGTTGGCGCATCATCGCTTCGATTCGTAGTTTCGATCTAAAGTTGGGCGAGCAGTTCCGCGACGTGTTCAGCGGCGCACCGCCTGACAGAAATTTCAAAGATAATGCTTTTCCATCGGTGCGGCACGTTAACGTGCCGGTTTGGAGCGAAGCCGAATTCACTCAGCTACTTTCCCAAGCGCCGACGCTGGCGACGGCGATCGCGCAGGGCGGAAAAAAGTTGCGCGACCTTGCGGGTGTGCCGTTTAACACGCGCCTCCTAGCCGACCTTTTGTCCACGGGGCTTTCCGCCTCGGAGTTCGGTGAAGTTAGGTCGCAAGTCGAACTGTTGGCGATGTACTGGAGCCGTCGAGTGACACCCCTCGGCATCGCTGCGGACGTGTGTTTGCGGGCGGCGCTTGAGCATATGGTCACGACGCATACGCTTCAGGCAGAGAGACTAGCCGTAGCACGTGAGGAACCTTCGGCGCTTGACGCGTTGTTTAAGGCAAATGTGCTGGTTCCGGTTGTGGGCGACCGATATATAGGATTTCGACACCACATTCTGTTCGACTATGCGGCTAGTCGCCTGTTCATCGAACCCCTAAATATCGGGAAAATTACGACGCGCCTCTTGGCGCAGCCCGGACTTGCACTAATGCTCGCCCCGGCGCTTGCCTACGCGTTGCACGATGTTTGGCTCAATTCCACGAATGAGAGGGCGGAGTTTTGGACCGCCGTTGTCGAATTAACGGGACAAAGCTCATCCGATCCGGTGGCTAGAAGCGTTGCCGCTCGAATGGCGTCCGACCTCCCCGTCGAGGCTAGCGACCTGATGGGTCTGGCTGCCTTTCTGAATTCCGCGAGGCATCGCGATAAAACGTCAAGAGCTTTCACGCATATCGTCGGATCGGTGACGGTCAGAGTTGAAGATGGAATGCTTTCGACGTTCGCCCCGTGGTGCAAACTTGCGACCGATGCGTCCGCCCATGTCGATATCGTCGCATGGCCCTTGCGCACATTGCTCTTCCAGATTGTCGGTAAGGTCGCCGACGCCGACCAGCGGGCGCAACTTGGGCAAGCCGCACGCGCGCTGCTTGCTTTCGCCTTGCGAGATGCACGAGGAGGGCAACTGGTAACGGTCGGGATTGATTTGGTCGGCGATACCTACGAAACCGACATAGCCGCGTCACGCGCCTTGCTGAGCCAACTTCTGATAGGTGAGCGGTTTGCGAACCACGCTCACGAG
>Ga0210410_10001675_pt1 | contig 20540 bp, 27 predicted proteins | sample IncBWC4MmetaG_FD_161058 | JGI IMG/M metagenome (GOLD analysis project Ga0210410, IMG submission 161058) | Forest soil microbial communities from Barre Woods Harvard Forest LTER site, Petersham, Massachusetts, United States - Inc-BW-C-4-M | ecosystem: Environmental > Terrestrial > Soil >... | reverse complement strand
ACTGGTACGCCATCCCCGGCATCAATCCGCGCGCAGCGTCCGCCGACAGTTCATTCAGGTGCACTGGAATCACGCCCCACGCCCCCTGCACTCCCATCTGCATAATCACGGTCGCCGCGATCAGCACCGGCACGCTGCCGCCAAACGCCCAGAACGGAATCACCAGCAGGCACAGCCCCAGCGCCGCCATCATTCCCTTGCGCCGCCCCAGCGATTGCGACAACGATCCAAAGATCACCGCACCGACGACCGCTCCCACGTTGTAAATCATGGCTATATCCGCCACACGTGACGGCACCACCTTGTGAATCTCCTTCAAAAAGTCCGGGTACAAATCCTGCGTTCCGTGCGAAAGAAACATCATGAACATCATCAGCACCACGAGGTACAAAAACCGTTTGTAGTTCGCGGCCACAACGCGCAGCACATCGCCCATGCTCCCCGCGCGATGATGCTGCCACGCCTCCGATTCCGGCACCTTGGTGCGAATGTAGAGAGCCAGCAGCGCCGGCAGCGCTCCCAGCCAGAACATCGGCCGCCATCCCCATGCGGGCAACACGAAACGCGTCGCCATCGCCGCCAGCAAATACCCAATCGAATAGCCGCTCTGCAAAATGCCGCTCAGGATGCCGCGCCATCGGGTCGGCGCCGCCTCCATCGCCAGCGAAGCCCCCACACCCCATTCCCCGCCCATGCCAATGCCGAACAACGCGCGAAGAATCAGAAAGACGGTGTAGTTGGGGGCAAACCCGCACAGCAGCTCGATAATCGAAAAATAAATGACGTTGGCCATCAGCGGAATGCGGCGGCCATAGCGGTCCGCAAGCAATCCGAAAATAAAAGCTCCGACAGGGCGCAGCGCCAGCGTGGCCGTAGTGGTGAAGACGACGGCCTTCTTGGAAACGCCAAATTGGTGGGAAAGCGTATCGTAGAGAAAAACGATCACGAAGAAATCAAACGCATCGAGCGTCCAGCCGAGAAATCCTGCCAGCAAGGCGTGGTGCCTGCCTTTTGTGGGCAAGGAAGATGTCATTTTAGGAGACGCGCCATTCGGTGGGCTTCGGCATCAGGCGATACAATGCCACGCCACTTGCCGCGCACACCAGCCCCAAAAACAAGCCCGGCCCCATCCGCCCGAAACAAAACTGTCCGATACTAAACAACGCGGTGTACACGAAAACGCACCCGGTCAGCCAGCTCAACAGATTCGTTCCGAGATCGCGCGTCGTCTCCTCAATGCCACTCGCGCGGGCAACCGGCCTCCAGCCGCGCACATCGGGACGCACGCGCCGATAAAAATCCACCAACGTTTTCTCGGCCTCTGCGGGCGTAAGCAACGTAACGGTGAGCCACACCAGCGTGGTCACGCCCGTGGTACACAGCGTCGTCTTTGCGAATACCACCGGATCCGAGCCTTGAAACGGCACCGGCCGCTCCAGGAGGCCCATCCACAACGAATGGCTGTGCAACGCCAACGTGGTCGCCAGCGCCGCGGCCATCGCCGAAATCTCGCTCCACGCATTCACTCGCCACCAATACCAGCGCAGCAAATACACGCCACCCGTGCCCGCCCCAAGTTCCAGCACAATCTTCCATCCCTCGCTGACCGATTGCAGTTGCATGGACACCCACGCAGCCGCAACCACCAGAAAAATTGTGGCCAAGCGCGATGCGTTTACATAATGTCTTTCGCTGGCATCTTTCTTCACGAAACGGCGATAGAAATCTTCCACAAGGTATGAACTTCCCCAATTCAGTTGCGTGGCCACCGTGGACATGAACGCGGCCATAAAGCCCGCCAGCAAAATCCCGAGCAGCGCGTGCGGCGTGTGTTGCGTGGCCACCAGCATGTAACCGCGTTCCGGCTGCGTCAGCCCCGGATAGAGAACCACTGCCGCCAGCGCCGTCAAAATCCACGGCCAGGGCCGCAGCGCGTAATGCGCAAGATTGAACCACAGCACCGACAACAATCCATGTCGCTCATCGCGCGCGCTGAAAATTCGTTGCGCGATGTAGCCTCCGCCACCCGGCTCCGCGCCCGGATACCAGAAAGCCCACCACTGCACCGCCAGATGAACAACAAATGTAATAACCGGCAAGGTCCACAGGGCTTCGCCCGTCAAACCGCGCGAAAAGTCAGGTAGCAACCCCGTGATGTCACTGGCGCGCGGCCCAATCAAACTCCGCTTGGCCGCAAGTTTCTCCAAAAGCTGCGGCATCCCGCCGACCGCGTGCACGCCATACCAGGCCACGGCAATCACAATCGCCATCTTCAGCACGAATTGAAACAAATCCGTCCACAGCACACCCCACAATCCGCCCAGCGAGACATAAATCCCCGTAAACGGCATCAGGAAAAACACGCAAATCGCCAGTGCCTTGGCGTCACTGATCCCCAGCGAAGTGCTGATGATATTCACCATCGCCTTCGTCACCCACCCAAGAATCAGGCAGTTCATCAGCAATCCCAGGTAGACCGCGCGAAATCCGCGCAGAAACGCCGCCGGTTTCCCGTGGTAGCGGAGCTCCGCAAACTGCACGTCGGTGATCAGCCCCGACCGCCGCCACAATCGCGCAAACAGAAAAACCGTCATCATCCCGGAAGGTAGAAAACTCCACCACAACCAGTTCCCGGCCACGCCTTGTGTGTACACCAGCCCGCTCACCGCCAGCGGCGTGTCCGCAGCAAACGTGGTTGCCACCATCGACGTCCCCGCCAGCCACCAGCTCACCTGGCGCCCCGAAACAAAATAATCCGCCGTGCTTTGCGCCGACTTTCGCCGGAAATACAAACCGAGCACCAGCGTGATCAGCAGGTAGGCCGCGATGGCGGCCCAATCAAGCGAGGTCAGAGACAATGGCTTGCTTTCCTTGGTCCACCGGTACTAAGGAAGAAGTTCGCGACTTCATGTCGAAATCGAAGTACCCCGGAAGAATCGCCGCCTAGTTTCCCTGCGATACCCAATTCTGTCAAAGGTTTTATGAATCGATTTTGGAGGCCCGAGGCCAATGCATTGCACTTCAGGAGGTACCGGGATGACCCTCAGTTTTACCGTGAACTCCGTCTCCTAAATCGCACCTCGACGAAATACTGCTTTCTCAAGTTCGATTTATCGCTTTCCATCCGTTCAATCTGTTTGGGAAATTATTCGGACATCATTGACGGGCTTCCGTGCCGGAACTACATTGTGCACATTCGATTTCTTCCCGGTGGGCCACGATTTGAAATCTTTGGTCAGGAGATTACGATGGAAAAGCTAATCGCCCGTTTAAGCTACTGGCTTGGAATCGCTTGCTTGGTCATCGCCGTAATCTGGAGGATAGTGAACATCTTCCGGTTTTGGCAGTCGTCGGCTGGCACACCGGGGGCAATCGGCCATGGGGCGTTTTTGCACGCCAGTATGCTGTTCTTTGTCGCGACTGTTGCCACAGTGTGTTATGCATGGCTCAATTCCCAGAAGCCCTAGATAGTCAGCGGCGAAACACGGTTCGAATCGTTTTAATGTTGGGGAATCATGATTCCCGAAAATGAAAAACCCCGGCTCGCTGGGGGCAACGAGCCGGGGTGGGGGTACATCCTGAGGGGGGGCCTGAGGAAATTCAATCTCTTTTAGTGCGTCACCACTCCTTCTTGGGTGGCCAGCACGCAAATCCGCTGCAATTCTTCGTAAGTAAAAAAGCGCTCCTCGATGTGGCCGGCGCGCTCCACATGGCCGATTCCCGTCTCCTGGGAAATTCGCGCAATCTCCGCCACGGAAAGTCCCAAAAGGTATGCCGCCCGCGACTGGGTGACGTACTTCGGTATCTGATTATCCATTTTCGCTTCTCCCCTCATGCTGGAATCAGTGCCATTCCGTCTTTTTCGACCGTCAGGATCATCGCCTTATAAATGTCGATGTCCCATCCATCGCCAACCCGCATGCGTACCGTCTCCCCGCCTTCTTTCAGGAGCCTTCCACGCAGCGGAACCTTGATATCCCCGAGTGCGACCTGTAAAACCACCGCCTGTCCCAACCATGCGTTGTAACCGGCTTCCATGGGTCTCCCTTGGCGATGAATTTGATGCTTTGTGCAGGGGTAGAATCGCTTCTGAGGCAGTGCCTCACAATGGTACAGCGAGGTTACGCGACTAGTATTTAAGTACTGCCAGCCCGCAAATGCCCTTTTGTGAGCAAATCTTACGCGGGTACTTTGGTACCTTTAATTCGGGACGCGCGACCCATCGCCTCATCCCCAGGTTCTTGCGACACTTATCCTCGTGACCAAACGTTTCTACTTCCCACCTTCTTTGTCGCAGCCATCCGTGCCGCGTCTCGGTGTGAGCCTCGCGCTCGGCGGCGGTTTCGCCCGCGGCTACGCGCATCTTGGCGTCCTCCGCACGCTGCGGGAAAACGCGATTCCGGTCACCTCCATAGCAGGCAGCAGCATCGGCAGCATCCTCGGCGCCGCCTACGCCAGTGGAGTGCCGCTTCCCCGCATCATCAGCAAGTGCCGTGAAATCCGTTTTCGTGATTTTGCCCGGTGGCGGGTTTCGCGCTTCGGCTTGGCCAGCAATGAACGGCTGGGAGCGCTGGTGCAGAAGCTGTTTGGCACAAAACAGTTTGAAGACCTCAAGCTCCCCCTGGCCATTGTCGCCACCGATCTTGGCACCGGCGACCCGGTTGTATTTCGTCAGGGCAACCTCGCCGAAGCAATTCGCGCGAGTTGCGCTTTTCCCGGCCTCTTCGAACCCATACAAATCGGCACGCGCTGCCTTGCTGATGGCGGCATTGTGGCCCCGGTGCCGACTCGGGCGGCCCGTGAAATGGGGGCTGAAATCGTGGTTGGAGTTTCCGTAGGACTCCACGACGGCCAGCGCGGCGCACCGACAAACATTTTCCAGGTCGTCAGCCGGGCAGTGAGCGCCGCCCAAAAGCATCAATTGGAAGCCTGGGAGCGCCACGCCGACCTTGTCCTTCGGCCCGCGGTACAGGGCCTGGCCTGGGACGATTTCGATCGCATTGACGAAGCCATCGAGGCGGGCAGCGCGGAAGCGCGTTCCGCCATTCCACGGCTCAAACAATTGCTGAATCGCCAGAACGACATGCAGTCCGCATTCGGCAAGCAGGGCGAACTTATGCTCGCGGAGGCGCTGCGATGAACTATCCTGGCTGGTGGCTGAACTTCGTTAGCACGGCGGTTTCCGCATGGCAGGAAAGTGGCGAGAATCCGGCCCTTTTCTGCTACCTTATGGGTAGTGGGACTTTTTCTAGCCTGCGTTCCCACCAGTTGATCCCAATCCGCGTTCCTGTGAGGAATGAATCGCTTTGCTGGAATCCATCCGCCATCTGCTCCACACGCTCTTCGATGTCCAAGGACTAATCCAGAGCGCCGGTCCTACGGCTCCCCTGCTGGTTTGCCTGATTGTCTTCGTGGAAACAGGCTTTTTCGTTGGGTTTTTTCTTCCCGGTGATTCCCTGCTGGTCACCGCGGGCGTCTTTTCCGCCGCCGGCTTCATTCCCCTGAAGTGGATTCTGCTGCCGGTGATGCTTTGCGCCATCGTCGGCGACCAGGTTGGCTACTGGATTGGCCGCGCGGCAGGCTCCGCTCTTTACCGTCGCGAAGATTCTTTATTCTTCCGGCGAAAGCACCTCCAACGCGCGCACGACTTTTACGAAAAGTACGGCGGCAAGACCATCATCCTGGCGCGTTTTATCCCCATCATCCGCACCTTCTGCCCGCCGGTGGCCGGCGCGGCCCGCATGTCCTACCCCCGTTATCTCACCTACGACATTTTCGGCGGAATGATCTGGGTGGGAACCATGATTCTCGGGGGATACTTCCTCGGCCGCACCATTCCCAACATCAGCCAGCGCATTCATTACGTCATCCTCGTCGTGATTTTTCTGTCCATCTTGCCGGCGATCATCAGCATCCTCCGCGCGCGCCGTGCAGAACAGCTCCCCGCCGGAGCACCTGTAACCACGTCCGAGAAGCCATAGCCCATGCCCAAATTGCGCGCCGTAATTTTTGATATTGGCCGGGTTCTGATTCGCGTGGACATACAAAGAGTGAAATCCGCCTTGGCGCAGGGACTCCCCCTCAGTCCCGAAGAGTTGTGGTCGGCAATCGAAAAAGATCCGCGCTGGCCCGACTGGCAGGAAGGCCGCATGTCCCCGCGCGATTGGCACCTGCATCTCTCGAAGCGCCTCCACCTTTCCCTCGATTTTGAACAGTTCAAGAACGTCTGGAATTCCGCGCTCGATCCCGATCCGATCCACAAAGTTTCCCTGTTCGCCGGGCTTTCAAAGCATTACCGCCTGGGCCTGCTCTCGAATACCGACCCGATTCATGTGGAAAAACTCGAATCCACCTACGATTTCTTCGCCTACTTTCCAAAGGCGGTCCGCACGTACTCTTGCTCGGTGGGCGCCAGCAAGCCCGACCCGCTCATCTACCGGGAGGCGGTCAGGGCCTGCAAAGTTCGCGCGGAGGAGACCGTCTACATTGACGACATCCTGGCCTATGTCGAAGCCGCCCGCCGCCTGGGCTTCACCGGTATCCATTTCCAGTCTCGTGCCCAGCTCTACGCCAGCCTGGGGCAAGCGGGCATTAAAGTGGAAGATTCTTGCACTACGTAGGAATTCATCGCTGAAGTTCCCACTCGCGTAAAGATTGCAGGATCTAGTACTACCTGCCCCAATGGGCAGGCCGAGTAACTGTCCATTTGGCAAATACTTAGACACCCTGCCATCACCGGCCCCTCGCGGCATTTCGTTTGCACATAAAGAAAACATAACAGCATCCGGCAGTCACCAAGCGCTGCCGCTCTGCAAGACGAACGGTTTACCCGAATGGGTGAGGAGAGATATTTACTATGTCTGAGATCCCCGAATACACAAATACTGATAAGGGTGGCTCTTCCTGGCAAATGCCGGCGATCGCCATTCTGGCCCTGATTGCACTGGGCGGACTTTTCTTTGGCTGGTCGAACTCGGCCAAGCTAGATGCCGCCAAGCAGGCCGTCACCGATCAGGTTAAGTCTGTTCAACAGACCACGCAGCAGGACCTGACCGCGATGAAGGACCGGATCGCCATCGATGAAAAGACCAACACCGACCTCCAGGGCGACCTGAAGGTTGTGACCGACAAGCTCAAGATTACCCAGAGCCAGCTCCGCAAGGCTCGCACTGAGGCAACGCAGCTCAACACCGAAACCACCCAGAAGCTTAGCGCGCTGGACACCTCTGTGCACTCCGAACTTGCCACCAAGGCGACCACCGACGACGTGAAGACGGTTGACACCAAAGTCACCACCGTCAGCAGCAATCTGGACAAGACCAACAGCGACCTCAGCATGGCTCGCAGCGAGCTCGGAACCCTGATCGCTCGCAACCACGATGAAATCGACGTTCTCCGCCGCATGGGCGAGCGCGATTACGTCGAATTCACCATCGCCGGCAAGAATCAGCCCCAGAAGGTCGGCAACATCACTGTCGAACTCAAGGGCGTGAACGAGAAGCGGAATCGCGCGAACGTTGTGGTTGTTCTCGAGGACAAGAAGCTCGAGGAAAAGAACCGCAACATCAATTCGCCGATCATCATCTATCCGAGCGGCACTCACCAGGCCGAGGAAGTCGTCATCAACAAGATCGGGAAGAACACGATCAGCGGCTACCTGAGCGTGCCGAAGGCGGGAGCGCAGCCTGCGACCTCCGCTTCATCCAAGTCTGGTAACTAACAGAAACGATCAAATCGAACAGCGGGCGGGAAGCCATGGGCTTCCCGCCCCTTTTTGTTTTGGGGCTCCCGCGCTTGCGTTTGCCTAGAGCAATCCTCACACTGTTCGCAGCCCTTTCCCACTGCCGGCAGTGCGGCCAACAACGCCTGGAGTGTGCTCTTGCGTTCGACAACCACAGTCGTTTATTGCTCGACCGACAATCTGATAACCACCACGAACAAGGCTCTGACGGGCTTTGCGGATTTTCTGGAAGGACTGGCCGAAGCAAATATCCCCGTTGTCCCGGTTACTACCCGCAGCCGCCTGCAATTTGACGCCACAATCCGAAAATTTGGACTCGGGCATCCCTTTCTCGCAGAGGGCGGCTGCGGCGTTTTCCTTCCCAAAGACTACTTCCACTTGAAGCCGCCTCGCAGCATGCGCCTGGGGCGCTTCACGTGCGTCCCAGTGGCATCTCCGCAGCCAGCCGCGGCAGAGATGCTCGGCCTGATCGCCGAAGAGACCGCCATTGAAGTGGTTCCGCTGCGCGATCTCTCGCCCCGCGAACTCTCCCAGAACACCGGACTGCCACAGCGCGAGGCAGAACTCTTGCGGCAGCGCGATTTCGACGAACTCTTTTTCTTCGCCGGCGCCTCGGACGCCGATATCCAACGCTTCCACGAGGAAGCAGCCAAGCGAAAGGCCCATGTGCGGCCGCGCGGCGCGCTCTGGTCGCTCGCCTTTGGCGCGCAGCTCTCTTCCTGCGTGCGCGACCTTTCCCAACTTTACCAGCGCTCCTTCCGGGCCAATCCCCACAACATCGGAATCGCTACGTCAGATGAAGCCACGGAACTCCTCCCCACTTGCGACCGTTGCCTGCTGCTTGCGGGACGCGACGGCGCGGCAACGGAGCCAGCCGGCAAATCGAAGAGCTTGCCGCTCTTCTCGCCGGACACCTGGTCCCAGGCGCTCGAAATGATTCTCAACCGCGAGCTGTAGGCATGCACAGAGTCGAAACGAAGGTGGGCGACCCTCACAATCTCCCAACAGCACAAGCGGTATGAGTGGTTGGAAACAGAAAGGACAAAGTGTGCCGAAATTTGCACTCCGGTAGGCTGTTCACGAATCTCACGGAAGAGAAAACGTGATAAATGCCTGAAAAAGAACGGTAATGATGGTACTAAAACTAGCCTTCTGAGTTGGCCAAACGATTGCAGCTACCATATTGTTCGCTCAACCTACAGTTGTTGGGGGCCCCTATGGCTTGGATGCGTCGCGTCTTTCGTGTACCTGCTTCGGAGACACAACTGGGTCTGACACTCGCGCTGTGCATCTTTTCGATGAGCCTCATGGCCATCGCGCTGATGTGGCAAGCCCAAGTGATAGCCAAGCAAGACGCGGTGATCCACATGATGGAGGCCAGGTTCGGCGGCTGAACCTCCTGTCGTTTTCTCTTTCGCAACGCGCATCCCGGCTTCTTCTTTCTTTCTCCTGACTTTCGGCTCGCTTTGTGCTTGAATTCTGCCTACGGGGGATTTCCCAAGGGAGATTCGAGTGAAGCGCATCCTTCTATTAGTTTTCGCCGCAGTACTTTGCCTGTCGACACTTTCCGCCGGACAGCAGGCTCCGGCGCCGGAAACCTCGACCAATCCTTCCACGCAACATGCATCGAAACACCACCGCAATCGCCACCATTCGAAAAAGCGCGGCGGTAGACACCAACACAGCGCGCATAAACCAACATCGTGAACACGCGCGAACCCAGGGCAATTTAGGGATGGGAAAATAAGGCGCGAACGGCGGCGAGCCAACCCGCAAATCGAAACCTAACGATCGCCAAAACAAAGAGGGCCCTCCATGAGGGCCCTCTTTTTTCTTTTGCTGCGTCACTTGGCGAGCAGATTAAGATTCAACCTGTTCGCTCGCGACTCGCACCGCAAGAGCGGTGTGCTCAGCTTTCTTGCGCTTCTAAGCCCGGTGGATTCATGCAACCCTCCGGAGCTCAAGGAGCTCACAAAGTGCTTGTACGCCGGGGAGATGTGCGGCGCAAGCGAAAAGAACATAAAAACGAAGCCGGACGTATCTAGTGCATTCCCAGTGGATTGACCTGTGGATTTCTTAGCCGACGCTTAGGTTTGCGAGTTCCTTTAATTTCGGGCGGCAACTCGCTCATTGCTCTCGACTGCCGAAGGCGCAAAAGCGGCGGCTTTGATGCCGCACTCCAAAAAAAAGACGGACCGACCGATCTGCCGGGCGGTCCCGCGAAAACAAAAGGGAGAATTACTTGATAAAAAGAGTTTCGCGAAGCTGATCGCGGCCCACGAACGACTTCATCGTGCGGAAGCGGCCAAAGAGGTCCTGAATCTCGCGGTTTTGATAAACCTTTTGCGCGGGGAAAATTGTTTTTGCCGAAAGCACCTGAAGCGTCGTGGTATCAGCCACCCGATAGCGCTGAAACCCCGCCGGCTTCTTGCTGTGAAACATTGCAAACACCACGCCGCCAGGACGCAGCAGGTCCGTAAGCTGCCCGATCATCAGCTTGGCGAGCGACGGTTCCAGGTAGTCAATCACATCCCAGAGGAGTAGGGCGTCAAAGGAGGCCGCCGGATATTGCAGATTTTCTTCCAGAAAACGCTTGGCCCGCGTTTCCGGCGTCCGCTCTGCGTAGTCTTCTGCTGTGACATTCTCTTTTGCTTTGGCTTTGGCATCCTCTTCGGCAAGAAATTGCGACCAGTCGCGCAGAATATCGTCGGAGGTAACGCGGAACCCGCGCTCAATGAAAAATGTCAGCGTGGTCTGCCACGCAGGACCCAGATCGAGCAAAGTGCCCCGGCCAAGTCCATCCAGGTTCCACAGAAATTCCTTCAGCCCGTTGGAGCCTCGCGTAGTTTCCTGCGACTCCGGCGGGCGATTCGTTCCGACCGCCACCACCGACCCGTTCCCTTTGTGAACGCTCTGTTCTCCGGCAAGCGGTCGCGCGCCCTCGCGCGCCGTCTGTGCGCCAATCCCAATCCCCAGCTTGTTCAGGAATCCCATGTCTTCAGTCCGCCCCCGCTACCGCCGCACCGGGAGCCGGCTTTTCCAGGTTGGCATCGGCATCCATTGGTTTCGCGTTATCAAATTTCTTTGCAGGCGAGTTGTCCGCGGGCCTCGAGGGTGCTTTCCCGGCTTCCACTTTTCCGCGGTACTCCGCGCCATCTTCTATGGCAATGCGCTGCGAGCGAATGTCCCCATTCACCTTTGCCGTACTCCCGATCTGCACGCGCTCCGTGCCGTCGAGTCTTCCCTCGACACGTCCCCGAACCACAATTTCGCGCGCGTTAATGTCGGCCTTCACGCTGGCGTTCGGCCCAACCGTAAGTACCGCATTGTGGAATGTCACCTTTCCTTCCACGTTTCCATCAATGAACAGGTCTTCGCTTCCCGTTATTTCGCCTTTGATCCGGATACCCGGGCTCAGAGAGGCGACCGAATTCGAAGACGTCGGAACGCTCGACAATTGCTTTGAGTTCGCAGGCCCGAGAGCGGGGGAAGTAGTGGAATTCACAGGACCTGTGGAAATCTCATTCGGATTCTGCGGCCGACCATCTTCTTTTCGCCACATAAGGACACCTCGACGTTTAGGTTAGAGTCTCCAAAGTCGCTGATCGAGGCTGGGAGCTTACTGCGACTCAGAAAGGACAACATATTACAGCACTTATGCCATGTAAAGTGCAATGCAAGCTTTTTCCTAAGATATTGTGACCTGAGCGTTCACTGTTCGACCGTACGGTTTGGCCAGAATCCGCCAATTCCCTTCTCTTATTTTTCGCCTGGATGGCGCCCGCGACCCTCCCGGAACGCCACCATCATACCTACAACCTCATGCAGAAACAGCTCCTGCGACTTGCGCTTCTCCCACCAATTCTCCGGGTCGAAATCTCCGTCATGGGCTCCCGCCACCGAAACCGCGATGGTCGGTGGAAATACCTTGTCAAAAATGTATCGCGCACGCCGGGCGTGGTAGTTCGAGGTTACGACGATCACGCTATGAAAGTGGCGCTCCGAGCATAGCCGCGCCAGAGCCACCGCTTCTTCCAAAGTGCTGTCCGCATCCTGCGGAAACCGGATGATCTTGTCTTTGGGAACGCCCCGCTCGATCAGGTCATGTTCCTGGAGCTCCGCGATCCCCGCGCTCGGACGCAGCCGCCGTCCGCTGGCGACCACGACAGGAGCCACTCCATGACGAATCATTTCTGCGGCATGCGTCGCGCGATCCGCATAGAAATTGTCGTCACCCAGAAGTAGCAAGGCGTCGGCGTGCGCAGCGGGCGCATCAATCACCCAGGACTCCCCGGCAAATCGCAGAATCGGATGCCGCGCCCAATACAAAATCGCACCAAGCACGATGACAACAAGAAGAATGATCAGGCTGACCAGCGCGCCGCCACGCTCCGAATTGCGTCGCGCGGACAGCCTCATGTGTTGGGATCGACGGCGCGGAGCTGTTCGGCAGCCTGCTCCGGAAGCAAAGAGTTGAAATAAACTTCCTTGATGCTGTAAGACTTGCTGCGCTTTTCGAGAATCGGCATGATTTCGATGTGCCAGTGGTAATCCTCGGAAAGCGTCTTCCAGTAGCCGGAGAGCTCACCTTTCTTGTTCCGCGTGTTCGGCGCCGTGTGAACCACCAGATGAAAGGAACTGGCGATTCTCTCCAGCCGCCGAAGCACCCGGCCAACCAGCGCGGCCAAGTGCCGGCGATTGGCGCCGGGTCGCGGCTGTTCGAAAAGGTGATTGTGGCGCCGGTGGAGGATCCATATCTCAAATGGCACACGCGAAGCGTACGGACAAAGTGCGTAATAATCGCCCTGCACATCCACGATGCGCTTCCCCTGCTTTTCTTCCTGCCGCACGATATCGCAAAATACGCAGCGTTCCTTATCCTTGTACCATTCGTGCGCTGAAGCGAGTTCATACTTGATTCGGCGCGGCACGAAGATCGTCGCGGTCACCTGCGAGTGGGCATGACTCCACTCCTGTCCTGCTTGCGGCCCCTGGTTCTTGAACACCGTCGCGTACTTGAATCGCGGATCCTTCTTCAGGTCGGCAATGCGCGATCCCCACACGCCCAGGACATGATCGATCTCTTCGTCGCTGAATGCCGAAAAACGCTTGTCGTGCTGCGGCGTTTCCACCACCACTTCGTGAGCGCCCAGCGGCCCCATCTTGTCGTAGATCCCCTCTGCCGCACGGCCCGGATCGATCTCCACGCGATACAACGGTTCCGGATGAGCAACCACGCGGATTTGCCACTGGCCTTCCGGGGGCCACGACAATATGGTTTTCGCGTTGTCGATGGCCGGAGGATCGAAGGGACATCCGGTGTCGCCATCTTCCGGCCGTTCGCGCTGCCCGGATACAACCCAACTCTGTGTGACGGGATCTCTGCGAATTTCCATGGAATTTTCTAGCGCGTATAGCGCGTGGGAGTAGGCCCTTCTTCCAGCCGGTGACGGTCCCAAATAGCGCCTTCGCGGCTGTAGTAAGCCATCTCGAAATCCTGCGTCAGTTCCAGTGCGTCGGTCGGGCACGCATCTTCGCACAGTCCGCAGAACATGCAGCGAGAGGTGTCGTAAGTAAACGTCGTGAGCACCTTGCGACGCGTGGCCTCGTCGCGCTCCCAGCCCACCACAATCAAATTTTCAGGGCATGCAAGGGCGCAAAGATTGCACGAGATGCAAAGCGTCTCGCCGCTTTCGGGGTGGTTGTTCAAACGCGGAGCGCCACGATACCGTTCCGCAACCATCGGCCGCTCCAGCGGGTATTGCTCGGTGTATACGTTGCCAGGATGCTGCGTCCGAAACGTAACACGCATGCCCTTGAGCACGTCCACCTGGAACAACCGCCCAATCAATTCCTTCATGTTCACAGTCTCTTTTGCCATTGGCCGGATGTCAAGGATTCTCGCTGCAACTTGCCCACACAAACCCGCCGTTCCCTTGAGAGCTGCGGGGAGCGTGATATTCTCATCGGGAAACAATGACCGATCAGGAATTCATGAAAACGGCCCTGGAAGAAGCGCGGGCTTGCGCCGAAGCCGGCGAAGTACCCATCGGCGCCGTGCTGGTCTTTCGGGGTGAGATTCTCTCACGCAGCGGCAACCGCACGATCCGCGACTGCGACCCAACCGCGCACGCCGAAATCGTGGTCCTGCGCGAAGCTGCGCGAAAACTCGAAAATTATCGCCTGGCCGAGACGATGTTGTACGTAACTCTGGAACCCTGCGCAATGTGTGCCGGAGCGATCGTCCAAGCCCGCGTCCCGCGCGTGGTGTACGGAGCCGATGATCCAAAAGGCGGTGCTTTCCGAACCTGCTTCGAACTCCTGACCAGCCCCAAGCTGAATCATCAAGTCGAAGTCTCCCCAGGCGTCCTCGCCGAAGAAGCCAGTTCCCTTCTCCAATCCTTCTTCGCAACCCGTCGCTAAGTCTCTTCCGTAAGCCTGACGCAATGAACAGCAATTTGTCCGGAAGGCGGCATAGCCCCAGGAGCATCCTCTCTGATAAAATGCAGTGAACGGCCGCGGAGAGGTGACTGAGCGGTTGAAAGTACTCGCCTCGAAAGCGAGCGTGCGGGAAACCGTACCGTGGGTTCGAATCCCACCCTCTCCGCCATACTATTTTTCCTTTACAAATTGACGTTTTTTGGCATATGCTACGTCTTGCTACGTTATTTGGGTGATTTGAACGAAGCCCGTATTGGAGGCTTTGTGGCGGGATTAGCGATCTACCAGCGATTGAAGGAACCTCGTGGAAACAGCCATGTGTGGCGTTATCGGCGCATCCAGGAGGCCCGTGGGGTCAAGACAGCCTCCATACACGGTCCTTTCTACATACGGCCAACCCAGGCCAATGGAGCGCAGCCGTGGGTAGCTCTGGACGCCGCCACGTTCGATCAGGCGAAACTAGAGCGCGATAAGAAAGCACGCGGCCAAGCTCTCCCCGCTGAGAATGGTGCTGGCCGTGTACTCATCGCGGATGCAATCGCCAGCTTCCTGGACCTGAAGAAACGCAAGAACGCGTCCACGGTCGAGAACTACACCTTCATCCTGAATGAATTTCTCCAGCAGACGAGTGCCAAATACATCGACCAGGTAGACCGCAAACTCCTGGACGCATACGTTACTTGGCTTGAAGACGAAAAGAACGCGGCTCCAAAGACGATTAACAACAAGGTGATGGTCGTGGTGTTCATGCTGAAGGAAGCTGGCGTTGTCGCGCCGTACAAGATTGTGAAGGATTTGCTCCCGACCGTGGAAGAGGAGATCGCGGAGCCGTACTCTGAAAAGGAACTGAAAAAACTGTTCGCGGAGATGGACGAAGCCGAGGTTTGCCGCTATACGTTCTTTCTGATGACTGCGTGCCGCGAGAAAGAAGTTGCACACGCGAGATGGACGGATGTGGTGCTAAAGGGCAACGTGCCCCACTTCGTAGTCCAGGCTAAGAAGTTCGAATACAGCGACGGAAACGCCGGAGAATTCACACCGAAGTCTCACGAGCGCCGTGAAATTCCGATTACCCGTGAACTAGTTGACATGCTCCAGAAGTGCAAGCAGGAATCAAATTCCGAATGGATATTTCCGAATGAACAGGGCGACCCGGAGGGGCATTTTCTTCGCAAGTTCAAGAAGATTGCGTTCCGTGCCGGATTGAATTGTGGCAAATGCACGACAACACGATCAGAGGGACGATTCACGAAGGTTAAAGTCGAGAAACAGTGCGCGACATACAGTGAAGGTTGCAGTCTGCATTATCTGCACCGTCTCAGGAAGACGCGTGCGACTTTCTGGCATACACACGACATCACGTTGCGCACGATTCAGGCTTACTTGGGCCATGCAGATTTGAAGACAACTCAGAAGTATTTAGGAGTGCAGGACGCGGCAGAAGTGGAAAGCAAGATCAACAAACCGATGTTTTAAGCTCCGCCGTGGCCGATACGCTTAGAAATTTCCGGGGTCATGCCGCCCAACTTTTTGAAACGGTCGGCAATCTTGTCCAGAATGGCCTGTTGTTCTTTACCATTTGGGAGCAGGAACCGATACCACCGCGCAAGGTCTTCGCGGGTGGCCTTCTCGACCTGTTCTATCGTCGGAAAATCCAGTTTGTTGTCCACGGCCACGGCTCCTAAAGAGATGCTATCCAAATTCGGAGCAACCCCGCAAGGCGGCTGCTGATTTTATAGGTCTTTGCAAAACGGAAGGCCAGCGGAATTGTTCGTTGGGAGCGGGGCTTTGCCCAGACCCTTCAAAAACGGGTCGTTCGCTAAGTCTTTAGCTGTTGAGCCATCATTTGTGACCTTTGGAGGACCTGCCCAACATGCCTGGGCTCTCTTCTGGTCAAACATGTAGTACAAAGCACGATCACTCAATGGAGTGAACCGAACTCGGTTCGATAGTTTAAATGTCAGCACACCGCACAAAACAGCCAGAACTAGACACAGGATACTTAGGGCAAGGATGATTTGACGATGCATCATGCCTCCTAATCTGAGCGGAGCTTATCATCGTTTGGAGAGACTCGGTGCTCACCGTAAGATCGCCTGAATCACCAAGTAGATGAGCGCAGCCATCCCGAGCGCCTGGAGTATTAGCCGTTGCGCAGCGTCCACGACGCCGCCTAGATCGTTGATTGTCTTGATGAGTTGTTTCAGTCGGCGGGGTTTCAACGTGCTCCTCCATTCAAAAATGAAAGAGCACGCAAAAATACTGGTCGCCAGGAACAGCAGAAGAACGTGTGCCACAAAACCGCAAAGTATACCGACCCTCTGATTAAAGAGCGGGTAAAATATACTCACGATGAGAACTGTAAGAGAGATTATTGACGGACTTATTCGAGAAGAAGGTTTTCCAGACTATGCCGTAAAGGACCAGTGGTATACCAAGGCTCGGGAAGGCATACATACGGGTCTGTCTACACCGGAAAGGATTGAATCGGCTTGCTACCACGAATCCGGGCATCTCATGGTTGTTGTGGAAGTCGCAACTCAGCTTGGATTTGATAGTTCAAACTTCAAAATACTTGGGCCGCTAATCAAGTATGACCCAAATGCTTGGAATCCTTTTAATTCTGCATCTATGGGTTTATTTGTCCCGGGGTTCGAAAACCGATTAGCTCAATCAGACGCAGATGTGTTCTTGATGGCTAAAGTATGTATGGCAGGGGGAGAGTCGATTCGGCAATTCTTCGGACGAAAAATGCCGAGAGGGGATTCGGACGATATTGCGAAGTTTAAAAAGTTCGCGAAGCGCACAGGCGAGTTTTCCGACTGTAATATCGCCCGGATGATGGTAAAAGCGAGACGAGACTTCCGCAGCAAAGTCGAGGACGCAGAGTTCAAGCTTCGCTTGAGTTTGATGGCTGAGAATACGAAACGGGAGTTATTTCCTGAGATATTTGCCAACTAAGAGATTCAATTAAATCTCTCATTCCTATTTTGTCTTTTGAGGCATCTGCCATCGGGCGTTTGCGTGATGCCTTGATGCTGAAGAAACTCGGAGATAGCTGGGTAAAGGCAAAGCCACATACGTTGGCGGAGGCAAAAGCCGTCTTTCAGGCAGACGAAATTCAGAATCATAAACCATGAAACTCAAGTGAGTTTTCCTGCGGACTTCTCCAAGAAACGAAAATGAGATCGACCGGGGTAGAGTCCGGCACCCGGCATTCACAAATTGGATGGTTCCATCTGCGGGTCCAGGCGTGTGGTAAAGTTCACCCATGCAGCTTCTAGTGACAGTGGGGCTGCATGGAGAAACTTATGACAAAGGAAGAAAGAATTCACTGGATGGGAGTGGTGCTCGCAGAAGCGAAGCATTGGTACGGCTGGTTAGATAGACACGTAACGGAAGACACTCACGCTCACAACACGCGCCTCAGGCCACTATTTTCTTTTTCTCTTCTTCGATCATCTTTTCGATGTCGGCAATTCGAGCGTTTATCTTCGGAGCCATAAGTGCTCTCTATAAAACTCTCATTTGATTCGAATCACGCCCACCCCACCGCCTCTTTCCTCCGCGCGCTGCTGTCGGATACACCCCAAGATTGAATGATTCCCGGATTTGAAAAAGACCACGGTGGCGGTCGCCCACACCGGGCTTTCGACAAACCGGGCACTGATGAAAATTGTGATAGAGTTTCGGTGACAATCGGTTTCGGCCCCGAAATGATTGAGCTCCGAGGAGTGTGCCAGTCATGGGACGCAACGTCTATGCGGAAGGGTTCCGTGAACAATTCGTCGAAATGATAAGAGACCGAAGGGCTCCCAAGTGCAGAGTATGTAACGGCCCCCAACGCCCTGAATTTGGCTTTACGAACTGTCCGCGCTGTGGCTGGTTACTTTGCCCTGAATGCCAGCGAATACATAAGCCCGAACGCCACGACTGGAACGAAGGCGTCCCGACAGACCTTACGAACTGCGAGATGTGCGACAAGCCCAGCGAGGATTTAGCGCCCTGCACTGCCTGCCTTTATATGCTTTGCTCGCACTGCCGAAGCCTGCACAAACCCGAGCAACACGAGGGAGACGGCCAAGTGGTAGCGCTTGATAAACGCGCTCATGACCAAATCTTGAGACGAACGATGGCACGCATCGGCCACCCACCCCACGGCGAAACACCTACGGTCAAGCAATTCGAGCCAGACTGTTCCGATTGCTACAAGTGGTATGAAAGATTCAAGAGCATCTTTTTCGAGGAATTGAGCCTCTACCTCCGAGAGGAAGAAGGGGTTTGGAAGGAACGCTACAATAACATCATGACGGACCTTGAAATCTCCGAAGAAGAGATAGGAGGGCCACTATAGAATCGCTGGTCTCTTCCAGATTGCTGCTAGAGTGTTCTCTATGGTGTCAATCACGTGCTTGGCATCGTCAATGGTCCGAAACCTAGTGCCGTGCATGGCATCTGCGTTGCCCTTCGTGACTGTGAACGCACCCTCTTCGACCCATTTCAGTAACCGCAGTGGACCGAATTCGCTCTTTTGGCAAATTGAATAACCACGATATTCGATGGTTGTCATTCGGATTGTCTCGACACAAAGGCCAGATTACTTCATCCCGACAGTTGTTTCAAACCACGTACCACCGCTTCGTATAGGGATTCCGCATAAGCCCCTCCGGCTAGCCACTGGTCCGAACAACCCCGACACCAACCGCCCGCCGTTCCCGCTCCGGGAGTTTCAAACGCGCCTTCTCCGCTGCTGGTTTCGTCTTGAACGGTTTCGATAGCGGCGTGAACTGACCGCCGATGTACTTGAACAATAACCATCGCTCAACGATCTTCATCAGGAATTTATAGCACGGGCGTTGTTTCACTTCTACTTTACTTGCGTAGGAATGGGCTTAGGCGTAGCCTGTAGTTCAACGTGGCTACGCCAAATCGTAGTGAAACACAAATTCAGTGGTCCGCGACTAATCCGCTTTGCTAAACAGTCGGGTCTAGTAATCGACGCCTACGCACACTTGGCGGTACGAATTTTTGCGTTCGTCGCTTTGTTGGTGGAACTCTTCCGAGCACTGATGCGATAGTCGGCAGCGACGGTGAGGCCCGTGAGTCGGCTGTTGCCCTGCTTACGTGCCGTGATAGTATCCGCGCATGCGGGAGGTCGTTGTGGAATCTCTTATGGTTTCTCTGATTGTCGCGGCAGTTTCCGGCCTAGGGTTTCTTGCTTACAAACACCCGAAAGCCTATGAGGTATTGTCATTAGGCGTCATGGTTGTTTTACTTCTGCTTTTTGCCGGAACCGGGATATGGGACATCGCAGTAGGCCGCGCTTATCTGGGTGTGATGGAGTTCATTCCCTCTGATAAATGGCAACAGGTGCGTAGTGCGCTCGAAACAGTCAAGTCTCCACGTTCTTGGAATTATGTTATTTGGGGGTTCATTATTTACGTCCAATTGCTGAGAGGCCTGCCAGCATTGTTGGAGCGTTACAAAGAAGAGCAACCTATTAAAGAACCATGATGCGGAGGGATTATGAAGCGATTCGTGAAGTTCCTTAGATACATTTGGGATGTCTGGATACCTCACCACGACCATCTCGGCCCCGGTGTCATGGTCCGTGGCCGCACGAGAAACGAAAAGGACAACAAAATCGCGGATGAGTGGATGGAAGAATACAAGGGGCGAATCACTCCCGAAGCTCTGGAGGAATATCGGCGCAGGGTTATAAAATCCGTCGAGCGGAGATGAAATGGGGGCCGAGTTCGAAGGCATTTTTAAAAGAGTGTTCGCTCCCTACAAAGACGCTGGAGAAACCTGAGTGAGAAGTAGCTGCCGATTTCATTTCTTCGATTTAAGAAGCGCCATCAACCGCTCTTCTATCTCCTCGGCGTACACCAAACGAAGCAGCATGTACTCATCCCATTTTTCTCTGTCTAATAGTTTCTGCTGGTGCGCCAACACAGTGGCAGAGAAGTTTTCCTGAGTAACAGAGGCCCAATCTGTCTTCATGTTCGGCATCGGGTCTATCGCCGTCATGCAATTCGTTATCTCAACTTGACGCGCCAAGAGAGCATCCGAATTCATGCCTGCTAACGTCTTGCGAAGTTCTTCATGGGCAGTCGAACCCTTTGGGAGTTGATAAATCCACAAGTCGCGGTCAGCACGGCACTGGTCAAGCGTGGGGGCATGTTCTTGTGCGTACGCTGCGGCTACAAAGATGCCGGAGAGCACGAGAATTGCGTAAGCGTGAGCTCGAGGCCACCTGGACAAGTTGAGAGTGATGGGCTAAGCGGCGCGTGACGAGTCTACGGTGGATTCCTGTGTAAGATTCCACGGTAACAATTCTTCGATGCGATTGATCGGG
>Ga0210410_10001674_pt1 | contig 20548 bp, 20 predicted proteins | sample IncBWC4MmetaG_FD_161058 | JGI IMG/M metagenome (GOLD analysis project Ga0210410, IMG submission 161058) | Forest soil microbial communities from Barre Woods Harvard Forest LTER site, Petersham, Massachusetts, United States - Inc-BW-C-4-M | ecosystem: Environmental > Terrestrial > Soil >... | reverse complement strand
GACGGCAACGAGACCTGGCTGGTGGTCACCGCGGTCATTCTGTGGGGAGCCTTCCCGGTCGTCTACGCGACGTTGCTGTCGGCCTTCTATCTGCCTCTCATCGTCATGCTGATGGGCCTGATTTTGCGCGGAGTGGCATTCGAGTTTCGCTACAAGACGCAACGGCTGCGGTGGATCTGGGATTTGAGCTTTGCCGGCGGCTCCCTGATCGCTACCTTCATACAGGGGATGACGGTCGGTGCCCTGGTGGAAGGACTGCCATTCACAAACGGTGAATATTCCGGCGGTGCGTTCGGCTGGCTGACGCCGTTTGCGGTCCTTTGCGGAATTGGCCTGTGCCTTGGCTACGCGCTTCTCGGCGCCTGCTGGCTGGTCAGAAAATGCGAGGGCGACGTTCGAGACGTCGGGCACCGCCAGATTCCCGTGCTCGCGGTGGGCGTGCTGGCGTTCCTCGTAGTTGTCTTTGGTTACGCGCTGGCCGAAAATCTTCCGATCCTGCATCGCTGGATCGACCGGCCTTATCTGTTCGTGTTCCCGGCGCTCGGAGCGATGGCGGCTATCGTGCTCGCCCTCAGCATCGTCAAGCACAACGACTACTTGCCGTTCTACATGGTCACGGTGATCTTCATGTCGGCGTTCGGCACGCTGGCGCTGTCGTTCTGGCCATACATGATTCCTGCCGTCATCACCGTCCAGCAGGCCGCCTCGCCGCAATCCAGTCTCGTGTTCATGTTCTGGGGATGCGGGCTGATCGTCTTCCCGCTCATGCTCATCTATACGCTCGTCAGTTACAGCGTCTTCAGGGGCAAGGTCCGGGAAACGACCGGATACGGACATCATTGAATTTCAGACGAAGCCGGCGAGCGACTCATCCTAGTTCGCCAAGTCGCTGAGGGCTGCCTGCAGGAAGCCATCGGGCTTACGGCCAGGGCATCTCGCGCAAGCCGGCAGTTGCAACTTCGGCATGATGACGCCGGCGAAGATCGGCGTCGCGAGAAGAGGGGCGTGCATCGAGTGAGATTTCGAGTGCGGCGTGACGCCATAATCAATCTTGGAAAGGTCAGCGTGACTCACGTAACTTCGAAGTGAATGCGGGGCCGCATTTCAATTTCCATTTTTCGCGCATAGGCTGTCTGCGAGCCACCCTGTGAACGCAGCGCCAATGCGGCCGTATGCAGGCAGGAGCGGCGGACATGCCGTCGGCGGGGCATACGCTTGCCAGCCGGCACTTCTTTTGTTGTCAGTGTGAGAATTGCCGAGTGTTTGCAGGCCCGAGCTTCGACCGGGCGCGTAGTGCTGCCCTGCCAAGGAGAAACATCAAGGAGAGCGTCATGATCCTCATGAGAGCAAGGGTTCTGGCCGGAGTGGCCGCCTGCATCGTTGCGTTCAGCGTCGCCTACGCACAACAAGGGCCACGCGGGAAGTCGAGCTATATGCCGGTGGACATTACGGAACCGTTCTCAGCGATCTTCGCAAGGCTGTCCGCACAGAAGCCCGATGTCACGCGCGAGCACATGGCGCTTCTCAACGAGCGGTATGACCTGAGCGATCGGCCAGCGGCCGGCGTCACCATGGACCGCACAAAACCGGTGCAGGAAGGAGTTCGCGTCAAGCTCCCGGCAGGAAAGACCTGGGAGGCTCTTGCGAGTATGAACCCGGAGCAGATTCGCGAGCAGAACGCGTTTCCCAAGGGATTCTATCCGCTGCCGCACCCCAAGCACGAGGCGGGCGGCTTCGTGTTTCCGCACTTTCTGATCGACGAGATCAAGCGGCAGGAGGGACGTGATCTCACGCGCTTCGACGTCGACTACGACATCCCGGATCACTTCCTGCCGGAATTCCCGCCGCCGATGTATCTCAATCAGCGGACCGACCTCGGCGACGTCTCGCAAGGCAAGCTCGTCACCATCGAGAACTATTACGAGCTGTTTAACGGCATTATCCCTCCCAAGCAGTTGGAAGGACTGCGGCTGCTCCTGACTGCGTTCCCGCAGCAGCAGTTCAACCTGACGGAGGACCGCCGCTCCGAGCTGCCGAGCCGCGGCTCAGCTTGCTTCGACTGCCACTCGAACGGCCATACCAACAAAGCCACGCACCTGGCTCCCGATGCCCGTCCGGAGGAATCCCGCCATCGCATCGTCACCCCGACGCTGCGCGGCGTGCAGATCCAGCGGCTGTTCGGTTCGCAGCGCGCACTCAAGACCATCGAGGACTTCACCCAGTTCGAGCAGGCCGGAGCGTATTTCGACGGTGATCACGTGATCGCCGCCAAGAAGGGTCTCAATCCCCTTGATCGGATCAGCCAGGTTGGGCTGATGGCGGAATTCCAGGAGGAGCTGGGCTTCCCGCCGGCACCGAAGCTTGACGTGTTCGGCAAGCTCGATCCGAGCAAGGCTACGCAAGCCGAGCTGCGCGGCCAGGAGATCTTCTTCGGTAAGGGCCGGTGCGATGCCTGCCACGCAGCACCGTATTACACCGACAATTTGATGCACGATCTCAAGACCGAGCGCTTCTTCAAGCCGGAGATGATCAACGGCATGAGTGAAGTCGGTGACGGAGCCGTCAAGACGTTCCCGCTGCGCGGCATCAAGGATTCGCCGCCCTACTTGCACGACGGGCGCCTGCTGACGCTCGATGATACGGTGGAGTTCTTTAATTTGGTGCTCGGCACGAAACTGACCAGCGATGAGAAGCGCGATCTGGTCGCGTTCCTTCGCACCCTCTGACCATCGGGGCGCCTGGCCACGGCCGCGGTGGCTGCCACCGCCGGTGCACGTGAATGCCGTCAGGCCATCCCGCAATTCGGAGATCGCATATTGGGAACTGATCTTGATGCCGCATAGTGCGGCATCAAGATAGCGGATAGCCTGTTCTGTGCCAACGTCGCTCGCCAGCCCGAATGTAACGAAGGCCGCGAGCCGGCAACTTTCGAATTCCGCTCGCCAATCAGTAGGCGCAGCTGTACGGCCACGTATATGATGTGTAATACGGGCAACCAAGGCCGTAGCCGTAAAAGCCGCCGCGAGCGAAACGACGTCCTCTATAGCCAAAGTGATCTCCGCGCACGCCGGCCACGTGATCTCCGCGGAAGCCGCCTATGTGATCGCCGCCGAAGCCACCCATGTGACCTCCGCCAAAGCCGCCTCCATGGCCTCCGCCACCTCCGTGCCCTCCGCCTCCGCCTCCGCGGGCCTGTGCACCCGTGGCAAGAAGGCTGCCGGCAAGCACGGCGCTTGCCAAAATCATCATCACTCGTCCTCTCATGAAATTCTCCTTTGGGTGGGCGATACTTTCCGCCACAGGGGTATAGTCGGACGTCGGCGTGTCCCGACAAGGCAAACGCCGATGTCGCGATGGACTGAAGATGAGGATCGTTATGCGCCGTCTCTACTAAATTCGCGTTCAATCTTCCGAAATTGAAACGCCTGGCGCGGCGCAAACCAAACAAGAGCGAGTGCCATATGAACAGCTGTTGTTAAGCGGAGTGCGCATGCTGCCATGGGACCAGGCATTCGACCAGCGAGAGCTTCGCCAGCCCTTCGTGATCCGGGGCTTCTGCGGCGCGCCGGCCCATCACAAAGACAAGGCAACAGCCCGTCGAAATGAGATAGAAACTCAGTCCGTGTGGTGCGCGCCGCGCAACACTAGAATCGAAAAGGCGAATTTGCGTCATAGACTAACCTGAACGACATCTTGTCCTGCAAATCCCGGCCACCTTATTTGTGCACGTACAAATAGAATGTTGGCGAATTTGGCGGTGACCCGTACTGTGTGCCAATGCATGAACCAACGTCGTTGTAGCGAACGTAATAGTCTCGGCTCTGCCCAGTTTGAAAGGTCATGGTGGAACGACCATTGGCACCATTATTCCACCAAATTGAGCACTCGACAGCATAGCGAAAACCGCCGATTGTCGTATGCCCCGCGCAGTTGCTCTCGTTGGTATAGCAGTTGGTGTCCATCGGTTTTGCTTCGGATGGTTTCTGAACCGGCTTCGGCGAGGGGTCATCCACCAACGGCGAAACCGCGTTGCTCTGAGCTTTGGCTTCTTGTGGGGCAAAACTGGAGCAGAGCATCAAAAGTGCGCCGCACATGAGCAGTCTAGATGTGACTTTCATGTTGAAAACTCCTGTTCTGCTATGTTGGACGAGCCGCTGGCAGGTACAGAGTAGCCGTCACGATGGTCGCGTGTCCTTTGCATGCGAGCGAATTGGACACCGCTGCGATCCTTGATCATTCGGCGGGCGCCGGCGCTACGTCACCGGAAGCTGCCGCCTCCTTCTCCCCGAACAGCCTGTTCTGCAGCTTGTCGAGGTAGATGTAGACGACCGGCGTCGTATAAAGGGTGAGAATCTGCGACAGCGCGAGGCCGCCGACGATGGCGTAACCGAGCGGCTGGCGAATCTCCGAGCCAACCCCCGTACCGACCATCATCGGCACGGCGCCGAGCAGCGCCGCCATCGTGGTCATCAGGATCGGCCGGAAGCGCAGGATGCAGGCCTGGTAGATCGATTCTTCCGCCGATAATCCATGGCTATGCTCGACCTGCTGGGCAAAGTCGACCAGCATGATGCCGTTCTTCTTGACGATACCGATGAGCAACAAGAGACCGACGATCGCGATCACGCTCAGATCGATGTGTACCGCCATCAGCAACAGCAGCGCGCCGATACCGGCCGAGGGCAGGGTGGAGATGATGGTGATCGGGTGGATCAGGCTCTCGTAGAGCACGCCGAGGATCAGATAGATAACGAACAACGCCGCGAGTATGAGGATCGGCGTGCTCTTCAGCGACGCGCCGAACGCCTGCGCGTTACCCTGGAAGCTGGTCTGGAGCGAGAGCGGCGGGTGAAGCGCTTTTTCGGCCGCCTGAATATCGCTTACCGCCTGGCCGATCGCGACACCTGGCGCGAGGTTGAACGAGATTGTCACCGACGGGAACTGACCCGTGTGGTTGACCACAAGCGGCGCAACCTTCACAGCCGAATCGACCAGCGTGGATATCGGCACCTGCTGCCCGCTCGACGATTTGACATAGATGCCGTTGAGGGCTTCGGGTCCATACTGGAATTTCGGATTGACCTCCAGAACGACGTGGTATTGTTGCAGGGTGGTGTAGATCGTGGAGACGATACGCTGGCCGAAGGCGTCGTCGAGCGTATTGTCGATTGTGTAGGGCAGGATGCCGTAGCTCGAGGCGACGTCGCGCTTGATCGCGATGTCGAGCAGCGGCCCGCCATTGAGCTGATCGGTGGCGACATCAGCGACGCTGTGGAGCGCCTTGAACTTTTCGAGGAACAGGTCCGTCCAATGGTTCAGTTCGCCAGGGTCGGCGTCGTTCAGGGTGTACTGAAACTGGGTCTTGTTCAGCCGCGCGCCGATCGTAATGTCCTGAGCAGCCTGCATATAAAGCGTAATGCCCTGGATCTTGGCGAGATTGGTCCGCAGCCGCGCTATCACCTGGTCGATTGGGCCACGCTGCTCTTTGGGCTTGAGCTGAATGAATACACGACCATCGTTGATCGTGTAGAGGCCACCGCCGGCCCCCGTCGCCGCAGCGACTGAGTCCACAGCCGGATCCCGCACGATGGCGTCGAGCATGGCTTGCTGGCGCTCGGTCATGGCCTGGAAGGAAATGTCCTGCGCCGCCTCCGACTGGCCGATGATCAATCCGGTATCCTGCTGGGGAAAGAAACCCTTGGGAATGACGACGTAGAGGTAGCCGGTCAGCGCGACGGTGCCGAACATCACCATGAGTGTGATGAAGCGGTGCCGCAGCACGATCTTGAGGCCTGCTTCATAAAGATGGAGGATGCCATCGAATCCGCGCTCGGATATCCGATAGAGCCATCCGTGCTCCTTGCTCTCCGGCTTGAGCAGGTAGGCGCACATCATCGGCGTCAGCGTCCGCGAGATCACCAGCGAAAGAAGGAGCGCCACGCTCACCGTGATCGCGAACTCGCGGAACAGCAACCCGACATAGCCGCTCATCAGGAATAGCGGAATGAATACGGCGATGAGCGAAAACGTGATCGCCATCACGGTGAAGCCGATCTCGCCGGACCCCTTCATTGCCGCGTCATACGGCGAGAGGCCCTCCTCTATGTGTCGTTGGATGTTCTCGATCTCGACGACGGCGTCGTCGACCACGAATCCAACCGCGATCGACAACGCCATCAGCGAGAGGTTGTCGAGGCTGTAGCCCATTTCGTAGAGGATTGCGAAAGTGCCGATCAGCGACAGCGGCACGGTGATGGCCGGGATAATGGTCGCCCAGAAACTGCGCAGGAATATGAAGATCACCATGACGACGAGCGCGACGGTCAGCATTAACGTGAATTGCACGTCGGAGACCGATGCGCGAATGGTCTGGGTACGATCGGAAACGACGTCTATCTTGACGGCGGCCGGGATCGAGGCCTGCAGCACCGGCATCATGGCCTTGATTCGCTGCACCGTTTCGATGACGTTGGCGCCGGGCTGGCGCTGGATCGCCAGAATGATGGCGTGCTTATTGTTCTCCCAGCCGGCGATCAGCTCGTTCTGTCCCGCGCTGATGGCACGGCCGATATCGCGGATGCGGACCGGCGATCCGTTGCGATAGGCGATGATCAGGTCGGCGTATTTGTCGGGCTGGAACAGCTGATCGTTGGTATTGAGCGTGAAGGTCTGGCGCGGGCTATTGAGCTGACCTTTCGGAAGGTCGACATTGGCCTGGCCGAGCACCGTGCGCACATCCTCGAGATTGATGCCGCGCGCCGCCAGCGCCTCCGGATCGACCTGGACGCGGACGGCCGGCTGCTGCTCGCCCCCGATGCCCACGAGGCCGACCCCGGAGATCTGCGAGATCTTTTGCAGCAATATATTCTGCGCATAGGCATCGACGACCGTTATCGGCAAGCTGTCCGAGTTGACGCCGAGCACCAGGATCGGCGTGTCGGCCGGATTGACCTTGCGGATCATCGGTGGATACGGGATGTTCTTGGGCACATACGCGGACGCGGTCTGGATAGCCGATAACGTGTCGCTGACCGCTCCGTCAATTGGGCGGCTCAAATCGAACTGCAGCGTGATCTGGGTGTAGCCGATCGCGCTCGCCGACGTCATCTGAGTGAGGCCCGGGATCTCGCCGAACTGCAGCTCCAGCGGCGATGCCACCGTGGATGCCATGGTCTGCGGGTCGGCGCCCGGCAACTGCGCGGTGACGGTGAGCGTCGGATAATTGACGCTGGGCAGCGACGCCACCGGCAAGAGCGGATAGGCGACCAGGCCGCCCACCAGCAATCCTACCATTATCAGAGCGGTGGCGATCGGCCGTTGGATGAACGGTGCGGAAATATTCATGGGATCGGCGCCTGTAGTGCGTCCTGTGCAGCTGCTTCCTGTGCCGCCTGGCCGTGCAGGAACGTGACATGCGTGCCCGGCTGCAGCTTGTATTGTCCGTCGACCACGACCTGTTCGTTGGCCTTGAGGCCGGAATCAATCAGCGCCTGGCCGTCGGCGATTTGCGCGACCTTAATCGCGCGGATTGCCACGGTGTTTTCAGGATTGACGACGTAAGCGTAGGGTCCTTTCGCACCTTGCTGAACGACCCCAGCGGGAACGGTCAGGCCGTTATGCCGCGTGTCGACCAGCAGCCGCGCGTTGACAAGTTCGCCGGGCCAGAGCTTGTTCGCCTTGTTGTCAAAGTTCGCCTTGAGCTGGATCGAGCCGGTGGTCTGCAGGATCTCGTTGTTGACGAGGCCGAGCACGCCTTGATCCAGCTGCATCGTGTTATCCTGGTTGTAGGCGAAGACCGTGAACGGCGTCTTGGTTTTCTGCTGTTGCTGCTGGATTTGCGGCAGACTCGTCTCCGGCAGCGTGAATATCAGCGAAATCGGATGAAGCTGCGTGACGACGACGAGGCCATTCGTATTTGAGGGGCTGATGATATTGCCGACGTCGATCTGCCGAATACCAACCACGCCATCGATCGGGGACGTCAGGCGCGTGTAGCTGAGCTGTACCTTTGCGGCGTCAATCAGCGCCTGATCCGTCTTGATAGCCGCCTGAAGCTCTCCCACTTGCGCCTGCTGGGTCTCGACCAATTGCGGAGTGGCCCAGCCCTTATCCCCCAAATTGGTGTAGCGAGCGAGATTGGCCTGGGCATTCTTGAGCTGGGCCTGATCGCGTTGCAGGTTTCCAGTGTACTGATCGACCAAGGCCTGGTACGGTCGCGGATCGATCTGCGCAAGCAGGTCCCCGGCATGCACCGTCTGGCCTTCGGTGAAGTTGATGCTGATGATTTGCCCCTGGATCTGGGCACGTACGACGTCTGTATTGTACGCAATCACCGTGCCGACGCCGGTAAGATAGATCGGCACATCATGCTGGGCGACCGTCCCGGCGACGATAGGCACCGTCGGTGGAGCGGGCGTGGCGTCGACCTTCTCCAACGCGTGGATATGTGTGAAGTACAGACCGCCGGCCACAAGCGCCGCAGCCAGTAAGATGGCAGGAATAGCGACTTTCTTTTTCATGACCGCTCCCTCTCAGAAGAAAAAGATTTGTTTCACGGGGTCGTGCTTCCCGTCGCAGGTGAAACCGTGGGCATCGTTGGCACCGACGAATTCGGCCCCGCCGTGCTTGGACTGGCCGACACGCTTGGCAGCGGCACCTCTTCTGGGGGACTAACCCCGAGACTGTTGATTTGAGTAGAATCCAACGGAATTCCGGATCGAGTGCCGCTGCTCGACGTGGTGGATGACGTTGACGTCGGGTTCGAAGATGCCGTGATGCTGCTCGAGCCGGAGCCGCACATTCCCGTCAATCCCGACGTTTCCACCATTCCCGAGGAGGTCGACACTCCCGACGTCGGCGAGATTGCCGTCGAGGTCGATATTCCCGACGGCGCTACGCCGCCCGTCGCGGTCGCGGGCGACGTCGTTCCGTTTGCCATCGCCATTCCGCCACCGTCGTAGGTCGCGGGCGATCCGAATGTTCCCATTGGCGAAGTCGCCAAAGTCGAGCACCCCCCCGCGCCGCTGCTTGTGCTTGGAACGGCAATCGTGCCGGTGATGCCGTTGGGCACCGGATTGACCGGAGTTGATACGCCCGGCGCCAAACCGTTCGGGTCGACCGGAGCGCTGGGATCCGTTCCGAGCGAAGAGGTAACGCCGAGCGGAGGCATGGCCGTCCCGACCTGGGCGAACGCCGGGCCGCAGCACAGCAGGGGCAAGGTCGCCGCGACGATTAACAATGGTCTCATGCAAGATTCTCCCATAAGAGCGTAAGGATTACGCAGCGAGCGACCGCAAGCAGCGCAGACGTTAAGGCAGCGGAGCAATCAGGTTCTTTTTCATGGCCGTTGACATAGGATGAAATCTCTCAGCAGAAGCGTTGAGGTCGTCGATCCGCTGACCCCTCCGTTTCCCGCCCCGGCGAAATCCCCAATGGTGCGGGCCGCGGTGGTCTTTGCGCACGCCGGATTGTTTGAGATCGTCGTAGGTGACGTCGTGGGCGAAACAGTCGGCATCACTGGTGCCAACGCACTCGGCATCGCGGTGGCCGCAAAGGGCGATATGTTTGTCGTCGGTATCGCTGGTGCGGAACTAACTCCCAGATTGCTGATCTCCATGGCACCCAACGGAATTCCGGTTCGCGCGAAGCCGCCCGGCACGATGGGTGACGTTGACGCGGCCGAGGTTGACGTTGGCATCGACGACGCAGCAATGCTGCTTGAGCCGGAGCCGCACATTCCCGACGTTCCCGACGTGTCCATCATTCCGGAAGATGTCGAGACTCCCGACGGCCCCGCCATTCCCGGCATCGCCATGCTGTCCGGCACCGCAGTGCCCGTAGTCACCGTGCTGGCGGTCGTTGCCGGGGTGGCGGTCGTTGCCGCGGTGGCAGGCGCTGCGGTTCCGGCTGCGGTTCCCCCGCCGTCAAAGGAGGTGGTCGATCCGTACATTCCCGATGGCAAAATCCCCACGGACGAACATGACGTGCCGCCGCTTGTAATGGCTCCGTTGGTTGGAATTGCAATGGTGCCCGTTGCGCCGGTGGGCAACGGACTGACCCCGGGTGACATCAGTTCGGTGGCGCCAAACGGGACTCCGGTCGGGCCGACTGATCCACCGGCGCCAATTCCAAACGGAGAGGTGGCTCCGACCGAAGGCATAGCCGAGAGCGGATCGGTGGGCGAATCGTCGACCTGGGCGAATGCGGGGCTGGCAAAGAGCAATGGCCAGGCCGTCGCGACGATTACGAAGAGTCTCATTGAAAATTCCCCGATATGAGCCGAGTGATTACGCAGCGAGACGATCGGTAGGAGCCGTGAACTCCGGGCCGACGGAATCCTTGGGCGCTGGAAGGACCGCAGCAATCAACGAGAATTTCATTGCCGTTCTCCGTTTGCAAACCGCGTTGCTCGCGGCGAGCGCCTGTGCCGATCGGTTTGACGGATTCATTGGCACGAGGCTATCGAACATCAATCAATCCCTGTGGCGAATGAAGCGGCGAGAAATGCTGCGAATGCTTCTACGCGTTCACGGTTTCTCGTTGTTAAGATGTAGATGGCTCACCTGATCTGTTCAATTAAATACGAGTTTATTGAAGAAAAGCCGGCTGAGCTCGAATCTGATGTCTGTGAATTTGCAATTTTTTTCGAAACGCACTGTGTGAGTGTTCACACGACTGGCTTGGAAGAATAGTTTTGCTTGAGCGGATCGCGTTCGCTCTCGATGTTTATCGGATCGTCCCTGATAGCAAGCATCTATCCGATCAGGAGCATCTCCCGGGCGTAGGTCGCCGCGGCAATGGCAATTGAGCGAATAAGACGTTGCGGGTGGGGTGCCCAGAAGATGGCCGTTCGCCGTCAGATGGCATCGCAAAGGGGTGCGCGGTCTCCTCGGCATGAACCAGTCGCACGGTTTAGTCCCGGGCGCTGCTGGTCCATTCCTTTCGTCGGCGAGCCAGGCGACGGAGCTGTCGCCCGGATATTCGGCGGACGCTTCGTCTTTGACGACAGCGTTTCCCGGGGATTTGGGTAGAGCGCAGCCCTGTATCGCAGCGCCGATCCTCGCGTCCGAGAGGATCGGCGTCGCAAGTTACCGCTCTTCGTCGTAATATGGATTAGTGGGTGCAGCACCCGTCGCGTTGCCGCTGGGGCCATAGTGCGGGTTCCAGCTCCCAATGCGCTCGCATTGGCCGACGCCGGCCATCAGCTGGCCGCCGGTCATCGCGGGCCCAGCGTCGCCAACGGCGTCGCCCCCAGGCGGGGTGCAGACGCCCGGGCCAAGGTCGGCAGCAAAGCTGGCGCTTGGTGTTGCCAGCGGCAGGAGCGCTGCAAGCGCGACCGCTGCACTCAGAGTTCTCAGATTTTTCATAGTTGCTCCATTTCTTCCGTTTGAAACTATCCCGCCATCGGTCATCGACAGCGGCCGTGCACAACACTGATGTAGGTTCGCAATCCGTCGGCACCCATTAAATTGTGTTTTAAGGAATGGCCTGTTTGCCATCCGGAGGCAAATGTCCTGGTTGCGCTCGATCATCACGACGTCAAATCCGGAACGCCATCCCACAAGTCGACTCCGGTTCTGATCCGCGGGTCGCGAAACTGGATGTAAGTATATGCATATTCGCGGGCGGCCAAGAGCGGTCGTCGGTGTCGGCCAAAGAGCATATCGTTTTCATTTGTGTGGAAAGCGTTCCGCATCAGTTGCGGGACAAAGAAGCGAGAAATCAAATCGTGAAATGGCCAAGCGGGAGCAACTACACTGTCATCGCATTGGCGGGCGGCCGGCAGGGATCAATTCCCTCGGCCCGCCTCCCAACCTGCAATGTGACCCAATCAGCCCGATCGTGATTCCGAGCCGCCAGGCCACGTTGGCGCTGACGCCCGTGTTTCTGCGGCGTGCTTCCTGGCCGCCCTTCGCACTTTCTCAAACGCGCGCGCTTCGATTTGGCGGACGCGTTCACGCGACACGTTGAATTCCACCGCGAGATCTTCCAGCGGCGTTGGTTCGTCGGCCAAATGCCGGGCTTCGAAGATGCGACGCTCTCGGCCAGTTAGCACCTCGATTGCGCAGGAAAGCGCCTTATGCTGATAGTGCCTTTCGTCCTGCTCGGCGACGATGGCTTCCGGCGAGGGGGACTGATCGACGAGGCAGCTCTGCCATTCCTCGGCGTCGGCTTCGTCCCGGATTAGCGCGTTGAGCGATGTATCACCCAGCATGCGGCGATCCATGTCAATAACCTCCCGGTCCGTGACATCCAGGCTATTTGCAATCAGCGTTACCTGATCGGGACGCAGATCACGACCGCTCTCCGGTGCAGTGATTTTACGTTTCACCGTGCCTAGCTTGAAGAAGAGCTTTTTCTGGTTTTTGGTAGTGCCCATTTTTACAAGGGACCACGACCGCAGAATGTAGTCCTGTATCGAGGCCCTGATCCACCACACCGCATAAGTGGCAAAGCGAAAACCTCTTTCGGGCTCAAAGCGGTTCACTGCCTGCATCAGGCCGACGTTGCCTTCGGAGATGATTTCCGAAATGGGCAGACCGTAGCCGCGATAAGCCAAAGCAATTTTGGCGGAGAGACGCAGATGGCTCGTGACAAGCTGGTGCGCGGCATCGCGGTCACCGCATTCGCGCCAACGCTTGGCGAGGTTGTACTCCTGGTCCCTTTCGAGTAACTCGAAACGGCGGATGTCGTGCATATAGCCGCCGTCGATTCTGTCCCTGGTGAATGCAGGTTCGCGTCTGGCGGAACGAAATGCGAGGGGTGTGAATTCTGCGTCGATGCTCATGTCAGCTCCTCCGTCGCGGAAAACTGGATGTCTTTCTTCCGCCCGAACCTCGAGCGAACTACTTGAATGATAGGCAGAGGACGTCGGGGAGCCACTAAATTGGCGTTTAGGTCATTAAATTCTGGTTCAATCGGCTACTGCGGGTAAAGGCCGCGGTGGGCGGAAGAAATGTTGTCGGCCCATGCGCGCCACGTGACCGCCACCGGCGGCCACCGTCGATGTGGTCGCCGTCAAATTGCAGCTGCGTTCATGGGACCGTTTGAGAGGCGTATCATCTCGACCCTGGCCAGATCGCAACCGATGGAGCGCTCTCGTCAGTCGGGAACGAGTCGCGCCGCAACACGGGCCACGTCTTCGTGCGCGGTTGAGATGTCGCTGATACTGATGACGCCAATCAAGCCGTGGTTATCGATGACAGGCAGGTGTCGGATGCGGTTCCTGTTCATGAGATGACGAACGTCTTCGAGCTCATCGGCGGAACAGCAGCAGACCAGTTCCTGCACTGAAATCAATCTCGAAACCTTCAGATTGAGTCCGGCTGCGCCGTGCGCGGCAATCGCGCGGACGACGTCGCGCTCCGTAAACATACCCGCCGCAGTATCGCATTCGGTTCGGACAACATCCTTGACGACAAGCGCGCCAATGTTGCTGGCGCGCATCAATTGGGCGGCAGCGGCGACGGTTTCGTCCATTCGAACCGTGGCAACGCGGGCAGTTTTCCTGCGCAATACATCTCCGACTTGCATCGTAAACTCCCACAGGGACGACCGCTCAAACATCCGAGACATCTGCCGGATGCCGGCGCTGCGTAAATCGAGAATATCGATGGATCCAGCGGCGCCGCTTGTTACCCGACGGGTGATGACAAACTGACGCAACACTCGACCGTCAGTCAGAGTCAGAACGCATCCTTGTATCGCGCGATCGCGCGGGGGCTTCCGTAGACCCACATCGGTTCGTCGCATTGGCTTGGGCCGTGATCGTTCATGCAGGCAGCACTCCACGGCGGAGCCGCGACCTCGCGCCCCTCGGTTGCGAATGCCTGAGGCGGCATGCTGCTTTCGTGTGTTCGCGCCTGAAGCGCAGCAGGCATGGCGAGTGCTGGTGCGAGCAGCAGCGCCGCCAGAACATGTTTCATCTTCATCGTTTGGCTCCTGGTTTGCGGGAGCTTCATATTGACAGCTCTCCGTCGCTGAAACTGGATGCCGCGGCACTCAAGTCGGATCATCGAGCTGAACGCGAGCGGTAATCAGGAAATAGAAGCGATACACGGTACGGCCATTAAATTTGTTTTTAGGACATTAAATTCGCGTTGAATCAGCCAGCGCCCTCGGAGCAACGACGCGGCGGGGCCAACGTCGGCCGCGACCTGCCACCTGTGCACGCACCGACCTGGCTCGGAATCTCTTGCAGCTCCTGCCCACCGAAACCACGGCACCAAGCAATTGCTGGATCAGCTTTACGTCAGCGCCATCGCGCTTTCCGCGTGGACTGTTCCAACACGCAAAAAGGGAACTATCCGGCCCTGCGCTCCAGGTCCGCGAAGACCCGATAGCGGCGCTCACATTCCAGCACAACAATGGCTGGTCGAAAGCTCGCGACGTAGTCGAACGGTCCTGTGCATCCCCTATTAGTCGGCCCATTCGGGGCGCCGCGCGGGCCGGGCGAGGTGGCTCGTGCCATCCCCGGCAATTGAACGACACGATTTGGTCAGGCCGGGTTTTGTGTCGGCGTGGATCACATCGCTGTCGCCGACATTGACCGGTCTCGGCAGTGAGCTCTGCGAGAGCGGAGTCGCACTCAGAACGAAGCCCTCGCCCCGCACGTTGCGAATCAACGGGGTCTCGTTTGATCCGTCGACCTTGCGGCGCAGCCGGCCCAGATGAACATCGACAAGGTTCGTCTTAGGAACGAATTTATAATGCCATACCTCCTTCAAGAGGGTTGCCCGCGTCAGCAATTTGTCAGTCCGTTGCATCATGTACTTGAGCAACTGAAACTCGCGCGGGCGCAGATCGATCCGACGGTCGCCACGCTTCGCCGTTCGATCGAGCAGATCAAGCTCGATCGGCCCCACGCGCAGCACCGTTTCATTGAGCGGAGCAGGCAGCCGGGCCAAAGGTTCTCCGCTCGACGTCAATTCAACTATCGCCAGCGGCGTTTTGGAGGGGCCGTCAGTTCGCTGGCAAGACCCGCGCATTCGATCAACCATCTTCTCGAGTGTGCTTGAGAGCAGCGAATGAACATCGACGCCCCGGGAGACGAAGTCCGATTGCATTTCGGCGGATATGTCCTGGACGTGGAAACGCACCAAGATGGATAAGCCGTCGATATCGGCCAGAACCTCCGCCGTTTCATTCGGCAACCTCGGCGGCAGCCGCGTGCTCCGAACAGCGCTACGATACCCTCCAGATCGGGGTGATGAATTTAGCAAGTGTATTGAGGCCAATCTCGGCTCCGGATTCGCTGAATCACTGCTGATGAATGCCGTGTCGGCCCGATGGGGGGTGTGAAGGCTGGTGTTATGAGCTCTCATCGCAATGTCCTTTCCTTGCTTCGGACTGGCCTCCGATGGCCGGATTGGTTGGTCGTTCAGCAGATCTCGCCGGCGATTCTTCTTCGCGCATGAGCGCGGCAGATCGAGGGGAGGGTCTTCTTCCTAGGCTGCCCCTGATGCTCTCGACCGATTTTCAAGAAGCAGGACTGCAATTTTGCAGTGATCGGCGTAGCAATCCTGATTGCAGTAGGGCAGCCGCGTCCCGAGTTCTCGGAGGTAACCCGCCCCGATCGGCTGATCGCACATCACGCACAAGGATCGCTGGCGCGGCGTCCTTCCATTCACCAGTACAAATCTCATGTGGCGCCTCTTAATTTTCGCTCTTGCATGCTGCGAAATCCTGAACTTCGAGAAACTGCTTGCGGCAGCCGTTGTCAGGCGGCGGCTTGCAGTCGACGTAACCATTTGTCGTCGTCCTCCCGACGGGCCTTGAAGCGTTCCGCGCACTTCTTTGAACAGAGTGCGGTTCGCCAGGAGTAATGCCGGATCAAGCCAAACTTTCCATCACAGATCGCGCAACGGTTGGCTGTGCCGTTAGAACCATATTGCGGAGTGCTGCGCATGTTTGCCTCCTCTGGGCCTCGCGTGGTAGTGGCTAGTGCTCGCCTCGTTTTGCCGGTTCTTTGACCAGGATCGTGGAAGGTCTGCCACCTGCAATCGGCTCTTCCGATTAGCAGCGAGACTAAGATGATGCCGCGCAAGCCTCAATCATACGTGGGGTAAGAGCCCGATATTGAAAGGGATCGGCAGATTATACGGAGGTTTGTGGTTTTGCTTTCGGATGGTGCGATTGACCCTCGCAATGAGTTGGCCTGCGATGCTGTCAATAGATTGGCTTCGTGCAAATCTGGGAGACAGCGTCGTGCGGCATCTTTTGGTTGCGCAATCGGCACAGTGGCCGCCCGGCCGGGAACCGCGTCGCCCGCCCCGACAAGGTTCAATCGAATTGCCGATCTTCGTGCAAAATGCTCTAATCTTGCCTGCTGGAGAATCCCGGGGCGCTCTGTGAATGGTGCATAACCAGGCCACGAATTTCCGGAGTTTAGCTGCGCGCTTTGTCTTCGGCGGCATCGCGCCGGCATTGGCGGCTTTGGCCTTCTTCGAGCTTCACCTCGCCTCGACCGCGCTCGCCCACGTGATCGCAGGCGCGCCGGCTCCCCCGATGGGAAGAGTTTCTGCAGAGCGGTACTTGCCGTCTTGTCGATGGCGGGCTTCGATTGGTTTTCGCTCCGCCGATCTTCTAGTTCCGGACTGCAATTGTTCGTGGTGGTGGCTAGCTGCCTTGCAGATCTCGTCCACGCCCGGCGCTGAACAAACCGGCAGCCGTCGGCGGTTTCACCTTAGGTGCGGTGAGCGAGGCGAATGATTGAATCCGATCTTCCTCAGCGGTGGCTAATGCCGCCCACGGTCTCCCACCATGCAATGGCGGCGCTGTCGCTGGCCCTCGCGATAATTGCTGCAGAGCTCATGACTCGTTTATGGGCATGGGACTCTCGATCTGCCGTTCGATCTTGGACGCTCACGAGGGACAATTGTCAGCTTCCGGCAATGAGGGGTACGGTGCGACGTTCCAATTCGTCCTGCTTTTGCATCAGGAGCACATGTTGTGACTGACCCGCCCAAATCATCGCATGAACCCGCGGGCGCCAATGAGCCGATTGTTTTCGTCATCGACGACGACGCATCCATGCGCAGGGGGCTCACCAATCTTTTTCAATCGGTTGGATTACAGGTTGAGGCGTTCGGCTCGGCGCCCGAAATGCTGCAAAGACAGCTTCCGGATGTTGCCAGCTGCCTGGTCCTCGACATCAGATTGCCCGGATTGAGCGGCCTGGACTTTCAAAATAAACTAGCCCAAGCGAACATTCACATTCCAATCATCTTTATGACTGGCCATGGCGATATCCCGATGACCGTCAGAGCCATGAAGAGCGGCGCGGTCGATTTCCTGACCAAGCCGTTTCGCGATCAAGACATGCTGGATGCCGTGATAGCGGCAATTGAGCGGGATCGGAAGAGGCGCGAGGCTGAGAAGATCACCGCGAACTTCCAGGCCCTGTTTGAGTCGCTGACCCCCCGCGAGAGGGACGTTTTGGCCTTGGTCACTTCTGGCCTGATGAACAAACAGGTAGCAGCGGAGCTTGGACTCGCTGAGATTACCGTTAAGATCTATCGCGGCCATATTATGAAGAAAATGGGCGCGAGGTCGTTGGCCCATTTGATCAGAATAGCGGAGACGCTCGGAATTCGGCGCGCGAGGCCCCCCGGTTTGTAAACCTATGTATATTTTACAATCGTGCTCGCTGCCCCATCTTAACTCTGCCGCACGAGCGCGGCGTTTCGTTCCCGCAATTGGAAGGTTCGTCTTGTCAACGCTTTTGGATATTGCCGTCATTGACGATGATGCGTCCGTCCGTGCGGCGACGAACAACCTTCTGACGTCGCACGGGTATACCGTCCATACATTTGCCTCGGCCGAGGAGTTCTTACGGTCGACTCAACTGCATGAGGCGTCGTGCATAGTCGCGGATGTGCATATGCCGGCGATGAGCGGTTTGGATCTGCTCATCCATATGCGCGCCGAAGGTCACCGTGCGCCATTCATTTTCGTCACGGCCTTTCCTGATGAGAACGTTCGCGCCCGAGCGTTGAAGGCCGGAGCAATTTGCTTCCTGGGCAAGCCCTTTGCCAGCCCCACCTTGATCAAATGCCTTGACAGCGCGCTGGAAGCACATTGCGGCGGAGCTGACACCTGAGACGGTGAGCGCCAGCGCAGCATCGCACCTGCTGCCTGCGGGAGCGGCTTCGAGTGCCTTCGGCAGGTGTCCCCCGCGCTGCTAACCCAAGGTATGAGGTGCGGCAAGGCAATACGACACGCGATCAACCGTCGCGCCGGAAACGTGCCCCAGTGAGAATAGCTGATCCATTTATAGTGATCGAACGTGAACGCAGGGTGTGCTGCGACTATCCACCCCCGTTCGGCATCTAAGGCACTTCAGCGCGGTCCGAGGGGAAGCCGGTTGAGGGCAGACCTTCGTATAGTTCCGTGGCCCCTTTAGATGCCCGACATTTACCTACGTTCAATTGAGCGGTTGATCTCGATTGTCTTAAGTTGCGACCGTCGGAAGAGCACGGGCTCATCAGGTGCGACAGTGAAAAGGATGATCGACGAACAGCTACAGTAAAACCAAGAGGAGACCACAATGCTGAACTGCTCCGAAAGACTTGGACATGGCAGACCCGCGCGCTGCGGAGTCTGTACTGGCAAGTTTGGTCTCGTCCGGTACCACTCGTGGCGAACCCCGCTTTGTTCCAAGAACTGCGTGGATCGCTTCAGAACTCGTCGGGAAAGTGACCGCAATTGGGTCGGTGGGCTCCAGATCACCTTCGATCATCCGTCAGAGAACCGCTCGAGGACTGTATGACCTTCCCGATCTCACAACGGGGCAAGAAATATTTTGAAACAGCACGGACCTGGCTCCGCGCCGCCCGAAATATGACCGACCGAGCGATTGCGGACCAGCTTAAGGCACTTGCCGACGACTGCCAGCGGCGATCTGCGTGTCAACCGGCGGCCAAATTCGACCGCTGATCGGCGTCCAATTTTTCCTCCCTTGAGCAACGGGTTTTGGCGGGAGCGCTCGCGCCGTCGGAACTGGCCGGGGTTGCGGAGACGGCTTACCGCGGAACGGCCGGTCGCGGAGATCTCATCCGGCCGTCGAAGCCGTTTCCGCTTAGACCATGGTCTAGGCCGTTCCCCAACCTTGAGCCAAGTAGCCGCTACGCCTGGACCATTGAGCGATCGCAGGGCTGGCGATATCTCTGGTGTCGGTTCGGGGAAACTGCTGTGCCGCAAGATCCATTTATCGCATGCATCGACGATGACAAATCCGTTCGTGACGCCATCGAGGGGTTCCTCAAGGCGTTGGGCTTCGCCGTCCAGGCATTTTCGTCCGCCGAGGATTTTCTGCAATCCAGCCGCCTGAATCAAACGTCGTGCCTGATCGCCGACGTGAAGCTGCCTGGAATGTCGGGGCTTCAGCTTCAGCAGCGGTTGACGGCATCCGGTCAGCGGGTTCCGACGATCTTCATCACGGCATTTTCGGACCCGCGCCGCCGTGCGCAGGCGCTGGGGGCCGGGGCGATCTGCTTTCTCGAAAAACCCATCACCAAGGACGATTTGCTTACCTGCGTTCAGCTCGCGCTGGAGCAGGGCCGTAAGGGGGAATCCTCATGATGTCGTTGCTCGCTTCGGAGAAATTCTCGATGGGGCGAGTTGAAAGATCAAGAGGAGGGCCAGTCGAAAGAAGCACAGGAAACCTCGCAACGCCGACAACCAACTCATGAGCAGACGTATCGTGCCGATCGAGCCGTCAGGCGCGCCGTCGGGACTGCGGACAACCGGCGATCGGGCGTGGCACGGCGGCCAGCAGAAGAGCGAAGTCGCCGAAAAGATCCATCCGACCCTGTTCGGCCGGTTGGATCGGCTGAGCTGGCGCCGATCGTGAAACGCGTCGCTCGGTTAGAGGCGAAATTGCAGGCGCTGATGGAGTCGCGCGAGTCGTTTGCTGCGGGCAGGTCCCTGGAAATCGACCTCATCAAGAGACGCGCCAAGCGCGCCGGGCGATAGCTTGAATTGTTGCCCCGGGAATTCAACTTAATTTCGGTTTGTCCCGATGTCCGCGCGTTCTCCCGCGGATCCCGATGAAGCAAACGCGAAGGGGGCCTCGATTTATTGCAATTCGGGAAGTATGCTGTTTTTGCTTATATGCGAGCAAGAAGGTTGGTCCGGCCAGCGTTTCGAACAGTTCTAAGTTATCGCGCTGATGTAGCTTTTTGCGAGTGTCACACTTCCTGCGAGTGTTACATTGTCTAAAGGACACCTGCGCAGTTGAGATCGCGTGTGGGCGGGATCCCATTCCGCCAGCGCGTTTCCTTCGTCGGATTGGCCGACCCTGACCGACGGATGACAACGGAGGCATGCAGGGATATCTAGGTAGGGACCATGAAAATGGACCTCACCGGTTACGAGCTAGAGACGCTGCGAGACGATGGGGAGTTCGCGCTGCACCGCGCCCGGCAGCCCAACAATCCCGTGCCGGTGTTGGCGCTCGTCGCCGGTCGGCCGATGCTTATCAAGCGGCTCGAGCAGGAATACGCGCTGGCGGACGAGCTCGATTCCAGCTGGGCGGCGCGGCCTCTGG
>Ga0210410_10001672_pt1 | contig 20568 bp, 16 predicted proteins | sample IncBWC4MmetaG_FD_161058 | JGI IMG/M metagenome (GOLD analysis project Ga0210410, IMG submission 161058) | Forest soil microbial communities from Barre Woods Harvard Forest LTER site, Petersham, Massachusetts, United States - Inc-BW-C-4-M | ecosystem: Environmental > Terrestrial > Soil >... | reverse complement strand
TGGATTAGGCCACCGGATGGCGGCCATTCCGATGCTACGTAAAAATGTGAAGTTGGAAATACCGCAGCCCGCGATTTGCGGGGCCTTGACGCGCCAACTCCACATTCGTAATAACTTCACATTTGGATAACCAGAAAAAGCTATGGGCCACGAGTCCCAGATAGAACTATGGTCGCCAAATTTGACCACGTTCTGCTTTGCTGGTTTCGGAACTGAAAGGCTTCGTTGCGAAGAAGCGATGAAAACCGCTGACAGTGAAAAACCAAACCGCGGGGTCGCATGGCCGCGAAACCGAGCATATGGAGCGGTAGGTCAGAACCAATCTCGCTCGATCGAGTGGGCTGAGAAGCAAGAAAACTTCCGGTCGGAGGAGATGTGTTTTTTCTTGACTTCTCCTTTTATAGAACAAATCAGGCGCTTGGACGTTTCCGAGTGGTGCGTGACCGTGAAATAGCACCAACCATTACGCTCCCATTTGTTGGGCTAAATCGATGATGCTCTTAGAAACCACATCAAAATCACCAGGTTCTGCTTTGTCAGGGACGCCGGCAGGGCCACCGCCATATTCGTTCGGACGGTAAATGAAGCCTGTTCGCAGACCGCACTTGCGGGCCGCTTGCAAATCGGAGTTGTGAGCTGCGCACATCATCACTTCTTCCGGCTTCAGGTCCAGGAAAAACGGTGCAGACATGTACATCTCGCGATCAGGTTTATAGTGCTTAACGAGATCCGTGCCCAGAACTAAATCCCAGGGCAAAGCGCCGAATTTGGCCAGGTTCGTCATCAGCGCGACATTGCCGTTCGACATCGGCGAGATAATGTATTTCTGCTTCAACCGAATTAACCCCTCAACCGAGTCAGGCCAAGGCCTCAGTCGTCTCCAGACATGAGCCCAGTTGACCTTTTCTTCCTCGGTCAGCCCCTCGATTTTGTACTGTTTGAGTAGGTCCTCCAGGATTATGCGCTGCAGATCGTCGAGGTTTGTCCATGGAATCTCGCCCTTCCGCACTCTGTCCATCGCCGGCCTGTATCCGAGGCGCCAGCGGTCGGTGACCTCTGCCCAGTTAGTGTTCAAACCCTTGGCCTTGCCCCAGTTGGTAGCCTCCGCAATGACGGAACTGCGCCAGTCCACAACTGTGCCAAAGGTATCGAAGACACATGCCTTCACGTTGGCCAATTCCGGCTTCACTCTCACAGTACCAATTGTCTGCTCCCGGAAACGAAGCGCAGGCAGATCCGAAAATGACTTTGCGATGACACTTGCACTAGCGGCCACCAATAATTGCCGACGATCGAACTTGAGGCTCATGTGAAGTCACCCTTTTTTGGGAGATCACTGGCAACTTGGATACAACGTCGGAAAGGGTGACGTCAATGCTGACGTCCCGAACGCCGTTACCGTTAAAGTGGGTACTGGTTCCGCGTAACGGCTACGAGGTGTCTTTTCTTGCTGCGAAATCCACGGCCCAATTCATTTCATTCACCGACAACGGAGGCGCAGGTTATGACCGCGACTGGAACGCTCGAAGATCCATAGCTGATGGCGGAGGGCAAGAATTTCTGCTTGCAGAACGGCATGGGATCGGAAGCAATCTCGCAGAGAGAAAAGCAAAGTGAACATGGTTTGGAAAAGATTAACGGTCGCGGCTCCATAAATGCAACGATTTCAATGCGTACGGCCTTTTTAGTAGTGACACGAGTCTAGCACTGGCATATACTTCGCGGGCCTTGGGCACCTTTGGCTGGGCTCCCGCCGATCCTAGTTCGGCCGCCGGTTTGAGATGAAGGACGGAAATTTCTCAACCCCGTTGCATCTCTGACCCAACTCCCAAAACGTCCCTTGTATCCGCGCTACAGCAGGAACTGCCATATGAATCGCACTCTCATTATGGGTAGGCTCCAGGAACTGACTCGCAACCTCAAACCTGCTCCAGGAACCAGTGTGGACGAACTTCCGGCACTGCAGCGAAGTCTCGCGGAACAGCTTGCGGCCAACCCGGCGTTTGCCGTCTCAGGAAATCAGCTGCCCCACGAGAGTGCGCAACCCGCGTCTACGGCCGATCAATCCACTCAGCTGAGCCACCTCGAAAGGCTGTTGTCGGGTTTGACTCCGGGCGCGACTACTGGTCCAGCACCGCTCGTATTCCGGCGCGAAACCGGATTCAGCAGCAGTCTTTTGGGTAATTCGGTTCCATCCTGGGGATCGGGAATGGCCCCGACGAAGACCTTTGGACCGTTCCTGGATCAGCACGGCCTGCAGGTCTGGTTTGATTTTTACTTCGCGGTGCGGCTGGTGCAGGTGTGTTTCCAAGGCAACACCGCCCCCGCTGTGCTGATACCCCTGTGGGGCACAGTTACGGGGAAGACGTCTTATGCGCTGGAGGCGGGGAGCGTTTGGGTCGCTTCGGAGCTGATAGCACAAGGCTCGGCGCTGGGCGGCTATTATACGGGACTCAAAGTAAAGGGTGGCTCGCTCGAACTCTCTCAATCGGCGGCGGTCAGTTCAGGGAAAATCCTCATACCGTCGGGCGCGGCCGCAACACTGCACCTCGATCTCGATCAGAATTCGGTTGTGTCTAGTGCAGTCGAGGCTGGTATCGATGCAAAAGACGCAGTTGTCAACCTGCCGAAGACACTGGATCTGAAATTCACCTCGCTCGGGAGCAGCGTCGCTCCCGGCGATGCCTCTTGTACCGTATTCGGTTGTGAGGTCGACTTTCACTTCAAAAACGCTGCTCCAGTTTGGGTCAGCGCCATCGGTCAGATCCTGGTTCCTTACTCCGTACAATCCACGGGCGGCACACCCGACACATTTACGATTAGTTCATCGAACTCTGGCCTGTGCACGTTGGCGCAAAGCGCGAAGATTATTAATGACGCCAGTGGGTGGCTGTTGCCTGCCGCGAAAATCGATCCACAGCAACTGGGGAAGGCGGCGGGAACCGGAGCATTGTGTGTCGGTTTATCTAAAGGCATCACGGCGAACTGGAAAGGACTGCAAGGAGCCAAGACTTCGCTCGTTCATCCCGCCATCATTGCCGAGCCGGGAATGGTTACGGTGGTCGATTTTTTTGCCGCAAATCTCTATGGCAAACAGAAGTGGATTGTCTGGAGAAATGCAGCTAGCAAGCATCATTCGGAGGTTACGCTGACGTTCGGCGGATCGTTCCCATTCATCCTTGTGTCATCCGCGAACAACAGCGAAGCAATCTTCTACTTCTGCGGCCTCAAGGCATCCTTTGACCGTCCGGTGGATGCGAACGGCTCACCGTTCAAGGTCGAATCAACTCTCGCCTTCGCCGGCATTCTCCAAAACGGCAATCAGTTCCAGGCTTTGTTGTTGGACGAGGACTTGTTGTTCGACGGCAATCCGAATAAACCAGGGTTGTTCGAGCGCCATTCCCTGGCGATGCGAAACGCGCTCTTCAGTGTAAGCCGCCCCTACAGCCTGTTTTTGTTTGGCAAGCTCGAGAACGAGAACGAAATCACCAAGGGCGTTCTTGTGCTGATGTTCGGCGTGTATCTCTATCTGCCAACTTTGCCGGATCCCTACGTTGCCAGCTACACAGGCTTCCTGGGCGATCGGGCCGGGCACCTGTTGGGCCAACTCCGGGCCGGACTTGCCGCGTTCGTGAGATGGCCCAATCCGGCAGAGCCGCCATTCCCCGACGCGGAACCGCCCGATGATCCGGCGCGTATCTATTTCCGATTTGCTCCTTTGGAGCAATCCGCGGTTGTCGGCGCCCTCGCCGCGGGTCCACAGCCGTTCCTGTCGAATGTGCCAGCGGAGCAAACTGCGCGAAATTTTCAAACCGGAGTGTCTACATTCAACGTAGCGTTGCGTGCGAGCCGTCCATTTTCGCCACCGATGATCGCGAGCGAACCCGTCGCGCAAGCCAATCCATTTCAGACGAACGTGGACGCAGGGTTGGTAGACCGCGTGCAACAATCTCTCCGGTCAAGCGAGCTTTCCTCAGCCGTAGCCGAGTTGGAAACGAATCCTCTGCTGCATCACATCCCGAATAAGGCCCTGCAAGTGAACCAGACGCTTACGGCCGCGCTCAGCAATGCTCGATTGGCGTCCAGCTCGGAAGCTTTCTTCGCAGCTACGGGGATCGCAGCGCCACAGTCCGCGAGTTTCGCGACTTCGACGGGGAATCGCGGCGGATATTTCGCGCCTGACATGTTCATGCTGCTTGATGTATCGAGTAACGCCGACCAGATGGGCGTGAGCCTGGGAAGTGCGATCGAGGTCCGCCGAGACCAGCGCGGTGATACGAATCTTCTCACCGTTGGCACTGCACTCGCGGGAGCCACTACTACTTCGGGGCTACAATTTCAAATCGTAAACATGGACGTGGTCGTCGGGGCACCAAATTTGCGCGCTACCACGCTGCCACAAATCTCCTGGGAGCCGATCTGGAACATCCCCCTGGCAATTGAAGGTCCACCGGACCCGCAGGACCTGGTGACAGTAGCTCCGGGGATCCTGGTCTACGATAACGACGGCTTGCCCACGCGCATTTTCTCGGAAAGCCCCTACATTGTGCCGATCGCACCTCTTCCGGTGGCACGACACTTCGTGAAGGAATTCAATGACAAGCTGATACCAAGACCGTTGCATTCTGTTTTTACGCTGCCCTTCGCTCTGCTGGCCCAGGCGGATTTCAACCGGCAGCTCAAGGGCGCTCCGGATCAGAGCGCGCGGATTTCTTTCAATCAACCCTACTTTGACCAGCTGCACGGGGGCTTACAGATCAAGTCGCTGGCGCCCAGAGCTTCCTCGACGTTTGAGAAACCCTCCTTCCCCGGTTTCACCGTTCAGCTCGACAGTAATCTACGGTGGTTTCTGTTCGGGATCCCCATTACGGGGAGCACCCTGGGCAGAACCGTGAAGGAGATTTTCAATTCCACCTTCGTGACCACGAAGCCGAAGGTTCCTCTGGAAAAGATGGAGATTTCCGGGTACGGCGCGAGCATCCTCAGTAATTGGCTGAATTCTGCGGCAGCGGTTGCTGACGTGAGCCAGGCGAAGTTCGACGTTCTGGTTGGACGTACCGGCCATGAAGTGATCCAGGTGCGCAGCGTGATGTACATGGAGACCGGGTGCGTCCATGTGGTGCGCACGATCACGCTGATGCGCTCCGCGGATGGCTATGTGTTCCGGTCCGATTCGGGCTGGAAGGCGGAGAGCGATGCCTTTTTCGATTGCAATTACAAGATCGCCTTCGGTGGAACTCCTGTCGACGTTAACGATACCTACGAATTTCATCCCGGTGCCGTAAAGGGAGTTTCGAACGTACGAGAGATCAAAGATTACCCTGAGGGAGGATCGTTCCAGTCGTCGTTTAGTGTGAATGAAAGCGGGTTGCCGGACAAACTTGGAATCCACGATCTTCCCAGCTGGCAGAAGGTTTTCGCGAACTTGACGAGCCTGGATCAGCAGCTACCGGTGGACTTGCAGGCCGTGGTCTTTGACGGTGATGTGCACCTGGAAAATGTGAAGAGCGGTGGCATCAAGGATCCACAACACGCCGATTTCAAAGTGCTGTCGCGCAAGATGCTGGGCTACGTGCAGTTGTCGCCGTCCTCGATCCTCATCCCGCCAAATATTCTTGCCAGTCTGCTCAATTTTCAAAACGGATCGCTCGGCGGACCCGTCGATTGCATCGTCGACATCGCTAGCTCCGCACAGCGAATGCGAGTTACTCGGGTGGATTTGAATCCCGCCCTCGATAGCGCAGGCCGCAACATCTTTGCGGCGGCAGCACGCGGCTCGCTGATTCTGCCTCCGGACGGATCGTGGTCGGTTGTCAAACAACGAACCGACACTGGCGACGTGAAGCCGGTAGAAGAGGGGCAAAGTGTTCCACTGATCAAGCCTAACGGCGGCGCTAACTATTTGCTTGCCAACCCGGCGGACGTGGTCCAGCCGGTTTCGAACACGAACTTCGGGGTCCTGCAATCTACGGGCACGCAGAAACTTCTCTTCGACATCCCACAATTCTCACCCGGAGAGACCAAGCTGAAGAGCGACGCGACCTATTTCGCGGATGCCTACAAGCTGCTGAACGCCAAGAGCATTTTCCCCAACATCGCCAACGCCCTTCAGCTCACGAACGCCGAGAAGGAAGTCGATATTCTCGGCGAAGGGCTGATGAAGATGGCCGACCGCGACGTCGACCTCAATAGCTTGCTGCCGCCAAATTTCCAGTACGCCTTCATCGACGAGCCGAAGATTCTCAAGATCTATGCCGAGTACCAAAGCACGAGCGGCGCCGGAGGCAAGCTTAAACTCGGCATCGATTCCACAGCGGACCTGGCAGACCGCTGGAAGGCCGCACTATCGAACATTAGAATCGTGGTCGACCTCGGTCCCTTCACCCAACTCATGTGGGTGGATGGCAACTTCAACGCCTCCAGCGGCGCGGACCCGAAATACGACGTGCCCAATCTGCAATTTGGGACTGTGCTTCAGCCGGTCGTCGATATTCTCCAGATTCTCGCAACCCTCACCGGCAATGATTTTGACGCGGGCATGAATGTGGGAATGAGCAATGCCCCGGACAACTGGGAATACAAATTCAACTGCTCGAAAGAAATCCCGATCATCAAATTTCCCAGCCCGGACGAACTGACCGTGGACCCGACTCCCCCTTTGAAGCTCGAAGCCGGCTTGAAAGTCGGATTCTATTTCAACGAAGTCTTGTCCATCCCGACCGATATCAAACAGCTTGTGCCTGCCTGCGGCGCCTTTGTGGATTTCACCGGCGGCCTCCACGTGATGTGTCTGTCGCTGCAAATCGCGAGCGTCTACGCCGTTGGACAAGTGGATCTGGGCATCGCCGCCGACACAAAGGGTGGAGTTGTTCTGCATATGAAATTCGGCTTTGGCGTGGAACTCGTCGTCGGTCTCCCCGTGGTCCTGAACGTTTCGGTCCTGTACATGGTGGAGGTCGATGTAGGAATCAGCAGCACTACGCTGGACGTTGGCGCCATGATGCTGTTCCGAGGTTCCGCCGAGATTTGTGGCGGCCTCGTCGCCATTTGCATTCAGATTGAAGCCGGAGGCGGCATTCACCGCGACACTGCTGCCAGCCGCACCGACTGCGTGGCGCAAGTGACGTTCTCGATCGACGTAACCGTACTCTGGGTCATTGATCTGCACACTTCGGACTCCTGGCAGGAATCCCGTCAGATCGCGTAGCGATCTGAGGTGCTGAAAGCGAGATAAGGCATGCCGCTCTCACTAGAAAAACTTCGCATTCTCACTTTTCCGCAACGCATCAATGGCGATCAGCTGGAAGTCAACGCTCTGCTTTTGCCGACCCAAAATCTACTGTACGTGCAAGTGCCGTTTCCCAGTCAGCTGAACCCCGGCACCACGCTGCCGCTGCCCAAATTCATCACCGCTGATCTGAAGCTGGAGCTGAAGACTATCAAAGGACTGAGCACCTATCCCTTTTCTGACCCGGGTGTTCTAGCGGCGGAAGGCGCAACCGTTGATTCGTTGGCCACCACAATCCAGTTCCCCGCGAATCTGCCCCTTCTGTACGAGGGGCTCGCCTCGCAATTCCAGCTCGATCCGTCTACGCCTGCGGATGGCGCCGGGTCGCCCTTGGCCGACACCGACGGCATACGCAAGTACCTGCCGATCTCGTATCGCGCGGCATTCAATTTCACTCTGCCAAGAACCGATTTTGCGAAGACCGACGACAGCTATCATTGCGCCATACGCAAGTCTCCTCCACCCGACCCAGCCTTTCGTCAGTCAGGCGATACGGTTACTTGGGGTCGAATTATCTCGTTCTGCCTGCGCCAACCGTCGCTCGCAGAGAGCATCGGCTTGTTGCATCGACGCACCATCACCTTGCCAGCCGCGGACTATTTTCAAAACGGAGGCTGGGTCTACTTCAACCTTCTTTCGACGCTGGCTGATTTCGACATCACGAATCCCGCGATCGAGCTGCGGCAATATGCCGCGCGGATTCCGGCGATTGATGTCCCGAGGCAATTGTTTGGCGCTCTTTTGTTTCCCGTTGTTGCCGGACCCGCGCAACCAAACGGTGACTTCGACACCGTGAAGATCGAAGCGTCCGACTATGACGATGGCTTCGCCAAGATTGTCCATGCGGTGCAGCCAGTGAGCGCAAACATTTTGAGCGAACAGCCGGATGGAATTCATGTGCAAAAGGACATGGGCATACGTCTGGGATGGGATGACGAGCAGCTCCTCATCTGGCAAAACCGCCAACTACTTGCCGATCCCACGACTCCCGGTAAGCGTATCGAAGCTCCGCTCGGTGTGTTCACCTACCGCGTCGACGTCCGCGAAAAGGGTCAGCCTGACTGGGGTTCGCTGGTCCTCGTGCAGAACAAAGCGGAACTGACGCTGGCTGGCGAGTCAATTAGTCCCGCGCACGCTCCCATCGAGCCCGGTGTCCAAGTCTTCCCCATCAAGATTAATGCCGGTCTTACAACCATGTACTGGCTCCCCAGCTATTTCACGCAATGGTATGGTCCATCGCTTGCTCTACCCGATACACGCGCTGCACAGTTGGACGAAACCGGCGCCTTGGCCAATCCCGGCAGCTATCAGGACGCGAACATCTCGCGGCATCCGGATCAGAAAGGAGGTTTGTACGAACCGATTCTGCCCGCGCATGTAGAGCTGAAGTACGGCAACCAATATGAGTTTCGCGTACGGCTCGGCGATCTCTCGGGCGGCGGTCCCAAGGTCGGCGAACAGGAACTCAATGACGCGCCCGCCACGAGTTCGTCGATCGTGTTCAAGCGCTATGTCGCCCCGAAACAGCTGAAGGTAGTGCCGCAAGCGCCGCAGCCAGCACCCACATCGGGAACGGTGGTCTTTTATGCGGGCGACGCTTTCGATGTTTCCCGCCCGCGTCTTGGATATCCGGCATTGCTGTTTACGGAGATGGACAGCAATGTGGCGTTTCAGAAGCTTCTGGACGACAAAAAGTTTCTTCACACCGGCAAATTGCCGAACGAAACCATCAAGGAACAGCGTGAAGTCAGCTACTTCGATCCGGATGTCGATCGGCTGATGGTTATCGTGGAATTGAGAACCCTGCTGCTCGACAACCTCGCTTCGCTCGATCAGCGAGAAGCCTTCATTCCTCTGTATAAAACGTTCCGCAATTTCCCCAACGATCCGGAGGCGCCCTTCACGATGCAGTTGGAATACCGCGACGCGAACGTGATCGACTTCGGAAACGAAATCAATCTCGGTGATCTGAATATCTCACAGACCGAAATCGACAACGGCGTCAGTCTTGTCCTGCCTACATCCCGCGACGTGCGCATCACTCTACTGCCGGTCTGCTCGGACAAGGCGGACAAACCCGAGTATTTCGGATTTGCGAAAACGCTCTTTGCTGGAGCAATCGAGCGGACCGGTGAGCCGGTGCAGTTCTTCGTTCGGCAGGATGCCGTCGAGGAGCAGAAGTTCTTTCGCAAGGATCTTGAGTCACGGCAATTGCAAGGCTTGTATCTGCAGCCTGACCCGCCGCAGATCAACAATCCTTTGACACTGCTCGCTTTCACGGTGGAAGGCAAAGAACTGGAGCAGAGCACGTTGATGCAACGCCTGGCGACCCAGCTCAGCTTGGATTTCAAAGGCTTGAGCTTGCTGGGAAAGCCGGGAGAACGCACGCAGTTCGGCTGCAGCAGTCGCATTCGAAACACTCTCGCTCCGGACAACTCCTCTCTCACGTTCGCCACGCAAGGCGATCTTGTCAATCACTGGCTGTGCGCGCTTTCGTTTGAGATTGACCGAGACTGGACCTGGGATGGTTTGAGCCTGACGGGCATCGAAATTCATCGCAAGAAACAGTTCACCGGGGAAGCTGCGACTATCGAAGACGACGTTGTAGGCTGTGTGCAGTTCAAAAAAACCGCGAGCCGCTTGGCAACCACTCAGCCCGACCGCAGCCATACCCGAGTCCTGTTTCTTGACGCCGTAGAACCCAAGAAAAATCTGGATGCCCCCGCGACGCTCGAGCATCCATTTCCCAATACCATCGACCTCGAGTACACCTTGGTCCCGATGTTCATACCCAGCGTCGCGCCGGCTTCGTCGGTCAATGAAACTACGACCCGCGACCTTCAGCTGCCGGTAACCACTATCCCCTCGCAGGTACTAAAGGTCGTCGCCGCCGGCATCGCGCTTTCACCCTATCAGCATGATGAAACGTATGCGGAAACAGCGGTGCGGCAGCGATCGTTGTGGCTCGAGTTCGAAGAACCCGTGCAGGACCCCAATGATACCGTCTTTGCGCGCGTACTCGGGTACGCACCGGATCCGCTGCTGAGTTTTCCCAATCCCGATCAACTGTTGGTCCGGCAGGATGATCCTCCTTTGGCAATTGACCCCGAACTCATCCGCGTCATTACCAAAGATCATGGCAACGACAATGCTGGTATCGACGCTATGCAGCCGATGAAGCCTGAATCGTCCAATCCACAGGAGCCCCTGCTACAGATTTCTCCTGTCCACTATTTGCTTCCGCTGCCTCCTGGTTTGCACAATGAGTCCGCCGAGCTGTTTGGATTCTTTGTCTATGAATTACGCGTGGGACACACCGACAAAATCTGGTCGACCGCTCAAGGCCGCTTTGGTCATCCCACCCGCGTGAATGGCGTTCAGCATCCGGCTCCGCCACTCAAGTGCCTGGTGGACCGCACCCCTGATGGTATTTCTGTCACCGCTCAATACGCGCTCGCGCTTTTCAACGGGAGAAACGTGACCAGCAAGCCTCCGAAAACCGAGATATGGTGCATGCTCTACGCCCAAGTGAAACAGGCCGACGCAGCCCAAAACCGCAACATTCTCTTGTCAGAAGCCCGGGCGCAGTTTGTCGAGTCCGAACAGTTCAACCTGGCGACGTTCCTTGCCGAACGATCGAGCCTCCCTGACAAGTTTGCAAACAGCTTCGATGTAAATCTCGATGCCCCAGCCACGGGAGTCGCTGGTTGGTCGGGGGGCGACATCCAGCAGCTATTGGATCAATTCAACTTGGCTCGCACCACCGGCTTAAGCGTGCTCGCGGTCGAGATGATGCCGAGATACGATCAGTACATTCTTTTTGGGCAAGTGCCGGATACCTCCGTCCGCCCGCTGTCACGACAGTTGGGCCAATACCGGATTCTGCGAACATCGCCCTTGGTAGCTGCGCCGGAGATCTGCTGAGGTGACTGTGCTCCAGACGTTTCGATCGGTGCTTCCCATCGGATCACTGGAGCGTGTACAGCTGACCCATGCAAATAGCGCCACGATTCAGATAGCAGCCTGCGGCATGCTCTTGTGCTGCTGAGCGAAAGGCCTCCGCGCCATTCTCCTTGTGAACATCCAGCCGTTGCGTCTGGTCGTCCCCGCTATCCTTCACGGACTTCACTCATGCACGGTAGCGAGTTTGTTAAAGCGATCGCAGAACTCTGGCCACAAGGCTACTGCTGGAAGTTGATCGCAATCTCGTCCGCATCGCGTCGGTTCCAAGCCTTTGGTGAGGCCACGCCAGGTTTGCCTTTGGGCTTGGTGAAGATCTCAGGCGTATAGCCGAGTTTCTCCACTTCCTCAACAATGCCCCACTTGAGTTCGTTCAGGTTTGGAGGCAGCCAAGGATCCGCAGGCAAGCTAACGTATATGCGGCGGGTTATTGACACCGGATCTCCTATTGATTAGGAAGGGTCGTACCGCGCATTGCTTCAAAGAACCTGTTCGCGACTTTCGGCGAGATTGAGTGAGGAGAGCGATGCCAAGAGCTTGCCTCGACGGTTGAAGCGGACAGTCAAGGCGCCGTGATTTCGCAGGCTCTGCCTCCGGAACCGCATATGATCGCGGTGTTAAAGGCGGTCCTAGGTTCCCGTTTCGTGATGCGCACGTTCAGCGGTATCGCCATGGATACGCGTCTTATAATAGTACGACGGAGGTCGGTGCGCTGCTCACGGATATGGAAAAACGTGGATTGGTGCAAGTCGTGCAGCGGCACCGGGGAGTGCGGGCGGTCATCACCGCACAGGGCAGAGAAGCCCTCGTAAAGGCATCATCGTAAAGGTCGCGAACACTTTCAAGATTTCCGTAAGACAGCTGTTCAAGTAGTCCGAGGGGTTTGGGAGCGGTCCCTCTCATCCTTTGAAGACTACTACGCACCTCATAAATCAAATCCACAATCTGGAATGTCGAGGAAGCACAGCTGTGTTTTACTTTTCCTTCCGCGCTTGCTCCTTCGCCTTCGCTTCGGCAGGAGCAATCACCCGGTCGTCGAGGTGAGTGATCAGGAGTTCGTTGGACGTGTATTGGTACGGCTCCAGCACCCAGTGGTATCTCATCTTGAGATCGACGAACATCGCGTACTCCCGCTGTCCTTCGAGGAGAATCGGCTGGACGGGAACGACGGTGCCTGGGACGACCATCGCCAGCTCGTGCGGGACACTGCTTGGGTCGGTCAGATCGGCGATGATGAACCGGGCCATGTTGGCCAGCGTAGAGATTGTCCCTGTGAGGTCCTTGCTGGCAGGCTTTTCAAAATCAAACAGAACCGGCAAGTAGTTACGCTTGCGGAGTTCTTCTCGTATCGCGTCCAAGACGGTCTTTCGCTCTGTTGTGAATCGGCCAAGAATGAGCACGACTTTGGAGGTGATCGTGTCGATCACCCTTCGGACGTGTTCGTTGTTAAGAAGGAGGTAAATGAACTGCGCGACTTCGAGGTCGTCCACCGTGATCGTGGGTTGCCCTTCCGGAGTGATAACGAGGTTTTGCTGCATCGAGTCCCTGAGGCGCAGATCCCAGGCAGAAATCCCGTAAACTCTCGCACCATTGAGGTCTACCTTCTCCAGGTTCGTGCCAACTAAACGAGCACCTTCGAAGTTGGCTCTGCGGCAGATTGCCATACTCAGATTTGTGCTGGTGAGGTCGGTATTACGGAGATCTGTTTCGCTTAGATCTGCACCGCCGAGGTTCGCGCCGTGAAGGTATGCCCCCCAAGCGTTCGCCCGACTGAGGTTCGCGTGACCGAGATCTGCCCCGCGAAAATCGGCCTCACGGAGATCCGCCCCGCTGAGGTCGGCCATCTGAAGGCATGTCTCCCAAAGATTTGCTCTGCTGAGGCATGCGTCGCCGAGGTCTGCCTCACGGAGATCCGCCCCACGGAGGTCCGCCTTGTAGAGAGGTGCCTCACGGAGGTCCGGGTTCACTATTTCAGAATGTTCTGCCCTCCACCGATTCCACATCTCGACTCCTTCCTTGAGCTTCGCGAGATGTTCAGGATTCGCCATGATGCCTACCCATAGACCTTGGGAAGATTCCACGGCTAGGGATTGTAGCAAACAGATTATCTCCAACTTGCATGCGGTGCGAGGTCAGCGTGTCCGGGTGCTCCTTGCCCAGCACGCGCGTCATCATCTCCAGCGCCCGCTCCTGAAGATAGTATGACATTTTTATGACAGGCCGAAAATCGTGACCGCCAGCCGCCGGGTCGACTGGAACAAGGCAGCGGACTATCTCGAACGGATAAATTCAGGAGCACTCGCGCGCCGTCTCGGCTGGCTCATCGATTACGTCAAAGCCGATATTCCGCCGGAAGCTCGCGACCGCCTGCTCGCGCTGGCCGCACGGAGCCGCAAGACATACCTCGGACCTGATCCCGCGCGCTCGCGGGCCGTGGAAGGCGCCATCGGCTACGACAACGTCTGGCGCGTCTTCGTCAACGTAAAACCGGAAGAGCTGCAGGGCAGCGCCGGGCTCGGCCGGCGCAAGACCATCGGGAAGGACAGCTAGCAATGCTGACGCAGCCGCAGGTGCAGCGTTACGCGATCGAATCTGGCCTCCGCGACATCATGATCGCGGAGAAGGCAGTCGTGCTGACGTTCCTGCTGCAGTTGCTGTCCGAGCGCGGCATCCTGAACCGGCTGGCCTTCAAGGGCGGCACCTGTTTGCGGAAAATGTTCGTCGGCAGCCAGGGAAGATTTTCGACTGATCTGGATTTCACGGGCATCGAGGAACACGATCACCAGGATATGATTCTCGAAATGATGGGCGGCGTTCGAGCAGTCGTTTCACGGAATCCGGTTCGCGATTCCCGATAACTACTGCGAGACGCAGGATGGTCTGTCGTGGGGCGTGAACCCAACCTATTCCCACGACTGGAACGCCAGCGGCGTGAGCGAAATCAAGCTGCAGGCCAGCCGGCGCGAAACGCCGACACTGCCGGTGGAGCCACTCGCGCAGATCGAACAGAGTTATTTTAAGTTCCTGCCGTTCGCGCCTGCGGAAATCACCTGCCTCGCGATGCCAGAAATTCTGGCCGAGAAAATCCGCGCCTCCTATCAGCGCAACAAGGCGCGCGACATCTACGACCTTGGGATGTTCGCGAGGCGGCCGCTCGACCAGGCGCTCGTCCGCCGCCTCGTCGTGCTGAAGCTCTGGCAGGCGCGCGATACTTTTGATGCTGCGCGCCTGATGCAGAAATTCGAGGAGGGCAAGGAGTTCGACTGGGACGATCTGCGTCAGCTTCTCAACCGAACGGTGGTCCTCGACCGTGAGAAAATCTGCGCCGATTGCGCAGGGGGTTTGGATTCCTGGTGAACCTGACGGACGACGAGCGGAAGCTCGGCGACGACAAGTATCAGCGCGAGCAGGCGACAGCGGAAAAAGTGCGCGCGCAGGCCTGAGGAAACGACGGTCACATGAAAATTTCCGAAAGAACGATCAAGCGCCTCGGCGAGATCATCACGGGGGACAAGTCGCTCTCTCCCTACCGCTCCGGACCGAAGCTCGTCAGTTTTTTTAACGACTTTGGCACCAATCATACTTACGGTGACGGTTTTCCATCACGATGGAAGTTCGCCGAAGACTGCCTGGCGCCAGTTCAACGCCACGCCGGGATTGAAGAAAATCATTCTCTCTGCCACTGATCCGCGAGATTTGATGAATTCTCGGACAGACTCCTAGCTGGCAATCCGTTGAATTTATTTCTTGTAACCAACGGCTTTACTTCCGGCATCAAACTGGTTCGCGGTAGGGTCGCAAGGAGGGGATGATCATGAATTCCAAGCAAGTGGTTCTCATCACCGGCTCCAGCACCGGCTTCGGGAGACTGTTCGCTGATACCCTGGCTCGCAATGGGCACACGGTTTTCGCGACGATGCGTGACCCCGGAGGCCGCAACGCCAAGAATGTCTCCGAAATCCGTATGCTTGCTGAAAAGGATTCGCTGCCAATCTACGTCCTTGAACTGGATGTAACCGACGACACCTCGGTCGAGCGGGCTGTGAATGCCGCTGTGGCCAAAGCCGGTCGCATCGACGTCGCCATCAACAACGCCGGATACTACCTCTCGGGGCTGGAGGAAGCTGTCGCCACCGAACAAGCGCAGCGCCTGATGGACACGAATTTTCTTGGCCCGGTGCGCGTAAATCGCGCCGTGCTTCCGCACATGCGGCGCCAACGCAGCGGCGTGCTCATGCACATCAGCAGCGGCGCCGGCCGCGTGGTTCTTCCTTCTGTGGGTTTCTATTGCGCCAGCAAATTTGCGCTCGAGGCGCTTGCCGAGGCGTACAGCTACGAACTTGCCGCGCAAGGAATTGAATCCGTGATTGTCGAACCCGGCGCATATGAAACTTCTGTTTTCGGCAATTCAGTGACGGCTGCCGACGAGGCTCGCACCAATACATATGGCGCCGTCAAGGAGATGCCTGCGAAGGTCAACGCGGCGCTTTCCTCCAGGGCCGGTAATGCTCAGGAAGTCGCGGACGCCGTTCTGCGGATTGTCGAGACCCCCGCGGGAGAGAGGCAGTTGAGGTATTTCGTCAGCCCCCGGAATTACGGTGTCGAGGAGATCAACGCGCTCACGAAGCAAGTGCAAGCCAACGTGCTGGAAGCCTTCGGCCTCGCTGCCGACACTAAATTCCTAAAAGGCAAAGCAGCCGGCTCGGTCTAACTCCCTCTTGGAGGAACACGTTCTGGGATCCGTCGACAAAAAGATTTCCGCTCGAGTGGCGCCGCACGATCACGCTGAACTGTCACGTTCGCTGATCCTCACCAGGGTGTTCAGCATTGTTTTGTCGTTGTAGCTCAGCTTGTGCCTTCGTGACCGTGGGTAATACGGAGGGTCGCTTTTGTCACGCGCGCGGCGCTGGGCAATCTGCTGTATGACTTCTTCGGGGTCGTCGACGTGGGCGAGGGCGTGTTTGGCGAAAGCCCAATCATGTTCGGACTTTCTTAAGTTGGTGCGTGCCAAAGACTCCCGTTTGGCCCGATTGTCGTAGTTGTGGTGTGGTGAATCGTAGGAGTCGATCTGGAGTTTGAAGTCGCGAAGGTGGTAGATCTCCGTGGACTCCCTGCGAGCCTCGACGTAGAAGTCCGTTTCGTATTTCTTGTTGGCAAAAGCCGGCAGGCGCAAGACGCGGGTCGTGTCGGTGGCGGGATCTCCACTGAATTCGCGTGCCATGGCGTGCAGAAGTCCTTCTGCCTCCTCGAGACTCATGCCTTCCATCCTCCAGACAACCTGGAACCCAACTCGCCAACATGCCGTTTCTTGTAGTAGCATTGCCGGGAGGGGTAGGAGATTATGAAAGAGCCGCGTCTTTCCAAAGCCGAAACCCGCATCCTGGAACAATACTGGAAACTGGGGACCGCATCGGTGCGCGAGGTCCTGGAAAGCCTCCCTGAGGACGAACGTGTTGCTTACACAACCGTCCAAACGCTCGTCTATAGACTTGAGGAGAAGGGCGCCCTAAAGAAAGTAAAGAAGATTGGCAATGCTCAGCTCTTTGAGCCGGTCATCGATCAGAGCCAATACCGGGGCAGGCTCGTACGGGACTTGCTGGATCTGTTTGGAGGCTCGCCGCGCCTTCTCGTCTCCAATCTGCTGGAGAATGGCGCTCTAACCTTGCGGGATCTCAAAGCGCTGCAAACTGCCTCACGCAGCGATAAGAACGGCCGCATCCGTGGAGGCAAACGTGCATGAGCATATCGCGCGCGTGATGTACTACTTTAGCGTCCACCTCCTATTTGCATCGATTGTGGGCGCCGCAGTATGGGTACTGACTTCAATTCGGAGCGCCAGCTCTACCACAAAATATTGGATCTGGGTGGTGACGGCACTCAATTTCACCGTGCCGACAGGCGCGCTAATCGATAAGCTCTGGGCGCCGCATTTGAGATGGGCCACACCGCTTGGTGCCATTGGCGACCCCATATGGAGCATGACGCAAGGCTGGACGGCAGTGGTGCTTGCCGTCATATGGATAGCTGGGGCCTTCGCGATGTTTCTGCGATTGATCTCGCGTATACGCCGAGAGCGCGAGTCTCAGGCCTCGGTCGGTCTCAGCAACCAGTACGTGGTCTCTGGTTTCATAGCCGCTGGCATCCCCGTGAGCTTCGACACCAAGCATCGATCTCCCGCAGTCTGCGGCATCTTTAAATCATGTATCCTGCTTCCCATGGGCATCGATCGGCTACTCAATCAACGAGAATTCGACGCTGTCCTGCTTCACGAACTCGCCCACGCCAGAAGGCACGACAATCTGATTCGCTTACTCTACGAACTTTCGTTGTGTGCCTTGTGGTTCCATCCGCTCATCTGGCTTGCCGGAGCGCGAATGGCCCTCTACCGCGAACTCTCCTGCGATGAGTCTGTCATTCAGCGGGCGCATGGAACAGAACTGGTTTCTGCGCTCGCAAAGCTTGCACTCCCCGAACGAGGGCGGCCTCTGCAAGCAGCAGCCTCCTCACATCTGAGCTATCGCTTGGCACGCCTCGCCGGGCCGACACAAACGACAAACCCCGTAGCAACCCTGCTATTGACATCACTGTTTGCGGCCTTCATCGCGGCTGGCGTCTTTCAAACAATCGCGCATACCGCCTGCTGTTTCCTGCTGAAGCGCTGATTGCCGCCTAGTCGCATCGCTCACCTAAGAGTGGTTGCCGCGTCTACCTGTAATATAAAACGTTAAATGTAGTATTATTACCGGCACTTGTAGTAGACAAAAGCGTCATGCAGATCCGCTCGCTGACATAACGGAGCTTGAGCGCGTTCGCTTCGTGATGAAGGACGTCAAAGTGGTCCGGAACGATTTTGCCTCGCATTGAGGCGCAAGCGGCACTTACGTTCAAACAAATTAATTGAGGAGAATCACTCGATGAAGCTAAATCGAAGCATCTTATTGTTGGTCGCATCGCTTTTCACTCTGTTTTCAAGCGGGCAGGTCGCTGCCCAAGCTCCGGCTCCCGCCACGCTAGTAAAAGCAGGCCGGTTACTCGACCCGCGAACCGGGAATGTGCTTTCACCCGCGGCGGTGTTGATTGAAGAGGGCAAGATCAAGGAAGTAGGAGCGCCCGCGAAAGTGCAAGCTCATTTACCGGTGGGCGCCAAAACCATTGATTTGGGTGGTGCCACTCTTCTACCCGGGCTGATTGACAGTCACACCCACCTGCTCCTCGATGTGGTTGTGCCGCCGGAAGAAGAGAGTAAGCGGCATGAGAACGGCAAATTTGCCCCTGCCCTGTTGTTGGCAATTGTCGAGTCGCCCATCAAACGCGCATTTCTCGGCGCGCAGATGGCGCGAGAAGACCTGGAGAGCGGCTTCACCACCGTCCGCAATCTCGGTCATTCCGGAATCGACGGCGATACCGAACTGCGTGACGCCATCAATGCGGGCCGCGTCCCTGGTCCGCGAATCCTGGCCTCCGCACGCAAGCTCATCACGCGCGGCGAATACGTTCAGAACCTCAATCCTGCCCTTGCCGAGTCGATCCTAAGGCAGGAGTTCTTGCTGATTGATGGGCCCGAGTCTGCTCGCCAGGCGGTCCGGCAGAATGTCTTCCAGAACGTGGATGTCATCAAGGTTTCGGCGGACGAGAACCTCACCGTCCCTGAGCTTGCGGTGGCGGTCGAAGAAGCGCACCGCAACCACTTGAAACTTGCTGTCCACGCAATCGACAAGACCGCCATACAGACAGCGATCGATTCCGGCGCCGATTCCATCGAGCACGGCAACGAAGCGACCGACGAGCAACTTAAGCAGATGCGTGACAAGGGCATATTCTTGGACCTGACGCCGACCGCCTACAACCATTTCCTCCTGAAGATCATGGAGCCCAGCGTCGTCCTCTCTCCCGCATGGCGTTCCGCCCGTGCCAGTACCGATGCACGCCACGACCAACTCTACGACCAGTTGGTCCAGCGAGTGCTGAAATCGGGGGTGAAGTTTGCCGCCGGAACCGACATGTGCTGGTTCTATCCGGGAAAAACGTGCGGCCAAGCGAGTGTCACCACGATTCTCAATCTGCACGCCGCCGGAATGGCGGCGCTCGATGTGATCCGCTCCGTCACGACCAATGCCGCGGAGATGCTGGGCTGGCAGGACCGCGTGGGCGCAATCGAGGCCGGACGATTCGCCGATCTCATCGCTGTTTCTGACGATCCGGTCGCCGACATCACCGAGCTCGAGCGGGTTCGGTTCGTCATGAAGAATGGAGAGGTGGTCAGAAATGATTTGGCTTCGCACTGAAATGAAAAACCTGCGCATCATCCTGGCGCTCGCCTGTAGCTTCACTACTTCGACGCACGCTGTGACGCAGGCGAAAGCAGCGCTACGCGCCGCCCGCACCGTCTTTCGCGATTGCCGCGCCTGCCCCGGAGATGGTCGTTCTCCCGGCTGGCAGCTTCACCATGGGCTCATCAGCCGAGGAAAAAATCGTGGGCGGCAAGCCATTGCAGTAGTTTGGGATCGGTTTCCGATGAAGCGCCGCAACATCAGGTCTCATTGCCGACATTCGCCCTGGGCAAGTATGGCGTCACTCGTGGCGAGTACGCGGCAATTGCTCGGGAGACGGGATACCCGGCCGGTGATGGTTGCGGCCACGGCCGCGCCATCTTCAAATGGGAGAAGGATCCGAAGTTGACTTGGGAAAATCCCGGCCATGCGCAGACTGACCGTGATCCAGTCGTGTGCGTGAGCTGGCAGTATGCGCGTGCCTATATCGCGTGGATGAACCGCATGGCGCATCGCGGCGGCGCGGCCTCAGCAAACGGGCCTTATCGGCTGCCCAGCGAAGCGGAGTGGGAATATGCCGCACGCGCCGGAACGACAACTAAGTTCTACTGGGGCGATGACGACGCTGCCGCTCCTGTCCACGCCTGGTTCAATGCCAACTCCGGCTGCGAAAAAGTGGAAGGTCTTTTTTGCGACCATGGCCAGACACATCCGGTGGGCGCGAAGCCGCCGAACGCATTCGGCCTTTACGACATGGCAGGGAACGTTTGGCAGTAATTGCCAGAATCGCCGTCCGCGCCTTACTCATGAACGTCAACGACGACGTTAGGAGAAGCAAGGAGCACATTCGCGGGAACATGCTCAATTAAGATGCCGGCAAGGGCGATTGTGCCGGTTGCGATTGCGCCTTTTTCCTCAGGACCGCCGCGGAAATCAGCGTGATGGCGAGCCCAATCGGGAAGGGCTCGATGAACGTCATCGCTGCGTTGAGGAGCGGGTTGTCTTCTATCTCCTTGTATTTTTTTACCTGCTCTATTTGCGCCTGGATGG
>Ga0210410_10001670_pt1 | contig 20583 bp, 20 predicted proteins | sample IncBWC4MmetaG_FD_161058 | JGI IMG/M metagenome (GOLD analysis project Ga0210410, IMG submission 161058) | Forest soil microbial communities from Barre Woods Harvard Forest LTER site, Petersham, Massachusetts, United States - Inc-BW-C-4-M | ecosystem: Environmental > Terrestrial > Soil >... | reverse complement strand
GCCCGATTCTTCGCTTTGGTTGCGGAGAATCGGGCGTTGCTTGTTGAGAGACTGAACTGCGTGAGGGGTTACTTGACTTGGCTGTTTGGCTATTTGACTACGGACTGGAAGAGCGGCGAGGTGAGGAGGCTGGCGAACTGGCTGTCCGAGGAGGAATAGGCCACTGTCAGGGTGCCGGAGTTGGAGTCGATGGTGGTCTGTTCGAGGGCCGACTTCTCGAGAGGCGAGCCTGAGGACTTCCTCATGATCGATACGCCCTTCAACAGGGTGGCGGCGGTGGCGGCGGTGATGGTGTCGGACATGACGACGGCCATGTCGAACTTGACGCCGTTCTGGAAGTCCATGGTGTAGCGGCTGCTCTTCATGCGGTTTTTTACGGTGTCGTAGTCGGCCAGTTGAGCAGCGTCACCGAGGACACCCTTCATCATGGTCTGAGTGCCTTTGGCGTCGAGCAGGCTCCATACGGCCTTGGAATCGACGACTCCCATTTCGTTGACCATATCGCCGTTGGTGAGGAAGTCGGGAACGATGCCGTCACGCGCGTCCATCGCTTCTTTGACCGAGTCCATGTCGCCGAAGACCATGGTGGTCTGGTTGAGGAAGACGACGCTCATGCCGTTGGAGCCCATGGGGTAGATGCTGTTGTTGCGGAGCACGTGAGGCTTGGTTTTGTTTTTGGTGAAGTTGGCCATGATGTCGCGGGTGTGGAACTGGCCCTGTGCGATGCCGACGATGCGAGTTCCCTGGCCCTGCTGATCACGGAAAGCGGCGAAGGCGAGGACGTCGGCGTCCTGATCGACTTTGAGGCCGGAGCTTTTGAGGGCGGTCTCGAGGCGCTTGAGCTCGGGAGGAAGGACGCGGTCTTTGAGCTCCATGGCTGCGGGGGAGTTCTGCATGGCGTGGTAGTCAACGACGATGAGCTGCTGAATGTCTTTCGGGATCGCCGACTTGGCGTCGCTCGAGAGCTGTGCCGCGGATGCGAATGTGGGGGCCATGAATGTGGGAGCGATGATGGTCGCGATGGCGACGGCCGCGGTGAAGAGGTTCTGCTTGATCGTGGTCATAGTTCCCTTTTACTCCTTGAGCTGCTGCGAGTGCAGCGTCAGTCAATGCTATTGTTTCGTGAATGCGCCCAAGTATCAAGACTGGTTGGGGTGATGCTTGGTTAGCAAGCTTGCTACTTTCGTGGTACCTGGCGAGATTTGGACGTGGGTTTGCTGTAGGGTTTTCGCGCAACTAAATGTCACTGCTGATTGGTTGATCTGGTTGCGACAGATTGGTTGATGGCCATGCGATGGGGGCGTTGAGCTTGCGCTCGAGGACCTTGCCGTCGGGGTCGAAGCCGGTGATCTGGCGTATCCATTCGGAGTCGGGCTCGTAGGCGGCCTCGGGGATTAATCCGATGAGTTCGGCGTCGTCGATGAGGACGCCGTGACGCTGGGCCAGGTGCTGGATGGTGGCGTAGACGTGGCGCATGGGAGTGAGGGTGAAGTCGGTGACGTTCATGCTGACCTGGGCGCGGCCGTTGGCGACGACGCCGATGGCTTTGACGCCGTGGAGGCCGCCGTTGGCGGCGCGGATGTCGCGGGCGATGGCGCGGGCGGCGGCGATATCGGATCCTTTGAGGTAGATGTTGTAGGCGATGAGAAAGCTGCGGGCTCCGACGGCGCTGGCTCCGGCGGTCTCGTGAAGTTCGGGGCCGCCGATGTCGGGGCGGCGGGAGGCATCGCGGCGGGAGGCGTCGCGCAGGCCTTCGAACTGACCGCGGCGCACGTCTTCGAGCTGAACGCGATCGGGGCGGGCGGCGGCGGCTCCGTAGAAGTAGACGGGGACGCCGTAGCGGCGCCAGATGAGGAGGCCGGCCTGGCGGGCGAGCACGGCGCACTCGGCGAGGGAGGCTCCACTGACGGGGATGAAGGGGATGACGTCGGCGGCGCCGATGCGGGGATGGACGCCGCTCTGTTTGGTGAGATCGATGAGCTCGGCGGCCTTGCCGGCGGCGCGGACTGCGGCTTCGACGATGCCGGTGGGTGTGCCGGCGATGGTGACGACGGAGCGGTTGTGGGCCTTGTCGAGGGACCAGTCCAGAAGACGAACCCCTTCAACCTTCATGGAGGCGACGATCTGGTTGACCTTGGCTGCGTCGTTGCCTTCGGAGAAGTTCGGGACGCATTCGATGATGGCTTCTGGGTTCATTGAGAGACAGTGGTTAGTGATTCGTGGGCTAGTGATTAGTTTACGAGTGTTTTATTTCCACCAGGTGTAGCCGAGGGAGAATTGCAGGCTGGCGTTGACGCCGGGATTGCGGTCGCCGAGGGAGGCGCTGGAGATGTGAACGCCGTTGGCGCTGAAGTCGATGGAGCGGCGGGGGTGGATGAAGTAGTGAACGCCGATGCCGCCTTGCGGGGTGAAGTTGAAGACGCTGGCGTCGGCGTTGGGGCCGTCGTTCTGCGAGTTGTAGGGCGGGCCACCGAAGGCTGGGTACTTGTGGTTGGTCCAGATGAGACCGCCGGCGGCCTGTCCCCAGAAAGAGAAGTGACGCGTGCCGACGAGGTTCCAGCGGAAGATGGCGGGGGTGATGGAGGCTCCGGTGAAGGTGCCGCCTACGGTGTAGAGCGGGGTGCAGACGGGCTGGGTTCCGGGCGGGTTGGTGCAGAAAGGGCGCTGGAACTTTGGCGTGTAGGACTGCCAGAAGGGGAAGACCTCTGCGGCAAGTTCGAAGTTGCCGCGCAGAGGGCCGTGGCCCAGGTTGGGGGTCAGGACCTTGCCGGCGTGTACACCTGCCATGAGGAACTTGAAGCCGTTGCGGTTTTGGGTGAGGCCGACCCCGCCCTGGACGATGGCGCCGATCTCGAAGGGGCGGTGGGCGGAGAGGTCTTGATGGAACGGTGTGGCGTCATTGCTGACGACGGCTTGCGCGGAGACGAATCGTGCGGCGGAGAGCAGGAGGGCGATGACCGAGATGGTCGCGGTTGCGATGCGTTGCGTGCTTTTGGTCAATCTATATCTCCCGACGTCTCCGATTGTGTTGCAGAAGAAAGCCGCCGATGACCGGCGGCCGATCGAGGTTGGCGACGGATGTTTTAGTGACTGGCGCTGGCTACGGCGGCTTCGTCGAAGTCGAAGTTGGAGTAGACGTTTTGCGTATCGTCGAGGTCTTCGAGGGTTTCGAGGAGGCGGATCATGGCGTTGGCCTGAGCGCCTTCGAGTTTGGTGTAGGTGGAGGCGATCTTGGTGACCTCGGCGTGCTCGGGGGTGATCTTGGCGGCCTTGAGGGCTTCGGTTACGGCTTCGAAGTCTTTGGGGTCGGTGAGGACCTCCCAGTTTTCGCCTTCGTCGGAGAGGTCTTCGGCGCCGGCGTCGAGGACGATTTCCGTGAGCTTGTCTTCGCTGGCAGCGGATTTGGCGATGGTGATGACGCCCTTTTTAGTGAACATCCAGGCGACGGCACCTTCGGCTCCGAGGTTGCCTCCGTTTTTCGAGAAGGCGTGGCGGATTTCGCTTACCGCGCGATTTTTGTTGTCGGTGAGGACCTCGACGATGAGGGCTACGCCACCGGGGCCGTAGCCCTCGTAGGTGATCTCCTCGTAGGAGACGCCTTCGAGTTCTCCGGTGCCGCGCTGGATGGCGCGCTTGATGTTGTCGGCGGGCATGTTCTCCGCTTTGGCGGCGGCTATGGCTCCGCGGAGGCGGGGGTTGCCGTCGGGATCGCCGCCACCGCCGGTCTTGGCGGCGATGGTGATTTCCTTGATGAGGCGGGTGAAGATCTTGCCGCGTTTGGCGTCGAGGGCGCCCTTTTTATGCTTAATTGTTGCCCATTTTGAGTGGCCGGACATGGACTACCTCTGTGCAGATTTGTGGTGCGCGCGGGATGCGCAACCAAGTGAGTTTAGCATGTTTGACTGGGGGTTCGCTTGAGGGGGATGCACACCCCCATCTCCGGCAAAAGTGTGCAAAGTCTTCGAAAGAAGGTAGATAGGGTTGGACTTCGGGGGTAGGTGGCGCGTCTGCTCTAATGGGTAGAGCCTTTCCTGTGGCCTCTGTTTGTCAAGTATCCATTCGATCAATCCATGACTCTGAGTTTGTTTTTTTGGCGGTGCGATAAAAGGCGGTTCGCGCGTAGCGCGAATAACCCACCCTTCACAAGAAACCGTGAAGGATGGGCCACCCGTCGGTAGTGTCTCAGTTTGAAATCTTCTTGGGTGGGATTAGCTTTACGTAGCGATAAAGTCGGTAAGCGAAAATGAGGTCGAAGAAGAGAACCAGAGGGAAAACTCTATCCCTGACATTTGGGTATTGCCAGCAGCGAACGGCAACGAAAGACAAAGCAACGACCACGACACCGCAAACCACCGAACCTGCAATGAGCATGGGTCGGTTAGCTTTGAGCGTAACCATCTATCGAAATCTCCTCATGCCAGCCATGCTCTCAGGGTTACAGGTGAAATACAAGGAAGTTCATGCCGCTAGAGCCGTTGCCATTGACTTTCATCGTGGGGGGTCGTTAAAGTCGCGTTAGCGCGAAGGGGCGCATCCAGTCCGCGGAAAGGGCCATGCCCACCCCCAGTAACAAGAGGTTTTGCGAACCTTCTTTCAGCCTGACTTCGGGCGGACTCCAGGCATCGGTGAAAGGAGCTTCGTATGGATGTCAAGGAACTGCCGCCTCGTCCCAGCCTGGAGCAGTATAGAAAACAGGCGAAGACTCTCCTCAAAGGTCAAAAAAATGGCGACGCCGACGCGCTCGAGCGTATGCGGCAACACCATCCTCGCGTCGCGAAGCTGACAGACTCCGAGCTTTGCAGCGGCAAATTTTTTCTTGCCGATGCACAACTCGCCGTTGCGCGTGAGCATGGCTTTGAAAGCTGGCCCAGGTTTGCGAAACATGTCGAAGCGTTGAGCCGCGAGAACTCTTCCACGTCAAAATTCGAATCGGCAGTTGATGCCGTTATCACGGGTGACACGGTCACGCTGGAAAGGTTGCTGCGCGAGCATCCGCAGTTGATTCGGGCGCGCTCGACACGCAGACATTGGTCTACCCTCCTCCTTTATGTTGGCGCCAACGGTGTTGAGGATTACCGCCAGAGGTCGCCAAAGAATGCCGTGGAGATTGCGGAAGTGCTGCTGAAGGCTGGCGCTGATGTGAACGCGGTGGGGGATATGTATGGCGGGTCGACGACTCTGGGGTTGGTCGCGACGAGCATCCATCCGTTGGTCGCCGGTGTCCAGGAGGCGCTGATCGATACGTTGCTGGCGCATGGGGCGAACTTCGATGGCGCGGTGGCCCCGGACTATACGGCAGGAAGCATCGTCAATGCATGCCTGGCTAATGGACGCGGGAGAGCCGCTGCGTATCTTGCCAAGCGTGGCGCGCGGTTGGACCTTGAGGGCGCGGCCGGCGTGGGACAGCTGGATGTGGTGGAGAGTTTCTTTGATAGAGACGGCAGCTTGAAAGCGGGTGCGACGAAAGAGCAGATGAAATCGGGCTTCAACTGGGCTTGCGAGTATGGCTGGCCGAACGTCGTCGATTTTCTGCTGCAACGAGGCATCGATGTGCGCGAAAGGCATCGCGGCGCGACCGGCCTGCATTATGCTGCGTATGGAGCTCATGTCGAAATAGTTAAGTTGTTGCTTGAGCGAAAGGCTCCTGTAGATGTCGAAGACGAGAGGTGGAGCGGCACTCCGCTGGCATGGGCTCTTCACAGCTGGCTCAATCCTTCACCCGAGATTGTGAGAGATGGATTTTACGAGGTGGCGGCTCTGCTGGTTGCTGCGGGTTCCACGGTGGAACCGGAGTGGCTTGACTCTGAGACGATGCGTGCTGACCCTCGCATGCTTTCGGCGCTTGGCGTGGTGGTGAGAAGTAAAACGGTTCGCGCGTAGCGCGAATGCCCACATCTCAAAATCGAGATATGGGGCACCCGATGTTGTGGCCTCGATTTAGATGTGGGCCACGCCCAAAGGCGATCCTTAGTTGTTGATTGCGGCTAGTTCGGGGGCGAGGAGGTCGCGCATGGTTTCGCGGCGGCGAATGAGCTTTGCGGATTCTCCTTCGACGAGGACTTCGGCGGGGCGGGTGCGGGTGTTGTAGTTCGAGGTTTGGGACATGCCGTAGGCTCCGGCGTCGAGGAGAACGACGAGGTCGTTGGGTTTGACCGCGGGGAGATCGCGGTCGCGGGCGAAGAAGTCTCCGGACTCGCAGACGGGGCCCACTACGTCGACTTTGTGCTCGGGTGCGGGATTTTTTTTCGGCTGCTTTACCGGGATGATCTCGTGGTGGGCGTGGTAGAGCGCGGGGCGGATGAGATCGTTCATGGCGGCGTCGGTGATGACGAAGGTCTTGCTACCGTTTTTCTTTATGTAGAGGACGCGGGTGAGGAGCGCACCGGCCTGGGCTACGATGAAGCGCCCGGGTTCGAGGAGGAGATGGGCGGGTTCGTTGCCGAGACCCTTCATCAGAGCGGCGGCGTACTTCTCTACCTGCTTCGCGGGGTCGAAGGCGGCATGACCGGGAGTGCCAGCACCGTAGTCGATGCCGAGGCCGCCGCCGGCGTCGACGTAGCGGATGTTGTGGCCATCGCGGCGCAGGTCGGCGATGAGGCTGGTGACGCGGGTGAGAGCGGCGGCGAAGGGGTCGACTTTGCGGATCTGGGAGCCGATGTGGACGGAGACTCCGGCTGCGTCGAGACTCTTTGATTTTTTTGCTGCGCGGTAGATTGCGCGGGCGGCCTTGATGTCGATGCCGAACTTGTGTTCGCTGAGGCCGGTGGAGATGTAGGGGTGGGTTTCGGCGAAGACGTCGGGGTTGACGCGGAGGGCGAAGCGGGCGACTTTGCCGAGGGCCTGGGCGCGAGCGGCGAGGAGGTGGAGTTCGGCTTCGGACTCGACGTTGAAGAGCAGGATGTTGGCGCGGAGGGCGGCGTCGATCTCCCAGATTTGTTTGCCTACTCCGGAGAAGACTACTTTTTTGAGGGCGGGCTGGTGGGCCTTGCGGACGCGCTCGAGTTCGCCGCCGGAGACGATGTCGAAGCCTGCTCCGTGTTGTGCGAGGAGGCGGAGGATGGCGAGGGAGGAGTTGGCTTTGACGGCGTAGCAGATGGTGTGGGGGCGGGCTTCTGGGCCGTGCGCGAAGGCTCGTTTGAAGAGTTGAAAGCGCTCGGTGATTTGCTCCGCTGAATAGACGTAGAGAGGGGTGCCGTATTTTTCGGCGAGGGTGGTGAGGCTGGCTCCGTCGCAGTGGAGGGTGCGGTTGCGATAGGCGAAGGGGCGAGGATTAGCGGTGGCGATTTTTTTTTGCAAACCTAGAGGCCCTTTGCTGGAAGGGCGTAGGGGGCTTCGGGGATGATGACCCAGAGGACGAGGTACGCCACGGCGCCGACGCCGGTGAACAGGGCGACGAGTGCTGTGATGATGCGGACGACGTTGACGTCCCAGCCGTAGTGGAGAGCAAAGCCGGCGCAGACTCCGGCGATCATGCGGTTGTTGCGCGAGCGCGTGAGTTGGTTGGGGTTCGGGTAGCCTGGCGGCGGCGGTGGGGCGGCGGAGACGGTGGCTCCGCAGGCGGGGCAGAAGCGGGAGGATGGGTCGACTGGTTTGCCGCATCTCGTACAGAACATGTGGACCTCCGGAAGATTCTATTTTGCCATAGGGATGGTGGTGGGCGATGGGTTGGGATGGCAACGCTGTGTGATTCTATTTGCCGGTGTAAGGAGTTTTCAGGTAACGGCGGGCAGCATCGGCTTGAGATTGGTCGCCGCCACCGGCAGAGGCTAGTTCGTACTGCTTAATGGCCTCGTCGCGTTTGTTTAGGAGGTCGAACATTTCGCCGGCGTTGAGTTGGGCGCGGCGGCGCAGCCAATCGCTGCAGGTGGGTTGGGCCGCAGCTTCAAGATAGTTCTGCGCGGCTTCGGCGATCTGGTTCTGGCCGCGCTGGGTATCGGCCAAACCCCAGTAGGCCATGTGCAGGTTGGGTTGGACGAAGTAGCCGGGTTTGTTCGCGTCTGCGAGGATCTCGCGGTAGATGGCGATGGCTCCGGGGCCGTTGCCGGAGTCCTTGGTGAGGTTGGCGACTTCGATGCGGAAGAGGAAGTCGCGGGGGTATTGGTCGGCGAGGCCTCTCTGGACGACGATGGCCTCGGGGTAGCGGGCGTCGTGGCGGAGGAAGAGGGAGAGCGCGGTGCGGGATTCGATTGGCGTGACGATGCCGTGGGCGGCGGATTCTCGGAGGAGGTTGAGGCCTCTCTCCTTGTTGCCGGTGACGCCGGTGATGCCGATCATGATGCGCAGGACGCGGGGAAGGCTGGCGACGGCGAACTGCTGGAGGCCGATCGCCATCTTTGCGTCGGCGTAGCCGGGGTCGATTTTGAGGGTCTGCTCGCTGTCGCTGCGGGCGGCGAAGCCCTGGCGGGCGGCGGCGACGTAGCTGTGTTCAGCGAGGGTGATGAAGGCGGCGTGCATGCCACGAGCGTAGCCGCGGGCGAACCAGGCGTTTGCGTCGTTGGGGTTGGCCTTGATCTGCTGGTCGCAGAGAGCGATGGCGGAGTTGGTGAGGGACTCGATGCGGTCGCGTGTGGCGCGGGGGACGGGGACGCTGCGTTTGGATGTGAGGAAGGAGTCGTGGGCGTAGTAGGTGGTGTCGAGGAGGTCCTGATGATAGAGCTCGCGGAAGATGACCGTCATGAGGACGTAGCCCGTGGCTATGGCGCTCTGCGGGTGGTTCTTCTGGATTGCTTCGAAGCGGGTGAGGGCGCCGTCGTAGTCGAGGTTGTAGAAGTGCTCGTGCGCCTCGCGGACCTGAGGGGTGAGGTTGACGGGGTCGGTGTGGGCGGCGGGATTGTAGGAGTCCGCGAAGACTGGGATTGCCAGCTGGAGCGCGAGCAGGAGGTTGAGGGTTTTGACGCTGCGTTTTATGATTCTTCTCCGTAGCCGGGGACGATTGGTGATTGGAGCGGATACTTCTCTTGTAACGCCGGTAGAGATGATAGGTCTAGATGTTGCCGATCTTATATTGGACGCAGTTACCGGGCTCAAGTATTGGACGAACGCCACGGTAAACTATACCCTTTGGTACCGGGAGATCGCCCGGCGCCGTTGTATTTTTTCTTCGCACTGAAACGGACTTTATGACACGGTTTGAGCTGCTTCAGTTGTTGGTTGGGCAGGCGCGCAGCAACGGATTCGAGTTTCGGAAGTGGTACGTCAGCAAGCTGGGGCTGCCGTGGCAGAACGCGCGGCAGGCGGTGGAGACGCTGGCGGCGGAGAGGCGTTACTACGCCCTGCTGTTTTCGCATGAGTTTGCTTCGAGCTTCTGGAAGCCGGGCGAGGTGATGACGTTTCAAGTGCCGACGCAGACGTTTACACGCAGGATGAAGGACGGCACCATCGGTACGGTGAAGCGGAAGGGATATACGCGGCGCAGTGCGCGGGAGGATGCGTGGCTCTATCACCTGAAGGAGCTGGCGGCGTCGGAAGAGCCGCTTCGTTATATGCGGCGGTATCTGCGGGTGGAGGATGAGCTGGAGGAGGATGAGCTGGTGGGGAATGGTTTGGAAGAGCAGGGTTAACGTTATTTTAATATCAGATCGAGAATTGCTTGGAGTCTGGGCTGTTCAGACAACTTGCCAACAATTCAAATTGGGATACTACCGAACCGCGAACTGGCAGCTCTATCGCATGGCTTCAGCCCTGCATCACTGAAGCTGGTTCCGGGCTCGCATTGCTCTGGCATAGCGAATCGAACCCTGCGGAGTTAAGTGGTTGGTATCGAAGAGCAGAGGAACGCCGGGCACAGCGTAAATCGGGCAGTTCGCGTTCGTCTCCGGCTTAGACTTCACCTCAATCCCCACTTGCGAGGCGCAAAGATCCTCGAAGGCCGAGATATATCGAACCTTCCACTTACCTCGTGCCAGGGCCGCCAGCTCCCGGTCCACTTGTGGGGTTTCGGTCGTACGTTCCCGCTCGATCTCCGCAGGGTCGCGGTCACGGAGCGAGATGGCGATGAGCCGCGGCAAGGGCACATGGAACTTCATCACTGGTCCGAAGAGGATGACCCGGATGCTGTGTTGCTCCATCCACGCGATGGTGCGTTCGAGCTCGCCCAATTCTGGCTCCTCCCAGCGGCCGGCGATGAGAACTGCGTCGAGGTGGTGGTGCAGGAGGTAGTCGCCGAAGATAAATTGTGACATCTTTGCGCAGTCGGGGTCGGCTGTGTCCTTGGAGGGGGGCAGGAGCGGCAGGCAGCTATGGGCGTTGGCCTGGGAGATGTTCAGCTCCGGGAATACGGTGGAGAGACCGGGATAGAGGTGTGCGGCGTGGCTGTCGCCGATAAGGAGATAGTGCTTGCGGGTGGCGTCGTCAGCGAGACAGGTTGCCCGGTCGAAGTTGGCGAAGGTGCTTTTGGGGCCCATGAAGCATACGTTTTCGCGAAACGCTGAGGTCGCGTCATAGTTTGTGAAGCGGTCGACCTCGATGGCCTCCGAGGGGAAACGAGCGGACAGGCCGTGAGAGATAACCATGCACAAGCCGATGGACGCGATGACCGCGCCTCCGAGTCCGTTGATGGCGAAGAGCATGCGGCGGCCGGGGCGCAGACTGCCTTTACGGAAGGGGGTTTCGACGAAGCGCCAGGATAGAGTCGCGACCACGATCGACGCGACGAAGACCGCTGTCTTCGTCGCCGTGGTGCCGGAGGGCGCGTTGGTCAAGATGTAGCTCGTGTTCTGGAAGACCAGAATGGGCCAGTGCCAGAGATAGAGCGAGTAAGAGATGAGTCCGACGAAGACGATGGGACGCCAGGCGAGCACCCGCCCGACCAGCGATGAGCCGGTCTCTCCCGCGGCGATCAGGAGTGCGGCACCGAGGCAGGGGGGAAGCGCCGCGAGCCCAGGAAAGGGCGTCTGGGGGGTGTAGCGCAGCGACGGCACCAGGATCAGCAGCAGACCGGCCAGCGCGGCGAGGTTGCGTTGGACCTTGCCGTCGATGGCGGGCACGTACCCTTGCGAGAGAATCGTACCGAACAGCAACTCCCAGGCACGCAGGGGAGCGAAGAAGAACGCCGCGGTTGGATGCGATCGAACCGAGAGACAGGCCAGCGCGAAGGTGACCGCTGTGACCGTCCATATGGCTGCCTTGAGCCTGCCGGGAAGCAGCCGGCGCACAGCCACGAGAAAGAGCGGGAAGAAGATGTAGAACTGCTCTTCAACCGCGAGCGACCAGGTGTGGAGCAGCGGCTTGAGCGAGCTGGGGGTGTCGAAGTATCCGGCCTGATGCCAGAACAGGAGGTTCGAGACCGAGAAGAGCGCAGCGAGCAGTGATCGGGCGAAGGCCTCGATCTCGGACGGGACGAAGCAGCGATAGGTCAGCAGGGAGGTGCCGAGCAGCATGACCAGTAGCGCGGGAAAGATGCGACGGATGCGGCGTTCGTAGAAATTTACGATGGAAAATCTACCCGCGAGCATGTCCGAGAGGATCACCGAGCTGATGAGATAGCCGGAGATGACGAAGAAGACGTCCACGCCGATGTAGCCGCCGGTGAAGCGGGTGTGCAGGTGGTCGAAGAAGACGAGCAGAACGGCGACCGCGCGCAGCCCGTCCACATCAGGGCGATAGGTCAGCGCCCTCGCTGGTTGCATCTGCGGATCGGATCGCAGTGTCTTCATAAGAGAACGGAAATGGAATAGACATAGAATTCCTGCTACATAAGTGAACTCATGGCTATTCTCCCGGTCTGTATGCCGTCTAACATTGCAGAAATTATTGTGCTGCTTCCTTACTGGTCAAAGTCCCATCCGCTCTTCGGCTGGTGGTCCGGTTGCGAGAGGCCAGAGGCGCATGTTCGGCGGCTAGACGTGGTGGGCCTTGCGGATGGCGGCGATCTGCTTGAGGTGATGTTCGCCGTGGATAAGCTGAAACTTGCGCCACTGGCCGATATTGAGCGGGCCGAGTACTGCGTGGCTGGCGCATTGGCTGGCCGGGCCGAAGAGAGTCTCCGCTTCGGTGAAGAGGAGATCGAGGCGGCAGAGATGTTCGGCGGCGGCCTGGGTGAGATCGTCGCCGGAGATTGGGTGGGTGGTGGGTTGCGGGGTTACCATCTCCGGGGCTTTGCGACCTGTGGGGAAGTATCCGCAACGGGTGACTGCGATTTGAAACACGCGATTGGTGAGGGTGGGCCTGGCGCGAGTGGGAGTGCGCTTGGCGAGGCGGGCGTTGATGGCGGTTTCGGTGCTGGAGTAGGTAAGGAGGAGATGCTCGACAATCTGCTGGATGCTCCACTTGTGGGGGCGTGAGGGTGGATGGAGCTGGGTCTGGTTGGCGTCGAGGCTGTGGAGGGAGGCGGCGATCTCGCGCTGGAGCTGGTGGAGGGTGGAGTTCATCGAGGTGGGATCTCTGGGCGGAACCACGTTACACGGTTTACGCACGTGAGGGCTAGTTCCCTGCTGCTCATTGCTTATTGAAGTTGCTTATTGAAGCTCGGCGAGGGCCTTCTTGGCGGCCTTTGCCTTTTCGCCGTCGGGGTCGAGCTTGAGATAGGTTTGGAACTCGGCGATGGCCTCGTCTTTCTTCTTCATCTTCTGGAGGATTTCAGCGAGGGCGAAGTGGGCGGCGGAGTATTCGGGCTGGATGCTGATGGCGTCTTTGGCGCGGAGGTAGGCGCCTTGGTAGTTTTCATCGCGCATGTAAAACTTTGCGACGGAGAGGTCTTCGTCGACGCGCTCGTCGTCGGTCTGCACTCTTTTGACCTTGGGGAGTTTGCGGTGAACGGAGGTGCCTTCGGGAGGATTCGAAGGATCACCTTTGGCGGTTGGATCGTCGGTAGGGGTAGGGTTGGGATCATCGCCGCTGGAACTGGAGCTGGAGCTGCTGCTGGAGTCGTCGCCGGGAAGTTTGGGAGGCGGCTGTGTGGGGAATGGGTGCTGGGTCGCCGCATCAGACGGAGTGGTTGTCGTGGGGCTCGCCGGGCTTGGCGAATCGGGGGTTGAAGGGCTTGGCGAGTCGGGCGGATTTTTGGGCTTGCTGGATTCGCCGGGGAATGGGAACTGCTCGGCGGCGGAGAATGGCTTCTTTGCGGCCGGAGCTGGTGATGGCGGGCAGGGTTTGGCTGTCTGAGCTGTCTGATCCGATGTCTTATCGGGGGACTTCCCGGTTGCCTGGTTCGAGGCTGGACAGGGTGGTGGGGTTGGGTTCGGTGTTGGCGAAGTTTGGGCGAGGCAGGACGCGGAGAGGAGGAGGGCCGCCTGCAGCGCTCGGGTTATGGGATGAATTGCCATCTGGTCTAAGGTATCCAGGTACTCGGGAATCCAAGGTACTCGCGTATCCAGCGTACTCGTCTAATCTTTGACGCCGTTGCTCGATGGTTTGTTATAGTCAGCTGACCTGGGCTGTTTCCTTATCGCTATTTTATTTGATGGAACTTATTTGACTATGGTTGATGGGCTGATTGTTCGTTCTTCGTCGATTCACGCTGCGGGCTGCTATACGACTCGAAGGATTAAAAAGGGTACGCGCGTTATCGAATACGATGGACCACGGTTTGCGAAAGATGAGGCGGATGAGCGATATAAAGATCGGAACATCACCTACCTCTTCAGCTGCGGAGAAGATAAGACTGTGATTGACGGCTTCGGGACGGCGATGTTTATCAATCACTCCTGCGATCCGAACTGCGAGTCGGAGGATGTGGGGGGGCGGGTGTTTATTATCGCGATTCGAGATATTGCCGTTGGGGAAGAGCTGACGTACGAGTACAACCTCTATGACAGCGATGATGACGATGGGGATTGCTATTGCGGAGCGAACAAGTGCCGGGGGACGATGTTCAGCGAGGATGAGGTGAAGCGGCGGGCTCGGAAAGCTCGTTCTGCGGGAAAAAACTCTAAAAGCTAGAGGCGTGCTGCGCGCACGGCGCGATCTGCCATCGAGGCTGACGCGCCTTCGGCGCCGAGGAACAAAGCCTGGCGGGTGGGCGATACAATAGGGCTGCGGGTTGGCTTGCAGCTTGTATCGATTGGCTGCGCGGTTATCTCTTTTTTTGTTGATTTTTTATATGGCATATCAGGTTCTTGCACGAAAATACCGGCCACAGCGTTTCGCAGATGTTGCGGGACAGGACCATGTGACCGTGACGTTGATGAATGCTCTGATGCAGAATCGCATCGCGCATGGGTATATCTTCAGCGGCCATCGCGGTATTGGGAAGACGACGATTGCACGCATCCTGGCGATGGCGCTGAACTGCCGGAACGCGATTGGTTCCGAGCTGCGGCCTACAGCGGAGCCCTGCGAGGTCTGCGTGAGCTGCACGGAGATCAGGGCGGGCAATGCGGTCGATGTGATTGAGATCGACGCGGCGACCAATCGCGGGATCGATGAGATTCGCGAACTGCGGGATGCGGCGCGGTACCGGCCAGCGAGAGATAAGTACAAGATTTACATTCTGGATGAGGCGCACCAGATTACGGATGCGGCGTTCAATGCGCTGCTGAAGACGCTGGAGGAGCCGCCGGATCATATCGTCTTCATGATGGCGACGACGCAGCCGGAGGATATTCCGCAGACGGTGCGGTCGCGGTGCCAGCACTTCAGCTTTCATGCGGTGAAGCTGGTGGACATTCTGGGTGAGTTGCGCGGGATTGCGGAGCGTGAGGGTGTGGATGCGGACGAGTCGGCGCTGAGTCTGCTGGCTGAGGCCGGTGATGGGTCGATGCGTGATGCGCTGTCGATTATGGACCAGGCGATTGCGAGTGCGCCGGTAGAGGATGGACGGCCGCGGCTGGATGCCGGGCAGATTCGGGAGCTGATGGGGACGGTTCCGAATGCGGTGTTTGAGAGGGTTCTTGAGGCGGTGGATGGGAATCGCAGCGCCGAGGTGATTACGGTTGCGAACCAACTGCTGGATGCGGGGAACTCTCCGGCGCAGTTGGCGCGGCAGTTTGTGCGGTATCTGCGGAATTGTGTGATTGCGAAGATTGCGGGCATCGGCGTGGATGGTGCTGGTGCGGACGGCGTTGCGGGGGAGTTGCTGCAGATCTCGGCGGATGAACAGCGGCGTGCAGGACGCTCCGCTGCGCTGTTTAGCGAAGAAGAATTGACGCGGTTTCTGCAGGTGATGCTGCGGACGTTTGATGAGCTTGGGTATCGGCAGGAGCAGCGGTTTCATTTTGAGCTTGGGCTGCTGAAGCTGGTGCATCTGCGGCGATTGTTGCCGATCGAAGAGGTGCTGAGTCAGTTCCCTGTTGGCGGCGGCTCGCGACCAGGGCCGGGGGCGGCGACTGCGCGAACGGTGAGCGCGCCTGTGCCGGGACCTGCGAGGAATCTTGTAAGCGGGGCGGCGACGGCTCGAGTGCTGGAAACAAGTGCGGACGTAGTGAGCGGCAAGCCGACGTTTTCTCCGTTCGAGAGAGACCAGAACAGGAGGCGGTTTGACGAGAAGGCCGTTATCCCTGCACACGTCACGCCGATTGCTGTGCCGATGCCGATTTCAGTAGAAGTGCCAACACCCGCGTCAATGCCCATGCCGGCAGAGAGGGTGTTGACAGAGGGGGATGTGATTGGAGCCGCGCTGGTAGAGGCGGGTGATCTAGCTGAAACTGCTGATGCGATTCCAGCGATTACGGAGCTTGCTGAGCCTGCTGCTGAAAGAGCGGCTACTCCGGATAGTGCGGATTTGCAACCTTCTTCGTTACATTCTGCGGAGACGCTGCAGCGGATCGCAGTGGAGGCTTTGTCGGCAGCGAAGAATCAGGATACGGCGGCGGATGCTCTGGCCGATGCGGAATGGATAGTGGCAGATGGCGAAGTTCGTGTCCAGACTGATCTGTCGAAGACGATGTTGCCGATGGTGATCAACGGCGAAGCGGAGAGATTGGTAAAGAATGCGCTGCGGGAGGCAGGCGCCGGGGCGCTAAAGCTGGTACTGCTCTCTGGCGTGAAGACTGCTGCCAGCACAAAGAAGCCGAGGGTGGCGAAGAGCGGCAGCGCGCAAGCGAAGGCGATGGACCATCCGATTGTGCAGCGCGCGCAGACGCTGTTCAATGCAGAGATTCGCACCGTGATCGACCTGCGGGACAGTGACTCTTGAAGCAACAACGGGGATTCTTAAGGCAACAGCGGGATTAGCGAGCGAGGGTGACGATGGACTTTTCTGATCTGGGCAAGATGAAAGAGATGATGGGGCAGGCGAAGCTGATGCAGGAGCAGATGGAGAAGAAGCTTGCTGCGACGGTGGTGGAGGCTTCGAGCGGCGGGGGCGTGGTGACGGTGCGGATGAATGGGAAGAAAGAGGTGCTGCGGGTGAAGATTGAGCCAACGGCGATGGGGAGTTCGGCCAGCGATCTTGAGCTGCTGGAGGACTTGATTGCGGCGGCTGTGAATGAAGCGGGGCGGCGGGCGGATGAGGCGATGAAGTCGAGCGTGGCGGGGATGATGGGTGGATTGGGGCTGCCCGATCTTCCGGGGCTGGGTTGAGTGGCTGGGACTTCTGGCATGAACGGGAGCCGGTTTGCCGAGCCGATGGCGCGGTTGATCGAGGAGCTGAGGAAGCTGCCGGGGATTGGGACGAAGAGCGCGCAACGGCTGGCGTTTCATGTGCTGCGATCGCCGGCTGAGGATGCGGAGGCGCTGTCGGTAGCGATTCGGGAGCTGAAGCTGCATCTTCGGCTTTGCTCCGTATGCAACAACATCACAGACGTTGATCCTTGCGGGTATTGCACGAGTGCGGTGCGCAATCAGCGACTGGTTTGCGTGGTGGAAGAGCCGACGAATATTGCGACAATTGAGAAGACGCGGAGTTACAACGGGGTGTATCACGTGTTGCATGGGACGCTCTCGCCGATTGGTGGCGTGGGGCCGGAGCAGTTGCGGATTGGGAATCTGCTGACCCGATTGCCGGAGGTCGACGAGGTGATTCTGGCGACTTCGCCGACGACAGAAGGTGAGGCTACGGCGGCTTATCTGGCGCATGAACTGCATGTGGCGAAGGGCGATCTGCGAGTGACGCGGATTGCTACTGGGGTGCCGGCGGGGAGCGATATTGAATATGCGGATGAGGTTACGATGACGCGGGCGATGGAAGGCCGGCGGGAGTTTTAACCATCTTGCAACAACTTCCGGATCGCGTCGTTCGTCTCATGCAGCAGTAATACAAGGAGAGATATGAGTTTGAATGAACCGTTGTCGCGCCGGCGTTTTTTGCGTCAGAGTTTTGCGTTCAGTGCTTTGGCCGGGCTCGGCGTCCTGCCGGCGGTGGCCGATTCTAAGCATGGGGGCTCTTCTGCCGGCGGTTCGCGTTTGTTGATGGTGGGCGATTGGGGCTATGAAAACTTCGAGGCGCAGGCGCGTGTGGCAAAGGCTATGCAGGATTATGTGAACGAGCGTGGCCTTACGACCGAGGCTTTGCTGATGCTGGGCGATAACTGGTATGGGCCGCTGCCGGGCGGGGTGAAGGATAAGCGTTGGCAGACGCAGTTCGAAGAGATGTATCCCAAGGGCGTGTTCGACTGCCGGGTCTATGCGATTCCGGGCAACCATGATTACCAGAGAATGCCGCAGAGTAAGGTGGCCGCGGAGCTGGAGTATGCGAAGGTGGGGGGGACGCGGTGGACGATGCCGTCGCTATGGTATCGGTTTGAGTTTCCGGCTAAGAAGCCGTTGGTGACGGTGATTGCGCTGGACAGCAATATGCCGTTTGCGGATGGGACATGGGATAGAGGAACAAACTTTACGCTGACTCCGACGCAGCAGGCAGAGCAGTTGGCGTGGCTGACGGCGGAGTTAGAGAAGCCGCGGACGACTCCGTTCACGATTGCGATGGGGCATCATCCTATTTTTTCGAATGGACCGCATGGGGACCATAAGGTGCTAATTCGCGATTGGGAGCCGGTGCTTAGAAAGCATAAGGTGCATATGTATCTCGCTGGACATGATCACGATATGCAGCACCTGGAGTTTGAAGGGCATCCGACTTCGTTTGTGTTGTCGGGCGGGGGCGGGGCGGATTTGTATAAGTTGAAGATCGATGCGGCGGAGCGTGGGCCGATGGCGCAGAGAGTGTATGGGTTCAGCGATCTTGAAGTGACGCCGGAGAGGCTGACGCTGCGGCATCTGGATGAGAGCGGGCGATTGATTCATGCATTTTCTAAGCGGCCGGATGGAACTGTGAGCCTGCTGAGTGAGGTATAGAGAATCGCCGACTTACGCGGAGAACGGCACGTTATTTTTTGACCTGCTCTGACCTCAGGTTGCCACCGGTCATCTGCTTGGGTTGATCTAGGTTGAGGAGCGAGAGGATGGTGGGGGAGATGTCGCGTAGGCTGCCCCCCTCCCTCAGCGTTGGTTGGCGGCCTTCTTCGGTGATGTAGAGGAAGGGGACGGGGTTGGTGGTGTGGGCGGTGTGGGGGCCTCCGGTGGCGGGGTCGATGAGCATCTCGGCGTTGCCGTGGTCGGCGGTTACGAGCAGGCTGCCGCCGCGTTGCTTGATGGCCTGGTAGATACGGCCTAGCTGGGTGTCGACGGTCTCTACGGCGCGGATGGTGGGCTCCATCATGCCGGAGTGGCCGACCATGTCGGCGTTGGCGAAGTTGACGATGATGACGTCGAAGGCGGTGTCGCCGATGGCTTTGATGACGGCGTCGGCGATGCCGGGGGCGGACATCTCGGGGGCGAGGTCGTAGGTGGCGACCTTTTGCGAGGGGATGAGGGCGCGGTCTTCGCCGGGGAAGGGTTTCTCGATACCGCCGTTGAAGAAGTAGGTTACGTGGGCGTACTTCTCGGTCTCGGCTACGCGAAGGTTGCGGAGGTTGGCTTGCGACATGAGGTTCGCCAGGAGGTTGTCCATCGATTCGGCGGGGATGACGATGGGTAGCTTGAAGTTTTTGTCGTACTGGGTCATGCAGACGTAGTGGAGGTTGGTGGGGATGGTGTGGAGGGGGATCTCGTTGTCCAGTTCGGTGGCTTTGGGAAGCTGGTGGCCTTGGCTGCCTACGGGGTCGGCGGTGAGGCCGGAGCGGCGGGTGAGGACGCGGGTGATCTGGCGGACGCGGTCGGCGCGGTAGTTGAAGTTGATGACTACGTCGTGGTCGCGAATGGGGCCGATGGGCGAGCCTTCGGGGTTGGTGCAGGTGAAGGGTGGGATGAACTCGTCGGTGATGTTGTTGTTGTAGAGTTCTTTGATTCTTTCGATGGGGTCGGCGTAGCGTCCGCCTTCGGGGTGGCCTGTGACCAGGGCGTCGAAGGCTTGCTTTTCTTTTTCCCAGCGGAGGTCGCGGTCCATGGCGTAGTAGCGTCCGCTTACGGAGGCGATCTGCCCCACGCCGGCTTCGCGAAGGGTTTGCTGGAGCTGCTCGAGGTAGCCGAGGCCGCTGGTGGGCAGGGTGTCGCGGCCATCCATGAACGCGTGGACGAAGACGTGGGTCAGGTGACGCTGCGCCGCCATGCGGATGAGGGCGTCGAGATGACGCTGGTGGGAGTGGACACCGCCATCGGAGAGCAGGCCGATGAGGTGCAGGGCACTACCTTTTTGTGCAGCTAGTTCGTAGGCGCGGACTAGCGTTGGGTCGGTGAAGAAGCTGCCGTCCATGATCGCGGTGTCGATGCGGGTCATGTCCATGCGGACGATGCGGCCCGCGCCGAGGTTGAGGTGGCCGACTTCGGAGTTGCCCATCTGGCCGTCGGGAAGGCCGACGAAGTGCTCGCTGGCGCGTAGCAGGGTGTTGGGGTAGTCGCGTAAGAGCGCGTCGTAGGTGGGTTTGCGAGCCTGTGCGATGGCGTTGCCTTGGGTCTCGGGGCGGTAGCCCCAGCCGTCCAGGATGGTGAGTACGATGGGTTTGGGCATGCATCGTCAGGATAACAAGATTCGTCTGCGGCTGAAGAAAGGTAGAGACAAAATGCCCGGACGCCTTGTACCGTTTCACAACTCATATCAAAATTATCTGGCATTGAGAAAGGACTAGTCACGTGGCAATCCATACCATCGCGGAATATCGGGTGAGACCTTCGGGTGTCGACAAGGTCAAGCGGGCAATTGAGGAGTTTGTTCCTTATGTTAAGGCTAACGAACCAGGTACTCGAATGTACCTGGCGTGGCAGAAGAAGGACGATCCGACTTGCTTTGTGCACTTCTTCATCTTTGAAGACGACGCGGCAAATAAAATCCATGGCGAATCGGAGGCGGTGAAACGCTTTGAGGCAGCTTATCGTCCCGAACTGGTCGGCGGAGATGTGGTCTTCACCGACTATCATCTGGTCGCTGCGAATCAGTAATGATGACGTCCGGCGTTGGAATGTGCGAGTGCTGGATGTGGTTGTGCGTGAGTTGAGTTTGGAGAAGCGGATTTCTCCACTGCACTGCGCTCCGGTCAGAATGACATCTCGCAGCGGTGGCCATCGGTGAAGATGTGGCGGCATTGGTATTATTTCGGTGTTTCGGTGGTGTGTTGCATGGTCCCTCCCCACGGGGTGTTTTCGTGCAAAGTCTTGGAAAGAGACGGGTTGAGTCTGGACTCCCCTCTTCGGACTTCGCGGTTAAAGGCGAAGGCCCGGCTTTTGGCCGGGACTTGTTTTCTGTTTTCTATCTACCTTTAATTCTAGCGAATT